>Ga0209271_10000874_pt1 | contig 10520 bp, 7 predicted proteins | sample tdAd002_FD_187123 | JGI IMG/M metagenome (GOLD analysis project Ga0209271, IMG submission 187123) | Marine sediment microbial communities from the Atlantic coast under amendment with organic carbon and nitrate - tdAd00.2 (SPAdes)... | ecosystem: Environmental > Aquatic > Marine > Coastal >... | reverse complement strand
CCTGTAATATCGCCGCAAAACGGAAATAACTAAATACCAGGTAAAAATTCCAGTTTTCGATCCCATCGAGACCGCGTCGCTCACAGTATTGTGCAACGTAATGGGCTTCGCTCGGGATGCCCACCGCCCCTCGCTCGATATCGCCGAGCCCGGGAATAACCGCATCGCGTGCCATGCGCCACTGCATGCACTGGTAGGCGAGATCCGCATACGGGTGACCCAGCGTCGACAGTTCCCAATCCAGCAACGCGTGAGCACTACTCGAGCCATGATCGAAAATAATATTATCGATACGATAGTCACCATGAATCAGGCTTACCTTGCCGTCGTCCGGTGGCATATTCTGCGGTAACCACTCGATCAGGTGATCCATTGCCGGGATCGGGTCGATCTCGGAGGCTCGGTACTGCCGACTCCAGCGACTGACCTGGCGCTCGAAGTAACTGCCCGGCCTGCCGAAGTCGTTTAGCCCCACTGCCTCGATGTCGATGTCATGCAGGGCGGCAAGCACCCGGTTCATTTCCGTGTAGATGGCTGTTCGCTGCGCGGGATCAAGCTCGGGCAGGGTTGGATCCCAGAAGATGCGTCCCGGTACGTAACTCATCAGGTAAAACAGGCTGCCGATAATATTGCGGTCTTCGCAAAGATGGATTGCCCGCGCCACCGGTACATCGCTGCCCTGCAGAGCCTTGATCACGCGGAACTCGCGATCGACCGCGTGCGCCGATTTGAGCAACTCTCCCGGTGGCTGGCGGCGCAGCACATACTGTCCCGCCGACGTGACTAACAGATAGGTCGGGTTCGACTGGCCGTCGCTGAATTTCTCGGCATCCTGCAAATCACCGATATGCGGAACATTGGAGCGCAGGTACTCGCCGAGAACTTCGAGATAAAGTGAATCCTCCGGCATTGCATCACTACTCGCTATAACGCTCGATAACTTGTTTGCCGAGCGCCATCTGGTGCACCTGGTCAGGGCCATCCGCCTGGCGGCACCAGCGCGCATAGTTGAAGGCTTCGGCCAGGAAAAAATCACGACTCAGACCACCGGCACCGTGCATTTGCATGCAGCGATCGATGATGTTCTGCACCATCAATGGCACGCTGATCTTGCAGGCCGCAATCATATCGCGCGCATCCTGGGCACCGATTCGGTCCATGCGGTGGCAGGTTTTATGCACCAGCAGGCGGGCCATTTCGATCTCGGCAAAACTACTGGCTATATCCTCGCGCACCGATTGGTGTTGACTCAATTTACGTCCAAACGTGCTGCGATCCTGGACGCGTTGACAGGTAATTTCCAGCGCGCGCTGGGCGGCGCCGACGAGGCGCATACAATGATGCATGCGCCCAGGTCCGAGCCGTCCCTGGGCGATTTCGAAACCGCGCCCTGCGCCGAGCAAAACGTTTTCGGCCGGCACTCGCACCTGGTTGAAGCTGATTTCGGCATGGCCAATGGGGGCGTCATCGTAACCGAGCGTGGTCAATGCGCGCACTATTTCTACGCCTGGTGTATCTTTTGGAACCAGCAGCTGAGTCTGCTGCTGGTGCCGGTCCGGATTCTCGGGGTCCGATTTCCCCATGACGATAATTATCCGGGTGCGCTCGTTCATTGCACCGGTGATGAACCACTTGCGTCCGTCGAGCAGCCATTCTTCGCCATCGAGCTGCATACTCAATTCGATGTTGGTGGCATCGCTCGATGCCACCTGGGGCTCGGTCATCGCGTAGGATGACCGAACTTCCCCGGCAAGCAAAGGCTTCAACCATTGCTCCTGTTGGGCCGGAGTCGCATATTTCATTAAGACTTCCATGTTGCCGGTATCGGGCGCGCTGCAGTTGAATACCTCTGCAGACCACAAAACCCTGCCCATCATTTCAGCGAGCGGAAAATAATCGAGATTGCTCAATCCACCGTGATCACTGTAATGGGCTTGATCTTTGGGCACAAACAGGTTCCAGAGTCCGGCAGCCTTTGCCTTAGCCTTGAGTTCTTCCATTAACGGCAGAGGTGCAAAGCGGTTTTGGGCCTGGTTTAGTTGCTCGGCATAAACAGTCTCTGCTGGGTAAACATGCTGCTCCATGAAAGATTGCAGGCGCTGCTGCAGCTGGAGTGACATGTCGGAATAAAGAATCATCGCGCACAAGAATACATCAATTTGATCGGGCAAGGTGTTACTTTTGGTGACCTCACATACGGCCTGGAGAGGGACTACAAACGATCCTCTCGTAATTCTCGAAAGCGTTTGAGAGACTGGGACGAGCCTCAGGCTGGTCCGGCCGTTTGCTTTAGCTTGTTACGAAGAGTCTGTACGGTAACTCAGGCCGATGCCGTCGGGGCAGATTCCTTTTTGGCCTCGGCTTTCGAAGCAATGTTTTCCTTTAAGGCCTCGCTACCGTTGCCTTTTTCAGGTTTTGCCGCGGCTAAACCATCATCAGGATCTGAAACGATTTTATCGACGTTAATGACGGGATCTTTGTTTTCATCCTGCTCCGCCAATAACTCTGATGTTTCCTCAACCTCTCCTTTTGCCTCGACATCTTCACCGCTATCAGCAGTATTTTCCTGCGCGACTTCTTCATTGATCGGTTCCGATGAGCCCGATGGAGATTCCTGTGCCGCCTGAGCATCAGCTGGCACTTCGCTGACTACCGTATCCTGCACATTTTCTTCGCCATCGAGCGAAATCAGGACTTTACCCTGGTGCTGCTCCAGCACATTGGTGAAATCCCGGCCATCACCGAGGGCCTGCGCACCTTCCGCGAGATGCTTGTAAACCTTGACATAGTCCTGGGTCAGTTCGTTAACCAGTTCCGCGGTTTTGTCGAAGTGACCGTTAACGCTGGTTTTGTAACTTTCCATCTCTTGCCGGGCTTCATCCAGCTCGGCCTTTAGACTATCGGCTTGCTTTATGTTTGGTGTCAGATTTCGGTATACAATTGCGCCAATGATTGCACCACCCACCACTGCGCCACATGTGAACAGCCAGATTAAATAGACAGGATCCATGGGAACCCCCTGGTTTCTCGAATTTTCGATTTGAACCCTCGATTGTAAAGTATCCGCTTCCCCAATAACAGAAGCGGGACCCAGAAACCAACACTGTTAGCGATCGCTGCGAGGCTTTTTCAACCGTTCGACAGGCACGACAAGGGTATCAACCGATTTCTTGAGTAAATCAAGCTCGTCGATTAATCGTTAAAAAAATCGGGTGAATAACTCTCTAAGCCCCGTGGATCGCGTGCTAACCATAGTCAGGCTGGGGGAATCAACACCAGTTTACCGGTGAATTTTTTATCGAGAAAAACCTGCTGTGCTTCCGCTATTTCGGCAAGCGGGAAGGTTTTTGCGACCAGCGGCCGTATTTCGCCGCGCTCGATATAGCCGACCAGGTTTTCAAACACGACGTCTTTCTGAAAAGTACAGCCAATTAGCGTCAGGTCCTTGAGATACAGCGTACGCACGTCCAGTTCGACCAGGGGACCGGCTATGGCGCCTGCAGTCACGTAACGCCCACCTCGCTTGAGCACATCGAGCAATAAGGGCCAGCCTTCTCCAGCAACCAGGTCGACGACCACGTCAATGCTGTCACCACCGATCGCCGCAACCAGGTCAGTGTTGCGATCAATAACCTCGTCTGCGCCGAGGGTGCGCAAAGCTTCCATCTTCTCGGTACTGGCAATCGCGGTGACATGGGCACCGCGGCGTTTGGCCAGTTGAACCGCGGCAGAACCGACGCCGCCCGAAGCCCCGGTGACGAGCACATGCTCGGCGCCGACCCTGGCTCGATGCAGCATGTTTTCGGCAGTCGAGTAGGCACAGGGAATCGAGGCGAGCTCAGCGTCCGACCAATCGCTTTCAACCTCGAACGTTTCATCCGCAGGGGCCCTGGTATATTGCGCGAAAGCTCCGTCGCATTCGGAGCCCAGCGTCCAGCACTCAAACGGCCGGTAATCGACGTAACTGCGCAGCATGTTGCGCACGATGACCCGTTCGCCGATCCGGGCGCTATCGACGCCGTCACCAACGGCAACGATGATCCCACAGCAGTCGGCACCCTGAATACGTGGGAATTCCATCGGCACACCCGACCAGGTTGCATCCGCGTCATCCACCTCCTCGAAACCGTCTGCCCCACCGGTATTGGTGGCATCAACAACCTTCTTCGAATACCAGCCGATGCGGGTATTGATATCGGTATTATTGACACCCGCTGCCGCCACCTTGATCAACACCTCACCAGCGCCTGGTAGCGGGACCGGTATGTCGTCGTGATACTCCAGGGTCTCGATACCGCCGTGGCCAGTCAGGTAAACCGCCGTCATTTGTTTTGGGATTTCTTTATTCATTTGTCTCTATCTTGATGTTTCAGCGCCGAGCTGATTAAAACCTCGGCTTGTCTGCCTACAGAGCTTCCCCGCGGTTTAACGCGTCGACAACGCTGGCGATATCCGCATCGCTCATGTCGTACTCGGTTTTGGCGACTTCCGCCGAAATATAGCCACGCGCCAGGTCCCTGCGCACTAACGCCACGTCCCTTTCAGCTGGATCGCCGTAGCCAGCGCCGCCTGGCATGGCCAGCATCACGCGCCGGCCAGCAGCAACAAACTGCTTGCCCTTGCCCTTCATAGCGCTACCGTCATCCCTGGCAATCGTCATCGGGGCGCCGCTTTTACCGCCCTGCCGACCCCTCGCCGGATGATCGACACGATCGAACATCGCGGAAAAATCAAATTCATGGTCTGCGGTCGCACCGACTTCCATGTATTGCCCAAGACCACCACGATACTTGCCGGCGCCACCACTGTCGGGACGCAATTCCTTGCGCCAGATAATCACCGGACCGGTGTGCTCGGTGGCTTCGACCGGCATGGTCATGACGCCTGACGGAAAAGCGGTAGCATTCAAACCGTCCGAAGTCGGGCGTGCACCGGAGCCGCCCGAGTTGAAAGTCAGGACCTCGGCCCTGGTCGCATGTGCCGACGCCGCAATATCGGTTCTAGGCCGCAATGAAAGCTGGAAGTTACACAGGGTGCCAGCACCTTCCGCCGGGACGGTATCGGGCAGAATCTGATCCAGCGCGGCGTAGACCGCGTCGGGAATCATGTGACCAATCACGTGTCTCAGCGCAACTGGTGCTGGATGCACCGCGTTGACAATCGTGTTTTCCGGTGCCGTTATTTCAAACGGGGCCAGTGAAGCCGCGTTGTTGGGAATTTCCGGTGCGATGGCACATTTAAGGGCAAAACAGGCATAGGCCTTGGTATAGACCAACGGCACGTTGATACCCTTTCGGTCCAGTCCCGAGGTGCCGGCAAAATCGCACAGAATTCGGTCTTGCTGGATATCGAGCGAAACCTTTAGCTCGACGGGATGGCTGTAACCGTCGATCGCCATCGACCCCGACGCCTGCATGCGCGGCAACGCGGCGATGCGTTCTAGCGTTGCACGCCTTGAATTTTCCAGAATAAAGGCCGCGATGTCGTCCAGATCCAATAAATCGAACTCGTTCATCATGTCTGTCAGACGTCGGTGACCAATCTCGTTACAGGTCGCCAGTGCATAAAAATCGCCAACTGCCTGGTCCGGCTCGCGCACGTTACCACGCACAATCCTGATCAGGGTCTTGTCGACTTCACCCCTTTCGGCAAATTTCATGATCGGGATATAAAGACCCTCCTCGTAAATCGAGTTGGCATCAGCGCCAAATCCGCGACCACCGATATCAACAATGTGCGCCGTGCACCCGAGGAAACCAACATGCTGGCCCTTATGAAAAGAGGGTGTGACAACCGTTATATCATGGAGATGACCGGTGCCCTCCCAGGGGTCATTGGTGATATAAACATCACCTTCAAACATGTTGTCATAGCCGATTCTGCGAATGAAATGGGCGACTGCATCAGCCATCGCGTTGACGTGACCGGGGGTTCCGGTGACAGCCTGGGCCAGCATCTGCCCTTTGGTGTCATAAACCCCGGCAGAGAGGTCGCCGGCTTCGCGCACCGAGGCGGAAAATGCGGTCCGAATAAGCGCCTGGGCCTGCTCCTCGACCACGGAAATCAATCGGTTCCACATTACCTGGTTGGACACGTTCGAAGTTCTCTGGGTCATGATAGCTCCTGCACCTGTTGCACGACGTCTATACAGCCATCAGACTGGCGCACCGCCTGGCGGCTTCGCGGCAGGATAATGGTGGTTTCATCTTCGGTGATCGCCGCCGGCCCCGACACCAGGTCTCCGGGTTGCAAACCGGCGCGCAGTACAACCGAAGATTCAAATGATTGACCTTGTGCGGGGTCGAAAATACTTCTGTGGCCGTTTGCCGGTATCTTCGCACCTGCTGGCAGGGTCTGCACCGGTTCGATTTTTTCTGCAAGCGTGGTGGCATTAACGGACCAGACCGTGATCTCGATATCCATGCCTTCAACGGCTCGACCAAACAGCGTGATGTAATCCTGTTCAAATAACTGCTGGAAGGTTGCCGCATCCGGGTGCGTCGCCTGATCGGCAGTCAGTACGACTGGAATTTCCTCACCTTGTCCGGTGTAGCGCATATAGGCTTTAAATTCAGCCTCGATATCGGCGTTTGCATCACAGGAACGCACAAATCCGGTCGCTTCGGTTTCCAGGTCAGTCAGCAGTTTTCGTATCGTGTCTGGTTGGAAATCGGTCAAGCGCATATATACACTGCGGTTTGCCTCAAAGCTAAACGGGGCACGCAGGAAACCAATCGCAGAACCGACGCCCGCACCCGGCGGTACCAGCAGGCGATCCACACCCAGTTTTTCACACAGGCGTCCGGCATGCAGCGGTGCCGCACCACCAAAGGCAATCATGGTGTACTCGGACAGGTCCTCACCGTTTTCGACAGCATGTACCCGCGCGGCATTTGCCATATTTTCATCGACCACCTCACTCAGACCGTAAGCCGCGGTCAGGGCATCCATCTCGAGCGATTTACCCAGGGTGTCGAGTAATGCATCGGCGGCGCGTTGACTGTCGAGCGTTATCGAGCCGCCGGCAAAATTATCAGGATCCAGCTTGCCCAGCATGAGATCGGCATCAGTTACCGCGGGACTGGTGCCGCCGAGACCGTAACAGGCCGGACCCGGTTCTGAGCCCGCAGACTCGGGACCGACTCGAATTTGACGCATCGCGTCAACACGGGCCAGCGAACCACCGCCAGCCCCAATCTCGACCATATCGATGACCGGGATAGAGATCGGCATGCCCGATCCCTTTTTAAAACGATAGGTACGAGCGACCTCGAACACGCGGCTGGTCTTTGGCGCCTGATTATTAATCAGGCATATCTTGGCAGTGGTACCTCCCATGTCGAATGACAGGACTTTATCGAGGCCATATCGAGCGGCGATATGAGCCGCGAACACTGCGCCACCGGCGGGGCCGGATTCGACCAGTCTGACCGGGAACTCCGCGGCACTTTCAATGGAAATGATTCCGCCCCCGGAATGCATCAGGAAAATTTTGCAGCTGACGCCTTCCTGTTGCAGCTGCCCACCGAGCCTGTCGAGGTAACTTTTCATCATCGGTTTGATGTAGGCATTGGCCACGACCGTATTGAAGCGCTCATACTCTCGCATCTGGGGCGATACCTCGGATGACAGCGAAACCGACACGCCGGGCATTTTTTCGGCCAACACCTCGCGTACCATTTTTTCATGGCTATCATTCAGGTAGGAATGCATCAGTCCTACCGCGACGCTTTCGTAGCCTGCCGGTTCGATTTGCTCGACCAGCGCTTCGACTTCGGAACGTTGCAAAGGGATCAGGACATCGCCGCCCGCGCCGATGCGTTCTTTCACGGTGTAGCGTTGCTGGCGTGGCAATAGCGGCTCGGGTAGCGTCAGGTTGAGGTCGTATTGCTCAAACCGCGATTCGCTGCGCATTTCGATCACATCGCGAAAGCCCTGGGTCGTAATGAACGCCGTTCTGGCACCGCGCCGTTCGATTAAGGCGTTAGTGGCAAGGGTGGTGCCGTGGATGATCTGCTGAATGCTGGCGGGTTTGATATCGGCCTGATCACAGACCTGCTTCAACCCGGTGATGATCGCATCTTCGGGTGCCAGGTAAGTGGTCAGTACCTTGGTTGAATATTGCTGCGCGCCAACTTCGAGCACGACGTCGGTAAAAGTCCCACCGATATCGACGCCCATCCGTATTGACGTTTGATCCATTCTTCACACTACCTTTGGTTGCATAAACATTCCAGGCGCCAAGTGTAAAACGGGATAATGCACAAGTGCTAATTATTTAATTGAATCGTTTCCGTTTGTGCACACACCACTGCCTTATTACCCTACCCCCGGTAGCCGTTACGCGAGATAGCTCTCTACAATAGGCTGGTAATCACCCAGTCTCGCTCCATTAAATTTTGATCTGATTTCACTCAGCGCCTGATCGGTATAGGACAGTGCCGGAAATTTTCCCCAGACCGGGCCTGGCCAGGCAGGATCCGTGGTATAGCGGACTATGTGGTGCAGATGTAACTGAGGAACCTGGTTTCCCAGCGCCGCCACATTGAGTTTCTCGCCCTCGAAAGCGCTCATGATAAATTCGGACAGCCGGCAGGACTCATCCAGCAATTGTTCGCGATCAGTCGTATCGAGCTGGTACATCTCTCTAATATCATCACGATCAGGCACCAGAATGAACCAGGGATAGTTGGAATCATTCATCAACAGCAAATGACATAGCGAAAATCGTCCCAGGGAGATGCAATCCGCGCTTAACTGAGAATGTATTGCAGCCATTGTTAGCTCCTTTTAAGCTTCGATTGGACCATGCTGACGCTGGCGTTTATTAGCGACACCGGAGCGGGGTACAATTTCGAGTCTCGGACTATCAAGGTCGATAACCCCTTTTTGACCTGTCCGTTTGTAATCAGCCAGCAGCGGTCCTCGAACCAGCTCCGGTCGAAGCTTCAGCTGTTCGGTCAGGGCGATAAACAGCAAAGAAAACAATCGACGCAGCGAAATCTTCCAGCTGCTGCCGGCGAGCTCGTACAGGCAATCGCTCAGCTCGAGAAAGTTTTCAAACGGACGCTGCGCCAATATCAGCGGCAGCGTGTTACCGAAGCGTCCGGAATTCCCAATCATGTCCCAAAATCTTGCAACCCGGTTAACCCGCTGCATGGTTGCAAAATCAATATCTCTAGTACTCAGAATGTTGTAGGGCGCCGCAGGATTGTAACGCAGCTGGTATTCATCGGTATGCCGATTAATCGGGGCACCGCGCAGGCGCTTTAGAATTCCAAGCTGAATTTCCTGTGGCTTCAATGACACCAGCTGGTTAAAACTGTGGGCAAAGTTATCCAGTGAATCCCCGGGTAAACCGAAGATGAGGTCGGCGTGAATATGGGCGCCGGTATTTTCCCGCAACCAGCGTAAATTATCGCGGGTATTATCATTGTTTTGCTTGCGACTGATTGTCTGCTGGATTTCAGGATCAAAGGTTTGCACACCGATTTCGAACTGCAGTGCGCCGGTCGGAAAGCGTGCTAACACCTGCTTGAGTTTTTCTGGCAGGTAATCAGGAACGACTTCAAAATGCAGGTACAGGTCACCATCCATGCGCTGCAGGAAAAACTCCAGTATCGCGATGCTGGTACTGATCTTTAAATTGAAGGTACGATCAATAAACTTGAAATTGCGCGCACCGCGCTGATACAAATCATCCATTGCATCGAGAAAGCGATTCAGGTCGAACGGTTTAGCGGTTTTGTCCAGCGAAGACAGGCAAAACTCACACTTGAACGGACAGCCGCGTGAAGCCTCAACATAAATCAAGCGGTTACGAATATCATCAGCGTTGTAGTGGGCATAGGGCAGTTCGAGCTCGTCGAGACTGGCCGCTTTGCCGGCAATGATGTTTGACGCAACCGGTTGATTTCCGAGCAGGTCCTCGCACAGTTGTCGAAAACTGATCTCACCCGGACCCGTAATGATGTAATCCACCTGAGCAGCAAGATCGGGTAAATCGTCTGCAAAACTGACTTCTGGACCGCCCACTACAATAATTGTCTGCGGTGAAACCTGTTTTAACAGCGCGATGACCGCGGCGGTTTCACTCACGTTCCAGATGTAAATGCTGAAAGCTATTATCCTTGGCCCGGGTGCCAGCAATTGCTCAGCAATATCAATGGGCCGTTGTTGAATCGTGAACTCCCTGATTTGGGCATCCGACTTCAATTTCCCCAGATTCGCTAACAAGTAACGTAACCCGAATGCGCAGTGCATATAGCGCGCATTAAGCGTGGTTAGAGTAATTTGGTTAGTCATCCAGTTGATTCAACAGCGCCCGGGGTCAGCAATGATACCCTGAATCGTGCCAATAACGGCAATCTATCGAGTAACGCAGCACTATTAGGAAATTATCGTGCGTAAGGGGTGATTTCGGGAAAAAGTGGTGGGGCGTGGGCGGCTCGAACGCCCGACCACCTGATTAAAAGTCAGATGCTCTACCAACTGAGCTAACGCCCCCCCGGAAAGGTCTG
>Ga0209271_10000873_pt1 | contig 10520 bp, 7 predicted proteins | sample tdAd002_FD_187123 | JGI IMG/M metagenome (GOLD analysis project Ga0209271, IMG submission 187123) | Marine sediment microbial communities from the Atlantic coast under amendment with organic carbon and nitrate - tdAd00.2 (SPAdes)... | ecosystem: Environmental > Aquatic > Marine > Coastal >... | reverse complement strand
ATTGCTCGTAAACTGACCACGCTCACCGTCCAGGGGGCGAATCATCACACCAGCAATTGCCGCAGGCGCACCGCCTTCCATATTGGCGATGTGGGCCGAGCCCGCGGTGATTACCTCATCACCCCGACCGCATTGTGTGAGAATTCCGATGTTGTTACACATGACACCTGACGGAAGAAAAATAGCAGCCTCTTTGCCCAACAAGTCAGCCACCCGCTCGCAGAGTGCATTAACGGTGGGGTCAGCGCGTTTCTGTTCATCGCCCGTTTCCGCAGCGACCATCGCGCGGTACATCGCCTCGGTTGGGCGGGTAGACGTGTCACTGGAGAGATCGATCATCTCAGACCCGCCTCGGCCAGAACGGTCAACAGGCCGAATTGAATTGCTATGTGGCCATCCGTGTTTTGCCAATACTCGTCTGGCGAGTGTGAGTTTTCACCGCTGCCACCGCGACTCATGGTTATCGCCGGAACCCCAATCGAAATCGGATAATTAGCGTCAGTCGAAGAGATCGAGAGCCTCGGCTCGATTCCCAATGCCCGCATGGAAGCAGCTGCACGTTGTAATAGCGGCGATTCGGTATCGCCACGTGCGGCCGGCCGGGTTCCGATACGCTCAATATCGACGGTGAGCTCCGGGCCTTCCGTCCGGACTGCGTTTTCTTCGCTTAGAGCTCCCCGCACTGCGCCCTGAAACACCGCATCGATATCGTCGAGTTTGTCCTGATTGCCGGAGCGCAAATCCACTTCCATCCAGGATTCAAAAGCGATTGAATTTACCGACGTTCCGCCGCCAATGCGGCCAACGTTGTAGCTGGTCTTGTCGCCTTTGGCCGTAACGGTTGGCGCCTCTTCGACGAATGCGGCGATTGCCCGACCGAGTGCGTGGTGCGGACTTGCTGCCCCAAATGCACCCCAGGAATGTCCACCAGGACCTTTGAACGTCACACGATAACGATGTGAGCCAACGCCACCGTATACGACACGATTTGCGCTGCCGCCATCGACAGCAATCAGCGCATCGATTTGCGAGCCACCTTCACGGAACAGGTGTTTGACGCCTCGCAAATTGCCAAGACCTTCCTCGCCAACGTTGCCAACGAACAGAATGTCGGCCTCAGTTTCAATACCTGCATGCTGCAACGCCCGAAGCACACCGAGTATTACGACAAGACCACGCGTGTTGTCTCCAATTCCTGGTGCATGCAATGTGTCCCCATCAACTCGAACTGTGACGTCAGTACCTTCCGGAAATACGGTATCCATATGTGCCGAATAGGCTATGACGCGATCACCGCTTCGGCCCGGGCGTCGGCCAATTACGTTACCGACCGCGTCGATCGAGACGTCAGTCAATCCAGCTTCTCGAAGCAATTCTGCGAAGCGCAAGCCTCGCTGTTCTTCAGCGTATGGCGGCGCCGGAATCTCGGTGAGCTCGATCAGGTCCGCAAGCGATCTGGGCTCAAGGGTAATGACGTGAGCGAAGGCTTTGTCTACCTTCGTATTCGCCCTGAGATCGGCTATCTCCTGCGAATATTGCGTTGCGACAACATACGGTGGCTCTTCATCTGGAGCGGTCGCATCTGTAACTGCACACGCTGACGTTAAGGTAATCGCCAAGGCGAGAAAGAGCGCCTTGGTTCGATCGAAAATGCTCATTCAGGACCCCATTCTGTGCGGGAAATTTCGCTGTAATCAGCACAAGAATGAGATCATTCCTGCGTGACTTGAAAGGTACCGAACTGAGCAGGAAACGGCTAGAGCTTATTCGTCTATCTCGAGTTGTGACTTGATAACAACGTGCTGACCAGTACTGTTGTACGGATCACCACCGGTATCGACTTCGTCCGCAATGGCGAGTTCGTTCACATCGACGAGTTCCGATTGCAGCACATGCACGTCTTCCAGATCCGCACTGGTGCCAACGTTCTCATTGCTAACGATCGCTTCCGTTTTCTTGTTATGTAAATTCATGGTCTATCCCTGTAACAACAATGTTCACAGTTAATTCTGAACCATCGCTGCCGTGAAGATTCAGTCACCCGTCGGCCAGAATCGACCGTTCGTCGGATTTTCACCAGTTATCGGCTTGTAGCGACCGCTGATCAGCCGGGCTCACCAGGCTCCACTTAGTTCAATACGTGGAGCTGGGCCTCGACCTTTTTGACCGCACTATCGCTGGGATCATTGCTGACCTGGAAGTTCAATGACCTCACCAGGTCCAGCATCCTCGAATTACTGCTCAACACCTGCCCCTCCATCTTCTCGAGGTCACGGTCCCATGCAATCTCCATGAGATTTTGCATCAGGTGATGAGCGATGCCCCTGCTTTGCCATTCATCTGATATGACCAAAGCGAATTCGCAGCTCTTCTTATCCAGATTGGTTGTGTAGCGAGCTACACCGATCTGCTCCTCGCCGGCACCATTTGAGTGTGTGGCGATCAAGGCCATTTCGTTGTGATAGTCGATCTGCGTAAAACGCACGAGCATTTCCTGGCTCAATTCCTGCAGCGAACTCATGAAGCGAAAATATTTCGTTTCTTTGGAGAGCTCTCGCACGAACTTCGCTTCACTTTCCGCATCTTCCGGCCGAATAGGCCTGATGACGATGTCGACACCATCATTCAGTTGTACCTTCTTAACCAGGTGAGACGGATACGGATGTATCGCCAGGTGATTGTATGGGTCCGTCGACGGTTTCGGGTAGTCGACAACAATACGCGCGTCGACGGCCACGATACCGTTTTCATCGATGATCAGCGGGTTGATGTCCATTTCCTGAATCCATGGCAACTCGCACGCCATGCTGGAGACACCAAGCAGCACATCGACCAGTTGCTCGATGTTGACCGCCGGCATGTGACGAAACGCGCCCAGAAGTTTGGATACCTTGGTTCGCTGGATAAGATCGACGGCCAGGCGATGATTGAGCGGCGGCAGCGAAATGGCTGAATCGCCCATGATTTCCACGCTCGTGCCACCACTACCAAAGCTGACGACCGGGCCAAAAACCGGATCTCTGATTATTCCAATCATGAGTTCCCTGCCGTTCGAGCCACGATACATCTTCTCTACCGTCACGCCTGAAATCTTCGCGTCCGGTACCCGCTGCGCGACTTGATCGATCAACTGCCGATAGGCGCCCCGAGTTTCCTGTGCTGAATTGATATTGAGCCTGACTCCACCGGCGTCTGACTTGTGGGAAATGTCAGTGGAAAGTACTTTCATCGCGACCGGGAAGCCGATGGACTCGGCGATGATCAGGGCTTCGTTGGCTGAATGGGCAACAGCGTTTCTCACGGTCGGGACTCGGAATGCATTGAGCACGGCCAGCGACTCTGGCTCGGTCAAAACTTTTCTTTGTTCTGTTAGAACGCCTTCGATGATCAGTCGTGCGCCATCCGTGTCTGGCGCTTCCTGGCCACTGGTTAGCCGGGCGGGCGTCTGCAGCAACAGCCGTTGATTGCGGTTGTATCTCGCGAGGTATGAAAACGCATCAACTGCGTTTTCGAGAGTACCGAAGTCCGGAATACGGGCACTGTTAAAGAGTCGTCGAGCCTCTTCGACCTGACCCCCACCCATCCAGCTCGTCATGACCGGCTTGTCGCTTTTTTCCGCTGACTTGATAACGGCTTCTGCCACCTCGGTCGGTTTTGTCATTGCCTGTGGAGTGAGGATGACAATGGCGCCGTCCACATCAGGATCTTCGAGGCATATATCTATTGCTTGTTGATAGCGCTCTGGCGGTGCATCACCGATGATGTCGACCGGGTTGCTGTGCGACCAGACATCCGGAAGCACCTTGTTCAGCGCTTCCATCGTTGCCGAACTCAAAGTGCTCAACTCAATGCCCTGGTCGGTTGCGCGATCTGCTGCCATCACGCCGGGGCCACCCCCGTTGGTGATAACGACCAGGCGCTCAGATGCGCCACGATAGTGCAGGGATGAAAGTGCTTTGGCCGCCGCGAAGAGCTGGCCGATTGTTTCAACGCGCAGCACACCGGACCGGGACAAAGCCGCTGAAAATGTGTCGTCGCTTCCCACCAGTGCCCCGGTGTGCGACATCGATGCTTCCGCACCTGCTGCGTGGCGACCGACCTTAAGCGCTATGACCGGTTTGATCCGTGCCGCCGCCCGCAGACTGCTCATGAATCGCCGGGAGTCCTTGATACCTTCTATATAGAGAAGAATGGCCTTCGTGGCCGGATCCGAAACCAGGTAGTCGAGGTAGTCGCCAAAATCCAGGTCCGCTGCTATCCCTGTAGACACCACCGCCGAAAAGCCGATGTCGTTTTCTTCTGCCCAATCGAGAATGGCCGTGCATATTGCGCCGGACTGGGACACGAACGCCAGGTTGTCGGGCTTGGCGTTGTTGTTTCCAAAAGTGATGTTCAAGCATTGGTGGGGGAGAATAATGCCGAGGCAATTGGGTCCCATCAGGCGGATGCCGTAACGCCTGGCCTGCTGTATCACACGGTCCTCCAACTTCCGGCCTTCGGCGCCTGTTTCGCGAAATCCCGCGGAGAGAATCAGCATCATTTTGATTCCGCGTTCACCGCAGGCTTCCACGATGCCGGGAATGCTGCTGGCGGGAGTCGCAACCACGGCAAGGTCGACCGATTCTTCTATGTCGTCCAGGGACGGAAATGCCTTCTGTCCCTGCACTTCGTCTCGTTTCGGGTTCACGGCATAGATCCGGCCTTTGTAGCCGGACGTGAGCAAGTTCTTGAAGACCACCCCGCCAACGGAGTCGGTCCTGTCGCTTGCGCCGAAGAGTACGATGCTCTCTGGTGCGAATAGTGACGCCAGGTAATGCGTGTTCATTGCTACGGTTAGCTCCAAATCTCTTTGCTATCACGGACTTTAACACTGGATAATAGTGTGCTCTCAATACGGGAATGCCACCTTGCTCACCGCTTACGTCAGCCACTCGGAATGCCATGGTCATGACACCGGCGAGGGTCATCCCGAGAACGCCCGGCGGCTGTCAGCAATCGAAGATCAGTTTGTTGCGACCGGGCTGTCGAACATACTCCGGTATTGTGATGCGCCGGAAGCAACCGACGCCCAACTCTTGCGAGTGCATACTAACGGCCACCTTGAGAACATCAAATCTTCAACGCCTGATCGTGGCTACGCCCGTCTTGATCCGGATACCGTGATTTGTCCGGATACGCCGCAAGCCGCACGGCGGGCTGCAGGCGCTGTGGTAGCGGCCGTCGATTTTGTCGTCAGTGGCGAGATGGCATCAGCCTTCTGCGGCGTCAGGCCTCCAGGACATCATGCCGAAAGCAATCAAGCCATGGGATTTTGTATTTACAACAATATTGCAGTAGGTGCGGCTCACGCGCTGGAGCATCACGGTCTCAAGAGAGTGGCCGTTGTTGATTTCGACGTGCACCAGGGAAACGGCACGGAGGAGATGTTCAAAGACGATAACCGGGTTCTTTTCTGTTCCACGTTTCAGCACCCGTTTTTTCCCTTTACCCCATTGCTGGAGAACGCAGACAACCGTGTAAATGTTCCGCTTGACGCTACCGCGAGAAGTTCGGAGTTTCGAGCGGCAATCATCGACCACTGGCTTCCCGCCCTGGACGGGTTTCAGCCCGAAATGATCTTCATATCAGCCGGCTTCGATGCGCATATAGATGACGACATGTCGCATGTTGGGCTGACCGACGCCGACTTCACCTGGGTAACAGAACAAATCGTGCAGGTAGCGAAGAAATCTGCGTCAGGCCGGATTGTCTCGGCGCTGGAGGGCGGATACGAACTCAACAGCCTGGCGCGATGTGTGGATGATCACCTGCGTGTGCTGATGGATTTGCAATGAGCGACCGCGCTAGTCGCGTCGGTAGCGTTCAAAGAACGACCAGATAATATCCATTCCGACATGTGGGCCGCTCTCGGTGCGCGGTTCGCAATGCCTTTGCTCGGGCATCGTTTCGTATTGCTGGTGAGTTACACAGGTAGGCCATGCACCGCCGGGGCGCCGGGCAGGCCAATTGTGCGTTTCGTCCGGATCCACACAACTGACAACTTCGTGTCCGCGGACCTTGCATGAACTGTATGCCATGCACGATAGCTCCGCCTTGTTCGTGAGTTCGGTCTCCCATTCGCCGGGTCCGCTCTCGCAGTGCAGAGCCTCTGCCCAGTCTGCCGCCAACTCAGTCACGGAGACGTAGAAGAACCCATCACCGTTAATGCCACCGTCAATGCGAACCGTGTTGTCCTTGCCTCCACCCAAGTGAATCATGGGCAGGTCAGTCGTGGGGGCACAATTAAAGCCCGCGGGCAGCTGTGCGGCGATGGGCGCGATCGCCGCAAAGTGGCTGGACATGTTGCAGCCCAGACGCAGAGTCATCATCCCGCCATTGCTCATACCGAGCGCGTAATATCGACTTGTGTCTGTATCGAATTCGGATTCAATGGCATCCAGCAGCTTTTCGAAATATCCCATGTCGTTGTAACACGATGTCCAATCGCAGCGATCACATACTCCGCACTCGGGCGCGCACGGATAATGGTGAGCGTCTGCGCTGCATTGTGGCCCAGCTTCCGGATCGGGCGTGTCGCCAACGAAGAAATTCCAGGATGTCGCCCGATAGGGCCTTTCTGAGTCTTCGGCCACGAAATGACTGCCTTGCGGATAGACGACGATATAGCCCTTTTTGTCGGCATGGGAATTCAGGTCGTGAAAAACGGCGAAGCCGGTCGCGGTGCTTGTGTAGCCATGAATTGCCAGTACAACCGGCAACTTACCGCTCGCATCATCCGGTACGTGCACGAAGTATTCCCGCTCAACACCATCATGTTCGAACGTGCGGTGTTCCATTGGCTCATAGTTTGTGGCGCTTACAGGTAGCGGGAGCGTGATCAACAGGGCCGCAAAAACGTTAATCAACTTCATGGACGCATAGATTCTTTGACCAGGCCATCGCGGCGTTTCGCGAGTGCTGCGAGGTGTCGTTTGCCCAGCACGTCGCCGAGCTCTGCCTGAAGTGTTTCATCATCGAGTTCGAGCAGTGCCGTTCGCCATTGATCACCGATTGCCAGCTCGACATTCGTCAGGTACATCGGCCGGGTTTTCTTCGTCGTGAATGTACTTTCGTGATGTACAAGCATCAACATCCAGTCGTCCGGACTGTACAACATGGACGACGGCGTCCTTCCCGGGTTGTGAATGAGTGTGTCAAAGACGTACATCGCGTCCCATTGTTTTGCCAAGGGACATGGCGTAATCCATCCCTCGCTCGCGGCCACGCGTGCACGCTCGGTCAAGGTCATCGCAGGGACAAACTGCAAGGTGCCTTGTCGTCCATCGATCTCGCGGCGAACCGTTACCGGGACCATGCCGAGGTGCAACATTCGATCAAGCTTGTACGCTGCAAGCTCCGGCACGAATCCGTTTTTTCTCGGCAGCTCAGTGAAGTAAGCGGATACGGTTGTGTCGCCGGAGGTAACTCGCACCAACTTCCATGTCGCACCATCAGTATCCACGGGAGCAATAGTGCCGTTTGCGAGAATTCTCGCCATGGCCTCGTCATCGATCGGAATGGACTCGTGACCAACGCGAACCGGATGTGCTATCGGTAACAAATCTGTGCTGCCGTCCTGGTTAACGACGCTCAGCTCACCATCGTCGATGACCAGCGCATGTCCGCTGCCGTCGTAGTTCGCTTTCAGCATGCCAGTGTCAATCTCGACGATTTGACCATTCATACGCTGTTGCACACGACGTGTAACAGTCGGCGTGTGGCCGATTACGACACGTTTCGCATCGATTGCGCTCAGGGCGACATTCAGTGCATCGCCTTCGACAAGACTACTGCACGTCGCTGTGCCGCGATACCACGTCGGACCAGTCGCCGTATGCAAAGGAGACTTGCTGAGATCGACAAATTGCTGAGCCGAAGTCATGAACTCGCCTTCGAGTTGCCCGGTCTCAATTTTGTAAGTGAGCATCGCGGGGCTTTGTTTGAACCCGTCGATGGGACTCAGTACGCCTGTATCTATGAGTTTCTCCGACGTGGTCACAAAATCATGCAGGTCCTTCATGAGGTCATCGTTAGCACCTGCAAGCCCGTATTCAGCAACAAACGGGGGCACGCCGCCGTGCACGAACACGGTGTCATTGATTACGACCATTGTTGGCTTCTTGAGAAGCCACTTGCCGTAAGTACCATCTTTTCGGAATGCTCGACGATGTCCGAAGTACCCGGGAGGCGCCTTCTCGTCAAATTCGGACCTCACATCTGGTTCGTTGACGTCCGCTGGTTTGCTGTTGCGAAACCTGTCGTACCAAAATTCGCGCTCTTCAGCTGATTCGATATCCAGGAAAGCCGCGTATTCCTCATCGGCGACATAGCGAAGATCGCCTATAAGGTTCATTACCTCATGATTGCCAAGCAGTTGATGCACCCTCCCTCCGGCACGAAGCGCTTCGTGCTCCAGTCGTATGATGAGGTCCATCACGCGCCGCGACCCGGGGCCGCGGTCGAGCAGGTCACCGGTAATTACCAAGTGGGTCTTGCCGCCACTCCAGGCGAGATCTTCATCGATGACGTCCGCTGCCTGAAGCGTTTTTACCATCGCGCCATAAGCACCATGGATATCACTGATCGCAACGATTCGATCGACGCCCGAGAAATGCCACTCGTCCGCTTGCGCGGGTGACAACGGCAGCAACAAGCAAAGCAGCAATGCCAGTACTCGAGCAGAACTGGCGAGAAATTTCCGAATTAAACTGCTGACCATCGCGCACACCTCGACATCTTCCGAATAGTGCCTTAGGAGCGGTGGGCAGACTATACGGGTGTTTACTGGCGGCCCCGACAGAATTGACTAGTCGATATGGGCCAGGACAACCGCCGACTTTTCGGCATTGTCCTTGTAGATTCGCACAAATCGGTTTGTCTCCGGCAGATCGAACGCCTCCAGATTATGTGCCCAACGGTAGCCAATGGTCTGATAGTAGAGGCGCGCGTTCACGCTCACTGACGACACCTCGTCACCGACCGCAATCCGGTAGCGGATCGTATCACCACCATCCGCGAAGTCCTCGTCACCGACAGCAGCGCCATTGACGCTGACCGCCTCATCGGCCGTTGCCTTGTCAAATCCTTTGGGCAAAAGACGATTGTCTTTCACATAGCGGACGCCCGATAGCAAACTCGTCGTCACATCATCTCTGTAGTCAGCAACGATCGGCTCATAAATCTGTACCTGATCCGAATGTTCGATTTCCGTGTAATGCGGCTCAAATTTGCTGCCATCAGCGTCATTGTCGTTGCCGACAATCGATCCATCTTCGTTGAGCGCACCCGATTCGAATAGTACTTCGCCGGCCTGATCCGCGATCGTTACGTGCAGCCATACGCGCCTGGAGGGATAGGCCGACGGCAGTTTGTGCCCACCAAGATTGTTGATCTTTATGTCGACTATCGCCTCGCCGTTGACGACTTCCTTGCCAAACACCTCCAGTGACGCCGCCTTCGTTTGCAAATGTTCAATTGTCGCTGCTACAGACCGTTGCAAATCTTCGGAGGGTGCGGTGACCTTCAGCTCTTCCCGATGACTATCGATGATGCCCAACATGAACGCGTTGCCACCACGAAATGCGTGCAGACTCATACCTTCGCGAGGTTCCCCAAGCACGGACGATACCGGCGCTGTAGTTGTCGGCATGTGGCAGTCCTGACAACTCCTGGTCTCGGCGTAGCCACTGTGCCGCCACTCGAGATAGGGTGCTTGCTCTGCAAACTGACCTATCTCCTTGCCATCCCCATCCACGGCCGGTGTGAACAAGGTATGGCAGGTTGCGCACAGTTCACTTTGCTGAATATGCGCGGACTGCTGCGGTTGAAACGCCGACGCTGAATTCATTACTCGGTGGCGGCCCGCATCGACATCAAATGGCCCGAAGATTGGTGGATCCTGCGCTGCGACGGTATTGATTATGTATCCACCGTCGAAGCTTTCGTCCTCACCAAAATTCTCTGCTGAAATCTGATGGCACACGGTGCAAGTCACGCCGTCATTCGCCAGCCTCGCTTCGTCAGGCGCCGCTGTGCCTTCTGTGAATCTAAAAATCTTACCGGTACCGCCGTTCGCTACCGCCGTCGTGCGAGCCATCGGCATATGGCAAACAGAACACTTGTCCTCGATGAATTCCTGAAGGTGTGGCCGTTCTTCGATTTCGCGACGAACGCCGGCCATCCAGTATGGATCTTTGGCGGACAGGGCCATCATCGTGCCTCGCCACGCGTGACCAATGCCAACATCGTTGCCATAGGCGTCCTGCATATTGCTATGACAGGCGATGCATTGACTTGACGTCGCGAAAACCGGATGCGGCGCGCTTTGCTGGGCGAAGGCCGCTCCGGACACAAATAAAACAGCCGCAATAACAATTGGCGCCAGGATTCGTCTACCAGCCATCGAAGAATCCTCCGTCGAACCAGTCCCACAGCACGTAGGCAACGATCTGTACGTCCCTGCCAGACGTCTCGGTTACGGG
>Ga0209271_10000869_pt1 | contig 10532 bp, 9 predicted proteins | sample tdAd002_FD_187123 | JGI IMG/M metagenome (GOLD analysis project Ga0209271, IMG submission 187123) | Marine sediment microbial communities from the Atlantic coast under amendment with organic carbon and nitrate - tdAd00.2 (SPAdes)... | ecosystem: Environmental > Aquatic > Marine > Coastal >... | reverse complement strand
GAGACGGTCAAGGTAATTTCACCATCCCAGCCATATCCGCATGGGATTGCAGTAAATGATGATATTGACCGTATGATCATCACCAGCTCGGTTCGCGCATCGGATTTTGGTGAACCAGGAGAGACTGTGACTATTCTCGAGGTCAGTACCGGAAAAGAACTGTCCAGTCATAAACTCTCCAACAAACCTTCACCCTCAGGCGTAGCTCCGGTCGAGGTCCTGTTTGTTCCAGGTGCCAAACCACCGACAGCGTATGTGACCAATATGTTCGGGGGGACAATATGGGTAGGGACCTGGGATGCCGCAAAAAAAGACTTTAGTTTTGCCGAAGCCTTTGATTTCAATTCCGTTGGAAGCGGCATACCGCTTGAGATGTATTTCAATGAAAAAGGCGACAGACTTTATGTAACAACGGCCAGCCCCGGACAATTCCACATCTTCGATATCAGCACCAGTTTACTGACTCCGAAATTGTTGAAAACATTGCCGGTCGGCAACGGTGCCCATCATGTGGCATTCTCGCCTGATGAACGTTTAGCCTTTGTGCAAAATAATTTCTTAGGCCTGCCGGGAATGGACGACGGTTCCGTGACAGTTATAGACTTGGAAAAAGAGGAAGTTGTTAAGAGCATGGATACGCTCAAAAACCAGGGATTCAACCCTAACTCTATTGTTCTGCTGCCTGAATGGCATCACGATGCAGGACATTAACCTGTAATCAAAACACGCCTCATAAGAATTGCAATATTGAGGCGTGTTTTGACTACAGAGACAAACAGCTTTGTACTTAATTTTCTTCTATCTCCGAGAAACCCCAGAAGGGAAAATCCAGGTGGTATCTTGCAATCAAGCCGGGACTGTTCTCACGGCTGGCCACCAGCCATAATGAATTAACACGTTCGGTTTCTTCCTTAATATCAATCGGCTCCCATTCGGGCAAAAAAATCATGGCATTATCAGCCGTGTATTCTATATCGCCGGAATCCTTAAAAAGCCCCATGTGTGGAACCCCGTCGTACCGGCCGCTTTCCTGGCGGGTCAACTCTGACATGACAAGGAAGCCGACCTGTAGTTCATCGCGTATGGATTCCAGTTCCCGCAGCCATGCATTTATCCCGGTCCTCCGTTCAGAAAAATCCTTGAACGGCAGCTTATGGAGGCTGTCAATCACTACGATGGTGTCATCCCTTCTTGTCTCATGACGCAGAAAATCAATATGCCGCCGCATGATAGAAGGGTTTATCTGCCGGTCATTCACCACCCGGAAAAACTGCAGCATGGTTTGCAGTTCACCTTGAGCGGCCTCAAGGCGGCTTTTTTCTTCATCCGTCAGTTCGGTGGACACAATTTTATCCACCCCCACTCTGCTTAAACGGGATAATGTTCTCTGATATATCTTCTGGGGACCGTTTTCAAAATCATAATAGAGTACCGGCATTTTCTTTCTGGCTATCTCGGTGCCCAACTGTATACCAAGGCAGGACTTGCCGGCCTTGGGTGGTCCACCGATTATGTTAATGCCGTATATACCGCCAACAGACTCATCGTAGCGGGTCATGCCGGTATTCAGGGACCGATAACTTTCAGAGAGCTGGCGTTCGATGTTGCCAAGAAACATGTCATACTCGTGACTCGGGGAACGAAAAGGAGAAAACGCCCGGGAACCATTAACCATCCGGGTCACTTCAGCTTTAAAATTCTCCAGATTTTCATCTGCAAGCTGGGCCAGATTAAAACCCCGTTTAAACTGGGAGGGCCACTGCAGCAACCTGACCTTAAACCCCACCTGCTCAGCAAAGGCACGGGCTGCCTCAACTGATTCCGGGGAATGATTCATCACCATGATTACCGTGTTTATATAATCAAATCGCCTGATATCAATACTTCCCAGGTCGGCTGCGCTTGGCACCGCAATACCGGGAAAACCCAGATCACGCAGGCAGAGGAGATTCTGCTCACCTTCCACCACGAACAGGGCGCCATCTTCACAATAGTCAATATCATTGATATTAAAAATCTGTAGACCGTTGGTGGCAAATGATTGATCACCATGCCAGAACCGTTCGCTTTCATCTTCCGGCATAATGCACTGCGCTGTATAGCATTTGCCGTTTTGCATAAAATACGGATAGACTATATAGCGGCCGTTATAGCCGATCTTCAGTTCTTTCAGTGTGTCGGTGCCCACTCCAATCCTGGCGAAGTATGCCTCGATATTTGGAGTAAGCTTGTCCTGATATTTATTGATATCCTGGTTAATCGTGCCACCTGGAAACTTCACTGACTGGGCATAGGGTTCCCGATCCGGATCATAGCCGGGAACCGTTTCAGGATCCAAGCCACTGAGCCTGGCAAAATGAGGTGCAAACCCTCCAGGCACACAGCGGTTCTGACAGCGGAAATATCCTGCAAAATAACTTCTCGCACCCAGGTAAACAACTATAGTGCCAGCCTCACCGTCCTCTTTATCGCTGCAAAACGGGCAGGCCCCTTTCAACATGGTGCCGTCAATTACGCCCCCGGGAAGATGCTCCTGATAAAAACCTGCCAACTTTTCATTCTGTGTCATAGTTCAAACCTTGATGATCTTATAAAAAAAAATTAAACCAGCAAAAGCGCCTCAATGATATCAACACATTATAAACGTTATACGTGTCGTAATCGTGCTTTTCGAAGTCTCACTTCGTTCCCTATCTGCGATTCCGACAAACCATTAAGAAGTCTAAAAGCGGTTGCAGAATAGATGGAAAATCTATTTTCTCCAATAAATTAAACAACTATACCTAATATTTATCATCTCGGCAAAAAAAGGTCCTTTAAACTTTAAGCAATTGGCACTGAAAAAATGAACCTGCCAAATAAAAACCCCCTCCTTGATCCCAAGGGGGGGGTATCCAGCAGGCCTTAACTTTTCAGGATTAATTGAAGTTTTATAAATTGCGTAGATATCGATTTTAGGGGGGAGGAGGCTAAGGGCGTTTAATAACGCTCATGCTGCAAGCCTTCGATATCCATGTGCCAGTTTACAACTTGCCTTTTAGGCTTTTTATTCATTACTTTTTTGATTTCCTGTTTGGATAAAACAGAATTGCCTACTTTAAGCACATGCACAATACAATCCCTGCAAATGTTATTGGCCATCCGGTAATCATCAGATTCACTGGCAATTTCCCAGCATGGTTTTTCAGGATTTTTTTTGGCTGGACAGACGTCTTGACTCTCACACTGCATAATTTCCCAACAGTACAAATTACTTTGAGATCCCATGAACAATCTCCTTATTGAAAATAAGGCCGTAACTTTTGGAAGCAAGGAATATATTTATCCATAGAAATTTGGCCGGGTTTCTACAGATTTATTTTTTCCCACCTCCTTTTTTCATCTGACCCTGCTTGTTGCCTCAGTAAACATGAAACATTGCCCTTTTAGTTTATAGGTAAAAATACCTACCCGGACAGGTATATTACTTTTGCAAACTAATTTCAAGCCCTCTTGTTAATTTAATTGCAAGAAAGTGTGAGTTTACTCTTGAAAGGTCTAGGAGCCTGTCGGAGAATTCCGAATCTACTACAAAATCGAGAGAATCTGTCCAAATTTCCGGGAATTTTTGTTAAATAGCGCTGCTATTCGCCTCAAATTCCCGAAAATTTGTTCTCAATTTCTCACTTTTTCGTTACGATTATAATTCTCCGACAGGCTCCTAGAGATAGGGAGAAAACAGGCGAAAAAACCTGTTGCGCAGCTTAACAAGAATGTTTCTTGAAAGAACTTCCTCCAAAGTCAGTTCAAGGGCAGTTGATTTTTTTTCCTGCATAATCGTCTCCACTTTTTCCGCCAACTGGAAGTCGTAACATTCCATATTGAACTCAAAATTAAGCGCCAGGCTCCGGGAGTCCCAGTTAGCCGAACCCAACAGTACCCACGAATGATCTACCACCATTATCTTGGAATGGTCAAAGGGCGGCCGGGTCAGGAATATCCTGCATCCTTGCCTCAGCAGTTCTTCAAGTCCGGCGTCTGAAGCCCATTTTACCATCCTGAGATTGGAGCTGGCAGGCAGGAGTATCTCCACCTCCAGACCACGGAGTGCGGCAATGCGCAGGGCCGAAACCAACTCAGCATCGGGCAGAAAATATGGAGTAACGATACGAATCGACTCCTGGGCCGTAGCCAGTGCCGCCAGGATGACCATACGCAGCTTGTCAAAATCCTCGTCCGGTCCATCTGATATGCCACGCGCCACTCCATTACCCTGGGTAATAAGGTGCGGATACCATTTTCCACCTTCTAATATCTCCCGAGTAGTAAACGACCAGTCTTGGGCAAAGGAGCGCTGCAATTCAACCACCACCGGTCCCTCGATTTGAAAATGGAGATCCTGAACAGGATGGGATGGGTTGTCGGCAAGACAATTGCCATCCCGGATGTTCATGCCGCCTGTAAAGCCGACACTGCCGTCAATCACCAGGATTTTACGATGGTTACGCAGGTTGAAATACTGAAAATGCCAAGGCAGGATTGTCCGCATAAATTCGGCCGCATCAAGACCCTCCCTGCGCAGCCTCCGGGTCATCGGCCGGAAGGAATAGCGCGCCCCAACGCCATCAATAAGCACCTTGACCTCTACCCCTCTATCTTTCGCATCCCGAAGTGCAACCTTGAACCTGCTGCCCCATGAATCATTGTCAAAGATATAGCTGCAAAACGTAATGGAATGCTGTGCCTCAGCGATACAGGAAAGCATGCGCGGAAAGGCCTGGTCTCCATTAACCAGCGGCGTAACTTTATTCCCTTGGATCAGCGGTTGCCGGGTCAGTTTTTCCGTCATCCGGCTCAACTGTACCAAGCCATTTTTTTCCATACAGCCGGATAGCTGCTCAATAAAGGAAGAAGATACCACTGCCTCCTTATCCGGCAGAGGCACAATTTGCTTATCAGCTAAACGCAGTCTGGCACGCCGTTTTATCCGATTCACCCCGAACATCCAGTACAGGCAGACCCCCAGAACCGGCACGAACCAGACGAGGCCAAGCCAGCCTGCTGCCGCCCTGGTATTCCGCTTTTTTAAAAGGATATGTACAGCGGTGGCCAGGATTACACAAAAGGTAGCCAGTGTTACCAGGTACGGCCAGGTTGTATTGAAAAACTCAGTAACATTCATGGATCAGTTCTGGTTCCACGTGGTTAACTGCAATATTTTCTTCTTAACGTTGGCATATGTCAGACAAAAATGAAGGATATAGAAAAAATCTCGTTCATTCAACAGGTTAATGCGGTATATTAATTATTAATACTCTATTATCTCGTGTTGAGATGAATTTTTTTAAAGAACTCACCATAAGCACTTCCTTTCCTGTGTGCTATAACCTGCTGCCTCACTATACAGCAGAGGGACAGAAGTATAACTCCCTCATGAATTGTGTGGGGGAAGCATTGTCAGATGGACGCATATGCAGCTTTCTCCTTTCCGATCACCCTGCACATCCTCAGGAAATAGCATCACTGCAACTGGCAGAGGATATTCTTGCTGCCGGGGGTGAACCCATTATTTCTCTGGCATTAACCTTTAACGATAAAAACGCTGTTATAGAAAAGCTGCAGCAATATTGCCGGATCGGTGTCCACCAGTTCCTGTTTGTCTCGGGTGAATACCCGGCAACACCTGATAATAAGCAGACAAAACCAGTTTTTGATCTTGACTGTGTGCAACTGCTCATGCTGCTGGATGAGTTGGGTATTTCTGCAGGCCTGAAAAAATCCCCTGGGTCCCCAAATGTTACTGGTGAGACTCAAAATATTGTCAAAGGGTGTGCTGTTTCACCTTTCAAATCACTTGAGAGCGAACAGGTGTGGCAATATGAAAAACTCAAACGAAAAATAGAAGTGGGCGCTGATTTTGTTATGACGCAGCTGGGATATGACATGCGCAAATTTGATGAATTGGTGCGTTTTTGCACCCTGCAGAATATCACTGTCCCCCTGGTGGCAAATATTTTTATTGCAGACCAACAAACAACACAATTTATCCAGGAAGGAAACATCCCTGGAGTCAAGATGCCGGACCGGTTGCTGCAGACTCTGGCCCGGGAAGAGAATGAGCCCCAAAAGGCAAAAGAAAAACAGTTCACCCGGACTGCAAAGACATTGGCTGTGTTAAAAGGGCTTGGGTACCATGGAACTCTTATCGGGGGGAATTCGTCCGACTTTTCAACAGTAAAACAGGTACTGGATGAAGCAGAGGGATTTCAGTCCGACTGGGGGAATTTCCTGGTCGAACTGGATTATTCCGATTCTTCATTTTATTATTTCCAAAAAGATTCTCGACCGGGACTCAACAACAATCAACCGTCCCCGGTGGAGACAAAACATTTCCCCTATCCCATGTACTCCTTCAGCTATTTTGTTGACTGGATGGTTTATCTACCCAGAGGGCCTCTTTTTAAAATGACAGGGCGCTTTTGCCTTTTCTGCAATAATCGCAAATTCTGGCATTCATCCATTTGGCTTCTGGAATTTCTCTCCAAGGGCCCACTTTACGGTTGCAAAATGTGTGGGGACTGTACGCTCTATTCCTGCGGATTTCTCTGTTACCAGTCAGGATGCCCCAAAAAAATGGTAAACGGCCCCTGCGGCGGCAGTATAAATGGCTATTGTGAAGTTTTCCCGGATAAAAAACTCTGTTTCTGGGTAAGGGTTTACAAGCAGATGAAAGGAGTTTCGCAGCACGTTACCTTTAGCGCACCCCCAATTCCTGCCAGAGGCTCTCAGCTTAACAAAACTTCCTCATGGATTAACTTCTTCCTGGGCAAAGATCATCGTAAAATGCACTTTGAAGGATGACTAGTTGTTTTTTGGTGTTGTAACTTTAAAAAAGCCGTGGCATTTGCCACGGCTTTTTGTCTTTTAGAATTTTCGATTGTTAACAATTTTATTTCTCAGCTCAAACTCAACGTGTTTAATTCCCCTTTATCGAGGGCCTCAACGGTCGGACAGGCTGTCATCACTTCACAGAGACGATCATCCATCTCTGTCACTAAAATGTGCAGCTCTTCAATCTGAGGAAGTAGTCTGTATTTATCTATAGACGGCATCACGTCTATCTTTCTGGAAAGTTCATGGAGCTTGCTGCTCCAGACCTCCAGTTCCTCACCAATATTTGAACAATATTTTATGCTTGCCATGACAAACCTCCTGCCGGCAATTGCCGGCTTGATATATACTTTATGTTCTCCAGGCAACTGACATATACAGCTGCAGAAGTTACATTATTCCTCATTCTTAGAATATAAGAATCATTCTTATAATGGCAATGGAGGCACCTTGCAGTAGACACAGTGCTTAACGGCTTCGCAGCAGATCGCTTGTGAGAAATGCGGGTTAAACATATAGCATCCACCCCCAATCAAACACATAAAATTGTTAATTCACAGTTGCAAACCGGCAAGCAGCACTGCCGATATTTCCTTTTAGACATCAATGGTTATTCCCTGACCCGGGATCCATAGTTTTCCCTTGACTTTACTCCCCCTTTTTTCTAGTCAGTTCACCATACATGTCATTTCCGTAAGGCTCTTTTTTAAACATCATATGCCAGGAGGTAAAATCATGGGGAGGGTCATTCTAACTGCATTTTTCTTTGTATTTTTCTCTATCACTCCAGCGGCAGCACAGGAACAATTTGAAATGGATGTCATCAGTACATCCAAAGGGAATCTTGAAATCACCTTCATCGGTCATGGAACACTAATGCTGGCCTATGACGGCAAGATCATTCATGTAGACCCTTACAGCAAGGTTGCCGATTTTAGCAAACTGCCGATGGCGGATATCATTCTTCTCACTCACCATCACCGTGATCACCTGGATCCGACTGCCCTGGAACTGGTGCGCAATGATAAAACTACAGTGGTGCTGACAGAAATATGTGCCCAAACTCTTGAATCTGGTATCATCATGAAAAACGGTGCTGTCCAAACCATTAAGTCTATAAAAATTGAGGCGGTTCCGGCTTACAACCTGGTGCACAAGCGTGATACCGGCCAGGTCTATCATCCCAGGGGGGAAGGCAATGGCTATATCATGACCTTTGGTGACATCCGTCTCTATATAGCGGGAGACACAGAAAACACTCCTGAAATGAAAGGGCTTAAAGATATCGATTATGCCTTTCTGCCCATGAACCTGCCCTACACCATGACACCTGAAATGGTGGCAGATGCAGCCGGCAAATTTAAACCCGGAGTACTTTATCCGTATCATTACGGAGAGACTGACACAGCGCGTGTTATATCCTTACTCAAGGACAGCCCTGAAGTAGAGGTGCGCATCCGCAAAATGCAGTAAAAATATTTGATAATTATGCAGTTATTGGCACGTTTCATATTAAAAATATTTGGGTGGCAGGCTGAACTGGAAATTCAGATGGCCGACAAATGTGTACTTGTGGCTGCTCCCCATACAACAAACTGGGACTTTCCGCTTGCAATTCTCGGCATGTCTGCCATGGGCATCAAATTCAACTGGGTTGCAAAACATACGCTTTTCCGGTGGCCTCTTGGGTTTTTCATGCGTTTACTTGGGGGTATATCGCTTGACCGCAAATCCGGTGGCGCCGGCTTCGCAATTAAAGCGGTTGAAACCTTTCATGAACTTGATCGCTTTATATTGGCAATTGCCCCTGAGGGTACGCGACACAGGACCGACTACTGGAAGGCCGGCTTTTATAAGATAGCCACGAAAAGTAATGTTCCGATCGCCCTGGGTTATGTTGATTTCAAGAAAAAAATAATTGGGATCGGCAAAATATTGATGCCAAGCGGCAACAGGGGTAAAGACTTTGTAATGATAAAAGATTTTTACCTGGAGAAATACGGCAAGTATCCTGAAAAACAGGGAGAAATACGGCTCAGGTAACCGGGCTGACATGTTTTTGAAAAAATACATCATGGGCCAGAATAGAAAAAAAAACAAATCGACTGTCGAACTTGCAGGAGAAGACCTGTTTAACTTTGCTACAGACCGTGAAGACATAAAAACATTAATAGCGCACCTGCCCAAAGAGACAGAGTGTAAACCTGAAGCAGTTGAATACGAACTCCAGATCCTGAAAATTATCAGTACCGGCTGGTCCATATCTTTCTACCTGGAAAACACCTCCCTGCGGAATCAACTTGCAGAAATTTACTGGACATCGGTTCATGAATTTTCCGAGACACTGTCCGAGACCACCCAACTCATGACCGGTCAGAATATTAATTATTTTCAAGTTCTAAAAGATCGACTGGACATGTACGTGGCAGCCTTAACAGAAAAACCTGAGGCAACTGAACCCGCCGCTGTGATAGGCCCCGAATTTTCCAGGGTCTGTGGAAATACTGCTGATGTTTTTGCTGTCATGACCGGCTCCAGGATGTTCATTATCACAGTTGCCAGCGTGAAGGAATACCTTGAGGCGCTTGAACTGCAATAGGTATGCAGCATAATGCACCAAGCCCCTGACATTCTTCAGTTTTATGTGAAGTTCTGGCTTTATTGCGGGTTAAGGGGATCTGAATTTGACACGAGAACGCAAACCCTGTTCATTGCTTCTCTTCCTGATAACCATTTTGCAGGTGGCTTAATGCCGGGAAAATTATAATACCAACCAGTTTTACAGCTCCATTCGCACATGAAAAAATTAACCATTATACTCTGCGTTACACTTTTTAGTTGGCTTGGATGGTGGCTTGGCTCACGGTTCGGCGTTATGGCAGGTTATCTCATCAGCTTTGTTGGCAGCCTCGTGGGTGTTTATGTTGGTGTGCGCATCAACAGGGATTATATGGCCTGATAAAAATTTACACTCCTCTGAGAATATTAAACTTCCATAAAAAAAAGTCATTGCAAAATGATTTATTATCCTACAAAGAAATTACGGGATACCACAGTGTGGTACTTTTTTGACGTGCATTCTTATGTAAGAAGATTATGCAAATTTTGCTAATTTTATTTATTCATTCATAAAAAACGTATACAAATATGAATTGCTGGGAATTTATGAAATGCGGCCGTGAAGCAGACGGCAGGAAGATTGATGAGCTGGGCGTCTGCCCTGCTTACCCTTCCGACGGACAACGCTGCGCTAATGTGGTTGGAACATTTTGCGACCTTGTACAGGCATTACGTGCTGTAGAACATTCAGGTTGCCGGGAATGTCCATTTTATAACAGTATGCATTTTGATAAGAGCGCCAGAATGGCTAATCAGGGGAAAGGACTATAAAAAAGGCGCTTGCGGTTCTACGCAAGCGCCTTTTTTATTTCCTTAATAGATAAATTTACCAACCACGACGTCCTCTGCCACAATTGCCATAGCCCGGTCCAGAACCATACCCATTTCCAGCCCTGCCCTCAAAAGCCTTATCAGCTTTTTCTGACATATTGTTCTGCAGGTCAAACAGGTCGCCTGTAAGCTTTGCAACTTTCTTCTCGTCAGGATTATCCTGCCGCATCATAGCATCAAGTTCACTTCTCTTCACAACGATCTCTTTTCTG
>Ga0209271_10000867_pt1 | contig 10541 bp, 4 predicted proteins | sample tdAd002_FD_187123 | JGI IMG/M metagenome (GOLD analysis project Ga0209271, IMG submission 187123) | Marine sediment microbial communities from the Atlantic coast under amendment with organic carbon and nitrate - tdAd00.2 (SPAdes)... | ecosystem: Environmental > Aquatic > Marine > Coastal >... | reverse complement strand
GGAAGTATCGACATCGCTGAAAGTATTCGCCGCAAAGGTAAAGCTGAAGGCAACATCTTCAGTGGCGCTTTGATTGGCAACCGGAATGTCGAGGGTCGGTGCATCCTCTGCACCATTGATGGTAATAGTCACGGTTGTGGTATCGCTACCGCCATTACCATCGCCGACGGTATAGTTAAAGCTGTCGGTAGTGGTTTCGCCCACATCCAGATACTCGAACTGGCCGTTCGGGTCATAGCTGAAACTACCGTCCGCATTGAGCGTAACCAGGGCACCGGAAGCGACTGTGACGGCCGTTCCCACGCCGGGCGCGCTACCGTTTATCGCGACCACCGACAAGGCATCGCCTTCCGGGTCATAGTCATTGATCAAAACACCTTCGCTGGCGATGACATTGAAGGAAGCATCTTCGCTGGTGGTGTAGTTTTGCTGTCCCGCTGCATACAGACTTTGAATGGTACCCGCATTTAGCTGGCTACCCAGAATCGCAACCTCATCAATCGAGCCGGTGAAGAAATCATTGATAGGTGTGACCGCAAAGTTGTCGCTCAAAACTGTGCCACCACCGATGGCGATCGGTTCGTAATTTCCCGTGCCACCTGAAGTGATCGCCAGTCCACCCGTATAGCCGTCAGTCGCAGCGAGCGCCCCATCCAGGTAAAGCTCCATGCCTTCGGCGCCGAACGAAAAAGCGGCATGGTGCCAGTCACCTGCCGTTACTGGGGCAGCAGAATCAATGTAGTAGCTGGCGGTAGTGCTTTGTAATCTTACTTCCAGGTTACCAGTGGCATCGAGGTAGATGCTGACATGTCCACCAGTGTCAAATCCCAAGGAGTCCTTGGAGAATAAATACTGAGGATTGCCGGTCGCGGCCGTATCGACTTTAAACCATAGTTGAATGGTGCCATCGTCAAGCAGGTAATCGTCGGTATGGGCGAGTTCGACATAGTCGTCGATGCCATCGAAGCCGACAGCGGTATCGCTATCGCCATTGATTGCACCGGTCTGGCCGAGTAACCCACCATTGTAAGTGCCATCATTAGTACTGGAGCCGAGATCTGCAGCAGCGCCGCCCGCTTCACCCAGCTGCCAGTAGCTGAGCGGGTTAAGCGCCAGTAAATCATTCGAATATTCACCGGGATCCGCGGTGGCAACCGGTACACCATTGATTCCACTGACCGTAATGGTGACCGTGGCGGTATCCGTACTACTACCATCGTCTACCCGATAACTGAATGTGTCGTTGGCTGAATCTCCGAACCCGAGTGAATCATATGCGCCGTTAGGGTCATAATTGAAACTTCCATCGCTCTTCAGGGTCAATAAAGCGCCCGATGGAAGAATGGTCGGGGTTCCCACTGCGGCGGCGGGGCCATTGAGTTCGGTGACGGTTAAAATGTCCCCGTCCCGATCTATATCGTTGACCAGAACCCCGTGAACGGATTGCTCGTAGCCAATGGTCACAAAGGTGTCGCTCATCGATGCGTACTGTGCCGATACCCAGTCCGCGGAACGGAGCTTGGCTGCAATACGCGCTTCGTCGAGATCGCCTGAGAAATACGGGGCCTTCCCATCCTCGTCGGAACCGATGGTGGCGTGACTGGAATCCGTGTTCGGGATGGCATCGAGGGTAAAATTGTGGCTAAAGGTGCCTTCGAGTTGACCGTCGACGTAGATCTTGATGTTATTGACGTCGCTGGCGTAATCAACCGTGCCGGTAATGTGATGCCATTGGCCCGCCACAAGCGGGTTAGTCGAGGTAGTAAAGCTCGCCGAATCGCTATTGTCGTCCATGCTGCGGGCAATCACTTGAATGTCATCACCGCTACGAATCAGGGTTATGCGAGAGGCACCGGTGTCGGCGGGGTCATTTCGGCTGACCCCGAGTAAGTCTCTACTGCTTGCAGTAGAGTCGGTGTTCATCCAGATCGACAGTGTCGAAGCGCTCGCATTGTTTATCCAGTTGCGGTCATCACCCAGGTCGATATTTTGCCCCACACCACTGAATTTCTGCGCATTGCCAATAAAGCCCGGCGTATCCGTACTGGACGAATTAGTGGCATCGAAATTACCGGCCGAATCGACGACTGTTCCAGCGGCACCCGGGTCTTCGTTCAGATGATAAGTCGCTCGATAATCTGACCACACTCCAGCCGGGTCCTGGCCATTGCCGGTCACAGCGGCATTGCCGTAATACATCAGGATGGAGTCGGTATCCGAAGCAGCGTCGACCTGGGGTATCTTGACCCACACGTATGAAAAACCCGCCTCATCCCATACCTCGATTTCATGGGCCAGCGCGGTGCCGTCCTGGTCGAAGAAGCGCAGGTCGTCGCCTTGATCGTGGGTTTTCGTGTAGTCGAAGCTGTTGATATCGAGTTTGATCAGAACCGGAAAATCCACCAGGTTCTCGGCACGCGTCGCATTATCGAAGCTAAGGGTACGCCGAAAAGTCCAGTTGCTATCGAACCAGGCGTTGTCCGAATTGATCACGGCATCTTCGTTGACGTTGTAGCTGTCATCGATAGCGGCGGGGGCAGCCAGCAATGCCGACCACTGCGCCTGCGCCTCGTCGCTCAGTGCAACCGAGGCTTCGATCGATCCGGCATTGAACTCGAGCACCCAGTCACCGCCCAGGCCTGAATGACCGGTCAGATCATCGGAAGCGGCGACATCGGTCAGGGTCAAGCTGCTGAGTTCGTTGATCAGGCTCTTGCCGACTTCGCTTTGGGCGAGGTTACAACCATAGATCAGGATATCGCCAGTTTCTGCAAACGAATTTGCCCACAGCGCAATACCAGAATTGTTTTCTGCTAGAGAATTTGAGTTGAGGCTGGTATTACCGAGTTTGACACTGCCATCGCTGCCGTGCGAGATCAGGTGAATTGCGTCGAGGTCGTCGCGCCCCTGCAGCACGGCAGAAATCTGCTCGATGCCATCGCGGTCACCATCGAGTATCACGACTTCAATGCTTCGACCGCTATCAGACTGGCGGTAAATATCATCGACCAGCTGTTGGTAATCATCGACGCCGTCATCGATGAACACGATTTCATGGCTTTGCTGTTCCGCGGCTGAAGCGGAGGTATTACCGTCGTTGGTGCTCTGTTGTGCCTGGCTGGTATCGGCATCGAGATAAATCACCTGTGCGTCGGAGTCGAGACTGGTGTTGATCAAACCCTCGATGCCGCCGGAAAATAGTCTGCGCTCTTCTAGCTCCTCGAGGACGAGCTTAGAGTGCTGCAAATTATTTCTCACCGGTTTATTCATCAACGCTTCTACGATTGCTGGTATTAGTAAATACGCGTTTCGTCAGGAGCCGCTGCAAGCTTGTTGGTACGCTGAAAATTCGACCAAAAGGCTGATGAAACTCCCACAAACACTATTTGAGTATAGGTAAGGAAAGCCACCTCCGCTGCACTCTAACCCGGGATTTCAGGATCAATAGAGGTAAACTGTGATGAGTACCCTGCGTGCATGTAAATATTTCACTGTTATTGGTTCGAATCGGGGCTAGCCAGCGAGCTGTAAATGTCCTGGTCCGATGGCTCGGGGGTCTCGAAATCGAATTTGGCCAGGCAATTTACGCCGCCGACCAACAGATCGTCAGGATTGGGCAATTCCATGCGCACAGTAAAACTGCCGCTAGCCGGGTCGATCAAGCGATCAACCACGGTAACCGTTGCCTTGAACACTTGGTTAGCAGGTTGTTCAGGATAGATTTCGACTTCCATGCCCCGTGTGATCAAGCCGAAATATTCAGTGGGGGCAATCAACTCAACCTTGAGCGGGTTAACCTTGGCGAGTTTCATGATGACCCGCTCGGAAACCGATTCTCCGACCATCGCGTAACGGTCGACGACGATGCCTTCGATCGGGCTCTTGATGGTTTTCAATGCCAGCTGGGATAACGCCAGCTCGAGGTTCAGTTGCGCGATACGATTTTCCTCGTTTGCCTTCTTGAGTTCGATTTCCGCCAGCAGCACCTCGGTCTCGGCTTTGTCTCTCTCATATTGCGAGACAGAATTTTTCAAGAACAGATCGGCCATACGTTGGTCGTAGCGTTGTGCGTACTGGAGCTGAACCTTGCGATTGTTGATACCGCTTACCGAATTGGCGTGCAGCCTGGCTAACTTGACCCTGGCCTTTTCGATCGAGGATTCCAGCGTCGCCACGGTCTGGCCCCTGGTGACGTAATCCCCGGTATCGACGAGAATGGTTTCCAGTACCGAGTCCACCGGGCTGCTGAGTTCGACATACATTTCCGGTTTCACCAGGCAATCGAGACTGGCGGCCTGTGCAGGTGAACTTAACGCTAAGGCGATAATAAAAAACAGCCCGTATAGAATGAACATCCTGAACCGGTTTAAACCGGTTGGGGATTGCGCATGAATATAATCTGGCCACCCGGGGCCGACTTTCATTTTCATCATTCAAATCTCCCTGAGAACGCCAGAGTTCGTCTTAGGCGTTGGTCCTGTTGCATCAATACTTTACGCATACGGCTTTGCTTAAGTTCGTATTTACGCTGTGCAAAGCGTAGTATCAAACGGCTGATAAATCCGGGAACGGGTTTCCCATCTCCACACAGACCCACCGCAAATTTTAAAATTGCAGGAGCATAGAAATTAGTCAGCGAGGTGTCTTGCAGCGACAATATCGCTTCGGCACTGCCGGGGTCTCCCTGACGCGCACAGCGACCGTATAACTGGCGGTCGATGCGATGCGACCCGTTTAGACTCAGTGAAATGACATGCAAACCGCCCAATTCGTCTACGCCCGCGCCGAGTGCAATGTCGGTGCCGCGTCCGGCCATATTGGTGGCTACGGTAATCGCTTTCTGCTGCCCAGCCGCAGCGATGATTTCGGCCTCGTTTTTATCCTGTTTGGCGTTTAGCACACGATGCTCAAGATCTGCCTGCTGCAGCCATTCATCAACCTGTTCCGATTCCGCCACCGAGCAGGTGCCGATCAGAACCGGCCGACCGATGCGATGCAGCGATTTTACTCGGTCGAGCAAGGCGGCCTTTTTTTCAGTTTGGTCACGATATACTCTTTCACCGAGCATGACGCGTTGCGACGGCTGGTTGGTAGCAACCTTGAAAACCTCGAGGCCATAAACCCGCTGTAGCTCACCGCCAATCTCGCTAACGGTGCCGGAGGTACCACCGACGCGCAGGTAACGGCTGAAAAAGCGCTGGTAACTAATGCGCGCCTGCGGCTCACGTAACTCGCTGATCAGGCACCCCTCCTTGGCTTCGATCATCTGGTGTAACCCCTGCTCCCATGAACGATCGGGCATGACGCGTCCGCTCGACTGATCGATGATTTGAATTTTTTCATCATTGATCACGTACTCGCGATCGCGTTCATAGAAATTCATCGCCACCAGCGCCTGCTTGACCAGCATGTCGCGTTTACGCTGGTTGCGCCATAATCCGGGTAGCTTCAATACATGTTCGGTCAGACTGTCTTCCCCTGCCACGGTTAATTCGATTGTGCGAGCCTTGTTGTCGACCTTGAAGTCTCTATTCTCAGCCAGTGTCGATGCGAGATAGAGCGCGTCGCTATAGGTATTGTCCGATTCATCATTGGGCAAGGTACGGGTGATGATCAGGGGAGTATTGGCTTCATCGATGAGCACGCTGTCGGCCTCATCGACAATCGCGAAACACAGGCCGCGTAGTAATAATTTACTACTCGCACCAATATTCTGCCGGCGCTGGATATTGCGATACTGAAAACGCAAATCACCAGTATCATCGCCTATTTCAATCCGGTCACGCAGGTAATCAAAGGCAAGCTTTTTATTGGTGGTGTGCACGATATCGGCCTGGTAGGCGCAACGGCACTGTTCGGCTTGCATACCATCGGTAACCGACCGACCTTCGAGCCCGAGACGTTGATACAGCGGCTGCATGATTTCGTGGTCACGTTCGGCCAGGTAATCGTTCGCGGTAATCACGTGTACCGGAATTCCAGCAAGGGCCGCGGTGCAGGCAGGCAGGGCCGTAGTCAGCGTCTTGCCTTCACCGGTTTGCATCTCGGCTAGCCTGCCGTTCATCATCAACCAGCCACCATAAAGCTGCACGTCGAAATGGCGTTGGCCGAGAGTCCGCAGCGAGGTTTCGCGGATCACCGCAAATGCTTCTACGATTAACGCCTCCTGCAAACCCTTGCAATGCAGCTGGTGGCGTAACTCTTCGATCATGGAGGTCAAGGCCTCCTCCGAACAATCCGTCAGGGCTTGCTCGTAGCGCTTCACCCGGCGCACAATGTAACGCTGGTTATAGCGGTTGCGCCGCAGCCTTGAACGCTGACGCTCGACCCAGCCATTGAATGCCTGTTCGAGGTCATCTCGCCGATCCTCCTTGCGTTGCGGATAGCTGCCGAGACTGACGCCGGGTTTGATCGATAACTCAGACATTGAACTGCCTCAGAAAAACCTGGCGCACGCGGCGATACCACTGGCTGGCAAGGGTTTCACTGCCGTGACTGACGCGTACGTAAGCGCGGGTCCCCATTGGAATCTGCTGTTGCTGAAAGTCGAGCTTCAGGTCGACCAGAAACACTTTTTCCTGGATCACGAGCTCATCACTGTTATCGGCAGCGACGATAAACTTGCCACCCCCGCTGGTCGCTAGCGCGGCGCTGGGCAACTGCTTAGTGGCCTCGGGTGACTGGCGCAGAATTTCGGCGCTGAAATCTGATTCCGGGTTACTCGCAAACCGAACCCTGATATCGACCACGTTCTGACGTAGCTGGCCGATATGATCCTGGCTCACTGCCATACGCACCGTTGGTGTCTCTCCATCCAGGATGTACCCGAGAAAATCGCCTTTACGGATAAATCGCCCCGGCAGATCGTCAGCCTCGGGCAGCAAAATTTTGCCATTTTTGAAAGCAATCACCGACATGCTGCGGATCTTGTCAAGAATAAAGCGCAATTCAGACTGCGCTACCTGCAACTCCTCACCAACGATTCCCGCTTCGACGTGACTGCTGGCACGACTTGCCCGGTAACGCGACTTCAGTTCACGCACCCGCGCCTGGGCAATACGAGCCTCGTTTTGCAGGAACGGATCGTGCAGCGACAACAGCGGCATCCCCGCAGTTACAGACTGGTTGTTGTCGACTTCGAGTGTGGCAATAAACCCATCGTGTTGCGCACGCAAGCGTACCTCGTCGGGCTGCCACAAAACCCCCTCGTTCAGGGTGTAAGATGGAATCGGTACGAATCCAAAAACAACGACCACCGCGGTAGCGATGGCTATGCTCGCCGCGAAGGCTCGGTTACGCTTGTCGCGCAGTGCCGGGCTGCTCACCAGGAAGCACAGCGCTTTATACAGCGGCCGCAGAATTTGTACGCCGATCAGCCAGCTGGCCAGAAAAATTCCGAGGTAAAAGAATTTCCCGGTAACCACGGACAAAATGAACCATAGAATCGCCAGTCGATAAGCCAACGACAACAGGCTGTAAACCACGAACCAGGGAGCTTCGCCCGGCGCGTTGGCCGGCGAGACGACATCGCGCAGGCCGAACAGGTAGCGCTTGAACAGGAATTGCCAGTACTGGCTGGAGCGCTGGAAAAGATTGGGAATGCCAAGCGCATCGGCGAGCATGTAGTAGCCGTCGTACTTGAGTAGCGGATTGCCGTTAAAAAACAACGAGGAAACGCCGCCGATGAGAAATATATTGAAACCGATACTCTGCACCAGGCCAGGTTCAGCGGCGAGGAACAGTAACAGGCCGAGCGCGGCGAAAAATGACTCCACCAGGATGCCCGCGGCACTGACCAGGATTCGTTTGTATCGATTCCGAAAATGGGTCGCAGTAGATACATTCACGTAGGGTACTGGCATGAACATGAGGAAATTAATCCCCAGTTCGTGAACTTCGCCGCCCTCGAGCTTGGCGCTGAACGCATGCCCAAGTTCATGTACGAACTTGAGCGGGGGATAGAGCAGGAACATCAACAGCAAGTTATAGGGTGATAACGCGTTGACTGCGAAATGATGATTGATCTGCGGCCAGTGCTGAGCGGCCTGCAGGCTGGCATATACCATCAGGCAGATCCAGGCGAAGCCTGCCCACTTGTTGAACAACCAGCTGATCTTGCGGTAGTGTCGGTTGAGAAAATCCTCGGGATCCCACAAGGCAAAACGCAAAGCAACTGGGTTGGCGAAGCGTTGCTTGAGCCTGTTCGTGCGTTGGCGTGATTGCCGCTCAAACAATTCCTCGGTATCGGCGAGCGCTTCGCTCTTCAGCAGATCGGCCTCGTACAGCCTGCTCATCAGGTCGATGATTTCGTCCTGCCCCGGCTGGTACTCGTCCAGTTGTTCGCCGATTTGATCGAAAATTTCCTGCACCGTATTGTTGCCGTCCATCAGGCCAATGAACCGGTAGGCGGCAGGATTGAAGCGATGATTGCGTCCCGTGGCCGTGTTTTCCAGCAGGTACCAGATCCGCCCGCGATAATCATGGCGGTGAAACTGCACCTGGTCATGCAACCTGGGCCGTAGACTGGCGACCCGGTACCAGTGAGGGCTGATTAATCCATCACTCATCGCAAGTTTCCACTATGGCCACCAGGTCCATATCCAGAGCCGCAACCAGTCGATGATTTCATGGCTCCAGATCCACAGCAGGCGTTCGCGGCCGGCATTGATCTTACCGATACCTTCCATGCCCGGACGTAACAGCCGCGGCGCATCCGCGAGCGAGGCCTCAACGCGAAAGATATTGGCGCCGTCTTCGGCTTTGGCGACCGAGGTAATCTGCTTTACCTGCAGCGGCAAGTTGCTCTTTGACAGGCTGGAAAGTGTCAGCGTGCCCGTCTGACCCTGGCTGACATAGGCAATTTCGCTTTCGTCGACCTTGAGAATAATGCGGTAACCTTCCAGCGGAGCAATCTTGAACAGCGCATCGCCCCGCTCGACCGGCGAACCCAGCATTTGACTCAAGTCACCTTCGATAACGACTCCATCGAATGGCGCGGTGAGGGTTATGCTGCCCAGTTGCTGCCTGGCCAATTCAATTTCAGCATTGACCTGGTTGATTTGCTCCTTGATCACGCGCACACCGACCAGGTCCCTCGATGCCTGGGCTTCACGGTACTCACGTCTCGATTTCTGCAAGCGGCCGTTGAGTTTCGCCAGTTCCAGTTTGATCTCCACGTCGTCGAGACTGGCCATGACTTCACCCTTACGGATAGTGTCACCGGCACGCACCGCGGAAGACAGCAGGTATCCCGAAATTGGCGCAGCGACCACGCGTTGCACTTCCCCTTCCAGTACCGCGTTTGCGGTCACCCGAAACTCAGCTTCGACCAGGCTGGTCAGCGCCAGCAAGGCTACCGCCATGGTGGTAGCCAGTTTAGTGCGCAAATGCCGAGCCCCGAACAGCGCCTGTAACCCATGTTTCAAACTAACCAGTAGTTTGGCAAAAACCCCCTTTTCCTGATCGCGCTTGAGGACCAGGAAAGGTGTTAACAAAGACAGTGTCTGCTGGCAGCTATCCAGGGTATTGTCATCCAGTGGAAATTCCTCGTTGCCCAGCAAGGTGATTGCACCAAACAGCTTACGCTCGGATATCAGCGGTATGGTAGCGATCGACCCGGAACCAAACTTGCTCGCCAGCTCCTGGTGGGCGCGCTGAATCACTTTGCTTTGCGTCTGTGGAAACAGGATCGTGCTGTCCTGTTCAACTGCCTCGTCCATCGCGTCGGCGATCTTGCGCACCAGGTTGGAACGGTCATCGAACTCCGCACTATTGGAAAGTGCGACCACCTGGCAATGATGCCCTTGCAGCTCGGCGAAAGCGACGCGCTCACAGTTGAACCGACTAGTGAGTTCAGCCACCAGTCGCATCAAACCCTGCTGGTAACTACCCTGTTCAAAACAACTCGCCAGCACTGCGACGACATTGCTGTAAAAATCGTCCTGCTCGGACTCGGGCTCGCTAAAACTGGCCAGGCGAAGCCATTTGATACTACGCTTGATCGAATAGAACACCGCCAGATGCTTCGAGGCTGGTAAATGCTTCATCTTGATCGCCAGCACGCCTGCGAGTTTGTCGCGGATGTAGATCGGCCTGGCAAAATAATCATGGGCCTGCCCGTCGACAACATGGGCTTTGGCAAGACAGACTTCGCCGCGTTTCTTGAGCGCGTATTTAACCGTGGCAAAGAAATCCTGGTGCTTATCGAGACTCTGCGGCCAACAGGCCAGCAAATGCACCTGCTTGTTATCCTGGCCGGGTACCATGAACACCGCAGAGTGCACATCGGGCAGCAGGCTACATACGGTTTCCAGCCATTTTTCCGAAAAACGGCTATGCATCGCAAGCCCTGATTGGTAGTACAGCAAGAGGAATTAGCCGCGGTACCCACCGATAAACTTCGGGCAACGAAATCAGCTCGGTTACTTCCTGCAGACGTAGCTTAATTTCCGACATAGCTGGATTAGTGGTAGTGGCGTTATCGGACCAGCAGAACATCTCCATGATCCGGTTAAAGTAATCTCAACTAGTATAGTTTAAAT
>Ga0209271_10000863_pt1 | contig 10553 bp, 10 predicted proteins | sample tdAd002_FD_187123 | JGI IMG/M metagenome (GOLD analysis project Ga0209271, IMG submission 187123) | Marine sediment microbial communities from the Atlantic coast under amendment with organic carbon and nitrate - tdAd00.2 (SPAdes)... | ecosystem: Environmental > Aquatic > Marine > Coastal >... | reverse complement strand
GTGCTCGAAATCCTGCCTGACGGGTTTGTTTTCTTTAGTTCTCCAGCCTATAACTATCTTCCCGGTCCAGACGATATATATGTATCACCTTCACAGATCCGCAGAATGACCTTACGTACAGGTGATACTGTAGAAGGTCATGTTCGTTCTCCAAAGGATAGTGAACGTTATTTTGCCTTATTGAAGGTGAAAAAAATTAATTTTGAGGCACCTGAAAAAGCCAAAGACAAAACCCTGTTCTCGAACTTGACACCACTGTTTCCAAACGAAAAAATAGAGCTGGAAGCAAAGAAGGATGAATTTTCGACCCGTGTAATGAATATTATGTCGCCAATTGGCAAGGGGCAGAGAGGTTTGATAGTTGCTCCACCAAGGACAGGAAAGACAGTACTTTTGCAGAAAATTGCCAATAGCATTGTTAAAAACCACAAGGAAGTCATTCTCATAGTTCTCTTGATTGATGAACGGCCTGAAGAGGTCACGGATATGTCGAGAAATGTCAAGGCTGAGGTTGTAAGTTCGACCTTTGATGAACCGCCCCAGAGACATATACAGGTTGCAGAGATGGTAATCCAAAAGGCTAAAAGATTGGTGGAGCATAAAAAAGATGTTGTTATTCTGCTGGACAGTATTACCCGGTTGGCTCGGGCCTATAATACAGTAACCCCGTCAAGTGGACGGATTTTATCCGGTGGTGTTGAAGCTACGGCATTGCATAGACCAAAAAGATTTTTTGGGGCAGCCAGAAATATTGAAGAAGGCGGCAGTTTGACAATCATTGCTACTGCCCTTGTTGAAACCGGAAGCAGAATGGATGAAGTCATTTTCGAGGAGTTCAAGGGGACAGGAAACATGGAACTCGTGCTTGATCGTAAAATGTCGGATAGAAGAATTTATCCAGCTATTGATATCAATAGATCCGGAACCCGAAAAGAGGATTTACTCATAGATGCTGAAGAACTCAATAGGATCTGGATTTTACGTAAACTTCTTTCTTCATTAAATCCTGGAGATGCCATGGAATTTTTGCTGGATAAGATGAAGGCAACAAAAACAAATGCTGAGTTTTTTCAGTCCATGAACAGATAATAGCATTTTCATTAAGTTGCGTATATTCCCAACTTTTGCCTGACAATTTCAGATTTTGCTATTACAGCTTGCATTAATTAAAAATTTATATATAATTCGCCGTTTCCATCCGTCCGATCAAGTTTTTGTTTTGGATGAGATCATTTTAAAAATAACGTGTTGCAAATAATAAATAATTTAAGCATCTGAGTTTAAGCAACACTGTATTGTAGATTGTTATCTGGAGGAATGAGTAATGAAAAAAGATATCCATCCTGAGTACCACAAGATTAAAGCACAATGTGCCTGCGGGAATGAAGTTGAGCTGGGATCAGTAAGCACTGAAATGAAGGTCGAGATATGCTCTGCCTGCCATCCTTTTTTTACAGGGAAACAGAAACTGATTGACTCCGCTGGTCGGATTGAGAAATTTAATAAGAAGTATGCTGACCATATGAAAAAGAATTCAACATCTGCTTAGCTTTTTTAACAGTTTTTCTACAGGGGACCTCCGATGCCGGAGTGTCCCCTGTTTTCGTTTATTGCTGACGGATGTTGCTATCTGGCACAGCTTAAAATTTAATTGTCAATAAAGTTATGTTTCCAAAACTAGAAGAATTAGAAATAAAACGCTTAAGCCTGGAGGAGAAGCTTTCCGATGCAGCTCTTATCGCTAACCAGCGGGAATACAAGAAAGTGGCCCAGGAACATTCGCAGGTCACGAAATTAACTACTCTTTGCAGTGATTACTATAAAGTCCATGAGGAGTTGGTGGAAAATAATGAGATGTTGCAAGAGGAAGAAGACCCTGAGTTGTTGGAACTTGTGAAACACGATATTGATGAATTACAGGAAAGATCCACTAAGCTAGAAAATGATATAAAATTTTTATTATTGCCTAAAGATCCTAATGATGAAAAGAATATTCTTCTTGAAATAAGAGCCGGTACCGGAGGCGATGAAGCAGCATTATTTGTTGGTGATTTATTCAAGATGTACAGCCATTTTGCTGATCATCTGAGCTGGAAGGTGGAGATTATGAGCAGCAGTCCCATAGGTATCGGCGGTTTCAAGGAAATAATTGCCCTTATAACCGGTAAAAAAGTTTACAGTAAACTGAAATATGAAAGTGGCGTGCATAGAGTACAGAGGGTGCCTGAAACTGAGACCCAGGGAAGAATACATACATCAGCTGTTACAGTTGCCGTTTTGCCGGAGGCAGAAGATGTAGAAGTTGAAATCGATCCCAATGAAGTGCGTGTAGATGTCTTCCGCTCTTCAGGTCCGGGCGGGCAAAGTGTGAATAAAACTGAATCAGCAATACGCCTAACTCACCTGCCTACAGGTCTTGTTGTGTCCTGCCAGGATGAAAAGTCACAACACAAAAATAAAGCCAAGGCTATGAAAGTACTGCGAGCACGTCTTCTTGATAAAATGGAGCAGGATCAGCATGACAAAATTTCCGAAGACCGGAAAAGTCAGGTAGGCACAGGAGATAGAAGTGAACGTATCCGCACCTATAATTATCCTCAGGGTAGAGTAACTGACCATCGAATCAAACTCACCCTTTATAAACTTGAAGCTGTAATGTTGGGAAAAATTGATGAAATCATTAACCCCCTGATTGTTCATTATCAAACAGAAGCCCTTAAAAATGTTAAATAGTCAGGATTGCTGTGTTTTTTACAGGCCTAAAAAGGAAAAATACGGCCTGCATTTTTTGATATCTTTAAGAGTCAATTGCTGCTACTCGAAAATCCCCAAAATTTTGTGAAAATCAAAGACTTATTCAAGAGCGAAGTTCAGCATTTAAAGCAAACGGGTATCCCAGAGCCTGAGCTTGAGGTTTCTTTGCTTCTTTCGCACATACTCAATATTGAAAGAACAACACTGTTACTTGCTGGAGATCAGGTTTTAGATGATGGCCAACTTGAAAAATTTGAAATTAGTTTTGCAAGGCGGCTGTCCAGAGAACCTTTAGCCTACATCCTTGAAGAGAAAGAATTCTGGTCTCTGCCTTTTAAAGTATCCAGGGATGTGCTTATCCCAAGACCTGAAACTGAGCTTCTCATTGAAATAACACTGAAGAGAATGAAAAGCCTGTTTAGATTTCCGGAAGAACAAACAATAAATATTCTGGATTTAGGCACAGGAAGTGGAATCATAGCCGTTGTCATGGCCTTGGAACTGCCGGAATCAGCAGTCACTGCTGTTGACCTTTCATTCAAGGCATTGAAAGTTGCAAAGCATAATGCTACAAGGCATAAAGTTGGTTCGAGGGTCCAATTTATAAATTGCGACTGGTTTGGGGGTATTTCATCAAAGATGAAATATGATTTGGTACTTGCTAATCCACCATATATTGCAAGAAACATACTTGAAAAGCCCTTTGGCGAAACTTGCGAATCACTGCAACCTGAAGTGCTTGGCTATGAGCCTCATCTTGCACTGGATGGTGGAGAACGAGGCGTTGAGTCTTTTAGAAGAATAGCTGATGATTTAGGAAAAACACTCAAATCCGGTGGGTGGTTCTTTATGGAGATAGGTGCTGATCAGGCAGGAGATGTATCTGCCATATTTAAGAGAACCGCTTCATATGATAATATTGCTGTTCATAATGACTATGCGGGGTTGCCCAGGGTTTTTCAAGCACAAAAACAATGAGAAAAAAATTGATTCTGACACCTGCTTTTTTCTGGAGTTAGAATATAAACCAGCCGGAGTTATTAAAAAAAATTATGGATAAATTGATCATAGAGGGCGGGCGTAAACTCCATGGGGAGATTCGCATAAGCGGAGCCAAAAATGCAGCCCTGCCATTAATAGCTGCAACCTTGTTGACACCAGGTTGGCACGTCATTCACAATGTCCCGGATTTACGAGATACCAGGACAATTCTGATCTTGCTTGAAAGTCTTGGTGCTGTATGGAAAAGGGAAGGCGATACCTTATCCATCAACACGAAATCCTTAAATAACATAGAGGCTTCATATGATCTGGTGAAAACCATGCGTGCTTCAATTCTTGTTCTTGGGCCCTTGCTGGCACGTAAGGGGGAAGCTCGGGTTTCCTTACCAGGTGGTTGCGCCATAGGAGCACGTCCTATTGACTTTCATCTTCAGGGCTTGACAAAAATGGGAGCGCACCTTGAGTTGGAAGAAGGCTATGTCACAGCTTTTACAGATAATTGTCTTTCGGGGGGCACTATTTATTTTGATGTGCCTTCAGTAACGGGAACGGAAAATATTCTTATGGCTGCTGTCCTTGCAAAAGGCAGGACTGTTATCAAAAATGCTGCCCGGGAACCTGAGGTGGGTAATCTGGTTGATATGCTCATTGCCATGGGGGCTGATATTGAAGGAAAAGATACTGACCGCCTGACTATTAATGGAGTTAAAAGTTTACATGCGGCAGAAGTCACTACCATTCCAGATCGAATTGAAACCGGTACATATCTGATAGCAGTAGGTGCAGCCGGTGGAGAGGTAACTTTAACAAATTGCAACCCAGCCCATTTGCCGGCCCTTTTGGAGAAATTAAGAGCAGCCGGTCTTGTGATAAAAGAATCAGAGAGTTCAATTTATGTTGCTAAACCATCTAAAATACAAAGCATAGATATAAAAACTCAGCCTTACCCAGGATTCCCCACGGATCTCCAGGCCCAGCTCATGGCCTTGATGTCCCTGTCAAATGGGCTGAGCGTCATTACAGAGACGATATTTGAGAACAGGTTCATGCATGTCGCTGAATTAAAGCGGATGGGGGCTGAGATTCAAATTAATGGAAACAGTGCCATTGTCAAAGGTGTTAAGAAACTCAAAGGTGCCCAGGTAATGGCTACGGATCTCAGGGCCAGTGCATCATTGGTAGTTGCAGGTCTTGCAGCAGAGGGAGTAACGGAGATTTCAAGAATTTATCATCTGGAAAGGGGTTATGAAGACATGGTAGTAAAACTTCAGGCACTTGGTGCGAGTGTGAGAAAAGAAAAAGAGGGATCAGGGTAGCGGCAGCCATACTTCAGCAGTTGTTCCCTGATGTTGTTTGCTGCTGATGACGATCCCTCCCTCATGGGTGTCGACAATCTGTTTTACAATGGAAAGACCCAGTCCTGTCCCATTTTCACGGGTTGTGAAAAAAGGATCATAGATTTTATCGATGATGAGGTCAGGGATGCCGATGCCATTATCGATGATGGTGAGGACAGATTTTTCAGTTCCTGAATCATCTTCAGTTTCCTGAGCGATTACCCTAATTTCACCCTCCATATTTCTTAATGCAACACAACAATTGTGGAGGATATTGATGAAAAGTTTCCGGATCTGCTCCGGGTCAGCCCAACAGGCCATTTTTTCGGGAATATCGATAACTGCCTGGCATTTTTCCGGCCAATCCTGGGTATGCTGCAGGATTTGAATTGCCTCATTAACAAGGGGAAGCAATGGAACCCACTCTTTTTCAGGCTCAATGGGTTTTGAAAAGCTGAGGAAGTCAGTAATGCTGTTCTGTAATCTATTACATTCCCGGGTAATTATCTTCATTAACCCCTGATTGTGCGATTTGATGTCACCACTGGCGTCAATTACCTCTGCAGCTCCTGATATTGCGGCCAGGGGATTACGCAACTCGTGGGCAATGCCTGCTGCCATTTCTCCAATAGTAGCCATTTTCTCAGCCTGCATGATCTGTATTTCCAATTTCTTGGTCTGACTGAGATCCTGAAGAGTTATAACCTGGAACTTATCTTCAGTACCAGGCATGTTCAATTTGGCGTAGGAGTAGCCGATGGGAATATTTTGCCTGTCTTTTCTGGTGATTTCAATTTCTGACCGGAAATTCATGTCGGCGTCGAGCTTGAGGTTGGGGAAAGCTATATTTATATCTTTGCCAACAATTTCATCAGATCTGAAACCGGTAATATTTTCAGAGGCTGGATTGAACGAAATGATACTTTTTTGATTGATTACAGTAATAACCCCGGAAGGAATATCATCAAATATCTTTTTGTATAGTACTGATAGCTGGTCATATTTTAAAGTCGTACTAACCAGTTCCTTCTCTGTCCTGAATAATCTCTCTGAAAGCAGAGAGCTTAAAACTGCAGTGATAAAGAAGGTAACTCCATGAATAGAAAAGAAATTCAGAACTGAGCGAATGTCCTCAAGAGGCCTGTACCAGTAATCATCAAAAAAAGCAGGATAATAACCAAAGTATTCTAAGGACAGGACAGCAGCGTAACCAAGGGTACAGGCTGCTGCCGCTGCCAGGCCACCTCTATGAAGAAAGATGAAACTCCCGGTTATGATCGGGAAAAAATAGAGGATAGTGAAAATGGACTGACTTCCACCACTGTAATAGAGAAGAACAGAGATAAGAATGACGTCCATGAGAATCTGTCCATAGGCGAAAGTGGAATAACGCCTGATGAATTTCAAAATTAATGCAGAGCAGATCGTAAAGAGGTAGACGGCCCCAACAAAAACAACAACATAATAAAAGGGTGGGGTAATAACGGTTTTTACAGTTGATTGCAAGAGAAGGTTGATGCCGAGAAGAAGAGTGAGAAATACAACGCGCAGAAATAGCATCCAATGCAGCTGTTTTTTAAAGAGTGCTGCAGCCTTTTGATTTTCAACAGGTTTTGCTATTAAATTATTCAGCATGTTTTTTAAGCCTTTTGGTGAAAGCCTGCTTATTTGATTTCATACTTTTGCACTTTATAACGCAGGGAGCGAAAGCTGATTCTTAAAAGTTCAGCAGCCCTTATCTTTGAGTTGTCTGTTTTGACAAGGGCATGTTCTATCATCTGCTTTTCAAGTTTTGCCATGACTTCATCAAGACCCTGATCATAGAGATCGTCTTCAGATTCAACGGAAATAAAAGCCTCTGATTTCGCAATAGGCTTGCCCTCTTTTTTATAGGTGGAAAGGGTGAGGCTTTCAGGAAGAATAATATTTGATGATTCCAGGGCAACTCCTCGTTCAATAATATTTTCAAGCTCGCGGACATTGCCTGGATAATCGTATTCCATAAGGACTTTCATGGAATATGATGAAATCTCCTGGACGTCCTTTTCCATCTTTTCTGAATATTTTTTCAGAAAATGTTTGACAAGCAGAGGGACATCACCTTTTCTTTCTCTCAATGCCGGCACCCGAAGTGGAACAACAGCCAACCGATAAAAAAGGTCTTCTCGGAAACGGCCCTCAATGATTTCTTCTTCCAGGTCCTTATTGGTTGCAGCAATAATCCTGACATCAACTTTGATAGTGTCCGTACCACCGACTCGTTTCAATTCTCTTTCCTGCAGGACACGCAACAGTTTGGTCTGGATAAGAGGTGTGAGCTCACCAATCTCATCAAGAAAAACACTGCCACCATCAGCCAGTTCAAAAAGGCCAATCTTATTTGTAATAGCACCGGTGAAAGCACCTTTGACATGACCGAAAAGTTCGCTCTCCAAAAGACTTTCTGGTATGGCGCTGCAGGTGATGGGAACAAAAGGCTTATGCTTCACTTTGCTCAGATTATGTATGGCCTGGGCAACCAACTCCTTACCAGTCCCTGAATCTCCATAAATCAGGATGCTTGCAGGAGTAGGGGCAATGCGTGATATCAGGTTGAATATCTTGAGCATCTCCTGGCTGTTGCCGATAATACCTTCAAAAGATTCTGTTTTTGAAGAAACTTCATCTGTTGAGGTAGGGGAACCTGCAGAAATTGCTGACTTGATAATTTTAATGATTTCTTCAACCTTGAAAGGTTTGGTGATATAATCAAAGGCTCCGCTTTTCATGGCAATCACAGCATTTTCTGGTGAGGCAAATGCTGTAATCATAATTACAGGTAACGAGCTGTCGATTTCTTTTATTTTTTCAAGCAGGGAAAGTCCGCCCATACCAGGCATTTTTATATCGGAAAGTACAAGGTCAAATTTTTGACCTCGGATGAGATCAATCGCGCTGGATGCTTCAGATGCAGTAGAAACTTTATATCCTTCCTTTTCAAGAAGGATTTTCAGGAACTCACGCATGCTCAGTTCATCATCAACCACTAGAATGGTCGGCATTTTTCTCTCCTGGATAAATCTATCAATGCTGGTAACGGCAAAAAAGCAATTAAAGGTTTCATAATATTGTGTTTGTTGGACATCAACCGCACTGAATGGATACAATATGACTTGCAGAATGTCAACGAACATTAATGACTTGCGCAAGTGATATGAGTTACTTATAAGTACTATAAATAATTAAATATGGCACCCAATACTGTGTGTCATATGTTACTTGTACGGTTTGCAAAAAATCACAACCGGTGTCCCGTAAAATTGAGAATTGGTGTTTTTGAAGTAATTACAATTAGTTAGTTTCAGTTGGCAAAGCATGACAAATTGAGACTGTTAGAAACCCTTTACAATGTATTATATTAAATAGTTCTTTTAAATAATAACGGTGAAGTTCAATGTGTGTGGCTATACCATCAAAGATTATCAGTAAAGAAGACCTTCTGGCAACCGTTGAAGTTTATGGAGCCAGAAGGCAGGTAAACCTTATGCTTCTACCTGAGGAAGCAGAGATAGGAGATTATGTGCTCGTACATGCAGGTTTCGCTATTCAAAAGGTAGATGTTGAGGCTGGAAAAGAATCATTAAAGCTTTTTGATGAAGTTTTAAAAAAAATGGGAGTTGATCCTGACAATGCATGAGGCATCTATTGCAATAGGCCTGATTGAAACAGTCTCAGGTTTATGTCAGGAGAAAGGCTATAATTCTATAGAATCTGTCAGAATTAAGGTGGGAAAAGCAGCGGGAATACTCCCTGATGCGCTTCTTTTTGCCTTTGATGTGGCAAAGGCTGGAACTCTTGCAAGCCAAGCAGAACTGATTATTGAGTATGTTTTACTCGGTGGTTTCTGTCGTGAGTGCGGAGCGAAATTTGAATCCGAGGAACGTTATATCTATTGCTGTCCTGATTGTAAATCAAATGCAATAAAAATTACCAGGGGAGATGAAATGGAGATTATTGATATGGAGGTTAATTGAGGTTTTGATAAAATCCGTGTTAGGAGCCTTGATTATAAACTGCAAATGTTCATTTGCCTATAAAGAACAAGAGGTTACCAAAATGACAAAATTTTCAAAAGTTGCAATAACAACACTTCTATTGCTGCTTATGAGCTTTACTCCATTTGTTGCCCATTCAGAGGTTGACTGGGAGATTTCAAATGCGATTCAGCTTGATGAAATTCCTATAGATGTTGCAAAGGCCCAGGGTGGTCAATTGACTTATATCCTGACTGATCAGGCTAAAGTTCTCATCTATTCTGCTGCAGGAAAACTGGTCGGCACAGTCCCAGTTGATCCTGCAGTGACCAATCTTGCGATTTCTGCCAAAGGCGAACAAATCTTTCTTATAAATAGTAAACGGAAGACTTTGAAAACAGTTGATGTCAGTTTTTTAGTTGACTTCAATATATCCGGTTCTCCATTTCTAGGTCCAGCATCAGCCAAAGTTATCGTTGCTGTATTCAGTGATTTTCAATGACCTTACTGCGGCAAGCTCATGCCGCTGTTCGAGCAGGTGCTCGATAAGTATCCTGATAACGTAAAAGTTGTTTTTAAACATTATCCCCTCTCTTTTCACCAGCAGGCGCTTCCTGCCGCTCTTGCTTCCATGGCTGCTGGGGAACAAGGCAAATTCTGGGAGTACCATGATCAACTCTTTCTGCAGGAGGGCAGATTATACAAAGAGAAGTATTTGGAAATTGCTCAAAAAATGGGCCTTGATATGAAAAAGTTTTCCTTAGACATGATGAGACCCTCAATACGTAAAAAAGTTGAACAGGATATTGCTGACGCTGAAAAGGCAGGAATAACAGGAACTCCGGTTATTTTTGTCAATGGCAGAAAACTTAAAAAACGCGAACTCGGCAGCATCAGTAAATTGATTGATGAAGAATTAGCCAAGTTGCAAAAATAGGAAACTGAAAAAGAGATTCCATCCATATGCCGGAAGTGAAACTCACATTTGAAGATAATAATCTAGCAAGGCTCTTATATGGAGACCTCAACAAAAATCTGACTACAATTGAAAAAACTGTTGGCGTCTCAATAAAGGCACGGGGCAATGAACTGGCGCTTGAGGGGTTGAAGCATGAGGTCGAAGTAGCAGCACTGGCCCTCAAACAATTATATGAACTTCTCAAAGCAGGCTATCCGGTTTATCCTTCAGATGTGACCTATGGGCTGCGTATCCTGGAGCGTTCCTCCAAAGCTAATCTGAAGGAAATATTTCTTGACAGGGTCTACATAACAGCCAATCAACGCGTCGTTTCTCCTAAGAGTATCAACCAGAAAAAATACATTGACTCTATCAGGAATAATGACATTGTTTTTGGAATAGGGCCAGCGGGGACAGGTAAAACTTATCTGGCAGTAGCAATGGCAATTTCTGCATTGACCAGCAATCAGGTCAAAAATATAATTTTGA
>Ga0209271_10000862_pt1 | contig 10559 bp, 10 predicted proteins | sample tdAd002_FD_187123 | JGI IMG/M metagenome (GOLD analysis project Ga0209271, IMG submission 187123) | Marine sediment microbial communities from the Atlantic coast under amendment with organic carbon and nitrate - tdAd00.2 (SPAdes)... | ecosystem: Environmental > Aquatic > Marine > Coastal >... | reverse complement strand
TTCTAGGCGTGACTTTGGAATGGCAACTCCATTTACCGTAGCTATGGGTGCTGCATGAGCCGTGGTAACAACTACAATGCCATACATACAAAGTACTATTAATTGCAAAAATTTAATCAGTTGCATTGGATTTCCTTCTTAGTAAATTAAATCAAATTTAAATTTCTTTGGGAGTATACGCTTTTATGCTTAGTGCGTGAATATCTCTGCCTATCATTTCTCCCAGAGCAGCATATATCATCCTATGCCTGTCCAAAGTAGATTTCTCATAAAAATCACATGAAACAATGGTAAGAAAAAAATGGCCACCACCATTTTTCGCCCCTTCATGACCTATATGTTTGCTACTTTCATCAAAGATTTCAATCTTCTCCGGACTGAAGACAGTAAGTTTCTGTTTAATAAATCTGATAGTATTCATTCTGGCAAAATTTTCTTAAATGGCCTGACCGCGACCTTTGCATATACCCCCGAAATTACGTATGGATCAGCCTCGGCCCAGATGCGAGCTGCTTCTAATGACATAAACTCTGCCACGATCAGGCTACCAGTAAAACCAGCCGGGCCAGGGTCTGAACTATCAATTGCAGGGTATGGTCCGGCTAGGATCAGGCGCCCTTCATTTTGTAATACCTTAATACGTTTTAGGTGAGCAGGTCTAGATGCCATACGTTTTTCCAGACTATTCGGAGCGTCTTCACTATTTATCACGTAAAGCATCACGTGTTACTGTCCTCATTTTCAGTTATAAACTTCCCTAGCATAAGCCCTTGCAATACTACAAACACTAGCATTAGTCCCGTTGACCCAAATAGTTTGAAATTTACCCAAGTATCAGTGGGATAGTTAAAAGCTACATAAAGATTAATCACACCCATTAACGCAAAGAATGTTGCCCAACTAAAATTAAGATTACTCCATATTTTTTCTGGCAATGATATTTTATTTCCCAACATAGCATGGATCAGATTTTTCTTAAATGCAGTATGTGAAATGAGTAGTGCACTAGTGAATACCCAATATAATACGGTTGGTTTCCATTTAATAAAAGTTTCGTCTTTCAATATCAGTGTTGCACTACCGAAAATAACAATAATAATTAGGCTTATCCATTGCATATTTTCTACCTTGTGGTGGCGAAACCAAGTCCATACAATTTGTATAAAAGTTGCAACAATAGCTACAGCAGTTGCTGCATAAATGCCATAAAGTTTAAATGCGAAAAAAAATAGTATGACCGGAAAAAGGTCAAAAAGAAATTTCATAAATCTAAAGTCGTAAAGTTTGCCAATAGTAGAACAACGAGATTATGGTGGCTATGCTTGGAAAAATCTATAGAGTTTCTAGAAAAATGTAGTTTTAAATGAACCAGTGAAACTGCGGGGATATGCATTTACTAGGTCATGTCCTCATAGTAAACAAGCTCTTACACTGATGAGAGAGGATGCATTAATTTGGTATGTAATAAAAAAGTTTCGTAGTGAATTTATATTTCTGACTTGTAAAAAGCAACTGCGCTGGTCTCAAAGCTGCATGAAACCTGATCCTGAATAGGATCTTCTTTTGTAAAATCATATTTCATCAGTGTAATTGCACCTGTATTTTATCTCCTTCTTCAGGGAATTCGGCATGTACGATTTCACCCTCCGAGTTTGGGAATAAAGGCGCGCCACATTCTTCACAATATTCTAAAGGGAAACGATTATCTAGTGGTGTTATGCGGGTTATGCCGCATTCCTGCAATGTAGTCTCTATCTGTGAAATCGTGTCACTGTTTTCATCTTCCTCTCCAACTAGTGCCCAGACAATACCATATAACACTTCATTGCTATCCATGAAGGTAAAACTTACACGGTATTCCTCTAACAACTGGTCATGGAATGGTGCTATCACTGCACGAAGGTCACTTACCGGAATATTTAGGGTGGACTGTAAGAAATCAACCGTTGCATGCATGGAATAGGGGCGGGCAAGCCGATCTGCCATACGCCATGCAGAAAAAAAACCATCAGGTAATAATAAATCTAAAGCACAACCCTGAAACAATGATCGTAGTGCCTTGCCACACTCTGTTTTCCAACTAAGAAGTATTCTCTGTTTTGAAGATTTTACACCAGCTACTCCATTATTTATTTGACTCGTAATATCAGTTTCCTGCCAGCGGAACATAGGCTCTCCCTGTCGGACTGCTATTGCCCCCAGAATATAACGAGTATCGGATAAAAAATTCGCTGTTTCAGAGAACTGTCGTGGATTCATATGTAAGTCCTGTCCACCTGCAGCAGCAGCACATAACTTTTCAGCCAGTTCATGTGTAAGACGATATCCACGTGGTAATTGATCAGGACTAAAGAGGTAGTCTGCTAACGAGAACTGAGTGTTTTCAAACAACACATGAGTCTGAAACTGCTGCCGAAGATCATTTAAGATGGTTTCGGGTATTGGACCTGAAGGAATTGAGAAACGAGACCATGTTAGTACTGGGGCGGCAAACATTAGTACATCATAGGTACAACCTTCATGTGATAATGTACTACACTCAATTGCAGCTTCAATGGCATAAATAAACTCTCCATAACCGGCTGGGTCAGTATCGTATAGTAGTTCTAATGCCTCTTCCAGGTTTTGATCGTTACCCGTACGTAGCTGTGCATTTATTTTAATTCCAAGTTGTTTCTCCCAAAAAATATCTTCTTTATAGCTACCAGAGGCAGCAAGTCCTGCAGCAAAACGAGCGAGTTCCTGTACAGCACGCGGAGATTTAGTTCGGCGAGGGGTGCGAGATTTTTTCATGATAAAAATCAGATAGTAATCATGGAACTATTTTATCCTAATTTTGACAACTAGTCTGGATCGGGTTGCTATATGTAAGATATAAAATATGATGTTTTTGTAACATAGAAAATATAGATGGTAATTATAGATAGCTATGTAAGACGCGTAATTACCTACAAATTTATACTGCGTCCACCATCCACTGCTAATATCTGCCCAGTAATATAAGGAGCGTCCGAAATTAAGAAAAATACTGCTTTAGCTATGTCATTTGGTTCACCTATTCGCTTAAGGAGGGTCTTGTCGATGATGCGATGACGCGTTATTTGATCTGACCATTCCCCATTCTCTGGCCAGAGAATGGGGCCTGGAGAAACACCGTTTACCCGGACTTCAGGAGCTAGTTCTAGCGCTAGAGACCTGGTTAGTGTAGCTAATCCACCTTTAGCAGAACTGTAAACCATATATTTTTTTAGTGGCCATTCAGAATGAATATCTACAATGTTAATAATACAGCCATGTTGTTTTTTTAGATGTGGTGCTGCTGCTTGAGATAAAAAGAGAGGCGCTTTTAAATTACATCCAATAAGCTCATCCCATGATTTTTCTGTTATCTTTCCAATAGGTGAAGAGTAGAAGCTAGAAGCATTATTAACAAGTGAATCAATTCTGCCAAAATGTTTTATTGTTTCATTAACTAGAATTGGTAACTGGGTTATATCAAGCAAATCAGCTTGAATTAATGCAACTGATCCGGGGCGTATTTGGTTAAGTTTAGTTTGAAGCATCTGTGCTTCCCTCTCAGAGGATTGGTAATGCACCATCAGATTCATGCCTTCAGAGTGTAGTTTTTGGCAGATAGTTTCACCTATGCGCCTGGCGCCTCCGGTAACTAGTATAATTTTATCTTGCATCGCAGTCCCCTATCGGGTATTTCTGATAATCAGTATCAACAACCAGACGTTGTATGTATTAACAAATTACCTTGTAATATCACAGTATTTAGCAATCAATCTTTTATTTAGGGTTCCAAGGCTTAGATAATTTACCATAAAGATACTATTACGCCGATGCCGTCACTACCAGCACCAGATGAATCTGCTTTCCAGCATAGCTGTGCCGTGAAGAATATGATCTGTTCAGAGATTACCACGGCGGGGGGCTGGATTCCATTTACACGTTATATGGAGCTCGCAATCTATTCGCCTGGAATGGGATATTATTGTTCTGGTACGACTAAGTTTGGCTGTGCCGGAGATTTTGTAACTGCACCAGAAGTTTCTTCGTTATTTGGTAGGGCTATTGCCCAACAAGCTACACAAATAATAGAGAGTGTCGGTGGAGATATCGGTGATATTTTAGAATTTGGGGCTGGGACCGGTAAACTTGCACTTGATATATTGCTTGAGTTAGAAAACCTCAACAGGTTACCACAGTATTACTTTATTCTCGAAGTAAGCGGAGAATTGCAGGAGCAGCAGAAAAAATTATTTGAAAAATTTGCACCTCATCTTCTGTCTCGGGTCCAATGGTTGGAGAATCTTCCAACCAAATTTAAAGGTTTAATACTTGCAAATGAAGTACTTGATGCCATGCCGGTTCATTTAGTGGTATGGCGTGATAATAGTTTATTCGAGCGTGGTGTGGTGTGGAGTGGCAAGAGTTTCGAGTGGAGTGACCGCTTACTAGTTGACGGAGAACTCTTTAAGATCGCACAAGAAATAATCCCCCGAGCCAGTTTCAATAATAACAATATTGACACATATATCAGTGAAATCAATCTTTCAGTACGTGGATTTATTAGAAGTCTTGCAAATATCTTACAGAAAGGCACAATAGTGCTCATTGATTATGGTTTTGGGCGCAACGAATACTATCATTACCAGCGGAGTCGTGGAACGCTGATGTGCCATTACCGACACCATGCTCATAACGACCCATTTTATTTTCCGGGTTTGCAGGATATAACCAGCCATGTAGATTTTACTGCTATTACAGATGTAGCTACAGGAGAGGGGCTTGAATTATTAGGCTATGCTTCTCAGGCACAATTTCTTATCAACTGTGGTATCACTGAAATTCTCGCACAAATACCAGTAGAAAATACAGGTGACTACTTACCCATGTCTAATCAAGTACAGAAATTGGTAAGCCCCGCTGAAATGGGTGAATTATTCAAGGTGATTGCTTTAGGTAAAGATGCTCAGCAGTCTCTTATTGGATTTTCAAATGGAGATAAAAGTTTCTTATTAAAAGAATAAATATAATTTTATTACCAGATATTAATTTGAAAGAACACAGAGCCTAAATAGCAAGAAAATGATCGCACACTTCAGGTAACAGTAAGCCCCAATATTTGATACCTAAAAATATTTATGAGTACCAGGTAAATAAAACAGATTATTTCTTTGGCATATAAAGATCAGTTATTGATCCTTCTGCTATCTCGGCAGCGAAGTAAATAGTTTCTGATAATGTCGGATGTGGATGGATAGTGAAACTTATATCTTCCATATCTGTACCCATTTCTAGCGCAAGGACTGTTTCAGAAATCAATTCTCCTGCATTAATACCAACTATACCTGCACCGAGCAAGCGGCGCGTATTTCTATCGAATAGTAATTTTGTCATGCCCTCATCGCGTCCCATAGAAATCGCGCGGCCACTAGCTGCCCATGGGAAACTAGCTTTTTCATAATCAATTCCCTGTTTCTTTGCTTCAGTTTCAGTTAAACCCATCCAGGCAATTTCTGGATCTGTATATGCAACTGAAGGAATAGTGCGGACATCAAAGGCAGCTTTTTGTCCTGCTATGATCTCTGCAGCAAGTTTTCCCTCATGCGTTGCTTTGTGAGCGAGCATTGGTTCTCCCACAATATCACCGATACCAAAAATATGCGGAACGTTGGTTCGTAGCTGGCTATCAACCGGAATGAAGCCTTGCTTAGTAACATTGATCCCCGCATTTTCTGCTTTGATAGTGTGTCCATTAGGACGGCGTCCTACTGCAATTAGAATACGGTCATAAGTCCGAGCCCCGGGAGACTCCTCTCCTTCAAAGGTGACTTTCAATCCATCCTTTTGTGGCTTTATTTCAGTAACTTTAGTTTTAAGATAAATTGCTTCATAGCGCTTCTGTATGCGTCTGTATAGTGGTTTAATAAGATCTGCATCAGCACCGGGAATTAATTGATCCATCATCTCTACTACGCTTATTTTACATCCGAGCGCATCATAAACTGTTGCCATCTCCAGGCCAATTATCCCGCCACCAATGATCAACATTTGTTTGGGAATATCTTCAAGTTTTAGCGCACCTGTTGAATCAATAATTCGAGGGTCATTTTGGATAATACCAGGAGGATGGGTTACGCTTGATCCTGCAGCGATTACACAGTACTCGAATGAAATAGTTTTCTGACCATTAGGAGTATCTACTAGAATCATGTTGGGGGTAGTAAACTTTCCGCTTCCTTGTATGACCTCTATGTTTCTTTTTTTTGCTAATGTGGTTAGCCCCTTAGTAAGTTTTTCAATAATTGATTCTTTCCATTCTCGTAACTTATCTAATTCAATTTTCGGCGTGTTGAAATTAACACCTGCATGAATGACTTCTTTTGCATCAGTGACAACCTTCGCCATGTGTAGTAGTGCTTTTGAGGGAATACAGCCGACATTGAGACAGACCCCTCCAAGTGCCGGATAGCGTTCAATCAGTACTACTCTCTTGCCGAGATCAGCAGCTCTAAAAGCTGCTGTGTAGCCACCTGGTCCGGCTCCCAATACGGCTACATCTGCATGAATGTCACCATGAGAAACTGTAGTAGAATGAATTGAAGTAGGATTGGTGGTTACGGGCGGCACATATTTTGTTTCAGCATCTTTTTTGGCGTAAGGATGGGAATCTGTTGGTTTGGTTATTGAATTTAATGTGAGTATTATTGATCCTTCCGAAACTTTGTCGCCAATCTTGACCTTAATTTCATTTACTGTGCCATTCTGAGGTGCAGGGACTTCCATTGTGGCCTTATCAGTTTCTAGTGTGATAAGGGGTGTTTCTTTTTCTACATTATCTCCCGGATGTACCAGTATTTCGATAACAGGAATATCTTTGAAGTCACCAACATCAGGAACTTTAATTTCGATAAGCTGAGTCATAGATAAGATATAAAAGATTATGTGGTTTATTGCCGAATCTGACCATCGCCTAATACAATAAATTTCTGGCTAGTCAGTCCTTCTAGTCCCACTGGCCCACGAGCATGTATTTTGTCAGTAGAAATACCGATTTCAGCGCCCAGGCCATATTCAAAGCCGTCGGCAAATCGAGTAGAAGTATTTACCATTACTGAACTGGAATCCGCCTCTCGTAGAAAGCGTCGAGCACGAGAATAGTCCTCCGTAACTATGGAATCGGTATGCTGTGAGCCATATAAATTGATGTGTTCCAAGGCCTGATCCAGACTATTTACTATTCGTATACTTAAAATTGGTGCTAGATATTCAGTTTTCCAATCATCTTCTGTTGCCTGGGTCATTTTTTCTACAATAGCGCATGAAGATTTGTCACCTCGAAGTTCTACACCCTTATCAAGATAAATTTTACATAGGGGCGGTAGTACTTCTCGTGCAATTTTCTCGTGTACCAACAAGGTTTCCATAGTGTTGCAGGTTCCATAGCGTTGAGTCTTTGCATTGTCAGCAATACTGATAGATTTATCCAGATCAGCCCCTTCATCTATATACACATGACATACACCGTGAAGATGTTTGATGACTGGAATACATGCTTCATCAGAAATACGTTTAATCAGACTTTTGCCTCCACGTGGAACAATTACATCTACAAATTCTTTCATAGTAATTAGCTCACCTACAGCCGCTCGGTCCGTGGTATTTATCACTTGTATTACTGTTTCTGGCAGGCCCGCTATTTTCAGACCTTCTTTTACACATGCAGCGATAGCCTGATTACAATTATATGCTTCGGAACCACCACGTAATATTGCTGCATTACCTGCTTTGATACACAATCCGGCGGCATCAGCTGTAACATTAGGGCGTGCTTCATAAATAATACCAATCACACCTAGCGGTACCCGCATTTTCCCGACTTGGATTCCGGAAGGGCGGTAGTTTAAATCGCTTATTTCCCCAATAGGATCGGCAAGTGCAGCTATCTGCAACAGGCCCTCTACCATATTAGTGACACCTTTGTAGGTAAGCGTCAGGCGGTCTATCAAGGCTGAATCGAGACCTTGGGCCTTTGCTGCTTCCAAATCAGCTTTATTGGCAGCCAATAATTTCTTTTCATTTTTTTTGATAGATGCAGCTATTTCAGCAAGCGCCTTATTCTTGGAAGCAGACTCGACTTTTGCCATCGTATGTGATGCAGTACGAGCTTCACGACCCACCATTTGCATGTAGGCCTTAATGTCTACGTTATCCATTTTGTGGTTCCAAGTTTTTCAGTAAATATATAAATGTTGATACAGTATAGCAAGTTAGGTCACCCACATTATTTCTATAGTGTAATGATACAGATACTGCGGGTAAGGGGGGCACATAACATAAATAAAATGTAGGGGTTTAGAGACAAACCTAATTGATATTAAGCAAGGCAGATAGATAGTCTTATCAATTTATATACAATAATTAGAATAAATGAAACGGCTCTATTTATTCTATAAGTATTAAATATATATTAAATCTTTCTAGTACTTTTTAAACGTAAAATGTAAGCCCAGTTGTTCAAGCTCACTCCAGGCATTCCCTTTTGTGACACCTTTGCTTATTTTATCAATCTTTGCAGCATGTAATAATGCTTGTACCAGTAGTTTTAATCTAACTCGTTTAGCTGCATTTTCCATTATTTTCTGACGGCCTCCCCATACTTTTGCTTCTTTCATTAGTTGTGTATAAGGCTTACCAGTATCTAATCCCTTACGAATAATGATCAATGAGCGAATCTGTGCTGTAAGTATTGCCAGAATATGTGGTACGGTTGTTCCCTCTCCCTGTAACCCTCTCAGTACGAGGATGAAACGGGGTATTTCTCCTGCCACCATCGCGTCTGATAATTTAAAAATGTCATATCTTGCCACTTCTAGTACTGCATCTTTTATCTGAGTAAAAGACAATGTACCCGGTGGGTAGAGTAGTGCAAGTTTCTTAATTTCCTGATTGGCTGCCAGAAGATTTCCTTCTACTTTTTCAGCAAAAAACTGTAAAGTGTCCGGATCAGTTTTCTGATTCTGTATACTTAGGCGCTGACTAATCCAGTCTGGAAGCTGGTTAAGTTCTACCAGTGAAACCGAGATCGTAGGTCCCATGTTTTCGAGGGCCTTGAACCATTTTGTTGTTTTTCCTTGCTTATCTATTTTGGGCAATGTAACCAGAGTTAGTGTGTCTGGTGGCAGTGAACAGCAATAATCCTCAATAGCCTTGCTACCTTCTTTCCCGGGTTTTCCTGAAGGAACACGTATATCAATTATTCTTTGTCCACCAAACAGAGATAAACTGTTACTTTTTAGTAATAAGTCCGATTTTTTGAACTGACTATCTATTGTAAGTACTTCTCTCTCAATATAACCATTCATATGGGCCTTTGTACGAATCAAATCTGCGGCCTCAATAGCTAACAGTGATTCCTCCCCATATACGGTATAAAATGTTAAGAGTTGTTTTTGGAGATGCTGGGAAAGATTAGCTAGATGGATGCGCATTACTTATACTTGATATGAGAAATTTTCAATACAATCTATAAAAATTACTAGCGTTGTGATTTAGATAATCGCCGTATGATTTGCTGGGCAGCATCTCTATACATCTCCCTTGCAAGCATTTTTTCCTCTGCTTGTTTTGCCAGAACTTGAGCATCTCCATAGGGTAGAATACGGCTTAAGTTAACTACACTAGGCGGAACAATTTGAAGTCCCTTTGAGTCAGCCAAACGATATGAAACCCGATAGCGTAACTGAAACTCACGTACTCTGCCGCTTCCGGAAATAGACCAGATATGTTTCGTATATTGTGAACTGATAATGTGTAATGTTGCTTCAGCATCCAGTGGCTTATCGAGAACCAGCGTTTTACCGCTACTTTGAATAGAGTGTTTAAGCTCTGTAATTATAGGCTCCCCTTCTAAAGCAGGAATGTATATTGATTCAAATGGAATTGAAGCTGACCCTGTTCCGCGAAGCTGAAAACCGCAACCCAATAAAAAAGAACAAAGCGCAATAAGTAATATTTTTTTCATGGATAAACCCCAGTTATAACTCAGTTTTATATAACAATATTTACTAGTCGCCCGGGGACCACCACTATATTTTTTATCGTATGTCCAGCAACAAATTTTTGTACCTGCTCATTGTCCAGAGCAATCCGCTCAATAGCTTCTCGTTCAGCCTCTTTGACTACACGTATCTGTCCTCGTAGCTTACCATTTACCTGTACTACCATTTCAATTTCATCTTGTACTAATATCCTTTTATCGGCTTCTGGCCATGGTTGATCAAGTAACTCAGTTTCTGGCCTGAGCTCTCGCCATAATGTATGGCAGATGTGAGGAACAATAGGTGAGAGAAGAAGCACTATGTTTTCCAACACTTCCTGTATCACGCTGCGGGAGGCTTGATCAGAACCATGAATTTTGGTGAGAGTATTCATTAACTCCATTACTGCAGCAATTGCTGTGTTAAAAGTGTGGCGTCTTCCTAAATCATCACCAACCTTAGCAATAGTATGATGCAATTGAAAACGAAGGTTTTGAAGTTCAGCAGACA
>Ga0209271_10000860_pt1 | contig 10578 bp, 11 predicted proteins | sample tdAd002_FD_187123 | JGI IMG/M metagenome (GOLD analysis project Ga0209271, IMG submission 187123) | Marine sediment microbial communities from the Atlantic coast under amendment with organic carbon and nitrate - tdAd00.2 (SPAdes)... | ecosystem: Environmental > Aquatic > Marine > Coastal >... | reverse complement strand
GAATACGTATCACTGCTTCAGGCAGTGCAGGTAGGCTGCAATGCTCGCGAAGAAATGTTTTTGGGTCGATCTCTATTGGTTTTAACATGCTTCCTCCTTGGGATTCTCTTCCCCATCTATCCTGTTTTCCGCTCAAGGTTCCGTGCCTAGGGTTAACTCTGCTCCTGATAGACTTTATAGCAAATTACGAAACGAAATCAATACCTTTTCGAGTTTTATTTTTTCATGGTCGAAGGCAGTCAACACCATCGAGGGCGGCAAATAAACGAGATTTATAGGAGCTGTTATTGGAAATTTTTTGGCAAATTCCAAAAATACAAAATAAGGGACTAAAAAGTTGAGATATTTTTTGATTTCCCCTTGACAAGGGAAAGAAACATCCTATTTTTTGCGAGTTTTTTCCTATATCGAACTTCTACGTAAGGATAGAGATATTATGAAAAGAATAAAACAATCCACAACACTGAAAATGCCGGCTTCGAAACAGGAATCAGCACTGATTCGAAAAAGGAGCCTCGGCAATTTTAGTGATATCATCCGAAACCTGAGTCTTATCGGTGTGGGAAGTGTACTATTTGCCGTCGCCGTCAACGGTATTTTAATACCTCACAAATTCTTAAGCGGCGGAATAACGGGCCTTGCCCTGATTATCCATTATTTGTTTCCCTCATTACCGGTGGCCTGGCTTTACTTTCTTATAAATGTACCTTTGTTTGCCCTTGGCTGGGCTTTCGTGGGGCGCCGATTCTTCTACTACAGTGTTATTGGAATGTTGAGCCTGACCGTTGCCCTGGCATGGGTTCATGTAACGCTGCCTATCCAGGATAAGATCCTGAGCGCACTTTTTGCGGGCGTCATCGCAGGGATTGGGGGAGGGCTGATCTTAAGATCGAGAGGATCAGCCGGAGGAACCGATATACTTTCGGTCATACTTCTCAACCGATTCTCCATATCCATTGGGAAAACGTTCTTGGCCTTTAATATCATTGTGTTGGCATCGGCACCGGTGTTGCTTTCTCTTGAAGCGGGGCTTTATACATTGATCTATATTTATGTAACCTCACATATGATCAATCTTGTGGTAACAGGACTGAGCAAGAGAAAGGCTGTTTTTATCATTTCCGCCGAATGGGAGGAAATATCGAGTAAAATTCTTAAAAAAATAGGGCGTGGTTTGACAGTGATTCATGGTCAGGGCGGTTATACCGGAAACGAAGAGCAGATACTTTACACAGTTATTAGTCTTAGGGAATTGAGCAAATTAAAGGACGTCATCCGACAAACAGATCCCAGCGCGTTCGTTGTGGTCCAGGATACCCTAGAGGTAATGGGGCATCGTATTGGTAACCAGCCCCATTGGTAGAAAAACAGGGATATGGGGTGTTGTTGTATTATTTAAATAACCCCAATTCCTCTGCCAGAACCTTGTAGGGTTTCGGGAATTCCGGCTCGAAGTTCTGGTAGGGTGTCACCGGGTAACGGGCCCCTATCTTCTTCCCCGCCTCTTTCATACCCTCAATCAAACTTGTAAGAAGCTGTCCGGGTATAGAGAAAACCATTTCGTCATCCTGGGTCATGGAAAAGATGCGATCACCCATGCCGGGTATAGCGATGCGAGGTAACCCGGTTTTAAAAGGGGCAATAAGATATTCGGTACATTCCACCTTTCCGCCGAAGTTGCCTGAAATACGCGTGGTCTCCATAAATACAAAAGATTGAATCAATCTCATAACCTGAGCAGGGTTACCGAAAATGGCCACTGTATCCGGATCAAATAAACCTTTCTGTAAAGGAGCCAAGGCTATGGCCTGACATTCTTCATTCTCTAGGCGGATCAAGGCTTCAGCCTCTTTAATGCCGCCGCCTTCACTCTGGGAAAAGGTCACTTCACAGAAAAGTTTGCCCAGAGTATCAACTGGGCTGGATACACCGCTGAAACCAAAGGCTATCATTGCCGGAACACAGATCAAATCTTCTTTAGAGAGTCCTACAGTCCATCCGTAATTCCTGGCCATGGTGACACCCTGGCAAATGGTGATGCGTTTACCCAAAACAGCAGAAGGTTGTCGTGTTTTTTCAGGAAGACCGGCTTTATCCTTTAAAAATTTAACAGCCAAAGGAAACGTTTTCAGCCGCAGTTCGTCTCTTATGAATTGAGCTGTTTCTTGATAATTTAGTTGTTCCATAATCTACCTCCCTTTGTTTTCGGGTTGTCCTTTTAAATTTCCTATAAAGCATATTCTGGGCTATTTTTGCATTCTTGTTAGCTGCTTAGGTCTTATTATAGCTGCCGATTTATTAATGACGTACTTAACCTGGCTCCCAGGAATGTTGAATTTCCATTGAAAAATTAGGATTGACACTTATACAATATATCGTGTTTTGCAGTAAAAAACCAGTTGTCGTAATAAACAGATTGGTTTTTAAGATACGTTTCGAATATCACATAAATTCAAGGGGTTAATATTTGAGGGCCATTGCGAGACTGTCGAAAAAGTCCAACAATGGCGATATTAGCAAATTCGCGAGTTAAAGGAAAAACCTATGTCGAATAATTTTAGTTCCCTAAATCTGCTTCTTCAATTATTTTAGGTATAAGGTCTTCCCAACCTAAAGTCATGAGGTGAACACCCTGGCAGAAAGGTTTAACTTGGCGGATCAATCGGGCAGCGATTTCAACCGCCTTCTTTTTGAGATCTGGTTTTTCTGTCTTTTCCATTTCCTTAATAAGGCCATCAGGGACGGTGATACCAGCTATATTTTCAGTCATAAATTTTCCCATTTCCGCCGACTTCAGAATCACAATACCTGCAATGATAGGGACTTGAAAGTTATTGACCTTGTCAACAAATTCACCGAATTTTTCCACATCGTAAACCGCCTGAGTCTGGAAAAATTTCGCTCCTGCCGCTACTTTTTTCTTCATTTTTATAAGATGGGGCTCAATCGGGTCAGCTCCAGGTGATACGACTGCACCGAGAAAAAAATCTGGGGATCCTTCAAGATCATGTCCAGAGAAATCTTTTCCGGAATTGAGAGTGCTTGACGCTTGCAGAAGCTGGACCGAATCAAAATCAAATACCGGCTTGGCTTCAGGGTGGTCGCCTAGGGATGGGTGATCTCCAGTCAGGCACAGGACATTTTCGATACCAAGGATCCATGCGCTGAGCAAGTCCGATTGAAGCGCAAGCCTGTTACGGTCACGGCACGTAAGTTGGTAAATAGGCTCGATGCCTCTTTTCTGTAAAAGATGACATGTGGCAAGCGATCCGGCCCTCATAACCGCGCTCTGCAAATCCGTGACATTTACTGCGACAACTTTATCCTTTATCAGATCTGCCTTTTGAAGATGTGTTTCAATATCTGTTCCTTTAGGAGGACCAATTTCACCGGTGATAACGAAACTCCCCTTATTTAATTTGTCTTTTAAGCTACTCATTTGAATCTCCTTTTGAACAATTAGAAAAAAGGTAATTAACTGTTAATCTTCTCTTGAAACAGTGTGCTCGCCGGCAAGCGACTTAAAAGTAGCTTCGGTGCCTTTCACGATTAAGCTTCGAGGACGGCCCCATTTTGCGAAATTTTTGGGTTCGTAATACGCTTCAAGAAGATAAAGCTTTTCAGCATCTTTGAGACGTTCGTAGATCAAATGCCAGCCGCAATCTTTCTCACGGTCCACTTCACATTTTCCATTTTTTGCCCCACCGCACGGCCCGTTAAGGAGCATCTTTGAACAAAGCGTCATGGGGCACAGCCCAGCGGTGTAGGCGGTTACGCATTCACCGCAAAGCGAACAATACTCTTTAACAATTCCAGGTTGTTCGGTTTCGCCTCCAAAGATGGTGTCGCATCCGGGATGGACTGCTCCGCCGTCAGTGGCGTCGATGACCGTGTGTATTCCCTGTCCGCAAGCCAGTACCAAAAATGAATCGGCGGCATTGGTTTCATCTTGGTTTTCCTCTTTAATCATTTTCCGGCACATAGGGAGGCTACATAGACCAACCCCGCTTGGAGTAGACGAATATCCAATGACATTAACGCCTTTCTTTTTTAATCTTTGAGCCATCTCCTCTGTTTCCTCAGGTCCTCCGGATTTGCACTTTTCAGCACAGTTGCCGCAACCCACAACAAAAATTTTTTCTTCAGGTTGCAAATAGGTCAGAATAACGTCCATTTTTTTCTGAATCGTAGCATGCATGCTAATCCTCCTAAAAGTTATTTTGGTATTTATATTTTTTGTCCGGCCCTTTCCCAGTCCTCGATTTCAACCTTCTCATCCACCTCCTCCCATCCGGTGATCATTGCTTTGGTGTGGGCAAAGATGGTGTGACCGGTTGTGGTCATATATACATGTACTATGATAAATGAAAAAATAGCAAATGCTCCTATCATATGCACCAAAGCCAAGACCCCCAGGGAAAGACCTCCAAGCCCCCAGTCAGCCCATGAATTATAACTCCAGTAAAGAAAACCGGATGCCATCTGGATAGGGAGTAACAATGCCGCAAGCGATAGATAAGTCAGTCGTTGAAGCGGATTGTGTTTGGCATCTTTTCGCTTGGGAACAGGATGGGTTTCGCCACGAAAAATTCCGTAAGAATAGTATCGAACAACCGCAAACATCTTTTTGGTGGTCGGAATATACTGCTTCCACTCACCGGTGGTAAACACCCAAAATACGAAAAAGGCAAAAGCGATCAGCCAAGAAAGTCCCACAAAATTGTGTATTTCTACGGCCAACTCGAATCCGAACAGTGTGAAAAGACCGTGAACTTCCAAGCCGGTCACAAGAAGTAGAAAGATCAGTACCATTTGCAGCCAGTGCCAAAAGCGCTCGTACCTCGTGTATAAATAAATATTAATCAATTTCCCTACTGCCATGGATTACCCCTCCTTCCTTCTACCATTGGTAAAAATTCTTCCCAGAGCGTGAAGAATAACCCCGCCCAGAGAGGCTAAAATAATTCCCCAACCGGCAATATCAATGAATTTAAAATTATCGCGTCCAGGCATATAGAAACCTGCAAGATTGGCCAACCGGCTCTCTTTTTTGTCGTGACACTCGTTGCAGTTTACAACGTTATCTTTAGGTGCCACCATATGGGTTGTGGGAAAGACATAACTGGTCTCGACGTAGTCAAACTCGCCGGAAAACGGCAGATTAAAGGACTCCATGCCCTTAACAAACGCCCGTTGCCAGTCATAGGTGGTCCAGTATCCGTCCTTTCCGGACAACATAGGAGCCAAAAGGGTTTTGTGCACTTTGTCGTAAGGTTGTTTTCCTCGGTGGACCTTAAAAGGGAAAATCCTGGCATTATCATCTTCACGGCTACCCACTGGCGAAGTAACTTTAACGACGTTGCTCGGATCGATTGTGTCTTTGACAGTCAGGGTTTGGATGGAACCGTTAAACCAAAAATACTCAGGTTTAACATTCTTTTCCCATTTGAATTCACCTTTGTAGGACAGATAGTCGTACCTACCGAAAGGTCCTTTTTTCTTGTAGTGTTTGCCGTCTTTCGTATTCCCGGCTTTTGACCAATCCCACCACATTTTTGTGGGATTGACCCGGGCATAAGTTGGAATATGGCAGCTTTGACAGGCCACCTTGTCGGTATGATCATTGACCTTAGAGCCGGGTGTATGGGGCTTGCTACTGTGGCAAGATTCACACATAATCTTTGGTGTCAAGTCGTCTTCGATCAAGCTTCTTCTGTCCGGAGAAGCCGGCTTCGAGTAAATTCGTCCGGCGATATTGTGCGTTCTCGTTGTATGGCAGCGAGTGCATTGAAAATTTTGTCCGTTAGCACCCATATGGACATCTAATGCTTTGTTTGGTTTGGCAATTGAAGAATCCAGGTCTCCATGTTTGACGCCGTCACCTCCGCCTCCGTAAAAGTGACAAGAACCGCAATTCTTTCGTTTGGGACGAGCAATGCTCTGGACAGAAGTTAGAATATCCTCTTCAATCTCTTTTGCCAGCTCCAAATCTTCCGGGTCATCAGACTCTGAAAACGCTTGAAAGTCCTCAAAGGCTTCGTTCCAGTCGATTGTCTTCTGGCTATGACAAACCAGGCAGTTGATTTCACCATCTTTACCGTTCCAACCCGGATGACAAGACAAACAGCTTTTGTCGTTCCAGTTATTGGCGGAAATGCAAAAATTATTTAGCGAATGTCCGGCTTTTCCGAACTTCTTTTCGGATCCAGAGCTACTTGTGTCGAGCCAGGTCCAGTGGATAGTTTTACGAAACTGGGAGCCTGCTTCGGAATGGCAGGATAGGCAGGCTTTGGTCACTTCTTCTCCGGATTTGAACGCTTTCTGCAACGCTTTGTGCTTGGAATGATCCGTCGTGCTCCATATTTCCTTATCCTTTGTCGCTTGCCGGGCCATGGTCCTGCCGGGTACCTGGTCCGTATCCGCCGGTTTGGCTCCGGCCGTCGATGCCAAAACAAACACCAGATAAACCGATACAATAAAATATAAATTGAATTGGCGTATCCATTCTATTCGCTTCATATAAAACTCCAAATTCGTTTTATTAAATCACATGTTTTTAAGCAGCCCCAACTTTTGTTAAGGTTGGGACTGCTTGAATATTTAGGCTCTGAAAAGACTACTGGGGTTTAACGATCTTGTAGGATCCATCCTTGTTATAGGTTATTTCGGCCTCAAGGTAATAGACCTCCTTGAGCTCGGGTCTTATGTCCTGTATCATATAAAAGGCCTCGCCGCTTCTTGAACCTGTTGCACAGACAAAGACGATGGTTTTGTCAGCCGGCAAGGATTTGATCTTACTTTCCAGATCATCACTGGGAAAATTAACTGCTGTTTTGAAGGCTCCGGCCGCGAATTCATCAGGATCTCTAACATCGACAAGATAAATGCTATCAGGATTTTCATTTATAATCTTTTTAAAGGCTTCTATATCAATACTCCCCTCTTCTTTGCCGGCTTTGACCTGAATCGGGGCCGCTTTTGCTTTGGGTGTTCCAGCAATTTCTTTCCACGCCGGATATCCTTCCGAAAACACTTTTGCGTTTGTATAACCCAGGTCAATCGCCTTTTTAGCTGATTTGTGGCTAAGCGGGCATTTGAGTCCACCACAGTAAAACACCAAAAGTTTAGTTTTATCTTTTGGTAATTGATCTTTTAATTTGTCAAACTGTGAATCGGGGATACTTATAGCCGTTTCAACATGTCCCTTGTCATATTTTGTCCGTTTGGGACGCGAATCTATTACTATCATGTCCGCCTTGTTGTCGATTTGCTTTTTTACCCATTCTGCAGAAACCGACGGGTAGTTTCCCGGAACTTTTAACCATGCGGGATAACCTTTAGCAAAAACCTTAACATTGGTATAACCGAGTTTTTCAGCCTTCCAGGCTGATTTGTGACTCAGCTTTCACTTTAATCCTTCACAATAAAAAACCAGCACAGCATCCTTGTCTTTGGGCAGCTTGTCGGTCATTTTGTCAAATTTTGAATCAGGGATACTGACAGCCATTGGAATGTGACCTTTATCATACTTGGCCCTCTTCGGTCTGGCATCAATCAGCATAACACCTTCCTGCATCGGTATCTTGACATGCTCTTTGACTAAGTTAACATCTACAATGTCATGAAATTTCCAGTCTGCCTGTACCTCGGCCTTGGCCGGCGCAGCCGCCTTATGAGTCGTTGCACAACCAAAGCTAATTGCCATTAATAGGGCCAGGCATATCGCCAGCACCCCAGCTTTTCTTGATCGCATCATTGCCTCCTTTTAAGGTTAATTATTTACATGAAACTGGATTAGGTGAATCAGACGCATGTTCGTACATATATGCAAATATGTCTAGTAGGTCTTTTTCGGACAACTTGTCCCATTCTTCTTTGCATCCAAACTCATCGTATTCTTTTTTGTCGAATATTTGCTCCCACTGGGCCTGGGTTTTAGTGTTTGGACTTATATCCGGTTTGGACGAGTCCACTTCCCCTCGCTCATGACAGGCCTTGTAGACTTTCCGATATGTATATTTTCCTTTGCGTTTATTCCCCTTTTCCGCCGCAACACTTATCCCAACGGATGTAAATATAAAGATAAATGCCATTAATGTTAAAATTACTTTCCGTACCATGTTACCTCCTTTCTTTTCATAGACATGCACTGGCGTTTTTTTCTTGAAGTCTGCAAACTAAAAAATCAATGAATTTTACTCTTTACTCCCTTTCACCTTTTTTCAGTGAAATCCGATAATGATCTCCTTCCACTTCTAATTTTATCACCTGATCCTGAGAGCGTTTGATAATCTTTACAAGCTGTTCAACGACTTCAGTATCTTTCAGCAAGACCTCCAAAACATTACCGGAATCCATTCCTGTTAGCACGCTTTTACATTTGAGCAGGCAGACCGGCGATAAGACACCAACAAGATCCAGTTCTGTTTTAGTGGTCATTTCTACCTCCTGACAAAATTGTTTCTATTACAATGTTATTTTTAGCAATAGGTGTGCCAAGAATTGAAAAAGCAAGGGAAGCACTATAACATACTGTAATTATTAACTAAAAAGGAACGCACATTTTGTGCTTGCCATGCAAAGGTGTTTAATGTATTTAAACAGGTGTTTAAACAGTTAAAATCACCCAAATTGAAAATAGGAGTTTTGTTCTGATGAAAGAAGATGAAATAAACCTTTACTGGAGGCTTATCATTGACACCATGAATGACGGCCTTATCCTGGTCGGAACTGACGGGACAATCGTTATGGTCAACCAGGCATTTGAGCAGCTTACCGGGTATGCTTCTGACGAGGTCATTGGACGGCCGTGCACTATCCTCAATTGTGACGCTTGTGAAACAACTCTTAAGCAAAAAAATGAAAAATGGTGCACCCTCTTTGATTATGAACAGGATGTAAAGCGTCGCTGTCTTATTATGAAAAAAGACGGTACCTACCTGACGATTCTCAAAAATGCTTCAATTATTAAAAATGACCAGGGTGTGGTCTTGGGTGCAGTGGAGACGCTTACAGATATATCTGAAATAGACAGGCTGGATCATGAAATTGACCAGCTATCACGCCAGATAGACAATGACGGCGGATTTCACGGAATAATCGGAAAGACTTCGATAATACAGAAAGTATTTGATGTAATCCATAAGGCTGCTCAAAGCGATGCACCTGTAATTATTTATGGTGAGAGCGGCACAGGTAAAGAACTTGTCGCTCGCGCCATTCATCAGTTGGGTAGAAGAAAAGATGGTCCTTTTATCCAGCTCAATTGCGCAGCATTAAACGAAGCACTTCTCGAAAGCGAGCTGTTCGGGCACATCAAGGGCGCTTTTACCGGGGCGTACCGACATCGCCTCGGCCGTTTTGAAGCTGCCCACGGGGGAGATATCTTTTTAGATGAAATCGGAGACGTGCCAATGTCGTTGCAGGTAAAACTGCTAGGTGTCCTGGAAACCAAACAGTTTGAACGTGTCGGAGACCATAAGTCAATTTCCGTTGACGTTCGAATCATTACAGCAACCAATAAAAATCTTGAAGAATTGATCGCTCGCCAAGAATTTCGAGAAGACCTGTTTTTTAGGATCAATGTCATTCCGATACATCTTCCGCCTCTGCGTGACCGAAAGGAAGATATTCCTATTCTTGTCAACGCCTTTATTCGCCGTTTACAAACCAAAACCGGGAAAAATATCAAGGGATTGACTCCGGAAGCTATGGAGGAGTTCATGGCATATCAATGGCCAGGGAATGTTAGAGAGTTAAAGAGTGCACTTGAGTATGCTTTTGTTATTGCAGAAAAAGGTTTAATCAATCCGGACCATTTGCCGTCGAAAACTGCCGCGGATATAAAGACCGGAGGGTTAAATGCTGTTTTGTTTGACTCCAAAGATCTGGCTGAAAAAAAGGCACTTATTGAAGCCTTGCGCCAGAGTAAGGGAAATCAGTCCCAAGCAGCCCGAATCCTTGGCATAAATCGTGTTACCGTCTGGAACCGTATGAAAAAGTACGGCATTGACCTGAAAAAGGTTATGACAACATAGGGTCTTATGTTATTGATCGAGTTTTCTCATTGACTGATCTGCGGAGAGAATAGAGTCTTAAGCAGTCATTGAACCATTCTCGCATATCTGTAACGAAATCAGACCATCTCGTTCCCAATGCCTGTCCTCTGGCAGTGTCTGCGTTGCCTTCCCCTATTTTACCGCCTATCGGTGCTAAGTCCATCTGACAACGTACTGGTATGTGGCGGCGCAATTCGGGTTCCTGAGTAGAAACAAGCGCCGAAGCGGCAAGGCCGCCTTTCCTGAGCAGGTCCAAAAAAGCAGTGCGGCCCCCGACTGTATTAACCATGACTTCTTTTATTGGAGTCAGCCGTACAGCCTCGAGTACCCCGGTATGCTTATTGGAAATGTTGTCGGAGCCGACATAACAGACCCCTTCTTCGGTCAAAGCCAACTGGAAAATCCTGGCATATATACACTCGATTTGTATGCCGCGGTTGGTTAGACGATAGTGAGCCCTAAGTCCCCATGCCCCGAAATCGATATACTCGCATATTACCGGATCGTATCGTTTAGAGAA
>Ga0209271_10000859_pt1 | contig 10578 bp, 11 predicted proteins | sample tdAd002_FD_187123 | JGI IMG/M metagenome (GOLD analysis project Ga0209271, IMG submission 187123) | Marine sediment microbial communities from the Atlantic coast under amendment with organic carbon and nitrate - tdAd00.2 (SPAdes)... | ecosystem: Environmental > Aquatic > Marine > Coastal >... | reverse complement strand
TATCTCTAATTCCATCACCATCAGTATCTAATACAGAAATATCTGGACAGCCGTCTAAATCTTGGAAACCGTTGTAAGTCTCAGACTCTAATGGACAGTTATCATTTAAATCAGTAATTCCATCGCCATCAAAGTCTGATCCGGATAATCCAGATACATTATCTGGACAGCCGTCTTCATCTTGGAAGCTGTTGTAAGTCTCAGAACTTAGTGGACATTCATCTAAATAATCTGCAACTCCGTCCCTATCTCTGTCACCAGAACCATAAGAATCCGGACAACCGTCTCTATCTAAAACACCGTTGAAAGTTTCTGGTTGGTTTGGACATAAATCGACCAAGTCAATAAAACCGTCACCATCTGAATCAGCTGCTCCTCCATCACCACTTCCAGGTAATGTATCAGGACAACCGTCTAAATCTTGGAATTTATTGTAATTTTCTTTAAGATTTTGACATTGATCAAGGTGATCCTCTATTCCGTCATAGTCTTCATCATACCATGGAACAAAATTTGATGGACAACCATCAATTGCTCCTTCATAATCCTCTTGTAAATTAGGACATGCGTCAATAGAATCAAAAACGCCGTCACCATCTAAGTCATCAGCAGCAAAAACTGGGCTAATAGGTATACTAGTTAAGGTAGTTACAAACAACAATAGAAACGATAATGAGTGTATTTTTTTCAACGCCTAAAAATACCTCTAGGATCCAGTTATTAAACCTCACTCTAAAATCAACTAAGAATATCAATAGTTTTGAGAAAAGTTTCCATGTTGGACAAAAATCTCGATCAATTTAAGTAAAGTAAAACACGATCTGAATTCATGAGTTGTTCAGGTGAAACCGTTGAAGAAGAAGATCAGTTAATTCAGATCAGACCTGCAATTACCGCACAATTAAAAAAAGCAAAGTACGGTGTTTCCGATCATTCAACAGTTGGACTTTGTCACTGGACAAAAAAATCATTCAAGCATGAAGGAAGTTGTTACAAACACAAATTTTATGGAATTTCAACTCATAGATGTATGGAATTTTCACCAGCTGGCATGTATTGTGAAAATAGATGTGTATATTGTTGGAGGCCAATGGAATTTTATGATTCAATGAATATGGAACTAGAACAAGTTGCAGAGCCTGTAGATATTTTAACAAAGTTAATGGCTGAAAGAAAAAAACTGATCAATGGGTTTTACGGGGATTCAAGAAACGATAAACAAAGATTGGATGAATCATTATTACCTAGTCATTATGCAATCTCACTTTCTGGTGAACCTACAATGTATCCCAAATTACCAAAACTGATCAAATATCTAAATTCATTAGAACAAACAAAGTCAATTTTTCTTGTAACTAATGGGCAAGAACCAGACATGATTCAAAAATTACAAGATGAAGATGCATTACCAACCCAATTGTACCTGTCAACAAATGCTGCAGACTATGAATCATTTATGAGAATAAACAAACCAAGATATGATGATTCATGGGAAAGATGGAATAGAACACTTGGTATGTTAAAGGATTTGAATACCAGGACAGTGTTAAGAATTACTTTGATTAGAGATTACAATGATCAAAAGGAATCAATCCCAGCATTTGCAGAAATGTTTAGAAAAGCAAGTCCACACTTTATTGAAATTAAATCATACATGCACATTGGACGTTCAACTAATAGATTGGAGCATGCAAATATGTTGGAAATGGAAGAAATAAAAAAATTTAGTGAAGAAATTGCAAAACAAAGTAAGATATTTTCAATAATGGATGAAAGTATAGTTTCAAGAATTTCAATTCTACAAAATAATGAACGGTTTATTGATCGTTTTATTCCTACTTATGCAAATACCAATTAGAAAATTTTTTTAGTGCTTTGTATCTGTGAGATAATTCATTTTTGTTGTTATTATTTTCGGCAAATGTTTTATTGGAATTTTTTGGAATAAATATTGGATCATATCCCCAACCTTTTCCTTTTTGTGATTTTGATATAGTCCCATTGAGTTTTCCATCAAAAGATTCTAAAATTGTTTTGTCACAATAAACAATAATAGAAACAAATTTTGCTTTTCTATTATTTTTTAAGAGATTAAGAATTCCTTTATTTCCAATAGTTTTGAAAACATATGATGAATATGGGCCGGGAAAACCTTCAAGTGAATTAATGAATAATCCATCATCTTCAATAATGAGGGGTTTTTTATGTTTAGAAAATGCACTTCTTGCTTTTTTTATTGCAATATCGTTAAGTGAATTTGATTGAATTTCTTCTAAATCAGATTTTAAAAAACCAAGTTTTATCCCAAAAGAATCCAAAATTTTTTTTGCCTCATGATATTTGTGATTATTTGAAGATACAAAAAATAGATCAAACGACTTCTGCATATCTACCACGACTTTCTATATCTGAAACTAGCTTAGTTATTTTAGCATAATAGGCATTTCCAACTATGGATTTGTATCCATGTAGAAAATTTTTCCAAGAGGATAGCATAATTTTAGCGTGAGCACTATTGAGAATTTCTTTGATTAATCTCAAATCAACAGCATGATCTTCAGATTTTATTGTATTTTGAGATAATCCAAAATCAATTACAAAGACAGTATTTTTAAATAAAATAAAATTTGAAGTTGTTAAATCACCATGCATAACCCCGTTTTTGTGCAATGTGCCAACTAATTTTCCAATATCTTTAGATAATTCAACAATTTTTGATTCAGGTAAATCATGAACAGGTGTTCCAGGAATTTCTTGCATCATAATTGAAGTAGTTTTCAAATTTACAAAATAAATTAGAGGTGTAGGTATTCCAAATGATTTAACAAATGAAATCATTTGACATTCTTTGATTGTTCTTTGTTTACGTATTTTTAAATCAAGTAAAGAATTACGATAATTTTTTATTTTTCTAATTTTCAAAATTGCTTTGGAATTTTGCCATTTAGTTTGATATAGATCTGCTTCTGCACCTTTTTTCAATAATTTCATTAACGTTATATTCAAAGGAATTCAATAAAAATTAATCATGGAAGAAGGGGAAAAAAGAATAAAACAAGAAGATTGTAGTGAGGATAAATTAGGTCCAGGTATTCTAACATTGACAAATAAAAGATTGGCATTTGATAAAACTAATGCAAGAATAATGGATTTTTCAAAACACTTTGGAGATACGGTATTAGATATTTCATTAAAAGATGTAATTAAAACATGGAAGGAAGGATTACTAATGAAAAAAGTATGTTTTTCTGTAAAAACAGATGAAGGTGAACAAACTTACAAGTTTGGAACAATGGGTACAAATAATTGGTTTAAAACTATTGAAAAACAAGTTACTGAATATAAAAATCAGTAATTAACTGTAACTGAATCTAACCTCCAAGATTGCTTTACAAAAGTATCTTTTAACAAAGTGCCTTGTTTGACTTTTGATTCTAAAAGTCCAGTCCAACAAATTTGGCTTCCACAATCACCTGCATATTGTATTGGAACCACATAAAATTTACATCCGTGACGTTTACAAACATTCTGAAGCATTTCAGATAATCTTTTGTTGGCTGCAACTCCACCCACTATCATCAATTCTTTTTTGCGTGTAAATGATAATGCACGTTCTACAGTCTCACTAATCATTGCAAAAGCAGTTTCCTGAAGAGAATAACATGCATCAGTTTTACTTTTTTTTGCTACAGATTTTGTTGCAGATAATAGGCCTGAAAAAGAAACATCATTTCCTTTTACAGAATAAGGTAGTGTAACATAGTTTGAAGATGTAGATGCTAATTCCTCAATATTTTTTCCACATGGAGAAGCAAAACCAATGGATCTGCCAAATTGATCAAGTAGTTGACCCAATGTAATATCTAAAGTTTCACCAAAAACTCTCCATTGTTTGTTAAGAAATGCCAACAACATAGTATGTCCTCCAGATACTAAAAGTACCAAAGGATTTGTTGCACCAGTTAGTAATTTTCCTAATTCAATATGACCAATTGCATGATTTACAGGATATATTGGAATTTTATAAAAAGAGGATAAAGATCTTGCAACTACTGCACCAACACGCAAACATGGTCCTAATCCTGGACCTGCAGCATAAGAAACAATATCCAAATCTTTGATAGTTGTATTTGCCTCTTTTAGGCATTCAGATAATACTATAGAACTATTCTCAATATGATGACGAGATGCCTCTCGAGGGTGAATTCCTTCCCCGTCTGCAGGACGATATATTTTTCTTATATCTGAAAGAATTTTTCCATTATTTCCTTTTTTTTCAATGATGGCACAAGAAAATGTGTGAGCTGTACTTTCAATACCCAAACCAAGCATATTATCCACGACTTAATGTAGATACAATTTTGATCACATCACCATTCTTTAGTTTCTGATCACCGCTAATTCTTTGTTTAGTTTTACAATCAATTGCATGTAAGAAACCTTTTGCAATATCTGCGTGAATTAAAGTAGCCAAATCTTTTGCAGTAGAATCTTGTGGAAGTAATTTTGTATCAGGTAAAACAACTCCATCTTTGTTAATTAATTTAGTTTCATCTTCTACAGGATATACAACGATAAACTTTAGTGAGTCAAATACTGCAGTGTTTAGAATTTTTTGAATGCCAGTTGATGAGATTTTAGAAAAAACAGATTTTACTAATTCAAGTGCTTTTTGTTGTGAGGGAAGAATTTTTTTGTCTTCTGCAATTGTAAAATTTTCATCACCAGAAGAATAATTTACAATTCCAGCTTTTGATGCCTTTCGTAAAAGTAATTCAGTTTCAGCACTACATGGAATTATCACATCTGAAACTTTTTTTAGAATATCAAGATCTTGACAAAGATCTGCTTTATTTGCAGCTATGATCATAGGTTTTGTATTTTTTCTTAACTCTTTGACAAAAATTTCAATATCAGTATCTTTCCATTCTTTTGGATTTCTAGCAACAAGTCCTTGTTTTTGTAATACTTCATGTATCTGATAGTCTTTGATTCCTAATCCAGAAAATCGCTTGGCAATACCATCAGTAAGTTTTGCTCTTTTTTGATCTATTTCACGGGTAATCTTATCCCATTCTCTCTTGAGAATGTTTACAAACCATTGATCAAACTCATCTTGAACAAATGCAATGTCTTCTAAAGGATCATGAGTTCCAACCGGAACAGGTTGTCCTTGAATATCAGTTGTTCCCGCAATATCAACAACATGAATTAAAACTTCAGCTTGTCTTGCATCATCAAGGAATTGATTTCCCAATCCTTTTCCTTCATGTGCACCTGGAACTAGTCCAGCAACATCAATAAGTTTTACAGGAATGAAACGAGTGCCATTAACACATAATTGATTATCATGTTGAATTTTAAAATGTGTGCAAGCACAATCTGCTTTTACATACGCCACACCAATATTTGGCTCGATTGTTGTAAAAGGAAAATTTCCTGTTGCCACAGGTGTTTCAGTTGCAGCAGAAAAAAATGTTGATTTTCCAACATTTGCTTTTCCTAGTAAACCAATTTGCAATACTGTCAAAAATCCAATTCTACTTATTAGTATTGCAGAAATCGTTTAATCTAGTTAATTATGATTTTATGCCATGTCAATAGTAATTACTGGAAATCCAGGGGTTGGTAAACATACAATCACAGAAAAAATTGCCGATATACTTGAGTTATCAATAGTAGACATCAATAAAATTGCAAAAGACTCAGGATTGTTTGAAAAAAATGAAGATACAAATGATGTAGACATTGAAAAATTAGAAAAAATACTTGAGCAAAAAATTTCTGAAAAAAATATCATCGTAGGGCATTTGGCACCATATGTTTTACATAAAAATAAGATAAAGATAATGATTGTTTTGAGAAGAAATCCTTATGATCTAATCTCAGTTTACAAAAAAAGAAAATACTCTGATAAAAAAATTAAAGAAAATACAGGTAGTGAAGTATTAGGTATTATCGCACATGATGCAATTAGTAAATTTCAAGAGAAAGTATTTCAGATTAACATCAGTAAGAAAACTATCCCAGAGACAGTAGAAAAAACAATTAATCTGATTTCTAGTAATAAGGGTAATGAAGAAGTAGATTGGCTTGAATTAGTGAGAAAAAATAATGATTTGGGAAAATTTTTTGTTGATTGATTAAATAATGCTTCTAAATTTGTGTAATTACTTGTTTGAAATATCTAAAACTGATTTAGCTGGAAGAATTGGAACTTTATATACAAATCATGGAAAAATTGAGACGCCTGCATTTGTTCCAGTTATTCATCCAGTAAAGCAAACAATTCCATCTAAAAAAATTAAAGAAATTGGATTTGATTTAGTTATTACCAATGCATACATTACAAGAAATAATTATGGTGATGAGGCAGTAAAAAAAGGAATTCATAAAATAATAGATTTCGATGGTGGAATCATGACAGATTCTGGAGGATATCAAGTTCTGGAATACGGAGATGTGGAAGTACTACCGCCAGAAATGGCAAATTTTGAAAAAGGAATTTTAACTGATTTTGCAATACCGCTTGATAAACCAACAGGGTATGGAATGCCAATTAAAAAAGCAGAAGCATATGTAAAACATACGCTCAAAGTTTCAAAACAAACACTTGAAGACAGTGAAGATAACGGTCAAATCTGGATTGGTCCAATTCAAGGGGGAGAACATTTTGATCTTGTTGGAAAATCTACAAAGAGTTTAGTGAATATGGGTTTTCAAATGCTTGCTTTAGGAAGTCCGGTTGAATTTATGGAGTCATATGAATATAGATTATTAGCACAGATGATAGTTGCAGCAAAAAAACAAATGCCACATTCTATTCCATTACATCTTTTTGGTGCAGGACATCCACTTACAATACCATTTGCCATAGCTTTGGGGTGTGATACATTTGATTCAGCCTCATACATGCTTTATGCTAAACAACTGAGATACATTACAGATGATGGTACACGGTATTTATCAGATATCGTGATATTTCCATGTAATTGTGAAATATGTTCAAAATACACTCCTGATGAATTTCGTCAGTTAGAGGTAACTGAAAAAACCAATCAATTAGCTATTCACAACTTGTATGCAATTAAACTCGAAGTGGATAAAGTAAAACAAGCAATCTATGAGGGGAGACTATGGGAATATGTGATAAAAAAGGCAAGAGCACATCCTAAATTATTTGAAATGATTGAAGTGATGATTGATAATTATGAATTTTTGGGTTTGAGTACACCAAAATTCAAAGAGAAAGCCATTTTCTTATACAGTAAAGAGGATCAATATCGTCCAGAAGTTCAATCATTCCATAAAATGGTTAGAGAATTTAAATCAAAGAAAAAGAAACTGATCATTACCAAAGAATTCAATACAAAACCAGGATATCTATCTCATCAATACATTGGACTAAAAAAGAAATTCAAAGACTTTGAATCATTCCAAGTATGCCAATATAATCCACAATTAGGGTTAATTCCCATTGAAATTTCAGACATATTTCCAGCAGCACACCATGAGACTTCTAGAATAGATTTTGAACCAGATGAATTTCCTACATTTGAAAAAACATGGAATGATTTCTTTTCAAACAACATTTTCTCAGAAATACATTATGATAAAGATGATAAATTCTTAAAGTATTTTGTAAAAAGCCTACCAAAAGAAATCAAGAAAAAATCTTTTGTGTAATTAAAAATAAGAAAAAAGAATGTGCTAAAAGATTCAGCTTATAGTGCTGCGTCTTCTGCCCAACCTTTGATGAAGATACCGTTTTTGTGAAGAGGTACTGGTTGTCCAGCGGTGTAATTCATTGGTCTCATCCAAAAGATTGATTTTGTTGGGCATACACCGATGCATGCACCATCAGAAATACATCTTTCTGGATAAAATACAAATGCTTTACCTCTCTTCCAGCCTTCAACAGGTTTTACTCTAAGGACATCTGGACCAAGTGTTGTACAGATTTCTACACATAGTGCACATCCGATACATCTTTGTTCATCAATGTCTGGAAGTATTGCTATTGGCATTACAAAATTAAGATTGGTTGATGACTATTTAAACCATGATTGAAATTCATAACCCTGTTATGAAATTGATCGAGTAAAAATGCATGCGCAGTATTTAGATTTAAAAAATTTAAAAAACAAAAAGATACGTGATGTGCACGTTTATTTTCTCATTGCATCAATTTGACCAGAGGTTACCCAATCGAGTAATTCTGCTGATGAAGGATTAAGGTCTGCTTTCTTGTTCATAAGATTGTTAACCCAAATCCAGTTGATTTGGTTCAGAAGTACTTTATTTCCTTCATCGCCTGCACGAGTTTTTGCTACGACAGCTTGATCTTGTTGAGCTATCCACTCATCATAGGTTCTTCCCATGAGGATCGAATCTTAGCTTACACTAATTAAAGCTTTTGTAGATTCTATATTAGGCATAATGATTGGATTTGCTCTAAGAAGGTTTTAACGTAGATAAAAATTCATTTTAATTCTTGGATGTTAAAGTTTTGGGAGCTGCAAACGAAGTGGGCAGATCGGGATTTTTGGTTAATTGTAATGGAACTAAATTATTGCTCGATTACGGAGTAATGTTTGGAAAAAGAGGTTCGCCTCCACAATATCCCCTTCATGTAAAACCCAAAGATTTGGATGCAATTATAATTACTCATGCTCATTTAGATCATTCAGGAAATGTACCATCACTTTTCGTAAGTGGAAATACAGATGTATATGCCACACCTCCAACATTTGATCTTTCAAAATTATTAATCAATGATATGTTAAAAATTGAAAAAAATGCACACTCATTTGATTTACCTGAATTAAACAATATGATGAAAAATGCCAAAGAAATAGGATTTAGACAAAAAGTTACCAAAGGAAATGCAACTTTTGAATTTAGAGAATCAGGACATGTGATAGGTGGAAGCACTGTGTTAGTAGAATCAGATGGAAAGAAATTATTCTATACAGGCGATATTAAAACAAATGGCTCAAGGATGTTACGAGAGATGGATTTAGACATAGGGGAAATTGATCTATTAATCACTGAGAGTACTTACGCAAAGACAGAGCAAAAACCAAGAAAAGAATCAGAAACAGAGCTAATAGAATTTGCAAATGAAGTAATGGATAGAAAAGGAATATTATTTATTCCATCATTTTCAGTTGAACGCTCTCAAGAAATTGCTTGTATTTTAAGAAGTGCAAATTTCAAACACAAAATCATAATGGATGGAATGGCATTAAAAGTAAATGAAATAATGTTTAAACATCCAGAATATCTAAGAGATCCCAAAGTATTTTCTGAAGCAATTAAGAGTGCAACTGCAATAAGAGAACATTCAGAAAGAAAACGTGCAATGAATGAACCCTGTGTTGTAATATCACCAGCAGGAATGTTAGTTGGAGGAAATGCGGTATATTATTTACAACAATTATCTTTTGATAGTAAAAATGGAATAGCTTTAGTTTCATATCAAGGAGAAGGTACACCAGGAAAAAAATTACTAGATACAGGAATGGTTTCAACTAGAGGTAAAGATCTCCATGTTACAGCAGAGGTTAAACAGTTTCAATTTTCAGGACATGCAGACAAAAAAGAATTGTTTGATATGATTAAAAGAATTAAAGGAAATCCAAAAGTGTGGACGGTACATGGGGATTCAGAATCATGTGATATGTTTGCTCAAGAAATTCATGAAAAATTTGGTTTTGAAACATATGCACCTGCAGTTAATGATGAAATAACTGTCTGAGATGCAAAATTATTGTACAATAAATGTTGAAAATTCAATCAATAGTGGGCAAGTATTTCTGTGGAAAAGAGATGGTAATCATTGGTATGGCATTAATGGTCAAGATATTCTAAAAATAAGTAATTCTGGAAGAATCAAGTCATATCAAAATATTAAAACAGATTTTTTTAGAAAAAATGATAATCTTGAAAAAATAATAAAATCAATTTCAAAAGATAAAACCACAAAAATTGCTGTAAGCCGATATCTAGGATTAAGAATACTAGAACAAGATCCTTTTCAATGTTTGATTTCATTTATCGTGTCTTCAAACTCTAATATTCAAAAAATAAAAATTGGTTTAGAAAATCTATCGAAAAAATTTGGAATAAAAGTTGAGTTTCAAAATAAAGAGTTTTTTTTATTCCCTAAACCTGAAAAAATTGCAAAAGCATCAATAAATGAAATTAAAAGTTGTGGAGTTGGATACCGTGCTCGATTCATCAAAGAAGCAGCAAATAGAACTTTGTTAAAAAAAATAGATTTTGAATACTTGAAAAAATGTAATTATCAAGAGGCTAAAGAAGAAATCTGTTTAATTCCAGGTGTGGGAAATAAAGTGGCAGATTGTGTTTTATTATTTTCATTAAACAAATTAGAAGCTTTTCCATTAGATAGATGGATGATTAGGATTTTAGAAAAATACTATTCAGATCAATTTCAACTTGAAACTAAAACTATTACAGAAAAGCAATACAGTATCCTTCATGAAAAAATTGTAAATCATTTTGGTCCATTTGCAGGATATGCACAACAATTTCTCTTTAAAATGGAAAGAG
>Ga0209271_10000856_pt1 | contig 10624 bp, 10 predicted proteins | sample tdAd002_FD_187123 | JGI IMG/M metagenome (GOLD analysis project Ga0209271, IMG submission 187123) | Marine sediment microbial communities from the Atlantic coast under amendment with organic carbon and nitrate - tdAd00.2 (SPAdes)... | ecosystem: Environmental > Aquatic > Marine > Coastal >... | reverse complement strand
GTCAGAGAGCAAGCCTCAGTCAGAGAGCAAGCCTCAGTCAGAGAGCAAGCCTCAGTCAGAGAGCAAGCCTCAGTCAGAGAGCAAGCCTCAGTCAGAGAGTAAACCTCAGTCAGAGAGTAAACCTCAATCAGAAGGCAAGCCCAGGCAGGGTGAAATAACCAGGGTAGACGGCAACTCGAAAGATACCACCGGAACGGGTGCAAAGTCTGAATCCGCACCGGCCAAGACGAAAGTCGAAAAAACGGTTAAAGCAGGTGTCGAAAAATCTGATCTGAAAGCAAAGGTTGAACCCGCCAAATCTGCAGCTGCAGTGGTTGCCGCCAACTCAACGGGTACAGGCCAGGAATAGCATTAAAGTTTCACCCGAACCATGCCAGTGCTTCGGGTGAAACTGGTCGACTATTTTTGTAGTTCCTTGATTATTTCTTCGGTGATGTTTACGGCATCACTGGCATAGGCAATACTGGCGTCAGTAAAGATGAAATCGTATCCATTCGCTTCGCCATAGGTCTGAATAACCTCTTTGATAGATAGCTGTAATTCCTGTAACAGCTCTCTTTGCTTGGCCTGCAGGTCTTCTTTCAGAGATTGCTGCTCAAACTGAAATCGGCGCTTGTTCTGGATGATATTATCCTGCGCCTTCTTCTTTTGCTCGTCACTCATGATTGCGTTATCGTTTTGGAAGGCTTTTTCCATCTTCTTTATATCCTGGGCGAGCTTGCGTAAACCTTGATCTCGGTCACCAAATTGTTTTTGCAGCCTTTCGTTCGCGGCAATGGCCTGTGGTGATTTCTCGAGCAGCATCTTGGAATTTATAAATGCGGTTTTGCCTGCCGCGTTCACATTGATACTGAACAGCGCCAGTAGAATTAATGTTATTAATTTCATGCTTGGATTTCTCTCATTGGTTTAATGCGGATTGTTGATCTTTGGTTCGCTGATTAAGCAATTTCTCAATGTTCCTGGTTTCTTCAAATAACTTCTTAATACTATCCGCTGAATACGGAATAACGGCATCTTCGGGGCCGGCAGGTTTCTCCTGCACTGGTGTCGATTCCTCCGCTTTTGCTTCCCTGGCCGGAATCTTTACGGCCTGAATGACGTTTGCATCGGGGTCAAAACCTTTGCGCGTATATTCGATACCGTCCGCTGGTGGTTCGGTCGTAAACTGTATATTACCTTCGCTGTCATACCATTTGTAAAAAATATCTTTACCACTCAGATCATTATCGCTGGAGGTTGCTATTTTCTTACTACCGAAAAAATCCGGCAGATCCGGCATCGAGAAATTCGGCATTGAAATACCAGGCAGGCTGAAATCTGAAAAACTCATCAGCGTATCCCCGGCGTCATCCTTCAACAGGGTAAAAGGCAACAGCACAGCTATGAACAGTACCGCAATCATAAGTTTCACGAACAGTTTCATCTGGATTACCGAATCCGCTACATTTCAGCACAGTATAGCTTTTTAACCCCGAATTTCAGTCATACCATGCATGTATGGCTGCAATACATCGGGAATTTTGATACTGCCGTCGGCTTGTTGGTAGTTTTCCATGATAGCGATCAGGGTGCGGCCCACCGCGAGTCCGGAGCCATTCAGGGTATGTACCAGTTCTGGTTTACCGGTATCAGGATTACGCCAACGGGCTTTCATCCGGCGTGCCTGAAAATCGGTCATACAGCTACAGGATGAAATTTCCCGATAAGTATTTTGCCCGGGTAACCAGACTTCAAGATCGTAGGTTTTGGTGGCTGCAAAGCCGAGATCACCACCACACAATATTACCTTACGATAAGCGAGCCCCAGCAATTGCAGGATTTTCTCGGCATGACCGGTAAGCTCTTCGAGGGCAGTCATCGAATCGTCCGGCTTGACGATTTGTACCAGTTCAACTTTTTCAAATTGATGCTGGCGGATCATGCCGCGCGTATCTTTACCGTAGGAACCTGCCTCGGAACGAAAACACGGGGTATGCGCAACATACTTCAGTGGTAGCTGGGCAGCCTCGACAATGCTTTCTGCAACAAAATTTGTAACTGGTACTTCAGCAGTCGGAATCAGGTAGAGGTTGTGGTTCTCGGAATCGATGTGAAACAGGTCTTCCTTGAACTTGGGCAACTGGCCGGTACCCATGAGCGTGGCTTCATTTACCAGGTAAGGGACGTAGGTTTCGGTATAACCATGTTGCAGAATATGCTGGTTTATCATGAATTGAATCAACGCTCGATGCAGCGTTACCAGCGCGCCGGTCATGGTGACAAATCGGGCGCCCGAGAGTTTAGCCGCGCGTTCGAAATCCATGCCGCCAAGGGCCTGGCCAAGGTCAATGTGATCTCTGGGTTCGAAATCAAACTCCGGGGGCTCGCCCCAGCGCAGTACCTCGATATTGTCAGCTTCACTATTCCCGGCCGGTACCGAATCATGGGGTAGATTCGGGACATCCAGCAATAGCCCATCGAGCCGGGCCTGTAATTCGCTTAGCTCGACTTCAGCCATTTTCAACTGATCACCTAGGCTCGCCACGTCGTCCAGCAGCGGTTGAATGTCGTCACCTTTCGCTTTCGCGTCGCCGATAGCCCTGGAGCGACTATTACGCTCGCCCTGCAGGTTCTGAGTGGATACCTGCAAGGATTTGCGTTGCTCCTCCAGCTGGCTGAAAGCAGCGACATCGAAGTCGAAGTTTTTAATTTGCAATTTTGCGACCACCCTGTCGAGATCGCTGCGTAAAATTTTTGAATCAAGCATTTTATTAAATCAATTGTTTTGCGGTAACCAGGCCAGCCCAGGCACCGAGAATACACAACAGGGCACTGAGCAGGATATAGACGATCGCCTTGATGATCGCCTCATTCCCGGCAAGCTGCAGCGTGTCCATGGCAAAGGTTGAAAAGGTCGTGAATGATCCCAGAAATCCGGCGAGCAGCCCGATTCTGATGGCTTCACTGACTTGAAAACGGTGCACCAGCAGTACCGATAGAAATCCCATCAGCAGCGATCCCAGCAAATTGACCGTTAAGGTGCCATACGGAAATCCCTGGCCAAGCCATTGATAGGTCGACGTCGACATCCAGTAACGGGAAACTGCACCCAATGAACCGCCTATGGCGATTGCAATGTAGATAGACATTTCAGATTTGGTTAAAAATGGGATATTGTACCAGCCGCTAGGAAAGATGCACCCGCATCCGCGCTAATAAACCGGTCTGTCTGCCAGAATTTATCCATTGTCGAACTCACAAACCATAAAACAGATCGGACTCGAACTGGGATTTCAACAGGTCGGAATCACTGACGTAGAGCTCGACCCACATCATCAGCATTACGCACAGTGGATTGCGCGTAATTTTCACGGCGAAATGACCTACATGGAGCGCAATGTCGGCATGCGTCTGCATCCCGCTGAACTGGTGCCGAATACGTTATCGGTCATCTGTGTGCGCCTCGATTACCTGCCGGCGGAACAGCGTAACCCTTTGGATCTGCTCGATCATGGCAGCCTGGCCTATATTTCCCGCTACGCTCTGGGTCGTGACTATCACAAGATGATGCGTAAACGACTGCAGAAATTTGCCGACAGAATTGGCGAGATTTGTGGGGATATGGGCTATCGCGTTTTTACTGACAGCGCGCCTGTGCTGGAAAAGGCACTTGCCGCCAAGGCTGGAATCGGTTGGCAGGGAAAGCACAGTAATCTGCTGCACAGGGAACACGGATCCTGGTTTTTTCTCGGTGAGATATATACCGATTTGCTGCTTGAAGTCGATGCGCCACTGGCGAACCACTGTGGTCGTTGCACCAGTTGTATCGATATCTGTCCTACCGCCGCGATCGTGGAACCCTATTGGGTCGATGCGAGGCGATGCATATCGTATTTGACTATCGAGCATCGCTCGGCGATTCCAGTAGAATTTCGCGCAGCCATAGGCAACCGTATCTACGGTTGCGATGATTGCCAGCTGGTATGCCCGTGGAATCGTTTCGCAAAGTACAGCTCTGAAACCGATTTCCAGCCTCGCCACGGACTCGATAATATCTCCCTGATAGATTGCTATCGCTGGACAGAAGCCGAGTTCATGCAAAAAATGGAAGGCTCTGCGATTCGCCGTATCGGCTATCAATGCTGGTTACGTAATATTGTGATCGCGCTTGGAAATGCCAGGCATGATCCACATATAGTAGCTAGCTTGAAGCAGGACTACGCTCAACACAGCGAATTTATCCAGCATCATATTGACTGGGCAATTCAACAGCAGAGTAAAACAGCATGAAGCAGTGGCAAGAATTCGGCGCCAGGCAAAGCGATATTCGTGTAAGCGAAAACTTTGTCTGCGCGGCCGATGAACTCGGTTTGATCCTGGTCAACGGCGCTGATGCCGGTGATTTTCTGCAAAACCAGTTAAGCAACGATATCGGCTTCATCGATGAGTCCCATTCGCAGCTAAGTTCATACTCGACCCCGAAGGGAAGAATGCTGGGCATATTTCGCGTCGTTCAAATTTCGAACGGTTACATCCTGATAACCGCAAAGGCGATGGTATTACCATTGCTGGAAACGCTTTACAAATACATCGTGCAAGCCCAGGTAACGCTAGCGGATGCCAGCGACTATTTTGCGCGGATTGCACTGCAAACCGATCTCGCCGAGGTTATCGAGCATCCCCAGCTAGCGGCGCAACCCGGCGCGGTACTGCAGAATGATTCGGTGATTTCGTTACAACTGGACCCACTGGGATCGCAGCGACGCTACCTGGTGATGTGCCTGTCTGCCGACGCTGCGATTGAATTGTGGAATGGCTTTGCCAAACAGTTACAGGTGGCTGGATTTTCGTCCTGGCGCCTGGCCGAAATAAAAGCCGGCATGCCGGCAATTTATCCTCAAACCGCGGAACAGTTTGTCCTGCAGATGGCCAATCTCGGCGTACTGGATGCTGTCAGTTTCAAAAAGGGCTGCTATCCAGGCCAGGAAATAGTTGCCCGCATGCAATACCTGGGGAAGTTGAAGCGACGCATGTTTCTGGCGCGACTTGAAACTGATAGCCTGCCGTTACCGGGTGACGAGCTGGTTACCCGGGGTAAAACAGAAATCGATGGTAGTGGTAAGGTCGTCGATGCCGAGTTTGATCAGGATGGCATCTGTCACTGCCTTTATATTGCACAGATTAGCAAAGCAACAGCCGGTAGCCTGCAGTTGTTGAAACAACCACAGACCACCATTCAAAACCTGGATCTGCCCTATTCGCTCGACAATTAATCGGCTGCGAGCTGCGAAAATAAAAATGGCATCTATACTCGAGGTTACAAGATTTAACCTCCCGAGAAACCATGAGTATTACGCCGGAATCCATTATCGACGATCTGGAAAATGATCGCCTGCCCCTCCCCACTTTGCCCGAGGTCGCGATCCGGGTTCGCGAAACCGCCGACGATGACAATGCTTCGATAACCGATGTCGCCAAAATTATCGAGACCGACGCATCGCTTTCGGCGCGTATCGTTCAGGTAGGCAATTCGGCACTCTACCGAGGTATCAATCCAGCAGAAACCGTGCAGGCTGCGGCCATGCGCATGGGCCTGAACACGGTTCGCAGCCTGGCGACCAGCCTGGTGATGAAGCAATTATTTCAGGCTACCCATCCGGTTGTGGATCTTTATCTGCGCAAGGCATGGAAACAGAGTACCGACGTCGCTGCCTTGAGCGCAGTGATTGCGAAAACTTCGACCAACCTGGAATCCGATAGCGCCCTGCTGGCGGGCTTAACCCATTCTATAGGTCTCTCCCCTATCCTGGTAAAAGCAGAATCTGATCCCGTCTTACTCAACAACGCACAAGAACTCGAAAAATTACTTTACGAGCTGTACCCGGTGGTGGGCAACCGGATATTGAAGATGTGGGGTTTTAGCGACGCCCTGATAAAAGTTCCGGCCGAGCACCTGAACATTGACCGCAATGGCGATGGTGGCAAAGCTGACTATGTCGACATCGTCCAGGTCGCACTGCTGCAAACGATTGACGATGATAATCACCCACTAGCCGGGACCGATCAGAGCCAGGTATCGGCGCTGGATCGCCTGGGTATGCGTGATAGTATTGAAGAAATCAATATGACCGGAGGCGTTATCGAGGTCGAGGAAATCAGGGACGCGATCCTTTAAGCAGCCTCGATCTGTCTCAACATCACCTCGGGATGGGTGTAATTTAAACCAATATGGCGCAACCCGCCCGCCTTCAGGACAGCCAGGCCTGGGAAGCTATCGATCCCCATTTCTCTCGTGGCCTGAATTTCCGCGCTTAACTTCTCTTGCGTAGAATCGGCTACCAGGCTTGCAGAAAATCGTTCGCTATCGAGGCCGATATCTGCCGCCAGTTCAATCAGAGTGCTATTATCGGAAGGATTTTTTGCTTCCAGATAGTAAGCCCGCTGAATCCTCGCGGTCATCTTTGCATCATACTCGTCGCCTTGCTCCCTGGCCGCAATCACGGCTCGATTTGCCGGGTAGGTTGAGCGGCGGGGTGAACATTTCTGCCAAAATTCGAAATTGAACTTTGTGCCTGGTATGGTTTGTTCGATCCGATGCCAGGCTTGCTGCAACATTGAGCGCATCGCTGCGGGCATTGGTGCGTCAGAATCGGGTGCCAGGCCCCCGACCATGCGCCTGATCTGCATCCGTCCCGCGACGGCCTCGAATATTTTCTGGCGCGTGGGTTCAAAGCCCCAACACCAGCTACACATGGGATCATGGACGTAAATCAAGGTCTCTTGCATTGCTTTCAGCCCCGGTTAGCAGGTAGATATCGCATTATGCTCACACCGGATTCAATATTCATGTGGACTTATATCCGATTAGCCAGGTTACCCGCACCAGGGTTACCATTTCTCCGGTCTGATCTTTCAACTGCGCCTCTACCGCGCAGGGAGTGTTGTCAGCGAGCGACTCGGGTAGCTGAAATTCGGCGGTCGCGGTTAGCTTGCCGCGTGCTTTTTTAAGGTAATCTGCATCAATGCTGAGCACGATGCCGCGCATGTTAGCAGAAATTGTCGATAGCAGCGCAAGACCGGTGGCGATTTCACCAAGATTGAGTAACGCGATCGCATGAATCGAATGCAGATGATTGCGCACCCGACGTCTGTCCTTCAGGCTGACCCGGGCATACCCCGGTCTGATCTCTTCGACCAGTGCACCGATCGAACTGCTATATGGCGCCATCCAGCCGAGTCCGAGACTGAATAATTTTCGACCCGCCGGCAGGGGTGAGAGGCGATACCACCAGGTAAGAATCGCGCCCTGTTCTGCGTTTGATTTGATCTGTGTCATCGAAACTGAAGGCTGGCTTGTGCGGCCCGGTATTATGCGCTATTAATGCACTTATGGATATTAAGGACCGAGACAAGCTGATTGAAGCCTTCGACCATATGGTTGATCAGGTGAGCGATGCAATACACAACGCCGAGGAAGCGCTCGCGCCGACGGTCGAAGAAATGGTGCACAATGCGCAACAACTGGCACGTGAACTATTTGTCCTTACCCAGGAGGAAGCCGAGAGTCTCGGGGCGACTTTGAAACGCGATATGCATAAGGCCAACAAGACGCTGAATCAACAGCGTAAGGAATTAAAAGACTGGCTGAGTTTCGACCTGACCCTGGTAGAAGACCGTTTCATCGATATGATTGCGCGTTCGGCGGATAAAGCCTGGCTCGATTTCCGGTCTTTCGAAAATGAAGATCACCAGGCCAGTGTTTATCGTAGCGGCGAGGTCTGCAATGCTGGCAGGTTTAGTTGCAGCAACTGCGACAATAGTCTGGATTTATCCAAAACCGGTCAGATTCCCCACTGCCCGGCCTGCGACCATACCGAGTTTTACCGGGTCGTCGGCTAGTACCCTTCAAAGTACTAACTCCCCGCGGCAATCAGGCTGGCGTTACCACCTGCAGCGGTGGTATCGATACACAAATGGCGTTCCACTATCAGGCGGTCAAGCGCATCGATCTCGCAGATTAGCGGAATTAGTTTCCCTTCCCGGTCGGCCAATGCGATTCGGTAAGCACTTGATTGCTCGTCCTGTGCTTGCGACATCACCGCGTCAATTGCTTTGATTTCACGCAGGGTATCGGCCTCGACATAGCCATCTATGCCGGTCGCTGGCAGACCGGCGCGCTGTAAAAGCTCGCCCAGTTGATCGGCCTGGCTGGCAACGATTACCACGGAATTCTGTTGTGCCAGGGCTGCTATCGCCTGTACCAGGGCATTGTCACGACCCGGGCCCAGGCACAAAACCAGCCCACGGGGGTGCGCTGACAACTGGTTGGTTTCACCAGTTGGGCCGGGCATGGTTTCGACTCCGATAACGGATTGGAAGGCATGATCCAGTTCCGCATCGCGCGCCAGTTGCGATAATTTCGAAAGATCAATCTGCTCACCGTCTACCCTGGAAGCAGTAATGCTCGAGATCAGTTTTTGCAAGGTCGCAACAGCTACCGGTTGGTCATCTTCGCTGTTGTATTGCAGCAATGGCCTGGCGCAGAAACGTGGCAAATACCATGGCCCACCGGCCTTCGGGCCGGTTCCCGACAAGCCTTCACCGCCAAACGGCTGGGTGCCGACCACCGCACCAATCTGGTTTCGATTCACGTATATGTTGCCTGCCCTGATGCGCCTGACGACCTGCTCGACGCGAGAATCGACCCGGGTGTGAATGCCAAAGGTCAGGCCATAACCCTGCGTGTTTATCGAGTCGACCACCGCGTCAATTTCGGTAGCGGCGAAACGAGCCACATGTAACACCGGCCCGAATATCTCTTCCTCCAGTTGCTCGATGCCATCGAGTGCGATCACGGTTGGTGCGACGAACAGACCCTGTTGCGGCACTTCAAGGGACTTAAGTACACGACCCTCGGCTGCCATACGTTGACAGTGAGACACTATTTTCTGCCTGGCCAGCTGGTCGATAACCGGCCCAACATCGGTAGCCAGATACCAGGGATTTGCCAACTTGAGCTCGTCCATTGCGCCGAACAACATCTGCAGAATCTTGTCTGCCACATCCTCCTGCAGGTAAAGCATGCGTAACGCCGAACAGCGTTGACCGGCACTTTGAAAAGCCGAGGCGAGCACGTCGCGAACGACTTGTTCGGGGAGCGCGGTGGAATCGACAATCATCGCATTCAGTCCACCGGTCTCGGCAATCAATGGCGCCTGTACTGGTAAATGTCTGGCCATATTTCGATTTATGTGCACCGCGGTAGCGGTGGAACCAGTAAAACAGATGCCCGAAATTCGGGAATCGGCGCTTAAGGCAGCACCGACCACCGCCCCGCTTCCGGGTAAGAGCTGCAAGCTAGCCTGAGGAACGCCAGCCTGGTGCATTAGTCTGCAGGCAAACGCGGCGACCAGGCTGGTTTGCTCGGCCGGTTTGGCGATGACACAGTTCCCGGCCGCAAGCGCAGCAAAAATCTGGCCACTGAAAATAGCCAGTGGAAAATTCCAGGGAGAAATGCAGACGATGACACCACGCGCTTCGAGGTCGCCAGCCAATGACTCTGCCTGGTCTGCGTAGTAGCGTGCAAAATCAACCGCTTCGCGTACTTCGCCGACCGCATCCAGCCAGGTTTTACCTGCTTCGCGGGCCAGTAAGGCAAACATTTCAGCGGCGTTTTGTTCGTACAGGTCGGCGATACGTTGCAGACATTCGGCGCGGCTTTTAACGGCAGATCCAGACCAGTCCGCGAAGCCGTTGACCGCGTGCTGTATTGACGCCATCACTGTTTCGATATCGGCATCGAATACTTCGCCGACAATATCTTCTGCATCGGCCGGATTAGTAATCTCACGCCGGGTAGTTGTGCCTTCACCGGCAGCAGTTAGTGGTTGCGCCAGCCAGGTTTTTGCAGTAAACGGTTCGCGCGCCTGCTCAAGTTCCTGCAAGGTTGTCAGGTCGGTGATATCCCAACCCATCGAATTGCGTCTTGCAGTGCCATAGAGATCACTCGGCATCGGGATATTGGGGTTTTGTAAATGCTCCAGTTCTTCGGTTGCGGTGATTGGATCACCTGCGATCGATTCGGGGGTAATACTGGTATCGACGATCTGGTTTACAAAGGAACTATTGGCGCCATTTTCGAGTAAACGCCTGACCAGGTAGGCGAGCAGGTCCTGATGCTCGCCTACCGGAGCATAGATGCGACAGCGTGCGTTATGGTTGCGATGTACATGATCGTGTAGCGCCTCCCCCATGCCATGCAAACGCTGAAACTCGAAGTTATCCTGGCCATTGGCAAGATTTAGCACAGCTGCCACCGAGTGTGCATTGTGGGTCGCAAACTGCGGGTAAATCCGATCGGTCATCGACAGGAGCTTGCCAGCACAGACAAGGTAGGATACGTCGGTGTTTACCTTACGCGTAAATACCGGGTAATCGGCAAGGCCAAGCACCTGTGCACGTTTGATTTCAGTATCCCAGTAGGCGCCCTTTACCAGTCGAACCATGATTTTCCGGTCGAGTCGTTGCGCAAGGGCATAGAGCCAGTCGAGTACCGGTGCAGCACGTTTGCCAAACGCCTGCACCACGACACCGAAACCATCCCAGCCGCGCAATGCCGGATTGGACAGTATCATTTCAATTA
>Ga0209271_10000854_pt1 | contig 10639 bp, 11 predicted proteins | sample tdAd002_FD_187123 | JGI IMG/M metagenome (GOLD analysis project Ga0209271, IMG submission 187123) | Marine sediment microbial communities from the Atlantic coast under amendment with organic carbon and nitrate - tdAd00.2 (SPAdes)... | ecosystem: Environmental > Aquatic > Marine > Coastal >... | reverse complement strand
CTATCCCGACCCGGTCCGCCTCCTCGTACAAGACCGCTCGCTCGCCCATAGCCCGGGGACTCTAGCCGGACCGGCGCCTTCGGCAACCGCGGATTCTTGGCCGATTTCTTGCCCACGGGGAGCTGAACGGGTTAGCGGGACTCTATGCAGGGAACCAAGGTTGTGCGCCCGTTTCCGTTCTTTCGCGCCGGCGCGCGCGCGAGCCAACCCCAGCTGTCGAAGCCGATTCTGGTGTTGGAGGACGTCTACAAGTTCTTCCGGCCCGACCAGCCCACGTTGCGCGGGGTCGATCTCTCGGTGGAGCGAGGGGAGTTCCTGTTCATCACTGGGCCTAGCGGTGCTGGGAAGAGCACACTCCTCAAGCTGATCTATCGAGAGCTCGCGGTCGACGAAGGCCGTGTGCTTTTCTGTGGCCGCGACATCGCACGGTTGACCGACAAGTCGATTCCGTTCCTACGCCGCAATCTCGGGATCGTATTTCAGGACTTCCGGATCATCGATCACTGGACGGTCTTCGAGAACGTCGCGGTGGCCCTCGAGATCCTTTCCATGCCGCAGCGGCTCATCCGCTCGCGTGTGGCGGAGGCGCTCGAGCGCGTTGGCCTGGCCGGGCGTGGTCCGGAGCAGACGAGCAACCTCTCGGGCGGTGAGAAGCAGCGTGTCGCAGTCGCGAGGGCGATCGTACCGGAGCCCGCGCTCATCCTGGCGGACGAGCCGACCGGTAACCTCGATCCGCATCTGGCAATCGACATTCTGACTCTGTTCGAGGAGATCAACTCGACCGGGACGACCGTGCTGTTTGCAACGCACGACCACTCTCTGATCTCCAAGCGGGATCACCGCTTGATCGCGATCGACGAGGGCCGCGCGGTGCAGGCCCAGCAAGGCCTCAAGCACTGGCCGGGCAGCGGCATTCACACGCTGGTGGGGTGAAACGATGGAAGTGAAGAGCGCAATCACGCGGGCGAGGCGGGGGCTTCGCGAAGAGCGAAGGTTGTACATCGTCGCGGTCACGAGCCTGGCCGTCGCATTCTTGTGTCTGGGGGCGACGCTGCTCGGCGTCACCAACCTCGACGCGGCAGCAACGCGGTGGGGGCAGAGCGGCCGTATCACATTGTTCTTGAAGGACGACGCCGACCCACAGGACATCGCGCAACTGCGTGTCGTGCTCGAGGGGTTGGGTGACGTCAACGAAGTGACGCACGTGACGCCAGCGGAGGCACGCACGTCGTTCCTCGAAGAAGCCGACGTGGGTGCCGACTTGAGCTCGCTTCCTTCCGAGGTGTTTCCAGCCTCGCTCGAGGTGTCGCTGGTCCACGGCGTGACGCGCGAGCGAAGTGAGTCGATCGCGTCACGGCTCGCCCAGTTCCGCGCCGTGAGCGACGTGGAGAGCTATGGAAGCTGGTTCCAGAAGCTCGACCACTTGCTTTGGGGTGCGCGCATGTTGGCTGGCGGGCTTGCACTGCTCGTCATGTTCTGCGTGGTGGCGGTCATCGGCAACACGATTCGCTTGGCGGTCGCGCGGCGACGCCAGGAGATCGAGGTCATGAAGCTCTGCGGCGCGACCAACGGCTTCGTGCGGGGGCCGTTCGTGCTCGAAGGCATGTTCCAAGGGTTCGCCTCGGCGCTCCTCGCAGTGCTCGCGCTCTTGGCTGGGTATCTCGCGCTCCACGAATCGGTCGACTCGACGTTGGCGGCGTTGACCGGGAGCCGGGTCGTATTCCTCGGCGCGTGGACGCTTCTCGCCCTGCTGGCCGGGGGTGCGCTGATCGGCGCGATTGGGAGCGCGGTATCGGTGCGGCGCTATCTCTCGGTGTGACATGAAAACCAAAAGCAGACTCTGGGTTTGGATTGCAGTCGGGCTCTTCGCGGCCGCTACTACTGGCGCCGCGGCCGAGCAGGACCTCGGGGTCAACGGCCTGACCGACGTTGCCGCGGTGGAAGGCCAGATCGCGGAGAATCTCGCGCGTGTCGAGCATGCGCAGACGCGACAGGCGCAGATCGACACGGAGATTTCCGGTCTTGCGGACAAGCGCGGAGAGGCAGAGGGGCGGCTGCATGAGCGAGCGCGGGCCCTCTACCGTATTCGACGGGCGGGGATGCTGCCGGTCGCTGGAGGGTTCGATGCGCTGATGGCGCACCTCGCGCGTGTTCAGCGGCTCTCGCGAATGGTCAAGGGCGACCTCGATACGATGGAGTTTCTCGGGCAGCGCGGCGCAGCCCTTCGGGTCGAGAAGAATGAGCTCGCGGACGTACTTCAGGAAGCTCAGATCGCCTTGCGGTCGCTCGAGACCAAGAAGGAAGAGCTCGAGCACAGCCGTCGCAGCGCTTCGTTGTTCCAGGAGACACTCAGCGGCGAACAGCAAGAGGCGCCGAGCGACACGCTGAGCTACGGCCGTATTCAGGTGTCGGGTGACATGGACGACCTTGGCGACGGGTTTGCCAAGATGCGCGGCCAGCTGGCGCTGCCGGTCCAAGGTTCGATGCGGATCGGCGAGAGCTCCCGCGAGGGCGCTCCCGGCCTGGAGTTCTACGGACGCCCGGGTGGTCCGGTCCGGGCCGCAGCGGACGGCAGAGTGGCCTTTGCCCGCAACTACGGCGCCTACGGTCTCATGGTCATCATCGACCACGGCAGCAGTTTCTACACCGTCTACGGCGGCCTCGGTTCGAGCGACGTGCAAGTCGGCGACTGGGTAGGCATGAGTACCCGAGTCGCCACCCTAGACAACGGTGGCCCCGACGCGATCCTCTTCTTCGAAGTCCGAAGAGGAACCCGCCCCCTAGACGCAAGAAGCTGGCTAGGCCTATAGACACCCCAAGAAAAAGGGGACAGTCCCCTTTTTAAAAGGGTTAATTCTCGCGCGGCGGCAGAGTTGTAGCCCGTGCTAGGCTTTCGCGGGCACGGACAAGGAGTTTGCAGCGGGATGGCCTATCGGGATTTCATCAACGACTTTTCACTGACTCCCGTCGGGCAGTGGATCGCGAAGACGTTCGCTACGCGGCTGGATCCAGCCATCTACAAGCTCAGCGGGGGCCGATTCACGATGTCGGGGCCGCTGACGATTCCGCAGCTCACGTTGACGACCGTCGGCCGGAAGTCAGGCAAGGAGCGCACGGTCCAACTCGCTTACAGCGAGGACGGTGACCACGTGCTGGTCGTCGCAAGTAACTTCGGCGGTACGAACCATCCCGCCTGGTCCTACAACCTCGACGCGAATCCCAATGCGACGATCCGGCTTGGCTCCGAGACGAAGGGCGTCGTCGCGACGCGCTTGACGGACTCGGAGAAAGCCATCCTCTGGCCGAAGATTGCCGACACACTTCCGCAGATGAAGACCTACGTGACCAGGACGGACCGGAACATCAAGGTTTACAGGCTGGCGACGGCGTAGGGGAACGCGTGGGGGCAGTGTCAGGGGCAGTGCCAGCGTCAGTGTCAGCGTCAGTGTCGGTGTCAGTGCTAGCGACGGCGTCAATTTGCGGATCTGTCAGGTCCCCCGCACCCTTACTCCCCGATGAAGAGAATCACACTGGCTGCTTTGCTTGCCATCACCTTGGGCCTTCCCGCGGTACAACACCTCGACGGCTCGGCCGCGAGCGGCATGAGCGACTACAAGATCAAAGGTGAGGTTCGCCCTCAGAGCGGTGGATACCGTCACGTGGTCATCGTCAAGAACAAGAGCCGCGACTGGCTCAACTGCCACGTGTGGACCGATGTCGATCCGCAGCCTCCACACCAGACGAGGGTCGGCCCGCGCAGCAAGCGCGAGGTCATCATTCGCACTCGGGCCGAGCAGGACGAGTTCATCCCCTACGGCTTCTGCCGCAACAACTAGCTCGCGCGAGAATTAACCCTTTTAAAAAGGGGACTGTCCCCTTTTTACTGGGCGACGGCGCCTAGGGTGACGGCGTAGGCCAGTAGCGTTTCTAGATCGGCGTCGCTGATCTTGTCTGGGCCGAAGGCGGGCATGTCGTCGCCGCCCGAGCGGACTTTCCAGCGCATCTGCGAGGGGGACGCCCCTTCGCCTGCGATCTTCGGGCCGTCGCCTTCCTCGCCGCCTGGGTGGCAGCCCTCGCAGAATTCCGCGAAGACCTCGGTGCCAGCCGCGACGTTAGTGGACTCGAGCGGGTAGTCGAAGTCCTCTAGCGAATAAGCGGTCGTACCGGAGGACTCCTTCGAGCACCCGTATGCGATTCCCAACGCGCCGATCACCAAGCCTAGGATCAGTTTCTTCCCCATCTTCTTACCTTTCCCCAAGGCGCCGCTACGCGCGGCGCCCCTTCATTGTCCTCGCGGCGCTATGCGCGCGGCGCTCCTTCATTCCCCTTGCGTCGCAACTTTAGCAGCTTTTCGCCCTGGACCCGAAACGCTTCGGTTTCGCCGCTCACCACGTCGCTGTGACATGCCGCTTTTTCCGCACCGCCGACTGCGCTTTTCGTCTTGCCGGCCAGTTGGTGGATCTCTTCGGGGGAGAGGTGACCGCGAGCGCGGAGAATCTCTTGCTGCTCCGGCGTGAGGGCCGCCGACTTCATGACGCGCTCCCGCTCGAAGCCGCTTGCTTTTCCGGATTCGAACTCGACGATCTCTTTGGAGATGCGCACCGAGCACCAGTCGTGCCCGCACATCGCGCAGAAATCGGTGTCGACGTCCAGGTCCTCGTCGTGAAACGCGCGCGCCGTATCGCCGTCGAAGGCGAGGTCGAAGTGCTTCTCCCAATTGAGCGCGGCTCGCGCCCGAGTGAGGTCATCGTCCCAGTCGCGCGCGCCGGGAATCCCCAGAGCAACGTCGGACGCGTGCGCCGCGATCTTGTACGCGATACACCCTTGTTTGACGTCGTCCCGCTTGGGCAAGCCCAGGTGCTCTTTGGGCGTCACGTAGCACAGCATCGCCGCGCCATGATAGCCCGCCGCCGTGGCGCCGATCGCGCTCGTGATGTGGTCGTAGCCGGGGAAGACGTCGGTGACGAGAGGGCCGAGTACGTAGAACGGTGCCCCGTGACAGCGCTGCCGCTGCAGCTTCATGTTGTACTCGACTTGGTCGAACGGGACGTGTCCCGGCCCCTCGACCATCACCTGACACCCCTTGCGCCACGCGCGTTCGGTCAGCTCACCAAGCCGATCGAGCTCGCCGAGCTGTGCGTCGTCCGTTGCGTCGGCAAGCCCCCCGGGGCGGAGTCCATCCCCCAGCGAAAACGAGACGTCGTATTCTCGCATCACGTCGCAAATCGCCTCGAAGTGTGTGTACATCGGATTCTCTTGGGCGTGGTGCAACATCCACTTGGCCAGGAGCGAGCCGCCGCGTGAAACCACTCCGATGAGGCGCTTGCGGATGAACGGCAGGTGCTCTCGGGCTACACCCGCATGAATCGTGAAGTAGTCGACGCCTTGGCGCGCCTGATGGCGCAGGCTCTCGAGAATCACGTCGAGCGTGAGGTCTTCGATGCTGCGGCCGATGATCATCGAGTAGATGGGAACCGTTCCGATCGGCACGCGCGAGTTGACGATGATCGCTTCGCGGGTCGCGTCGAGGTCGCCCCCGGTCGAGAGGTCCATCACCGTGTCGGCGCCCCAGCGTTCGGCCCAGTGAAGCTTCTCGACTTCCTCGTCCGTGCCTGACGACACCGGCGACGCGCCCATGTTTGCGTTGATTTTCGTGAGGCCCGCCCGACCGATGCACATCGGGTCGAGCTCGTGACCGAGATGCACCTTGTTGGCGGGGATGATCATGCGGCCTGCCGCTACCTCATCGCGCACCAGCTCCGGGGTGAGGTGGCGTTCACGCTCGGCGACACGCCCCATTTCGGGCGTCACGATGCCGAGTCGCGCGTGCTCCAACTGAGTCGCCGGCTCGAAGCCAGCCGGGGCATGCCAGCGATCGCCGTCGTGGTGCCAATCCTCGGGCATGAAGTCCCAGGCAGTCTTGTCGCTTGGCTGCGGCATGCCCGGCGTGTCGGGGGACGAGAAACTCCGGGGGCCGCCCAGGTCGGGTGCATTGGCGAACGAGCCCGGCGTCGTGCCCGCGCCTTCGCTCGATGGGTTGTGTGCGCCCCGTAGGGGGATCTTGAAATCCTTCATCATGCTCCTCCCGCAGGGAAGAAGCCGATGGTTCGCTTCCCTACGCCGGTCCAAACCGGATCAGGTTCGACGGGTTCCTCTCAGCCATTCGTGGGCGCCCCGAGCGAGTCGGGACTCTAGCACGACCTTCCGAGCGCAGCTATCCTCCGCCACTCCGTCCTCAGGAAGATCATGACCGCGACGCCTCTCTATCGCTCCCGCCCCAGTGGTTTCGAGATCCAGCCTGCCTCCCAGCCCGAAGCGCAGAAGATCGAGGACTTCATCTATCTATCCGAGGGGCTCTCCAATTCGTATCTGATCACCACCCCCGAGGGACGCATCGTCATCAACACCGGGATGGGCTTCGAGGCCCCGGTCCACAAGCGGAACTTCGATGCGGTGGACGACAGCCCGGTGCGCTACATCTTGCTCACGCAAGGCCACGTCGATCACGTCGGCGGCGTTGACCTGTTTCGCGAGGAGGGGACCGATCTCGTCGCGCAGGCAAACAACCAGACGCACCAAGCGGATGACGGGCGCATCGCTTCGTTTCGCGCGTCACGAAGCGCGTTTGCGTTTGCCGACGCGATCGCCCGCGCCTGGAAGTACATCCAGGAGAACGTGGGGGGAGGAATTCCCGCGCAGTCGCGTCCCACTCCCGACATCACGTTCGACGATCGCTACGAGCTCGAGCTTGGCGGCCTTCGCCTGGAGCTTCTCTGGACCCCCGGCGGAGAGACGACCGACTCGATGGTCGTCTGGCTACCCGATCATCGGGTCTGTTTCTGTGGAAACCTCTTCAGCGCCCTCTTTGGGCATTTTCCGAATCTCGTCACCGTGCGCGGCGATCGTTATCGGGAGGCACTGCGCTTCATCGAATCGCTCGAGCGGGTGCTCGAGCTCGAGCCTGAGCTGTTGCTGACCGGTCATCACGGTCCGGTGGCCGGAAAGGACACGATTCGCGAAGAGCTGACGCGGCTACGTGACGCGGTTCAATACGTGCACGACGAAACGGTTCGCGGCATGAATCACGGCAAGGACATCCACACGCTGATGCGGGACATTCAGCTCCCACCGGAGCTCGAGGTCGGTGAGGGTTACGGCAAGGTCTCCTGGAGTGTGCGGGCGATTTGGGAAACCTATGCCGGTTGGTTTCACCACAGCTCGACGACGGAGCTGTACTCGGTGCCCCCGAAGAGCGTGCACGGAGATCTGGTGGAGCTTGCGGGGGGCGCCGACTCGGTCGCCCAGCGTGCCCGGGAGAAGCTGTCTGCGGGCGAGCCGATTCAAGCGGTCTACCTCGCGGAGATTGCGCTCACCGAGTCGCCGGCGAACACCGCGGCCCTGAAGGTCATGATCGCGGCGCACGAGCAGCTCGAGAGCCAGAGTGAGAACTTCTGGCTCACCCAATGGCTTCGAAAGCAACTCGCGGATCTACGCTCGACCCTCGAGGCGGCGAAGACCGAGGATGATCAATCGTGACGGAAGTGCCGAACGTCATCCGCATCGACGACCTCAAGGCTCCGGTCCTCACACCGATGCAGCAGATGGTGATCGAGGGCTTTGCTGGCGTCGAGATCGAGTTCAGCGAGGAAGCGGTGCTCGCCGAAGCCACGAAACGAACGGGGCTTTCAGATTTCGGTCCAGATGATTTTCGCGAGCGCCTACAGGTCTGGTGTCAGGCCGTCGACGAGGATTCCGAGCTCGGCCCGATGGGAAAAGTTCGGTTCTTCGGGGACATGGTGCGGTATGCGGCGAACCGCCTCCGCTTCCACGACTTGCTCGCCCGGCATCCCGAGATTCTCGACGTCGAGATCCAGAAGCCGATCATCATTGCAGGGCTTCCTCGTTCCGGCACGACCCATCTGGTCAACTTGATAGCGGCCGATACTCGGCTTCGCTCGCTTCCTTATTGGGAAAGCCTCGAGCCCGTCCCCGATGCTAGCGTCGCACCCGCGCCCAAGGAGCAGGACCCGCGCTACGTGAAGTGCGCCGGTGAGTATCAGATGTTCGGTCAGATTGCGCCGCTGCTCAAGAACATGCACGACATGACGCCCGACCACGTCCACGAGGAGATCGAAGTCGGAGCTCTCGATTTCTCGACCTTCCTTCCGGAGTGGCTTGCGGTGGTCCCCCGGTGGCGGGACTACTACTTCGCCCATGACCAGCGCCCGCACTACGAGTACATGAAGAACGTGCTCAAGGCGCTGCAGTGGATGCGGGGTCCGGACCGTTGGGTCCTGAAGTCCCCGCAGCACCTCGAGCAGCTCGGCCCCCTCATCGAGACCTTCCCCGATGCTACCGTGGCGCTGACGCACCGCGATCCAGTATCGGTCGTGGCCTCCGCCATCACGATGCTGACCTACGGCGACCGTATGCGACGCACCAAGGTGGATCCACCAGCTGTCGCCGCGTATTGGAGCGATCGGGTCGAGCGCCTCTTGCGCGCGTGCGTGCGCGACCGCGAGCTGTTGCCGGCGTCCCAGAGCATCGACGTGCTCTTTCACGAGTTCATGGCAGATGACGTGGCGATGGTGGAGCGCATCTACGAGGTCGCGAGCCTCGAAATGACCGACGAGGCCAGGGCGGCGCTCGAGCAACACATGGCAGACAACCCGCGCGGCAAGCACGGCCGCATCTCGTACGACCTACCGGGCGACTTCGGCGTCGATCCGGAAGCGCTTCGCAAGCGCTTCGACTTCTACTACGAACGGTTCCCCATCCAGATGGAAGCATGATGAAGCAGGTCAACATTCACGGTCCGGGCAAGGTTCAGCTCGATGATGCCAAAACGCCGGAGCCCGGGCCTCGCGACGCCGTAGTGCGCGTTGCGGCGTGCGGCGTATGCGGGACCGATGTTCGCTACGTTCGCATGGGTGGGCTCACCCGTCCTATGCCGCTCGGGCACGAACTGTCTGGGGTCATCGAGTCGGCAGGCGTCGAGGTGTCCGATCTGGCGCCCGGCACCCGTGTCGTTCTCAATCCGACCGCGTCGGCGAACATGATCGGCAACGGTGGGCCGGAGGGAGGCTTCACGCAGCAGCTCCTCGTTCGAAATGCTGCGGACGGCGGGTGCCTGTTTCCGATCCCCGACGACCTTCCGATGCATCTGGCGGCCCTCTCGGAGCCGCTCGGCGTCGGGATGAACGCCGTCGATCGTGCCGACGTCACATCCGACGACAAGGTTGCAGTGTTCGGGGCCGGCCCGATCGGTCTTTCGGCCATCGCCACGCTGCGGGACAGAGGCGTTTCGGACGTGGTCGCGATCGATCTCTCGCCGCGACGGCTCGAGCTCGCGACGACGCTTGGGGCGCGGGCGACGATCAACGCCTCCGAGCAAGATCCATGGGTCGAGCTCAAGAAGCTCCATGGCGAAGCGCCGCTGATGGGTGCACCGATGGCGGGGACCGACGCGTACATCGAAGCATCCGGGGCCGGCAAAGTGATCACCGACGTGTTGCAGAACGCGAAAGCAGAATCGCGCCTCATCGTCGTGGCCCTCCATGAGCAGTCGGTCAACGTCAGCTTTCTCTGGGTGATGATGAAGCAGATGACGATCCGCGGCGCGATGGAATATCCGGCCGACTACACCGATGCCATCCAGCTCCTGACCCGATGGGATCTATCTCCGATGATTACGCATCGGTTCCCACTCGAGCGAATCGGTGAAGCCATCGAGGTCGCTACCGATCCAAACGCGGGCGGCAAAGTCATGATCGATATCGACAAAGAGGCGGGCTAGTGAGCAACGCAGCGACCTTTGATTTCTCGGGCGCACGGGTCTTGGTGACCGGGGGCTCCAATGGGATCGGCGCGGCCATCGCGAAAGCGTTTGTAGACTCCGGTGCGGATGTGGTGATCACCGGAACGCGCGCGTCCGCGAGTGAGTACGATGGGGACCTGTCCGCATACGAGTACCACCAGCTTCAGCTGACCGACAAAGCCGCGATCGAGTCTTTGGCTTCGTCGCTCGATCGGTTGGACATCCTCGTCAACAACGCCGGCGGCAACTTCCCTGGCGGCAAGCACGAGGCGGTGCCCGACGTGTTCGAAGAGTCGGTCGCGATCAACTTGACCTCGGCCTTCCGCGTCAACACGATGTGCCGCAAGTTCCTCGCCGCCAGCGACTTCGAAGGCGGCAGCAGCATCCTCCACATCGCCTCGATGTCGTCCTTCTTCGCCCAGCCCATCGTCCCGGGCTATGGCGCGGCCAAGGCGGGCATCGTGCAGATGACGAAGAACCTGGCCGTGGCCTGGGTCGGTGACGGCATCCGCGTGAATGCCGTCGCGCCGGGGCTGATCGAGTCGGGCATGACGGCGCCGATGAAGGGCATCGAGGCGCTCGAACGGCGGGAGCTCGAGCGCACCGCCATGGGCCGCTGGGGCACGCCGGAGGACGTGGCACCCGCCGTGCTGTTCCTGGCGAGTGACGAAAGCAGCTTCATCACCGGATCTGTGTACATGGCTGACGGAGGAATGACGGCCTGATGGGCGAAGCACTGATAACGAATCGATTCGCGTGTTCTCCGCGCCGCGCGCAAGGTGCGGGGCATCCATCGTGTCGATCTCGGGGTAGATACCATGC
>Ga0209271_10000853_pt1 | contig 10645 bp, 7 predicted proteins | sample tdAd002_FD_187123 | JGI IMG/M metagenome (GOLD analysis project Ga0209271, IMG submission 187123) | Marine sediment microbial communities from the Atlantic coast under amendment with organic carbon and nitrate - tdAd00.2 (SPAdes)... | ecosystem: Environmental > Aquatic > Marine > Coastal >... | reverse complement strand
AATTTCTTGCGTATCGGTTTCATTCGCACGATCCTGCCCAATGCCAGGGTAATTCACTGCACCAGGGACCCGATGGACAATTGCCTGTCTATTTTTAAAACCTATTTACTTAGAGGCCACCGTTATTCCTATGATATGTCCGAACTGGGACAATATTACAAAATGTATCTTGATCTCATGGATTACTGGAGAGATACCTTGCCCGGGTTAATCTACGATCATAGTTATGAGGAACTTGTCAGGTCTCAGCAAGAGCAGGTGAGCAAGTTATTACAGCATTGCGGTCTTGACTGGAACGATGCCTGTCTTGATTTTCACAAGACCCGGAGAAAAGTCAATACTCCAAGTAATGCCCAGGTTCGTCGCCCGATCTATAGCGATTCCGTACAGCTCTGGACACGATATGAAAAGCAACTGGAACCTTTGAGAGCCGCAATATATGGATGATAATGATCGGAAGAAAACATCGCGGGAGTTTGTTGGCCGGGTGATGGAGACTGGTTGTGATTACAGCCTTGTGACAAAATAGGGGTTTGATTCGGGGTGGGTGGATTATCGTGGATAAGATATTTATAACTGCTCAGCAGCTACTCGAGGATTCATTTCGACTCGCGCATCTCATTTACGAGGACGGGTTTCATCCGCAGTTTATCATCGGTATCTGGCGCGGCGGCACCCCGGTTGGCATCGCGGTGCAGGAGTATTTCGAATTCAAGCGTCTCGAAACCGATCATATATCGGTGCGCACCTCGTCTTACTATGGCATCAACAAGCAGGCCAAGAAAATCCGGGTACACGGTTTGCACTACCTGATCGAGAACGCGAATGCCGACGATCGCCTGTTGATCGTCGATGATGTATTTGATTCCGGGCGTAGCGTCGACGCGTTGATCAAGGCGATCAGGAAGCAGTCACGTCTTAACACGCCTACCGAAATACGCGTAGCCTGTCCCTGGTACAAGCCATTGAAAAATATTGTCAAATTCGAGCCGGATTACTATCTGCACGAAAGTGCTGAGTGGCTGGTGTTTCCGCATGAGCTCTCAGGTCTCGAATCTGCCGAAATAGCCGAGGGCAAAAAAGACCTCGTTAATATTCTTGACTTATTCGAGTAGTCACGCTTTCCTGTCACGATGCACGCGAAGAAGAAATTAATAACCTGTGCTGCCAGTTTTCTGATTATTCTTGGCCTGGGTATATTCTGGGCCAACTCCGACCCTACTGCACTGACTGCCGGGCAACGTTTATCGATAAGCGTAGTGCTTGGGATATTAGTTGCCATCGCCCTGTTTTACCTGCTCAGGCAAGATGCATCCATAAAGCAAAACGGTCAAGCTGTGCACAGGATAGATCTTGCCAGGGATAGGGATGAGTTTGCCGCCAGTGTAAGCCATGAAATTCGTACTCCCTTAAGCGGTATTCTCGGCGTGATGCACCTGTTGAGGCGGACCCAGCTCGACCGTAACCAACAACGTTACGTGGACACCGCCTCCAACTCCGCCAACATGCTGCTTACGATTATCAATGACATGGTCGCCTATACACGCATGGATTCGGCCTGGGTTCCGATCGAGCTGGAAAGCCTCGATCTTGCCGAGGTAATCGAGGATGTAACCAGCATTCTTGCTCCCGAGGCAATTAATAAGGGGCTGGAGCTGGTAAGCGATATTGACCCCAATATTCCGCACCGAATCAAGGGTGACGCGGTACGCTTGCGCCAGTTATTGAACAACCTGTTGAACAACGCGATCAAGTATACCGAAAAAGGGGTGGTCGCCATTTATGCCGTTAATAAAGGCGTCAGCATTGAAATTGGGGTCAAGGATAGCGGTACCGGTATTGAACTCGAGCAGCAACGATTACTGCTGCTGCCTTTCAGTGAAATGGATAATCGGTATATCCAGGAACCCGGTGGTATCGGGCTTGGTTTGAATACCTGTCGCCGGCTGCTTGAAGCCATGGGCAGCAACTTGCAAATCGAGAGCAGTCCTGGCGAGGGTAGTCGCTTTTTCTTTGAGCTGGCTATCGATGCTGAGCACCGTGCGGTCTACGACTGGAAGCCGCCTCAGGCATTGCAGGATCTTAGTGTCGCCATCCTGAGTCCGCTGGAGCTGCAACGCAGTTCGGTCTGTAACATGCTGGCCCACTGGAACATCAGCGCGGTCCAGCAAATCGATTACGACGCCGATCAATCCCCGGATTTGCCGGATCTTTCGCCCTGCGACGTGTTGATTATCGATCAGACCGAATCCGAACGAGCAGTCAATGATTTGATCGACCGTCTGCGTAATCAAAGTGACTGGAGGGAGACGCGGTTTGTTCACCTGGTTCCACAGAACCGGGAAAGTGAAGACGGCAGCGCCGATGTACGTCTGTACAAACCCCTGTCTCATTCGCGCCTGTACACAACGGTGCTGGATATAGTTTACAAGCTTGCTTTCAATTCGGAGTATGGCCAGGCGCAGGATGGCGTCGTGGCCGAGGTACCGGGAATTTTAGCTGGTCACCGTATCCTGCTGGTCGAGGACAACGACATCAACAGGATGATCGCGCTGGAAATGCTCGAGGAAACCGGTGTCGATGTCGATGTTGCGGTTAATGGCGCCGAAGCGATCGCACAGGTACAACAGCAGCAGTACGAGTTAATTTTGATGGATATTCAAATGCCGATCATGGATGGCTATGAAGCTACCCGGGGAATCCGCGCTCTGGGTGGAGAATTCAAATCAATCCCGATTATCGCGATGACCGCGCACGCGCTTGAAGGTGATAGCAGCAAGAGTCTCGAGGCCGGTATGGACTACCATATTTCCAAGCCCTTCGAGCCCGATGACCTGATCGCGATAATGGTCCGTTTTATCGAGCAACGGAGTCAGCAAAGCTAACCCCTTCCTTTGACTGTATGAGCTGACTCGAAAATATTCTCCACCAGCCTGAGCGGTTGTATATTTTCCATTGCTTCGCATTCAAAAGGCCTTGACAGCCTAATGGCGTCATTCCGACGCTTCGGGGAATGACCTGATGATTTTTATTTATAAGGCGTCGCCTGGGATGCGTACCTGACCTTCCATCAACACGCGCGCACTGCGGCTCATGACGACTTTCTTGACGACCCATTCACCATCGTTGCGTGCAGCCTCGGCGCCTACCTTAAGCGTGCCTGACGGATGGCCGAAGCGCACGGCTTTGCGCTCGCCGCCACCGGCAGCCTGGTTCACCAGAGTGCCCGGAATCGCGGCTGCGGTGGCGATCGCGACCGCAGCGGTGCCCATCATCGCGTGATGTAGTTTGCCCATCGACATAGCGCGCACGTTGAGATCGATATCCGTGGCGGCAATAGCCTTGCCGCTTGAGGCGCTGTAATCGGCGGGTGCTGCAACAATGGCGACCTTGGGCGTGTGCTGACGCTCTGCGGCTTGTTCCAGATTGTCGATCAGGCCCATGCGTAGCGCTCCGTGTGCACGGATTTTCTCGAAACGTACCAGCGCGGCCGGGTTGCCGTTTATCGCTTCCTGCAATTCGCAGCCGCTGTAACCCAGATCCGCGGCGTTCACAAAGATCGTCGGAATGCCGGCGTTGATCAGGGTCGCCTGCAGGCTGCCCGCTGCTACCACGTCTTGCGGGAGTTCGAGCGTATCCACGATTGCGCCGGTCGGGAACATTGCGCCCACGGCATCTGCCGGGTCGAGAAACTCGATGCGCACTTCCGCCGCCGGGAAGGTCACGCCGTCGAGCTCGAAATCACCAGTTTCCTGCACCTCGCCTCCGGTCATTGGCACGTGGGCGATGATGGTCTTACCAATATTGGCCTGCCAGATGCGCACCTCGGAAATGCCATCGCGCGGCACCCGATCCGCGTCGATGAGTCCGCCGGAGATCGCAAACGCGCCGACCGCGGCGGTGAGATTGCCGCAATTGCCGCTCCAGTCGACGAAAGCCCTGTCGATCGCAACCTGGCCGAACAGGTAGTCGACGTCGTGATCCTTTTGTGCGCTCTTAGACAGGATCACGGTCTTGCTAGTGCTCGAGGTCGCACCGCCCATACCGTCGGTGTGCTTGCCGTAAGGGTCGGGGCTGCCGATGACGCGCAGCAGCAAGTTGTCGCGGGCTGTGCCTGGCGCTTGCGCCGCTTCGGGCAGATCTTCGAGGCGGAAGAAAACGCCCTTGCTGGTGCCGCCGCGCATATAGGTCGCGGGAATTCGTATTTGCGCTTGCGTGGTCATGCCGCCGCCCCGGCTTCGAGGAAATCCTGAGCGAAGCGCTGCAGTACCCCGCCTGCCTCGTACACCGACACCTCATCGGCGGTGTCGAGCCGGCAGGTAACGCTAATTTCGACACGCTCGCCGTCGCGCCGGTGCATGATGACGGTCAGTTCGGCTCCGGGCGTACGCTCGCCGACGACGTCGAAAGTCTCGCTACCGTCGATGGCGTAAGTCGTGCGGGTCTCGCCGGGCAGAAATTCCAGCGGCAGCACGCCCATGCCGACCAGGTTGGTGCGGTGGATGCGCTCGAAGCCCTCTGCAACGATGGCCTCGACGCCGGCGAGACGAACCCCCTTGGCGGCCCAGTCGCGTGACGAACCCTGTCCGTAATCGGCGCCCGCAATGATAATCAGTGGTTGCGCGCGTGCCATGTAGGTTTCGATCGCTTCCCACATGCGCGCCACCTCGCCCTCCGGTTCGATACGCGCCAGCGAACCCTGCCGGACTTCGCCGTTTTCGGTCACCATCTCGTTCAGCAACTTGGGGTTGGCGAAGGTCGCGCGTTGCGCGGTCAGGTGGTCGCCGCGGTGGGTCGCGTAGGAATTGAAGTCCTCCTCGGGCAGGCCCATTTTCGCGAGATACTCACCGGCCGCGCTCGAGGCGAGGATTGCGTTGGACGGTGACAGGTGGTCGGTGGTGATGTTGTCACCGAGCACTGCCAACGGACGCATGCCGCTGAGCGAACGTTGCCCGGCCAGCGCGCCTTCCCAGTAGGGAGGCCGACGAATATAAGTCGATTGCGGCTGCCAGTCGTAAAGCGGACTCTTTGCCGCCTCGACCTGTCCCAGGTCGAACATCGGAATATAGACCTGGTTGAATTGCTCGGGACGCACGTGTTTGGAGACAATGGCGTCAATTTCGGCGTCGCTGGGCCAGATGTCCTGCAACGTGACCGGATTGCCGTCGGTGTCGTAACCAAGCACGTCACGTTCGATATCGAATCGCATCGTACCAGCGATCGCGTAGGCGACGACCAGCGGTGGCGACGCGAGAAAGGCCTGCTTCGCGTAGGGGTGAATGCGCCCGTCGAAGTTGCGGTTGCCGGACAGCACTGCCGTGGCGTACAGATCGCGCTCGATGATTTCCTGCTGAATTTCTGGATCCAGCGCTCCGCTCATGCCGTTACAGGTGGTGCAGGCGTAGGCGACGATACCGAAACCGAGTTTCTCCATTTCGGCCAGCAAGCCGGCTTCTTCGAGGTAGAGCTTTGCTACCTTCGAGCCCGGCGCGAAAGATGACTTGACCCAGGGTTTGCGCGTGAGGCCCAGCGCATTGGCTTTTTGTGCGATCAGCCCGGCGGCGACCACGTTGCGCGGGTTACTGGTATTGGTGCAACTGGTGATCGCGGCGATGATGACTGCGCCGTCGGGCATTTCGCCGGGCGTCTCCTGCCACTCACCGGAAACCCCGCGCGCGGCGAGCTCAGCGGTCGGTAGTCGCCGGTGCGGGTTGGAGGGACCGGCGAGATTACGCTCGACTTTGCTAAGGTCGAACTCGAGTACGCGCTCGTACTCGGCCTGTTGCAAGTCATCGGTCCAGAGTCCGGTAGTGCGGGCATAATTTTCCACCAGCACCACTTGTTCGGCTTCGCGGCCAGTCAGTTTCAGGTAGTCGATGGTTTGCTCGTCGATGTAAAACATCGCCGCCGAGGCGCCATACTCCGGCGCCATGTTGGAAATCGATGCGCGGTCGCCAATAGTGAGACCCGTGGCGCCATTGCCGAAAAATTCGAGCCAGGCGGACACCACGCGTGCCTCGCGTAGAAATTCGGTCAGCGCGAGTACGATATCAGTCGCGGTGATACCGGGCTGGCGCTGGCCGCTGAGCCGAACACCCACAATTTCGGGCAGGCGCATCATCGACGGCCGGCCGAGCATGACGGTTTCGGCCTCCAGGCCACCGACGCCAATGGCGATCACGCCGAGGCAATCGATGTGCGGCGTGTGACTGTCGGTGCCGACGCAAGTGTCCGGGTAGGCCACGCCGTCGTGCGTCTGGATCACCGGTGACATTTTCTCGAGATTGATCTGGTGCATGATGCCGTTACCGGCCGGGATCACGTCTACGTTCTCGAAGGCGGTGCGGGTCCAGTCGATGAAATCGAAGCGGTCCGCGTTGCGGCGGTCCTCGATCGCGCGGTTCTTGTCGAAGGCGTCCGGGTCGAAGCCGGCATGCTCGACGGCGAGCGAATGATCAACGATGAGTTGGGTCGGCACTACCGGATTGACGCGTGCCGGGTCGCCGCCCTGTTCGGCAATCGCGTCGCGCAGACCAGCGAGATCGACCAGCGCGGTCTGGCCGAGAATGTCGTGGCAAACGACACGCGCCGGGTACCAGGGGAAGTCCAGGTCGCGTCGGCGCTCGACGATTTGCCCTAGCGCAGCCGCAAGGTCAGCCGGGTCGCAGCGACGCACCAGGTTTTCGGCCAGCACGCGCGAGGTGTAGGGCAGGCGATCGTATGCGCCCGCCACGATCGAATCGACCGCGGCGCGGGTATCGAAGTAATCCAGCCCGGTGCCGGGCAAGGATTTGCGGTATTGTGTGTTCATAGCTCTGTTCCTGGGGATCGAACTCGCGTCATGCCGAGCTAGCGGTCCTCGATGGTGTCCTTTCAGCTGCGTTCCTCGATCGGTACGAACGCCAAATCTTCTGGACCGGTGTAATTGGCGGAGGGCCGGATGATCTTGCCATCGATACGCTGTTCGACGACATGTGCGCCCCAGCCGGAGGTGCGGGAAATGACGAATAATGGCGTGAACATGTCGGTCGGAACCCCCATCTGGTTGTAGGAAACCGCGGAAAACCAGTCCAGGTTGGGGAACATGTTCTTCAGGTCCCACATCACCGTCTCAAGGCGTTCGGCCACCTCGAACATCAGCATATCGTCGTTTTCGGCGGACAGGCTTTTGGCGACGCGCTTGATAACCTCGTTGCGCGGATCGCTGACGGTGTATACCGGGTGACCGAAACCGATAACGATTTCCTTGTTGGCGACACGCTCGCGGATATCGGTCTCGGCCTCATCGGCCGAACTGTAACGCGATTGAATTTCAAACGCTGCTTCGTTAGCACCGCCGTGCTTGGGTCCGCGCAGCGCGCCGATGGCGGCGGTTATGCAGGAGTAGATGTCGGAGCCGGTGCCGGCGACGACGCGACCGGTAAAGGTCGATGCGTTGAACTCGTGCTCGGCGTAGAGAATCAGTGAAATATGCATCGCCTTGACCCAGGACTCGCGCGGCGGCTCGCCGTGCAGCAAGTGCAGGAAATGCCCACCGATGGAATCGTCGTCGGTGACCAGCTCGATGCGCTTGCCGTGATGGCTATAGTGATACCAGTAAACCAGTATCGAACCGAAACAGGCCATCAGGCGATCAATAATGACGCGCGCGCCGTCAACATTGTGATCGGCATCTTCCGCCATCTGGCAACCCAGTGCCGAGCAACCGGTACGCATGACATCCATCGGATGTGTGCTCGCCGGTAGCTGCTCGAGCACTGTTTTAACCGCTTTGGGAAGGTCGCGCATTGCCTTCAGCCTTGCCTTGTAGGCCTCCAGCTCGTCCTGGGTCGGCAATTTTTCGTGCACAATCAGGTACGCGATTTCTTCGAATTCGCAGGTTTCCGCGATATCGAGAATATCGTAACCACGGTAATGCAGATCATTGCCGGTTTTACCGACGGTGCAGATTGCTGTGTTGCCGGCTGTTGTGCCGGATAGCGCAACCGATTTTTTGGGTTTAAACCCGGTCGCTTCGCTCATGATGTTTCCTCGCTAAATAGTTTGTCCAGGGATTGTTCGTAATCGTGGTAATCGAGAAAGTCATACAACTCCATACGGGTTTGCATGTTATCGACCACATGCTGCTGGCTGCCGTCGCTTAAAATGTGCTGATACACATTTAACGCCGCCAGGCTCGCCGCGCGAAATGCGCTTAGTGGGTAGAGCACCAGGCTGACCCCGACTGAAGCCAGTTGCTCCGTGGTGAACAGGGGTGTGGCACCGAATTCGGTGATGTTAGCCAATACCGGTACCTGTACCGCATCGACGAATTGCTGGTATTGCTCGAGTTCGGTCATGGCCTCCGGGAATATCATATCGGCGCCGGCGGCGACACAGGCCTGCGCCCGTTCGATTGCGGCATCCATGCCTTCTACCGCGAGTGCGTCGGTGCGCGCCATGATGACGAAATTTTCGTCGCTGCGTGCATCGACCGCGGCCTTGACGCGGTCGACCATTTCCGCGCTTGAAACGATGGCCTTGTTCGGCCGGTGACCACAGCGTTTTTGCATAACCTGGTCTTCGATATGGACGCCGGCGACATTGGTGCGAATCATTTCGCGAATACAGCGCGCGATATTGAAGGCACCGCCCCAGCCAACGTCGACATCAACCAGCAGCGGCAGGCTGCTGGCGTCGGTTATACGACGTGCATCTTCGAGCACATCGGCAAGCGTGCTGATGCCAAGATCGGGTGTGCCGAGGGAACTGGCCGCAACACCACCTCCCGACAGGTAAATGGCCTGATGGCCGGTTTTTTCGGCCATGATCGCGTGGTAGGCGTTAACCGCGCCAACGACCTGCAACGGATGGTTCGCGGCGACGGCCTGGCGTAATTTTGCTCCGGGTGAATTAGCTGCTGTCATTTTGCTCCTCAAGTATTTGTTTAACGATTTCCCAGGCGCCGCTGATATGGCGGCGCATGAGGATTTCGGCAAGTTCTTCATCACGCCGTTCAATGGCTGCGGCAATCTGGCGATGCTGATCGAGTGCGATCTGCGCGCGCGACGGGAATTGCCCCGATTGATGACGACACATGCGAATCAATTGATACAGCTCACCATTCAGATTTTCCAGGATCCACTGGTTCCGGCTCGCCACCGCGATGCGAAAATGAAAGTCGATATCGCCTTCGCGCTGGAAGTAAGCCTTGCCTTCGGTTTCGCTGATGCTCGCCTCATGTTGATCGAGCAATGTCGACAGCGCCGCGATTTCGGCATCGGGCATCAACCGCGCGGCCAGCCGCGCGGCCATGCCTTCGAGGGATTCGCGCGCGGTATAAATATCTTCCATCATCTTCGTATCCAGCGTTACCACGCGTGAACCGGCATGTGGAATCCGCACAATCAGCTTGATTTGTTCAAGGCGATGGATGGCTTCGCGCAACGGACCCCGGCTGATGCCATATTTCAAAGCCAGATCCGATTCGACTATTTTAGTGCCCTGCGCGAGTTGACCGTCGATAATATCGGCCTTGATGCTGTCAAAGGTTCGCCGCGCCAGGGTTGGTGACTCGAGCGACTCTTCAGTAATAGTGTTTGATAGGCTTTCAGGCATAAATTGTCGACAATTAAAGCATCAGTTGGCAAAATCTGACTGAAATATGCATATTTTACTCAACATTGTCAACAATAGATGATTCGCAAATCGATTGGATAAAGCCGAATGCGGCGCAGAAGCAGTATTAATGCGGGTCAGGAGAACTAATTTTCAGGATAAGTAAATTTAATAATAGTGAACACTGTTAGCGGGTTTATTCAATAATAGGTATATTTAGCGTTTGCAGTCGTCTAACCATTTCAGCCAAGCGCTGGCCTGGTGCCCGTTAACACCACAATTAAAACAGTTAAGCGGGAAACACTGACCCTTGAGGATATTCCATGAGTAAAGAAACCGTCACCATTACTGACAATTCCACCGGTAAAGAAGTCGAATTACCGCTCTACACGCCCGTTGCCGGTCCCAAGGTGATCGATATCGGCGCCCTCTACAAGCAGCTGGGCTATTTCACTTATGACCCGGGGTTCATGTCGACTGCCAGCTGTTCCAGTGCGATTACCTTTCTCGATGGTGACAAGGGCGTCCTGCAATACCGCGGCTACCCCATCGATCAGCTCGCTGAACTCAGCTCCTACCTCGAAGTGTGCTTCCTGTTGCTCAACAATCGTCTGCCGCAGCAAGCAGAACTTGAGCATTTTGAAGCCACTGTCACCGACCACACGATGCTGCATGAAGCGATGATCCGTTTTTTCAGTGGCTTCCGTCGTGACGCGCATCCGATGGCGATCATGGTTGGCGTGGTTGGTGCGCTGGCGGCGTTTTACCACGATCATATGGATATTCATAACGAAGAGCATCGCATGATCACCGCTTACCGCCTGGTCGCTAAAATGCCGACCATCGCCGCAATGAGTTATCGTTATGCCAACGGCAAGCCTTTCGTTTATCCGCGTAACTCGCTGAACTATACCGAGAACTTTCTGCACATGATGTTTTCGATGCCGTCGGAAGACTATACGCCGGATCCGTTGCTCGCCAAGGCGCTCGATCTGATCATGATCCTGCATGCCGATCACGAGCAGAACGCCTCCACCTCTACGGTACG
>Ga0209271_10000852_pt1 | contig 10645 bp, 10 predicted proteins | sample tdAd002_FD_187123 | JGI IMG/M metagenome (GOLD analysis project Ga0209271, IMG submission 187123) | Marine sediment microbial communities from the Atlantic coast under amendment with organic carbon and nitrate - tdAd00.2 (SPAdes)... | ecosystem: Environmental > Aquatic > Marine > Coastal >... | reverse complement strand
CAATGAAGCGGGCATGGGCATTTGAGCAGAATGAATCTGCGCTCCATAGATGTTCTGCTGATAATCTCCGATCCTTCAGCCCGTGGTATCCTTACAGCTAAAAGGATATCCGAACTCACCAAGCCGTTGGCCATTGAAATCAAGGAAAAGCATCTTATTGTCAACAGGACTCCCGACCCATTGCCAGAGGAACTGTATGCCAAGATTAAAGAAACCACTGAGAGCACAGATCTTCCACTGGCAGGAATCCTGTCGAGCAGCGATGAACTCATCCATCAGGAGCTAAGTGGAAAATCATATCTCACCCTGGATGATGATGGAGCTGTGGTCCAGCAAGCCTATGAAATTTTTTCAAAAATCATTAAATAGCTTTTTTTATTGGGCTTGACAGAACCTCTCAATCATTATAGAAAAGTTGATTCAGAATATATATAACTTATTGGAAGCTAAAAGGATTTTCCTTGCAATATAATACAACTCACATTCTCAATACGTTTGTGATTCTTCTTTTACTTCATTAATCCTATGGATACACCGCCGGCCAAAAAGTCTATAGTCGAGATTGTCAGGGCTACTAAAATATACACTCCGGATGTAGTTGCACTTGAGGATATTTCACTTTCCATTACCTACGGCGAAATGCTTTTTCTGACAGGCATGAGCGGTGCCGGCAAAACCACCCTGTTAAAACTGATCTGCGGTATGGAGCATCCTGACAAGGGATTAGTCGAGGTGGCCGGAAAAGACCTGAACCGAATCAAAGGCGTGGAAACACCTCAACTCAGACAGCAGATCGGCATGGCATACCAGGATTTCAAACTTCTTCCTGATAGAACTGTGGCTCAAAATATTGCCATGGCCATGGAGGTCTCCTACCAGAGTATCAGGACCATAAAAAAAAGAGTGATTGAACTGCTGCAAAAACTCAGGATGGAGCACAAACATGATGCCCTGGCAGGGAAACTCTCACGAGGAGAGCAGCAGCGAGTAACCATAGCCCGAGCCGTAGCAAATTCTCCAAAACTTATTCTGGCTGATGAACCAACCGGCAACCTGGATTCCAAGACAACCAGGCTTGTGATGGAACTGTTTGAGCAGTGCAACATTTCCGGCACGACTATACTTATTGCCACGCACGACGAACATATTTACAAGAAATCCGAAAATCGTGTCCTTGAACTCCACAGCGGACGTTTAGTACTACCTGCTGACAGAACAATTTCAACACTCAACAATATGCCATGAAATTTTTCAGCACCATACTGCTACAGACGAACCGCAACCTTCAAAAAACCTGGGCCACGCAGTTCATGACCCTGCTGACCGTGAGTTTGTCTGTCCTTATCTTTTCCTTTTTCTTTTTGATTTATACAAACATGATCAAGGCGGGCGAAAGACTTGGGGACGACCTGCGCCTGACCATATATCTTGAGGAAGAACCTGTTCTGGAAATGCAGTCGCAATTAGTGAGGAAAATAACCAATTTCAATCAGGTTGAAGAGATACGATTTACTTCAAGAGATGATGCCTACAGCCGTCTTGCCACTCAACTTGGCGACAATGTGGATGTGCTTGATGACCTGGATCCTTCATTCCTGCCACCCTCAATTGAGGTGTATCCGAAGAAAAGCCTCAGTTCCCTGGCCCAGATAAAACGTTTTTCAGAATATCTTTCCACCTTGCCCGGTGCCATTAAGGTACAATATGGTCAGGAATGGATTGAACGCTTCAATTATTTTACAAAACTTTTGCGAATCATTGTTCTCTTAAGCGGTGCCCTTCTCATTTTAACGACGACGTTTATGGTTGCCTATACCATTCGTTTGGCAGTGGTTGCCAGACAGGCGGAACTTGAAATATTACGACTTTTGGGCGCAACAAACGGCTATATCCGCACACCCTTCCTTATTGAAGGTTTTCTACAGGGACTGCTAGGCTCTACTTTAGGTCTGTTAGCTCTCTTCTTTCTTTTCCGTTGGATCGAGTTGCATTTTTCAGGACCAGGTTTTTTACAACTTGTTGAATTTGCCTTTTTCTCTCCAACAATAATCGGAATAATAATAGCAGCGAGCATTACTCTTTGTACGGGAGGCAGTTTTTCGTCCATGCGAAAATTCATGCGCATCTGACATGAGAATCTCTCGCGATACATTCAAAAAATATCCAACCGGGCAATTACAGATAGTTGTATTGCCGGTAATCACATTCTGTATGCTGTTGGTGCCGGTTTTCCTCCCCCAACCAGAAAACTTTGTTTCCATGGCTTTTGCTCAGGAGCCGACTTTACAGGAAAATACCAGCACGCCGGTTCAGGCACAACTTACCCCAAAGCAGCAGCAGGCAATAATAGAAAAAAATATTAAAATCAGGAAATTGCAGGAAGGCATTATTGACCACAAAATCAAGATTCTTGGTTCCAGGAAAAAAGAAAGGTCATTGCTCGGTGAGCTGGAAAATATTGAAACGGAACTTCAAACTCAAAAAAAATTACTTGCCACACTGAGGACTAAATCTGAAAAACAGGAATTGCTATTAACTGACAAACAGGAATACTTACGCGCGGTACTGGCAGAAAAAAAGGCCCATCAGGTACATGTAAAAAATAGGCTGGCTGCCTATTATCGCATGGGATCGGTAGGGCTTATGAATGTTTTGTTTTCTACCGAATCAATTCCGGAACTCCTCGATTTCAAGGAATATTTCTCCATCATGGTTCAGCATGACCATACAATCATCCAGCAGTATCTTGCCCAGTTAAAGGAATCAAACCGTGCCAGGGAAGAGCATGCAAGGGAAAAATTGCGTCTCATGCAAATGGCAGATGAATTAGGTGAAAAAGAAAAGCAGTTGGGCCAGATCCGCCGGGAAAAAAATATATTGCTGAAACAGGTGAACACAGAGCAGCATCTCTATGAACAGGCTGTTCTGGAAATAGAAGAAGCTGTTTCTGATCTTGCTGCCACCCTGCAAAGAATACAAACAGCTACAAAAACGCAAACTGTTGCGACACATCGTCCTGACGTAATTGAAACTGAGAAAAAGACGCTGCCGAAAACACGAACTGCCCAGAATGGATTTCCAGGTCAGCAAGGATTTCTTGAACCGCCGGCAAATGGTACTGTCATCACATTTTTCGGCCAGAAAATGAAAGGGAAATTTGATTCATCTGCCATATCGAATGGGATTGATATCAAGGTAAAAAGGGACATGGAGATTACAGCTGTTTATGATGGCAAAATTATTCATTCCGGTTATCTGCGCGGTTACGGGAATCTCATGATCATTGATCATGGGCAGCAGTACTTCTCCCTGGTATCCAGAGCGGCTGTTTTTTACAAAAAAGAAGGCACAAAGGTAGCAAAAGGGGAAATTATCGGCCTGACCGGCGACGACGATCCACTGTATGGAGAAGGCCTGCACTTTGAAATTCGCAAGGGATCAAAAGCGGAGGACCCATTATTGTGGCTGAAAGAAGATTCCCTTCCTCAGGCAGCCCCAACCCCCTCTAATTAAAAGGAATTCCCCGTCCCTGAAGATAAAGCAGAAAACACAAATTAATATCACCTCCCACACTCTGCCGTTATCAATGCTCTCATTTACTTCATAAGGTAAAACGGTAGCTCCCTTAGAGTAAAATTAAATTACTTTTTTAAATGGCATCTGAACTTTCATCAGCTTAATATTATATTGTCTGATTATAAGCAGCGTGCTAAAATAGTATATTCTGCTTAGCAAATTACGGATTTAAAGAATGAAACAAGTTTATCCATGACCGTCAACACCCCACAGCCGCACATATAGGAACATTATGAATCGAATAAACAAGATCCTGACTTTTACTCTCCTCTTCGTCCCTGTCTTCTTGGGAGGCCAACAGCATGCCCTTGGCAGCACCTATGACTTACAGGAGACTTATAAGAATTTAGAAGTGTTCTCTAATGTACTCAGTATTGTCCAACAGAATTATGTCGATGACATTGACACAAAGGAAGCCCTTGAAGGAGCAATCAAAGGGATGCTCACCAGCCTCGATCCTCATTCATCCTTTTTGAAACCCGACGACTTCAAGGAACTTCAGGTCGAGACCAAGGGCAGTTTCAGTGGCATTGGCGTTGAAATTACCATAAAGGACGACATGCTCACCGTTGTATCGCCCATTGAGGATACACCGGCGTTTGAAGCAGGCATAAAAGCCGGTGACAGAATCATAAAGATAGAAGGCGAATCCACCATGGATATGTCCATATTCGAAGCAGTAAAAAAAATGCGGGGACCAAAAAATTCAGAGGTGACAATTTCAATTCATCGTGAGGATTGGACAGATATACAGGAATTCACCATCGTCAGGAGTGTAATCCCGCTTCACAGCATCCGATCAAAAATACTGGAACCCGGCTACGGATATATCAGGATAACAAACTTCCAGAGAAACACCTCAAAGGATCTAAAAAACAGCATAAATGAACTCTTAAAAGAAAGCATGCTGAAAGGATTAGTCCTCGATCTCCGTAATAATCCTGGAGGCCTCCTTGATGCTTCAGTCAAGGTCGTGGATATCTTCCTGGATGAGGGCATCATTGTCTCGACAAAGGGACGTCTCAAAGACCAGAATATGGAATTTTCGGCCCACGGAGGAGGTCCGGATTACGATTTCTCCATAGTCATCTTAATAAACGGTGGGTCAGCATCTGCATCGGAGATTGTCGCCGGAGCCCTGCAGGATCATAAAAGGGCACTCGTTCTGGGAACCCAGTCCTTTGGCAAAGGCTCTGTACAGACAATCATTCCAATGGCCGACGGTGCTGGACTGCGGCTTACCACTGCCAGATACTACACACCAAACGGCACCTCCATCCAGGCAACCGGCATTACTCCCGATGTTCTCGTTCCAGAAACTGATTCAAAAGAAGATGACAATCATAAAGGCCCCATGAAGTTTCTCCGTGAAAAGGACTTGAGGCATCACCTGGAAAATGGCAGCAATATTGAACAAAATTCAAAACCTCAGACCATTGAAAAAAGTGGCTTAATCTCAGATAAAGTTACGATTGACGAGGAAACAAAGGAAAAATTAAAGGACGACAATCAGCTCAATACCGCTCTGCTTGTTCTCAAAAGTCTGGATCTACCTTCCAAGCCTGATACTGAAAAATAAGTTCGTTGGGGATTTTCCGGAGACAAGTATATTCTGTTGAGGTTTTTCACAATCCCAGGTCACGGATAAAACGCATATCCCTGGTCCAGTTCTTATGCACCTTAACCCATAGTTTCAACAGGACCCGCTGGGCCAGAAGTTTCTCTATATCATACCGTGAGTTTTTACCAATCTGTTGCAGTTTTGAGCCTTTTCTCCCAATTATTATTGCCTTTTGTGAAGATTTTTCCACAACTATTGTCGCATGAATAGTAACCAGCGATCTTTTTTCGTCTTCTTTGAAACTGTCAATAACAACTGCTGTTGAATAGGGAATTTCCTGCCCGGTCAAAAGAAATATCTTTTCCCTGACAATCTCCGCAACTATAAAGCGCTCGGTAGCATCTGTCGGTATATCTTCCGGGTAAAGCCTGGGCCCGGTCGGCAGGAGACGAACCATCTCCTGCAGCAAGATATCCGTACCATTGTTCATAAGGGCTGAAATCGGGACAATGGCGGCAAATGGATAGATATTGCGGTACATTTCTATCATTGGCAATATTTGATCCTTTTTCAGAAGATCTATCTTGTTTAAAACCAGGATTGCCGGACTTGCAGTTCCCTCGAGATATTCAACCGCCTTTATCTGCTTTTCAGGTACGGGTTGGGAAACATCGACAAGAAACAGAATTGCATCAACCTCTGAAAGACTGGCAACTGCTATCTTTACCATTTCCAGGTTAAGAGGTTTACCGGCCTTATGCAGACCAGGTGTGTCAAGCATGACTATCTGATAGGATGGATCATTAAGAATACCGATGATCCTGTTTCTGGTTGTTTGGGGCTTTGGTGTTACAATTGAAATTTTCTGCCCCAACAAACCATTCAGCAGTGTTGACTTGCCCACATTGGGGGGACCGACGATTGCCACCACGCCAGATTTAATTGTATCTTTCTGCATCTCTTTCAAAAATTTCCCTGGTGATTTTTTAAGTGGATAGTGCTGTTATGTGAGCTTTAATTTATATACTCTATGTAAAACATATTTGTTCCGGAAATATTACTATTCCCTCTTAACAAATTTAATCATTACGTAGTATATTGCTGTTTTTCACAAAGTAATAATTCATAACTTTACGGCACCATGAATACATGGTAAGCCGTTCAGGCGTCTTTTCTTTACGGCACCATAACTACATGGTAAGCCGTTCAGGCGTCTTTTGAGATTCTAAAAACACTCAGTGCCGGCTAAAACGGTTAACAGGATAAAATTCAGCACATGACACTAGACGGCAGAATAGTCGAATATCTGGAAAACGGCAAATTCATCTGCGCCTTTGTATTTGAAGATACTGGCAATCGTCTTCGCTTGCTCAATCAGAACAGCAGAGAACTCAATTTGCCGCTCAATAGAATTGTCCATTTCACCAAAGAGAAAACCTCTGTTAAACGCTCCAGAGAGGACATCATAGGAACCCTGCAGGAAACCTCAAAGCAGAGAGAAGGGTTGGCACAAAAAATAAATCTTGCTGAAATATGGGAACTTGTCTCTGAAAAACCTGAAGATAACTTCGAAGTCAATTTCCTGGCAGGTCTATTTTTTGGCGATGATCCAACGGATGACCAAGGTTCCGCTTTCCTGCGATCTGTCATCGCTGACCGACTTTACTTCAAATACAAGGCAGGCGAGATCCATGTTCATTCACCTGAAACGGTTGAGCAGATTAAACTTATGCAGGAAAAAGAAAGACAAAAAAAGAATTTTATTACCAGTAATACATCAGCCTTGCGTTATACCTGGAAAGAAGGGGAAATCCCGGCCAATTGGGAAGGAAGGGAGTCCACCCTGCAGATCCTCCAGGATTACTACCTTTTTGACAAGGAGGCCCCAGAATATGATATGGCACGCAAGCTCATCAAAAACGCTCAACTGACCGGTCCCCATGATATCTTTCACCTATTGGTGAAGGCCGGGGTCTGGGAAAAAAATGAAAACATCCCCCTGCTGAAACATGATATACCAACAGTTTTTTCTGAGACTGTCTTAAATGAAGTAAAGAAAATCGAGATTCCCTCTATAAAAAATTTATCTGAAACTAAAAGAAGAGACTTCAGGGATTTGCCGATTTTCACCATAGACGGTCCAACAACCAGGGACTTTGATGATGCACTTCACATTGAAAAACAGGGCGAAAACTATCTTGTCGGTATTCACATCTCCGATGTGAGCCTTTTTGTAAAACCGGGAACCGCCCTCTTTGATGAAGCACTTAAAAGGGGGACTTCTATATATTTCCCCGAAAAGCCACTCCCAATGTTCCCAGCAAGCCTATCAGAGGACAAATTAAGTCTTCTCAAGGATCAGGAACGTCCAACCGTAAGTTTTTTAGTGTTGCTCAGCCCCACTGCAGAGATCCTCAAGTATGAACTGGTTCATAGTATTATTTCGGTGAAACGACAGTTGACCTATAACGAGGCTGACCTGTTGATCAGTCAGGAAAAAGAACTGGCCGCCCTGGCCGCACTGAGCAAATTACTGCGGCAAAGGCGGGTAAATAACGGGGCATTACTGTTGCCCGTGCCGGAATTGAATATCAACATAAGTCCCGATAACGTAATTGAGATTCGCAGATTTGCAGTTGATACACCCAGCAAAATCCTTATTGCAGAGTTCATGATCCTGGCAAATACACTTGGAGCCCAGTTTGTTGCTGATAGGGAGGCGCCAGGCTTATTTCGCTGCCAAATGGAACCCCGCCAAAGAATTATCGACGGCTTTGAAAAGGACATAACAAAGATTATTCAGCAACGGAAACGCTTGTCTCCAATGTCCCTGTTAACTACCCCCAAAATCCATAGTGGTGTTGGCGCACCACAATACACCACTGTCACATCTCCTATCCGACGTCTGCTGGACCTGATCATGCAGCTTCAGATCAGCAACCTTATTAAAGGTCAGGGGGTTTTTTTCAGCAAAAAAGACATGAAACATTTCGGCAGTATTATCCTCACGACCATTGATAAAGCCAACCAGGTCAAAAATCTACGCCAACGCTATTGGATATTTAAATATCTCGAGACAAAGACTGGCAAAAGACTTCCTGCGACTGTTATTGACTGCGGCCCAAAACGCGTGCATCTCTTTCTGGAAGAATTTATGCTTGATGCAGATCTGCCGCTCAACCCGGCTTTTAAAGTTTCTGCCGGTGATACTGTCCTGGTTAGACTTTCAAAAATTGACTCCTTAAGCAATATTTTTAAAGTCGAATGGTAGATCCCACTCTAACCTTATCTATTTCTGCCCAAAAGCATCTTTTTCTCTCCCTGATTCTGCACAAAAAAACTTATTTGCTCCCGATATGGCAAAGTACAATATGTTGTGGTGCAGCAAAACGCACCATACAACATAATGTACAACTGTCCTGTTTTCAGAGATAACACCGAGTCACCCTCTAGGCAACCAGTTCATTTTAAAACAATTTTTACTTGACACATGGCCGAATTATCTTATAAAAGATACCTTCAGTGGTGCAAAGTGGTACAAAAGGGAACAAAGGGGTGGGCTAATGCCCAAAACAAACAGCAACAAGTCATCGACAAGCAGATTTCGTAGTCGTTCTGAGCATACGCTGGACAGCAAAGGGAGGCTTAATATTCCCACCAGGTTTCGGGATGTGCTTCAGGGCCATTACCAGGAACAATTAATGGTCACCAACTGGCATAAGTGCCTGAAGGCCTTTCCTGCAAAGGTATGGGAACAGATCGAAACTACCCTGCTTGTTCAGGGAAAAAAACAACCCAGGATGGATTCTTTCAGGCGCTATATTATTTCCGGTGTTGCTGACTGTACCCTGGACAAACAGGGCAGAATCCTCCTGCCGCCAACCTTGCGGACGGATTTTGACTTGAAAAAAGATGTGGTGCTGAACGGCATGCTCGATCACTTCGAAATTTGGGATAAAACTGCCTGGGAAGAAGAAAGGAAACAGACCAGAGACAAATTCAGCGATTTTGAGCAGAGCCTGTCCGCCTTGGGCATACTTTAAGCATAGGGGATACCGTGACTCATGCGGGGAACAACTTTTCTAAGAAAAAGCCTCGCTCCCCCACGGCTAATTCCTCTGGTACCGAAACTTCCCCATCAATCCACACCCCCGTCCTTCTCGATGAAGCAGTTCAGCTTCTGGCCCCGGTTGATGGCGGTATATATGTTGACGGCACCCTCGGCCTTGGGGGACATACTGAAAAAATTCTACAATCCTGTAGTCCCTCCGGCCGAGTCATTGGCTTTGAGTGGGATGACAACGCTTTGGAACTGGCCACAAAAAGACTTACACCGTTTGGCCGGCGTTATTCAGCACAACATAGAAACTACTCTGAAATTATGGACGGATTAACTGAAATGGGTATTCATAGAGTGGATGGGCTGCTTTTGGATCTCGGCGTTTCCTCACTTCAGTTTGACAATGCAACAAGAGGCTTCAGTTTCCAGGCAGACGGCCCCCTTGACATGCGGATGGACAGACGCCGGCATCCCTCTGCAGAAGAAATAATTAACAACTTCAGCAAAGATGATTTAGCAGATATTTTTTATTATTTTGGCGAAGAAAGACAGGCCCGTCGCATCGCATCGCATATAGTTGCAGAAAGGGAAAAAGAGCGCATTAAAACAACCTCGCACCTTGCTCATATTATTGCCGGTGCTATTCCCAGAAAATTCCATCCTCGAAAAATTCATGTAGCCACAAAGGTATTTCAAGCTCTACGAATTGCGGTCAATAAAGAACTGGACAATCTGACAACAGTACTGAACTTCATCACGGATATTCTTAAACCGGGAGGCAGGATCTGCATCATTACATTTCATTCACTGGAGGATCGGTTGGTCAAGTGGAAATTCAAAGATAACCCATTACTGCATGTTTTAACCAAAAAGCCTGTGACGCCCAGTAACGAGGAGATCAAAATGAACCATCGGGCAAGAAGCGCAAAGCTTCGGGCTGCTTTTTTGAAAGGTTGACAAGGGGGAAGAAAATGGAAATTTTCAAGGATTATTCCGGCAGTTATATCGTAAAAAATTGCAGGAACAGAAAAAAGAAGGTACCTCGGTCCAGCGATCTCTTTTCTGTAACCAAGCTCATGAGGAAAACACTCGGGGCCATGCTTTTTGTGACCGTCGTCATTGGCATCACCTCTACTATCTGGTACGGCTGGCAGGTTCAGCTAGCCCTGGATCAAATTGGCAGAGACAAAATAACCAATCGTGAGTTGGCGAATGAAAACAGGTTGCTGGTTGTCAAACGTGATTTGATGCTGACCCAGGAACAAATGGAAAAAGCTACTCAGAAAATAGGATTGCATACCCCTACGAAAAGCCAGCTTCGGCATCCATAACTGAACTTAGAACACTAACGAGATAACAAATACTTAAAGGGAGAATTGACCATGTCGGCAGACGAGAAAGTGAATGACATCTTTGTTGAGCAGTTAAATGTTGATAAGGACAAGGTC
>Ga0209271_10000851_pt1 | contig 10648 bp, 10 predicted proteins | sample tdAd002_FD_187123 | JGI IMG/M metagenome (GOLD analysis project Ga0209271, IMG submission 187123) | Marine sediment microbial communities from the Atlantic coast under amendment with organic carbon and nitrate - tdAd00.2 (SPAdes)... | ecosystem: Environmental > Aquatic > Marine > Coastal >... | reverse complement strand
TAATTTAATATAAACAGCCGGAGCGTAGCGACTCCTTAACTTTAGATCACTTCAAATTTTGGTAACTTTCCCGTTTTATCCGGGTTGGGTAATAGCTTGCAAATTTGTATAATAAGCCAAAGTAAGTGAAAGGTGAAAATTATGGAGGATTTTGAACCTAAAATAATTGCTTTTCTTTGCAACTGGTGCGCCTATGCCGGGGCTGACCTGGCCGGTGTTTCGCGGTTGCAGTATCCATCCAATATAAGACCCATACGCGTTATGTGCTCCGGTAGGGTTGATCCCTTATTTATCATCAGGGCATTCAAAGAGGGTTGTGACGGTGTACTGGTGGCTGGGTGACATTTCGGTGATTGCCATTACCTGGAAGGTAATGTTCAGGCAGAAAAAAAGATTCGATTAACCCAAAAATTACTCGATCTTACCGGCATGGGAAAAGACAGGCTCCATCTGGCCTGGGTATCGTCGGCTGAGGCGCAGCGGTTTGCGGAAGTTACCACCAGTACAACCACTGTCATAAAACAGATGGGAAAATTTGATCCCAAAGATTTTGCATCAGAGCTTTCTGCAGCTGAGATGACCCTGGGAGGTGAATCTCTCCGGTGGCTGGTAGGCAAGGAAGTCACGCTTACTACCAAAGGTGATGTCTACGGCCGTAAGTGGGATTTAGAGCAATATGAATCTGTTATTCATTCAATGCTTGAGAGAGAATATCACAAAAATCTTATCTACCAGGCAATAAAAGAAGGTTGCACTTCTGTCAGAGATATCAGCAAGAGGATCGGGCTTGAACTAAATAAGGTTTCCTACCTTCTAGCTGCTCTGGAAAAGACCAAGATGATCGAATTTACGGGCATGGAAGATTGCAAGCCTGTTTTCGCAGCAATATAGTCATTGGTTACAGGTCATTGGTCATTAGTAAGTGGCAAATGACAAATGGCAAATGACAAATACAGGGAGGAAAAATGACTGATAAAAGCGGATCGGTTATGGTTGTGGGTGCCGGTATTGCAGGTATGCAGGCCTCACTGGATCTGGCCAATTCAAATTATAAGGTATATCTGGTTGACAAATCGCCGACCATCGGCGGGATGATGGCCCGGCTGGACAAAACCTTTCCGACCAATGATTGCACTATGTGAATCATTTCACCTAAACTGGTCGAGGTCGGCCGGCATATGAACATCGACTTAATTACAAACAGTGAAGTCAAGAATATTGAGGGTGAACCCGGAAACCTGGAAGTTGCGCTTGTCAACCACCCACGTTACGTTGATCCGGTTAAGTGTACCGGCTGCGGTGAATGTGCCTTACATTGTCCGGTTGCTGCAGTTAATGAGATTAACAAGGGCCTGGATGATAGAAGGGCCGCCTACATTGAATATGCCCAGGCGGTTCCGCTTGCCTATGCTATAGATTATGATGCATGTATCGGCTGCGGCTTGTGCGAAAACATGTGTATTGCCAAGGCTATACAGTATGATGACAAAGAGCGTGAAACCACTGTTAAGGTCGGATCTGTTATTCTGTCTACCGGTAGTCAGGGGTATGATCCTTCCGAGCTTGATTATCTGGGATACGGGAAATATCCAAACGTGGTTACCAGTGAAGGATTTGAGAGGATTCTGTCTGCCGGGGGACCGTATTTCGGCCATGTCATGCGACCCCTTGACAGGGAAGAACCCAAAAGCATAGCGTGGCTCCAGTGTATAGGGTCGAGGGATACCAACCGGTGCGGTAACGGCTACTGCTCTTCAGTATGCTGCATGTACGCTGTGAAAGAGGCCATGATCGCCAAGGAACATGTTCATGGCGACCTTGATTGTGCCGTTTTTAATATGGATATGCGTACCCAAGGCAAGGATTATGAGAAATATTTCCTGCGCGCCAAAGATAATGAAGGTGTTCGTTTTGTCAAGGCCAGGGTTCATACTATCACCGAAGTCCCTGAAACCGGTGATCTTATTTTGGAATATGCCAATGAATCCGGTGAGATGAAGGAAGAAATTTTCAGTATGGTGATCCTGTCGGTGGGCCTTAAGATTCCGGATTCATCTATCGATCTTGCCAAACGTCTGGGAATAGAACTCAACCAATATAACTTTGTGAATACCGGTCCCTTTACACCGGTTGTCACATCACGTCCGGGAATCTATACCTGCGGTGTATTTCAAGGGCCCAAGGATATTCCGGGATCGGTTACTGAAGCCAGCGCTGCTGCCTGCCTGGCGGGTACTGATGTTGCAGAAGCCAGGGGAAAAGATATCGAAACCGTTGAAATCCCTGAAGAGATCGATGTTACAAAGCAGGAGCCTCGTATCGGTGTTTTTGTCTGTAACTGCGGTATCAACATCGGCGGGATTGTGGATGTCACCGCGATTCAGGAATATGCAGGCACACTTCCTCACGTCGTGTTTACAGACCAGAGTCTTTTTACCTGCAGCCAGGATACCCAGGACAAGATAAAGGAGATGATCATAGAGCACAAACTAAATCGTCTTGTGGTGGCTTCCTGCAGCCCCAAGACCCATGAACAGATGTTCATGGAAACACTTGAGGCCTGCGGTATAAATAAATATCTGTTTGAAATGGCCAACATTCGGAATCAGAATTCGTGGATACATTCCAAGGATCCTGAGGCGGCTACGGAAAAGGCCAAAGACCTTGTCCGCATGTCTGTGGCAAGGGCTGCCAAATTAAGGACACTTAAAGAGAAAATTGTTCCTATTAACAAGCAGGCGCTGGTTATCGGCGGCGGTGTTGCCGGTATGAATGCCGCCCTTAGCCTTGCCAAACAGGGATTCGATGTTGTTCTGGTCGAAAAGGAAGCCCAGCTCGGCGGTTTTTCACGCAAGCTGCACCATACCATCGAAGGTGAAGATATCCAGATCTATCTTAAGCAGTTGACTGATGAAGTGACCGGACATAACAAAATCGAGGTTCTTAAGGAGGCACGGATTGTCGGCTTTGAAGGCTTCAAAGGCAACTTTGCAACAGATATTGAAGTAGGTTCCGAAAAGGAAAAGCAAACCGTTAAACACGGCGTGATAATTGTGGCCACCGGGGCCAAGGAGTATGCGCCCAAGGAATTTCTTTATGAAGCCCAGGATAATGTAGTTACCCAGGTGGAACTGAGCGATATGCTCACGGAAAAAGGTGCCGCTGATCTTGACAATGTTGTGATGATTCAATGTGTCGGTTCCCGTAATGACGAGAATGTTGAATGCTCGCGCATATGCTGTCAGAATGCCGTAAAGAATGCCCTGCAGATTAAAAAACTCAATCCTGATGCTCAGGTTTTTGTGCTGTATAGGGACATGCGGACATTCGGTATGCTCGAAGATTTTTATACTGAGGCCAGAAACAAAGGGGTAATATTCATCCGCTTTGACCGGGAAACGCCTCCTGATGTCAAGACCTCATCTGATGGCGGCCTTCTTGTTACGGTCAAGGATCATATCCTCCAGCGTGATATAGAGATCAGGGCGGATCTTTTGGCCTTAAGCGCAGGTGTGGTGGCTGAAGATACCGAGGAACTAAGCTTTACAATGAAACTGAATCGCAACCCGGAGGGTTTTTTCATAGAAGCGCATGTCAAACTCCGTCCTGTGGATATGCCCAGCGATGGTGTTTTTCTGTGTGGCTCTGCCCACGGACCCAAGCTGATTTCAGAGGCTATTTCCCAAGCACAGGCGGCAGCTTCGAGAGCCATGACGTTTCTTGCCAAGTCGGAGATCAAGCTTTCGGCCATTACGGCCAAGGTTGATACGGATTATTGTGTCAAGTGTCTGACCTGTATACGTTCGTGTCCCTTTGAGGTGCCTGTTTTTAATGAAGAGGAAAAAGTGATAGAAATTAATGAGGCGATTTGCCATGGATGCGGTGTGTGCGCTTGTGTCTGTCCAAGGCAGACAATTCAGTTAAGCTTTTATGAAGACGATCAAATAATGAGTAAAATAGATGCATTGCTTGCGGAGGGTATGTAATGGCTGACTTTGAACCGACAATTATTTCATTTTGCTGTGATTATTGAGGGTATTCAGCCGCGGACCTGGCAGGTTCCATGCGACTTGAATATCCTGCAAACATAAAAATAATAAGACTGCCCTGCACCGGAAAAATTGATGTGATGCATCTTCTACGGGCAATTCAGAATGGGGCAGACGGTGTATATGTTGTGGGCTGCCTGGAAGGGACCTGTCATTATAACGAAGGAAATTACAGGGCTCGTGAACGAGTGGAGCATGTCCGGATGTTGCTGGAAGAAGTCGGCATTGAAGGTGACAGGGTCAGAATGTATAATCTATCTTCGGGCGAAGGACCCACCTTTGCGGCATATGCAAAGGAGATGACCGATCACATAAGGTCTCTGGGACCTAATCCGTTGAATTAATCGGCAAAAGCCTAAGAACGTAGGAGATATTATGGCTGAAGAAGCAATCAAACTTGGAGGCAAAAAGAAAAGCATTTTCCTTGATAAGGTAAAGGCGCTTCTCCCGGATGGAGGGAATTTAAATCTTTGCCTGACCTGTGGTGCATGCTCTTCAGGATGCCCCGCCACGGGATTGGAAGATATGGATCCCAGAAAATTTTTGCGCATGGCCGCACTGGGAATGGATGAAGAGATTACAAGTACTCCATGGTCGTGGATGTGCACCATGTGCCAGCGATGTGTTTATGTTTGTCCCATGAAGATCGACATTCCCCAGCTGGTCTTTAACGCCCGGGCAAGTTGGCCCAGGGAAGAGCGACCCAAGGGAATTCTCGGTTCATGTGATATGGCATTAAAGCATGATACCTGTAGTGCCATGGGGACACCTGAGGAAGATTTCCAGTTTGTAGTCGAGGACGTGCTTGAGGAATACCAGGAATCCCAGCCTGAATTCAAAGACATGAAGGCGGATGTGAACAGGGAAGGGGCTGAATTCTTTTTGAACCAAAATTCCCGCGAACCGGTGACCGAACCGGATGAAATGGTGCCCCTCTGGAAGATCCTCAACTTGGTGGGAGCCGACTGGACATACGGGACAAAAGGATGGGCTGCGGAAAACTACTGCATGTTCCTGGCCGACAACGAGTCCTGGGAGCATATTGTGAGGGTCAAGGCCAAGGCCGTGGATGACCTCAAGTGTAAGGTCTGGCTCAATACCGAGTGAGGGCACGAGCTTTTTGCAGTTCGGGCCGGACTGAAAAAATTCAACATTGAGCACGATTTTGAAATCGAGAGCATTATTCGATTGTATGCAAAGTGGATTCGTGAAGGCAAGTTAAAGGTTAATTCCGACTGGAACAAGGACTTAAAAATAAAATTTACGGTACAGGACCCGTGCCAGCTGGTGCGAAAGACCCTTGGTGATCCGGTGGCCGAAGATCTTCGGTATACGGTGAAAGCGGTTGTGGGCGAAGAAAATTTTGTTGAAATGTATCCCAATATGTCTAACAATTACTGCTGCGGCGGCGGCGGCGGCTTTCTCCAGGCAGGATATCCTGAAGCGCGTCGTGGCTATGGTAAGCTCAAAGCCGACCAGATTCTGGCGACAAAGGCGGATTACTGCATTACACCATGTCACAACTGCCATGCGCAAGTTCACGATTTGTCTGACGAGCGTGATCATGCATGGCAGACTGTTCATTTGTGGACATTGATCTGTTTGTCGTTAGGAATTCTTGGGCCCAATGAACGTGAATATTTGGGGGATGACCTTAAAGAAGTTTTGCCCTTTCACCCTGAATCGGCCATGTAATACCAGGGCTTGGCGGAAAGCTGACTGAAAAATATAACCTGAACCATGCATACTAAATTTCGAAAGGCGAAAACAATTTTTTAGTTTCAGATAAATAAGAACAACTCGATGCTTGCAAAATTCAGGTATAAATACATATAAATTCGCGCGAACCATCCCGACGGGGATAAATCCGTGTTCTGAAATCTGAAATCCAATAGGGAGGTAGTATGATAGTTGCCGAGAGAAAACCCTTTGAAGAGATAAAAGATATGCTCAAGGGTTACAAGAAGGTACTGAACGTGGGTTGCGGAACCTGCGTGGCTGTCTGTCTTGCAGGGGGTGAAAAAGAGGTTGACGTACTTAACGCCGAACTTGATATGGCCAGAAAGTTGGACGAAAATCCCATTGAACTTGGGGCCAAAACCATAGAAAGGCAGTGTGACCGGGAGTACTTGGAAGCTTTGGATGATATTGTCGGTGAATATGAGGCGATTATATCCATGGCCTGTGGAGTCGGAATTCAGTTTCTGGCGGAAAGATTTCCCGATAAACCGGTGTTTCCGTGCGTAGATACGAGCGGTATGTCAGCCAACCAGGCTGTGGGCTGGTATGAAGAACGGTGTCGTTCTTGTGGCAGCTGTGTATTGGGCTGGACGGGTGGCATCTGCCCTGTGACCATGTGTGCCAAGGGTCTTTATAACGGGCCCTGCGGTGGAACCGACAACGGCAGCTGCGAAATTCACCAGGATCAGCCCTGTGCCTGGTTTAAGATATACGAGCGTCTGGCCGCACAAGACCGTTTGGATTTAATTATGGAATTCAAGCCGATAACAGGGTGGAAGAACCAGAAGCCGCGGACATTGATACAGCCTGGTTACAAGAAACCGGATGAGACAGGGTGAGTAGTTGAGTGGTTAAATGGTGAATAGACGGTATATCGTTATTATTAACGATTGAACCCATAACTGAAGAATGAATTGACGCAATCAATACAGGGGAAGCCAATGAAATCAGGAAGCAACTTGGAAAAAGTTTTAAAGGCCGGTCATTTTGCATTTACAGGTGAGCTGGGTCCTCCCCGGGGAACTACTGCGGAGGAGGTGAGGGATAAGTGCAAGCATCTGAAGGGGCTGGTGGATGCGGTCAATATTACAGATAACCAGACCGCTGTTGTCCGCATGGCGAGCTGGGCTGCATGCTTGATATTAATTCAGGAAGGGCTGGAACCGAATTTTCAGATGGTCTGCCGGGATCGGAATCGCTTAGCGATGCAGGCTGATATTTTGGGGGTCTATACCCATGGCGTGAGGAACATGCTGTGTCTCACCGGAGACCATTGCATGTTTGGCGACCATCCGGATGCCATGGGAGTCTTTGATATAGATTCCATACAACTGATCAACATGGTTAAGACAATGCGTGATGAGGGCAAGTTCCAGGGCGGGGCTGATGTCGAGGATCCGCCTAAGATTTTTATCGGTGCGGCCGCCAATCCGTTTGCTGATCCGTATGAATGGCGTGTATACCGTCTGGCTAAAAAGATTAATGCCGGAGTCGACTTTATCCAGACCCAGTGTATTTACAACATGGATAGGTTTAAGAAATGGATACAACAAGCCAATGACATGGGTTTGACCGAAAAGGTCTATATTTTAGCCGGAGTAACCCCCATGAAGAGTATAGGTATGGCTAGGTACATGCAAAAAAAAGTACCTGGAATAGAAGTTCCGGAAGAGTTTATTGATCGTCTGAAGGGGGTTGACAAGAAAAAAGTGGCTGATGAGGGCATTAAGATAGCCTGCGAGCAGGTCGAAGAGTTCAAGGAGATGAAGGGTGTACACGGCGTGCATATGATGGCCATTGAATGGGAACACAAGGTCCCCGAGATCGCCGAACGTGCCAAGGTCCTGCCCAGGCCTGTGATGGATTAAGATTATTACCTAATCGAATCAAAACTCGGTTAGGCGATATTTTTTAATAGTTTTTAAAGGTCTCTCAGAGTTAAAGAAATAAACAAAACCCGGTTTTGCTAAAAACCGGGTTTTGTTGTTTCTTGATATTTGTTTATTAATGAATGATAAATATAAACCCCGATGATACTGCCGAGCATGTCCGCCAGAATATCCATAAGATCAGCATTTCTGTAAGGAACAAAATACTGGTGAATTTCATCACTGACTCCATAAAGAGAGGATAGAAGAATACTGAGTATCAACACCAGTTTTAAATGATGTTTTATTTGCGTTGTTTTGAAAGCCCTTATAAAAAGGGCTCCCAGCAAAGCATACGCTAAGATATGGAGGAGTTTGTCCATGTAACGCAGGTCAGGAATATGTTCAGGAGAGGGGTAGGAGGATTGGAAAAAAATCAAAAGACAGTAAACCAGAATCGGAAGCCAGTAATATAAAAATTTGTGTGATTTAGTCAACTTTTTATTGGTTATTTTTCTAACAGTTCACAGAGGTCAGGGATCAGGTGTCAGATTTTTTTCTCGATATTGCCGATCCCTAATCCCTGATCCCTGAACCCCGAACCCGGATCTAATAATCAATAATCAATTGTTAATTATTAATTATTAACCGTTGTTTATTAACTATTATTTCCTTAACCCTGTTCTATAACCTGGTTGTCGGCCGTCTTTTTCCGAACAAGTCTTCGCATGGAGCGTTTTTGGTTACATGCTTTTTCAGTTTTTCGCACCACAATGACTGAAAGGTCCGGCAGCTTCCGTCCAGGGCTTCAAGTTTTGCAAAATCGGCGAACTCACATCTTAAGTCACACCATTTAATTCTATGGGTTGTGATACCAGCATTATCAGTCATGAATCAGACCACTTAGCCTTTACAACCTGAGACCTTTGCAAAAAGCACGAACTTATTTATTAAGCCTCTAATCCCTCAATTATTCAGAAAAAATTTCCAAATCTAGCTTTCTTTCCCTAATATGCGAGAGAACCATGTCTAAAAATTCTTCTTGGGGAACCCCGAACCGGACTTTGCCGTCCAGAGTTCTTACGGAAAGGTTTCCGGATTCTTTTTCTTTGTTGCCGATTGTCAGGATAAGCGGAATTTTGTTCAGCTGGGCATCTCGAACCTTTTTGTTCAGACTTTCGGTTCTACTGTCCACTTCCGTTCGCAGCCCTGCTTTTGCAAGTTTTATCTCAACATTGTTTGCATAAGGTACAAGCTCGTCATTTATGGCCAGAACAGTGGTTTGTACCGGCGCCATCCATAGAGGAAACTTTCCTGCAAAGTGCTCCGTCAGAATACCAAAAAATCGCTCTATAGAGCCGTAAACCGTTCTGTGAATCATAATAGGGCGGCGCTTTTCATTATCCTTATCGATATAAAAAAGGTTAAATCTTTCAGGCAAAGACATATCCAGTTGAACCGTTCCGCATTGCCAGGTTCGGCCAAGGGCATCTCTGATATGGAAGTCGATCTTGGGACCATAGAAAGCCCCGTCTCCTTCATTGACCTTATATTCTTTGCCATAAGTTTCAAGAGCTGCTTTAAGACCTTTGGTGGCAACTTCCCACTGCTCATCAGTACCGATAGATTTTTCCGGACGTGTGGAGAGTTCCAGGTTAAACCCGAGACCAAAGGTTTTGTAAATACGTTCTTCCAGTTGCAGCACACCCAGAATTTCATCCTGAATCTTATCCGGTGTCATAAAAATATGAGCATCATCCTGATGAAACGCCCGGACACGGAAAAGTCCGGATAAAACTCCGGAAAGCTCATGGCGGTGGACCAACCCGATTTCTGACGCCCGGATAGGAAGATCCTTGTAGGAGTGGCGTTTCGTATTATACAAAAGCATTCCACCAGGGCAATTCATTGGTTTTATTGCATTATCATTGTCGTCAATCATGGTGAAATACATGTTTTCTCGATAATTGTCCCAATGGCCGCTTCTTTTCCACAAGGAGTGCTGAAGTAGAATTGGAGTTTTGGTCTCAACATATCCTGCAGCCCTGTGTTCCTCTCTCCAGTATTCCAAAAGGGCGTTCCAGATAACCATCCCTTTGGCATGGAAAAAGGGCATCCCCGGTGCTTCATCATGGAAACTGAAAAGATCAAGTGCTATACCGATTTTGCGATGATTTCGTTTTTTGGCCTCCTCAAGAAAATGAAGATATTTGACCAGTTCTTTCTTGGTAAAAAATGCCGTGCCATAGATTCTTTGGAGCTGAGCCTTTGTTTGATCAGCGCGCCAGTATGCTCCTGAAACCTTCATAAGCTTTACGGCTTTGATAAAACCTGTATGGGGAAGATGCGGGCCGCGGCACAAATCCGTAAAATCTTCATGAGAATAAAATGATATATCTTGATCTTCAAGCTCTGAAATCATTTCGAGCTTATACGGCTCGTCTTTGTAAAATTCCAATGCTTCGGATTTTGAAACTACTTTCCGCTCAAACGGCACTTTTGCCTTGATTGTCTTTTTCATCTCAGCTTCGATTTTTTCAAAATTGTCTTCCGAGACCGGCTCCATATCGATATCGTAATAGAAGCCGTCTTCTACGGAAGGGCCAATGGTCAACTTAGCGTCCTTGTATAGATGCAAGACAGCCTGGGCCATGACATGGGCTGCGCTGTGGCGGAGAATTTCTATGGCTTCCGGATCTTTGGTTGTGATCAGTCTAACCCGGGAGTCCTTGATAATTTTGGTGTTCAAATCGACAAGTTCGGAATCGAGATCCATGGCGACGCAGTTTCGTGCAAAACCCTCCGAAATACTCTTCGCTACATCCAAACCTGTAGGACTGTTTTCAAAACTCTTTATATTGCTGTCGGGAAATGTTATGTTAATCATTATACTATCATCCATTTAAAAGTTTAAAATGCCTAAAGTTGTGGTATTCTGGCATTTATAATTGACTGTGCTGGAAGCTCGCACTTTAATTTAAGCTCACTTTA
>Ga0209271_10000850_pt1 | contig 10652 bp, 12 predicted proteins | sample tdAd002_FD_187123 | JGI IMG/M metagenome (GOLD analysis project Ga0209271, IMG submission 187123) | Marine sediment microbial communities from the Atlantic coast under amendment with organic carbon and nitrate - tdAd00.2 (SPAdes)... | ecosystem: Environmental > Aquatic > Marine > Coastal >... | reverse complement strand
AGCGGTATACGACGAATTCGTGCACAAACTGACCGAGCACGCGAAGGCGATTCGAATCGGCAACGGGCTCGACAAGGTTGAAATGGGGCCGATGGTGGCTGAAAAAGAGCGCAGCCGCTACGAGGGCGTGCTCGAACATGCGCAACAACAGGGTGCACGGCTGGTCTATGGTGGTGGGCGTCCGGCGGGGCTGGAAGAACAGGGTTGGTTTGTCGAACCGACTATCCTGGCCGACTGTAATCCGGAAATGGATATCTTTAATAACGAAAGTTTTGGCCCGGTGGCGCCGATCTGCAAGGTCGAAAGTTTCGACCAGGCGCTCGAATACGCCAACGATTCCAACTATGGCCTCGGCGCCTGCCTTTACACCATGGACATGCGCGAAAGTATTCGCGCCTCGGAAGAACTCGACGGTGGCATGGTATGGATCAATGCGCCGCTGCTCGATAACGATGCGGGCCCGTTTGGCGGTACCAAGAATAGCGGTATGGGCCGGCAACTTGGACCCGAGGGTCTCGAGACTTTTCGCAAGACCAAGTTCGTCTGGCTCGATCCGAATTGCGGCACCCAGGATTTCTGGTGGTTTCCGTACCAGGATGACGAGGCCTATCCCGCGTCGGACTAGACCAGGCCTGCGAAGAAATCGACTGGGGCTTCATCGCGTATCCAGCCTTTCTCGCGGCCAATCGCCGCAATGGCTATGGCATCTATCTTTCGCTGGAACAGGAATCGCTTAAATCCCGGTAAGTTGTGAATTGCCGCTGTTAATGCTTTCCTGTCATGCCAGCATTCCCCAGACCACGGGCAGGATCGAGCCGACCAGCAACAGCGCCATGGCGATATTAAATAGTTTCAGGTGAGCAGGGTCCCTGAGGAATTTTTGTAGTCCTGCGCCAAACACCAGCCACACCCCGGCACAGGGAAAGGTGATGATCATGAAGGTTATACAGACGATCGTGACCTGAACGAAGAAATTGTCGTCCAGCGTGGTGTAGGCTGCCAACGCGCTGCTGCCCATGATCCAGGCCTTGGGATTGATCCATTGAAAGGCTGCCGACTGCCAGAAGTTGATCGGTCGGGACTGGCTTACAGTGCTTATGCCGCCGCTTGAACTGGCGATTTTCCAGGCGAGATACAGCAGGTACACGATGCCGATTATCTTGATGACTTCGTGCAGCACCGGATAGAGCTGGAACAGGGTTCCGAAACCGAGTCCGATCAGCGCCAGCATCACCGGAAAACCGATACAGATACCAAGCAGGTGCGGTATGCCTCGCCGCACGCCGAAGTTCAGCCCGGTCGTGGTTAGCATGACATTGTTCGGACCCGGCGTAATCGCAGCGATTACGCCGAACACGACAAACGAAACGAACAGTTCCGGTTCTATGAGGGGCTCCTGATCAGTCTTTTCTGAAGGTCATCCAGCGGCGTGGATCCTGGCGCTCAGCGTAAAGGATACGCAGGCGAGAGTAAAACTCATCCAGGTCGACGTGGCAACTGCGAATGTGACGTTTTGAACTTCCCGGATTAAACGCGGTTCTGCCGTGCATCAGACGCTGGTTATTAAACACCAGCATATCTCCGGCACTAAGCCTGAATTCGATCACCCCGTCTCCGGCATAACTCAAGCTCAGTAATTAGCGCGCGCAGCGTAAGTGATTATCCTGCCAGGTGACTTCAGGCAGGGAGTCGGCAAATTTCAGTTCAGCGATCTGAAAGCGAGAGTTTGGAGCTGACATTACAGTCGGGGTGCGGACATTATTTGCATAATTCACCATTGTCTGTCCAAAGGCAATTCGATTTTTCGATCAATGAGGATAGACTGCGCGATACCTTAGTTGCATCGGAGAACCGCTGTGTCCGTCAGTCATGAAATACTCGATGTCGTTGATGAAAGTGATAACGTGATTGCGCGAAAAACCCGTGGCGAAATCCACGCCCAGGGATTAATGCATCGTGCGGTCCACATTCTGGTTTTCAACGGCAAGGGTGAGTTGTTCCTGCAAAAGCGCTCCATGAGCAAGGATGAACAGCCGGGAAAATGGGACTCGTCGGCGGCGGGTCATGTCGATAGTGGAGAAGCTTATCTGGACTGTGCGCGACGTGAAATCACCGAAGAGCTGGGAATCGTCGCCGAGCAACCCATGGAAGTGCTGTTTAAATTGCCAGCTTCGATTCTTACCGGTAACGAACATTGCATGGTGTATCGTTATATCTTTGACGGGCCGATGGTGTTGCAAGTCGAAGAGATTGACGATGGCAGGTGGGTTTCTCACGAAGTGATGGACCACATGGTTAGCGAAGAGGACCCGTGCCTGACCGAATCAGTCTGCCTGATCTGGGGGGAATACCGGAATTTGCGTCACAATAGCCTTTGAATAAGCTTGAAAACCATTTGGTTTTCTTGAGAAATACTTTGATAATTCCACTATACAAATCACCCGCCCGGCGTTTTAATAAGCTCCTTGGTAAACGCTGACCCGCGAGGATGATATGTCAAAAGTTGCATTAATTGTTGGTGCCGGTAGTGGCAACAGCGCTTCATTTGCGCGTGCGCTGGCGGCTCAGGGCTACAAGACAGTGTTGGCGGCAAGAAACATTTCCAAACTCGATACCCTGTGTTCGCAGATCGGTGCGCATGCGATCAGTTGTGACGCGACCTCCGTAGATTCGGTCAGAGATTTGTTCGCATCGCTGCAGCAGGACGTGGGTAGCGCCGATGTCGTACTCTACAATGCAAGCGCCTATACCGCCGGTTCGATTACCGTGCTTGATCCGGAGCTCGTACTGGATTCACTGATGCAGACTGCTTACGGTGCTTTCCTGGTTGCACAACAGGCTACGATCGGTATGCAGCGACTCGGTGGTGGCGCGCTTTTTTTCACCGGTGCTACTGCGAGCATCAAGGGCTTCCCGAATTTCGCACCTTTTGCGATGGGCAAATTTGCCTTGCGCGGTCTGGCGCAAAGTCTTGCCCGTGAACTCGGGCCGGAAAATATTCACGTTGCTCATTTCATTATAGACGGTGGCATCGCTGCACCTGGCCGTGACTTGAATGATGGAGATGCAGCCAGCAATATGAATGATGCCGAGCTCGAGCCTGATGCCATCGCGCAAACCTACATGGCGGTGTTAAATCAGCATCGCAGTGCGTGGACCCATGAGATTGATTTACGCCCCTGGGTAGAGAGTTTTTAAATGCTGCAGCCTGTCGATTACCTGTCCCCCGATGTGCCGGAGCAATTGCCGTGGCATGAGGTACCCCTGATTGTCGCCACCGATGAATCGGTCGGTGAATACGGCTACCTGGTAGATAATTCGGAGGATTTCGAGATCGAGATCGTGCAGTGGCCGGCGCAGGGATGGCGTCCGATCGATGCGGGTACAGGTGACGAGGGCGGCGTCGTCGAAGGTATTTTCCACAGCGAGTGGAAAGGCGATATCTTGTATGGCCGCAACGATGCGGTTAATGGTCATTACATCCTGGGCTGGTCCGATAACCCCGGCAGTGCCAACGAGGAAGCAATGAGTAACGAGCCCGAACGCGTGCTGTTATGGCATTTGAATTACCACCCGGATGGCGGACAGTTATTTTATCCGATAAGTAATCAGCCGTTCGTCGTGCCCGCGGCGCTACCCGGTGACGATGTCAAACTCGAAGACATCGTCGCGTTCTGGTGTGATGGCAGCCGCGGCCTGTATATTCATCCAGGCATTTGGCATGAAGGTGTTTTCCCGGCGACAGCCGCACAGTCGTTTCGCGATCGCCAGGGCAAGGTGCATGCGCGCGTGAGTTGCAATGTCGCGCAGGAATTCGGCGTTTTTCTAAACGTGCCTTTGCAGCCGGCTACTTTTTGACCAGGCTGATCTGGCGTCCGACCCAGTCGGGTAGTTCCTCCACTTCGGCAGCCTTCAGGCCCGCCTGAATCTCGTCCGGCATCTCCATGGTGCGCCCCTCGCGGGTGTTGTAGTGCAGGGTCATAAATTCGGCGGTGGCGCAGAGTTCGCCGGCAACCAGCATTCGATGGGCAAACCAGATTTTCCTGGCATCGCTGCCGAGCATCAGGGTTTCGATCTCCAGGGTCGCCGGAGCGCGCACATCGTTGAGGTAACGTAAATGGGTTTCGACGGTGTAAATAGCACAGCCGGTTTTATCAAAGTATTCACTGCCGATGCCAAAATGATCCTGCATGACCCAGCTGGTGTTGCTGAATGGGAGCAGGTAGTAGGCCTCGTTGAGGTGGCCGTATAGATCCAGCCAGCTGTCCTGCAGTGGTTCGGAATGAAGTCTTAATACCGTCATGGCATTGTCCCCTGCGAAAAGAATCCGATGAGTATAACCGATCAACCCGCTGTTGAAACTCGCGACCGGCATCACCATATAGTGATATTCTCAAAAGCGATCTGATAGTAGAATCGCGCGATGCCATCCATAGTTAATATCAAAGGCCTGTCCAAAGTTTATAACAGCGGGCATCAGGCGCTGAGTACCGTCGACCTCGACATCAACGAAGGCGAAATACTGGCCTTGCTCGGCCCCAACGGCGCCGGTAAAACCACGCTGATTTCAATTATCTGTGGCATCGTTTCGGCTAGTTCAGGCTCGGTAACGGTGGCCGGACACGATATCATCGATGACTATCGAGTAACGCGTGATCTGATCGGGCTGGTGCCGCAGGAGTTAACCCTCGGCGCCTTCGATACCGTCTGGAACACCATTAATTTCAGCCGCGGTCTATTCGGTAAGAAATCCAACCCTGCCTATCTGGAACAACTGCTCAAGGACTTGTCCTTGTGGGATAAGCGTGACAGCGAGTTGCGCGAACTTTCGGGTGGCATGAAGCGCCGCGTGTTGATTGCGAAGGCCTTGTCGCATGAGCCGCGTATCCTGTTTCTTGACGAACCGACTGCCGGTGTCGATGTAGAGTTACGCCAGGACATGTGGAAAATGGTGCGGCGGCTGAACGAGTCCGGGGTCACTATCATACTGACCACGCATTACATTGAAGAAGCGGAAGAGATTGCCGATCGCGTTGGCATCATTAACCAGGGGCGATTACTGCTGGTTGACGACAAGCAGAACCTGATGCAAAAGCTCGGTAAGAAGCAGTTGTTGATCGAACTGAAGCAATCAATCGGTGAACTCCCCGCGGCACTTGCCGATTACAACCTGGAAACTTCGGCCGATGGGACACATCTGATCTATACCTATGACACCCGGGGTGAGCGGACCGGCATCACGTCATTGCTCCAGGCCTTGCACGAAGCAGGGTTGTCGTTAAAGGATCTGAGGTCCAGTCAGAGTTCACTGGAAGAGATTTTTGTCAGTTTGGTGAGTGTTAAATGATTAACTATCAGGCCATCAGGGTCATCTATAAATACGAGATGCTGCGTGCCTGGCATACCTTGCTGCAAACGATTGCGTCGCCGGTTATTTCAACTTCGCTTTACTTCGTTGTGTTCGGTGCTGCCATCGGCTCCCGCATCGAAGAGATTGAAGGGGTGTCATATGCCGTGTTCATCGTTCCGGGACTGGTCATGCTTTCCCTGTTGACGCAAAGCATCGCCAATGCGTCATTCGGGATATTCTTTCCCAAGTTTACCGGTAGCATTTACGAGGTCATGTCGGCGCCGATATCATTTTTCGAAATTGTGGTCGGTTATGTCGGTGCAGCGGCGTCGAAATCGTTGATCCTGGGTACCATCATCCTGCTTACCGCAAATCTGTTTGTTGATTTGCATATCGCCCATCCATTTGTCATGGTGCTATTTTTACTGCTGACATGCATTTCTTTCGCCCTGTTTGGTTTCATCATTGGGCTGTGGGCGACCAATTTCGAAAAGTTACAATTGATTCCGATGCTGGTGATTACCCCGCTGGTTTTTCTCGGCGGCAGTTTTTATTCGGTTAACATGCTGCCGCCTGCCTGGCAGACAGTGACCCTGTTTAATCCGGTGTTGTACCTGATCAGTGGCTTCCGCTGGAGTTTCTTCGAGGTGGCCGATGTCAGTGTCGGTGTCAGCCTGGCAATGGTCTGCCTGTTCCTGGTGGCTTGCCTGGTTCTGGTATGGTGGATGTTTAAAACCGGTTACCGGTTGAAGCAGTAACTATTTGACTGGCGTGGGAATGCCGGGTGAAGGGTTGCTTTGGTGCCTGGTGAGGTATCTTCCAGAGAGTTCTGGCGAGTAGATTTTCTCAGGACTGGGATGAAAAACCGGTGTGAATCGTTCGATCCACACCGGTAGAGCAAGTTTCTATTTCTGCCAGAAGTACTTGTTCGCTTCCACATTCACATCGAAGCGAGTCAGGCCGATATCGCCAAGCATGTGGTCGCTCATCCTCACCAGCATGCGTCGGTCGTTCGAGCGGCGTACCCAGGTACGAGTGATGTCGGCTGCTTGAGTAGCGAACCCTTCAACGCGTTCAATCACTGCGAAGGTAATTGCCGAGATGTCCATATCGTCGATAAGGTGGAATTGTTTCGCTTTCAAAGTGCTCATGGTGTTGCTCCTGTAATTAGGCTGTCAGGGTTAATATCTGGCAGCGGTGTTAAGTTAATGTGGAGTATTATAGGTAGCAACGGCAATAGTAACAGATTCAGTTTTATTGAAAATTATACATAACAGTTTTACATAACAGATTTCGCTAAAAATGGTTTTTGAGAACTAGTTCACGAGAAGATTGTGCGGCGCGTCACAGGCATATTTTGACAGTTCAGAAAAAACTTTGATTTTAATATTTAAGTTATTGTATTTAAATATAAAAATTAGAAATTAAATCACCTGGACCAAATCGGTTTCGTGATTTGGAAAAGCCTCCGTTGAAGGCTTTTTGGTAGAAATTCAGACCGAATACGAAACTGTACTGGTATATCAGTTTTTGGCTATATTTTTAGCACCGTTGAACCGGTTGTTTCACGTGCTTCGAGCTGGCGATGGGCTTCGGCACAGTCAGCCAGAGGCATGATCTGATTGAAGCTGATCTGAACCTGACCGCTACCGACAACATCGAGCAGGCGTGTGGCGCCTTCGTCGAGCAAGTCTCGAGTTGAGATATGTGTGGCCAGTGTAGGGCGAGTGACATACAGCGATCCTTTGCCAGCCAGAATGGCCGGGTTGAACGGATCGACCGGACCACTCGCGTTACCATAGGTAGCGAGGACGCCAAATGGGCGCAATGAATCGAGTGATGCCTCGAAAGTCGCTTTGCCAATCGAGTCATATGCGACGGCTGCACCGCTACCACCGGTCAATTCACGAACCCGGCTGGGGATATCTTCGTCCCGGTAAAGAATTGTATGATGACAGCCGTTGTCCCTGGCAAGCTGCGCTTTTTCTTCCGAACCGACACAACCTATGACCGTTGCTCCCAGCAGGTTGGCCCATTGGCATAGAATAAGGCCGACGCCACCTGCGGCCGCGTAGACCAGGATACTGTCTCCGGCCTTGACGGGATAGGTTCTGAACAGCAGGTAATGCGCGGTGAGCCCTTTGAGCATCATCGCGGCGGCGGTTTCATCGCTGATCGAATCGGGCAAGGAAACCAGCTTGCTCGCATCGATCAGGCGTGCTTGCGCATAGGCGCCGAGATTCATAGGATAGGCAACCCGGTCTCCCGCATTGAGACCTTCGACACCTTCGCCGACCGCATCGACCACGCCGACGCCTTCCATACCCAGCACAGCAGGCAGCTCACCGACCGGGTACATTCCGCTGCGGCCATAGACGTCAATATAGTTCAGGCCACAGGCAGATTGCTGCAGGCGGACCTGGCCCGGGCCGGGATCGCCAACCTCTATGTCTTCCCATACAAGTACTTCCGGGCCGCCGGTTGCATGAATTCGAATTGCCTTGGTCATATTGAAAAACTCATATTTAATTACTTATGGAGAAACACGACCTTGCCCGAAACCGTTCGCCGGATCAAGCGGCGGCTGGTTTAAAACGCAAAGACAGGATTACTACGGCGATTACCAGGATAACCCCGCTAAGCTGGAAGGTGCTGAGGGTTTCGTTCAGTACCAGTTGTGCCAGCAATATCGATACCACCGGTTCCAGGTTCAGCAGAAAGGCGGCGCGGGCGGCGGGTAAGCGCGCCAGGGCTTCGAACTGGCTGAGGATGGCAACCAGGTAAAAGACTGTCGCCAGACTCAAGGCTATGGTCCCCGCGGATGCAGCAGGTAGTGCAAGCTTGTCACTCATCATTGGCAGTATGAGCACTAGACCGAGTGCATTAATCCAGAAGGTCATCAGTAGTGGAGACATCGACGGCGCTACCCGGGCGCCACAGATAAATGTGAAGGCTGCGCCACAACTGGCCAATGCAGCAAACAGTATGCCATGTACATTGAGTGTCATTTCAGCGCCGGACAGTGCCATGTAAAGACCGATAAAAGCGGCACAGAACAACGTAATCAACGTGAGCGACGGCTTTAACTGGCGGGTAGATATCGAGTACGCCAACACCAGCAATGGATAAAAGTAGAGAATCAATACTGCCAGGCTGACGGAGATTGTTTCCACCGCCATCAGGTAGCAAATCATCGCCCCCGACCAGACAATACCCAGTGCTATCAACGCGATGCGGTTTTTAGCAGCGACCTTGAAACTGTTTCGTTTAATCAGCAATAGTAAGCCGAACACCAGCGTCGACACCGCAAAACGCGCCAGCATCAGGGTCAGCGCATTACCACCGTCGGTGTAAAAGATCTTCGCCTGGGTGGTAATTGCACCCAGGCCGCAGGCGGTGACCAGGGCGAAAATCATGCCGCTGTTACGTTGGGATAGATTGAACATAGCGTCCGCACTATAGCGGTAGTCCCGATCGCAGGCCAGGCGAAACACTTAGGGACCGGTCATCTGAATAGCAGAGGATCTTTTCCCGATCTCGATCGTAGTTCGCCTCTATCTCTATCGCTACCGGACTCTGCTCGCTTCCGAAATTACAGAGCGCCTTGCTTTAACGTGGTATCTACAATAATTTCGATTAAATCGAAGCTGGACTCGGCACTAATGTCTTCAAAGTAGATGGTGCCTGGCCAGGGAGGCACCCTTGAATCATAACCGTTCTCCGCAATAGACCTGGCGACCGTTTTAATCGCTTCTACGTACTCGCTGCACATAGCCCTGAGATCCTGTTTTGCGATCTCCAGATCGGCAATGCTATTACGGTCGATCAGGGTGGCACCAATGCCCATAAACAGTGGAATATTGCACCTGATTGCTTGCTCCACATAAAAAGAAACCGGTGTTCGATCCTCGGCGAGACGAATGACATAGTCAGGGCAGACGCTATTTTTCAAATCAAATAATTCAACCAGATCAAGTGACCCGGAGTCACTCTTTCTGGAACTCCTGCGCCTCAACGATGAAGATTTCCGCTTGTTAGCCTGGGTTACATAATCACCACGGTAGTTGGCATCGTAGACACGCTTCCCCCAGGGATTTGCCGCGATAAGGCGTTGAGTTGACCTGATAGCTACATTTTTACAGTTCTGTGGACCAATAAAAAATGGCGATCCAGAAGCATCGCTAAGCTCGACCCATCCATCGGGGTACTGGCTGAAAAAATGATCCATCCAGGGTTTGAGAACCGTATCTGACAGGTGATCGAGAAATCTATTTACAAATTCAGGCTCATGGGTCAGCGCAGTGATCAATTGTTCCTGCCCATAGATATCCGCCGCCAGGCTATAAGCTGCAGTCAAATGTAAAACAGGGTTGAGCCCGGTTAAACGCTGGTAACAGGCTAAAGTCTCGTCGAGCAGTTTGGGGATGCCCGTATCCATCTCGGGTGTCTCTATATCTTGCCAGTTGTCGGAGTTGGATAATGGCTTATCCGGATCTGTGCCTGGAGAATATTGATCTGAGTAAATCATAGTCTGACCCAGGGCTTCCGCGGTAAAACCATAAACTGGCCAACTGATATAAAGCTTGGGCATACCCAGTAATTTTTGAGTCATTAACGATGTGCGTACAAAACGTTCGGGGCCTTCCTTGTAAAATTCCGCTGATGTCAGGCCATATATTCGGTGCATTATCGTCAACGTCATCAGGTCGACAGGACCCGAGACATGGACCGCATTTTGTGGGGTCGGAGTCTTGAAAATTTCATCGTATTGTCCTTCTATAGTAGCGTCAAATATATCCTTCAATCGCTCGATCGCCTGCGGGTCATGCGCTTGCCAACGAGCCAGCAAATGGATGCCTGCGGGGAATTTCAGCTCTTTAAATAACATTATATGAGGACCTCGATAAAGGGATTGAATCGACGATGATCGCAGTTAACTCCCGACGGGCTGCATAGTTGCTTCTAAATGAACCAGGTGCCAATAACTAGCACAGAATCTTTTCGCGCGTCGGATCGTAGATTGCCCCTTTTACTACTGACGCTGTACTGCGCTCACCAAAGGCTTCGACGCTAAAATCACCGCGTTCGAGTACCTCCATTGGCAGGTATCCGAGGACGAGGCTCTTGCCGATAAAATAGCCGAAATTCCCACTGGTGGTTTGCGCAACAACCTTGTTGCCGGCAAATATGGCCTCACCACCGAACACCGGCAACGGATCATCCAGAGCAAGGCATACGAGTTTCTGCCGAATACCTTCTTGCCTGATCCTGGAGAGCGCTTCGGCACCGACAAAATCTCCTT
>Ga0209271_10000849_pt1 | contig 10656 bp, 10 predicted proteins | sample tdAd002_FD_187123 | JGI IMG/M metagenome (GOLD analysis project Ga0209271, IMG submission 187123) | Marine sediment microbial communities from the Atlantic coast under amendment with organic carbon and nitrate - tdAd00.2 (SPAdes)... | ecosystem: Environmental > Aquatic > Marine > Coastal >... | reverse complement strand
TAAGTTTGTATTGCCTGAGTGTGGAATTTGGAAGGACTGAAAATTTGTTGGATTTGCTGAGGAAAGGTGCAATTTATTATGATGATGGGTTCATAGCCGAAATCCAACATTCAGCTGTTTATCACATTGCGTTATGAAATCCAAAAATCTGGAAAATTAGCGTGCATCAAGGTCATCTGCTAACTTAAAAACACCCTCGAAGTCAAAGCCTTCGGCCAATTGAGAGATTCGGTTACTGAGCGGTGCACAGGAGTCTGATCTCGCCTTGAGCTCTTCTGCAAGGGTCATCAGAGCGGAGACATTTCCCATTTCTACAGCAACTCGCACGCGATGGGGTAAATCCTGAACCAATTCAGCTGGAATGGCGGCAAACTCCTCATCAGATGGTTCAATGGCTTTATCTTCAGCTGATATGCCAAGGCTCTGAACCGATTCCAGGGCCTGCTTGAGCTTTTTTTCTAACTCGGCCCATTTTTGATTCAGCTGTTTTACAGGTGGCACCTTCATCAACTTGGTACCACAGGCAGGGACGCTTTTGCTGCTCAACATAACTGCTTACCAGAATTGTCTTGCCACAGCCTGGGGAGCCTGTCACCCAGATTGCCGGCAGTTCGCGCCTGCGGTCAGTTGGGATTCGGTTTATTCTTGTTTCATCCTCCTTGTTGTGGGTTTGCGTTTTCGTGGTTGAAAGCAATCTGCTCCCAAGGTGGATTTTTTTTCAAATAATGGCTTCAGTAGTATATTTTAGGCCAATCTTGAACGGTAGTGATGCACTTTATCTCTTATTAATTTTGGATTTCTGTGTTATAAACCAAAATCAAAATTCAACGTTTATCCAATATAATAGCAAAAATTCTACTCACTAGGTAAGCGCTAACACTTATTTGGCTGACATAACTTAGGAACTCGGAGACAAACGAGCCGGAAAGATGATCATCAAATTCCTGGGAACTGCTGCAACAAATGCCTATCCGGAAGCATTCTGTCGGTGCGATAACTGCAAGCGAGCACGAGAGCTCGGCGGCCCGAGCCTGCGGAAGAGGTCCTCTGCGCTGATCAACGATGACCTCTTGATTGACCTTGGCCCGGATATAATGACTGCTGCTTTCATGCATGGCTGCACATTGACCAGTGTGCGCTATTGCCTGCAGACTCATCCGCACGCTGACCATTTGGATCCCTCTCACTTTCTCTCGCGTAGTCCAGCGTACGGAGTGGTCGGTGCGCCGCTGCTGCACTTCTATGCCTCAGCCGCCACAGCGCAGCGAACAGCGCAGCTCCTTGAAATAGATTTCGCCCCCGCTAGCCTCCTCGATCCTGAGATCGGTGAGAGTTTGAACCTAAGAATCCATCAAATAGAAGCACTGCAGTCTTTCCCCGTTGGCCCCTATAACGTGACAGCATTTCCGGCAAATCATGACCTGGAGATGGAATCGTTGCTCTATGCTGTTGAGTCGGACGGACGTAGTATATTCTATGGTACCGATACGGCTATGTTGCCAGAGGAGACCTGGCACAGCATTCATCAGCACAAACTGCGATTCGACCATGTGATCCTCGATCATACGTATGGTCTCGACGAACCTGGTAGTGACCACCTGAATGCTCATCAATTTATCGAGCACGTGGCGCGCATGCGCGATGGTGGTTTGCTAACCGAAAATGCCCGAGTCTTTGCGACGCATATTGCCCACGAAGGCAACCCTGTCCATCCGGAACTGGCGGCCTTCGCCGCACAACATGGTTATGAAATAGCGTATGATGGGCTTACGGTGTGAAGCAGAATGCAGAATAAGTCGGGGCATCTATCGATAGACGTTGGACCTCTTAACGGTCTTAACTGAAATAGGGAACAAGCCAACATATGAGTAACGGTATTGAGAGATTCTAAATCGCCTCTTCACCTCACTGCAGCGGACTCGGTCAGGTGTGGTCGGTCCGTTTCAGCGCCGTCACTTTTTGCTCGACGTCCGTCAGAGTACCCGAAAAGGGACCGGGCCGCTCCATCTTAAGGGCGGTTAACGCAGCGGCCCATTGGATGGCCTTTGCCGCCGGCCAACGCAAGCGAAGACCCACATAAGTGGCAAAACAGGTATCTCCCCGACCGGTGCGTCCGTTGTGGACCGGGGATGAAACGGCGGCTCGGTGATATTGGCCGTCGCTGTAAACCAACACCCCACCCCGATAGGTTATCATCACCTCACTAGCGCCCATATCGACCACTGCCCGCACTGCTTCTGCAGGGTCGATCAGCCCAGTCAGCTCCTCGCCCTCGACTTGATCCATTTTTAAAAAGCGGATCAGGGGCAGGCAATCCGCCTTTTCCTGCCAATCGCGAAAAACCAGCCGATTCTCGCGGCGTACGCGGACAAAGCCCTGTACGTCCAATGCTAGGGGAGAAATCCGGGCCAAACGTCTAATCAGAGCGATATCGACTTCACCCGCCGTTAAGGGGGTAATCATCGTAACGCGCCGGGGGAGGTCCGGAATGTCTGCATATCGATATGTCCCTGCAAATCCAATAGCAAGGCAAGTTCGCTGTTCCTGATCCGCGGTGTCGTATATAATCTCCATTTGGCACGTCTGCGAAGCCGGAATGGGTACCACGTGGACACCGGCCCGTTCCATATCGGCCAGCAAATCAAAGTCCGCAGAATGCAGCCGCGTCACCACTGCCGTTTTCAGCCCGATACACCTCAATGGGATGCTACCGTAATGGACCGCACCCCCTGTAAATGACGCCGCATGGCCGTTGACCACCAAGCGGTCCCTGCTCACATGGCCGATCATCAAAACATCAGAGTCGATTACCGTATTCATCGAAATCCTTGTCACATGGTTAAGTTTTCAAGATTGCCGCTAAAACATCCGGTGTATTCGTGCAAATACCGTCTACGTCCAATTTCACCAGCTCATTCAGCTCCTCCGGTCGCTCTTCGTGCCAAAGGATAATACCTAAACCCCGGTTTCTAATACTGGCGATCAAGTCAGGGGGCACCAATACATGAGGGAAGGCCGTGGCCTTCTCCCAGCTGGGATGTATGTAATCTGCCTCGATGGAGTGCGCCCATGAGATGTAATCGTTTGACCGGTCCTCCATGCGGACCAGCATCGAAGTTCTCAAGCGGGGTTCGAGAAATTTGGCCTTCTGGGGCAGCCAGGGCAAAAAGGAGGCCACGATTGCATGGTCGACGAAATCGGTCGACTGTAATGCGTGGACCACCGGTTCGGTGGAAAACGGGTCTTTCAATTCAATATATAGTTGGGCACGGCCGCGTACGCATTCCATCACCTCGGTAAACATAGGGATCTGTTCACCTTTACCCGCATCCAGGCGGCGCAGGTCCGACAGCATCAGATCTGTGATCCGCCCCTGGCCATCGGTGGTACGGGAGAGTTGGGTGTCATGAATGACCACTGGATGACCGTCAGCGCTCAAGTGAATATCCACCTCGATCATGGTGGCGTCCATCGCCAGGGCCAACTCAAATGCGCGCAGAGTGTTTTCGGGTTCGTAAGCGGATGCTCCTCGGTGGGCGATATTTTGAATCATGATGGACTTACCTGTAAGTGCCAACAGCGTGTGCCGTCTCGTACATGGCGACAATGTTGGCGACCGTTTGTTCTAACGGCGCATCCGGCGTTATTTTGTTCACGGTTGATAGAATGTAACCGCCACCCTGCCCCAATGTTTCCTTCAGACGTGTAACCTCAGCGCTCACTCGTTCGGGCGTGCCACCGGTCACTGGAGAGAGGATTTTCAACTCCATGCCGCCATGAAAGCACAGCTTATCACCGAAATCCTCTTTCAAGGATGCCGGGTCCATCCCCGGTAAAAGCACCTGAACGGGATTGAGAATATCGATGCCCATTTTCACGTAGTCGGGAATCAGCGGTCGGATTGCCCCCTCATTATGGTACATGACCTTCAACCCGTAAGCATGCCCCTGGCGGACAAATTTCTCCAGGCTGGGATGGACGAATTGCCGGATCATGGCGGGGCTCATCATCAGACTGCTTTCCGTACCGGTATCATCTGCGATGAAGTAGATGTCGACCAATGCTCCCACCGCCTCCAGGATGTGGCGGTTGAGTTCCAAAAAGTAGGCCTCCACCTTAGCGATGATGGCAAGCGCCAGGTCCGGATTCATGGTGATGTCCAACATGAATTGTTCCATTCCGCGTAAAAACATGGCAATCCGCATGGCACAGGTTGAGTACGGCCCAGGATCCCGTAAGATCAGGGCGTATTGGCGCCATTTGGCGCACTGCTCGCGCAGACCGTCAAAATCAAAGCGCGACACCGCGGGTGGGGAATAATCTTCCACGTCAGAAACACTGCGGGCTTCGGCAAGGGGATGTGAAATGGGTTGAAGCATCCCGGCCAACAGCTTCCAGCGGATGCCCCAAGGATCCTCCCGGATACCCTTGTTCGGGTCGACCAATTTCCACGGGGGTTCCGCGGGCCAGACCGAACGGATGTCGATACCTAGACATTGAAGAACATCCTCGAAATCATCGACACCGTAATACCGACACAACGATGTCTTGATCGGATCGCTGGTCCAGATATCTAGCGGCATTCGGTCCGGGATCTGATGGTCGAGGGTGGTTAAGACACGTTGTTTACTGTTCATCGGTTGCCTGGCAATAATTGCATACTCCGCATGCGAGTTTACGCGTTTCCGCGCTTTGCTCAAACGCAAAATGGACGCTTTTTACGTCATCCGCACCAATGCTTTAAAAAATACCCTAAATGCTTGGCGCATGTCTTAGTAAAAAGCGCTCAATGACGGTTAAATCCGATTCCCGGTTTCATCGAAAAATAAGATTCTCTCCGGGTCAAAACCCCATTTCACGCGGTCTTCCAATTTATACGCGTGTCCTATGCTCTGGATGGAGCGCAGCACATTGCCTTCAGTCAGGGTAACGTCATAAAGTTTCTCCCTTCCCTGGGTCTCCACGAAGCTAATGGTTCCTTGAACCATGTTCCCCAGATCCGGTTGCAGATACTCGGGACGAATGCCGATGATCACCTTCCGCTCTGCTCTTGTCTGCTCAGAGGCGACGGCGGATCCCACATCAAACTGGAGGTCGCTGCTTTCAAAGCGATTGCCGCGGATGACCCCTTTGTGAAAACTAATCGGCGGACTACCGATAAACCCGGCCACGAAAGTATTTATCGGCTCGTTGTACATTTCCTGGGGGGTGCTGATCTGTTGAATCTTGCCCTCGTTCATCAGGGCGATGCGGTCGCACATGCTCATCGCCTCGACCTGATCGTGGGTAACCAGGATGGAGGTGCAACCGGTTTCCTGCTGAATTCGGCGGATCTCACTGCGCATCTCGAGTCGCAGGCCGGCATCGAGGTTCGCCAGGGGCTCGTCCATCAACAGAACGTCCGGTTTGCGCACCAGGGCGCGGGCCAAGGCGACGCGCTGCTGCTGGCCGCCCGAGAGCTGGCCGGGCCGGCGTTCCAGAAGCGCTTCCATGTGCAGGATGCCGGCTATTTCCTTGACCATGCGCTTGGCATCGGCGCTGCTCTCTTTGCGGATTCGCAAGGGAAAGGCGATGTTCTCGTAGACGCTGAGGTGCGGGTACAGGGCGAAGGACTGGAAGACGACGCCGACGTTCTTTTTCTGTGGGGGCAGGGCGGTCACGTCCTTGTCGCCGAACCAGATCCGCCCCGAGGTGACCCGGTGGATGCCGCAGACGGCGTAGAGGGTAGTCGTCTTGCCGCATCCCGACGGGCCCAACAGGGCAATCATTTCGCTATCGCCGATGGTCAGGTCCATGTCCTCGATCACGTTGACCGGGCCGAAGGACTTGGAGAATTTTTCCAGTCTGATTTCCATTAGCCTTTGGTCCCCCCTCCGTAGATGTTCATCAGTTTGTCCTGGGTGAAAAGATAGAAGATCATCACCGGGACGACGTAAAACAGCCCCACCGCCTTGAACAGGCCGAAGTCCGACAGGTAGTCGTCGATCATCAGGCCGGCGAGATAGACCGACAACAGCCGCGCATCCGAACTCGGCGCCAGGATGAGCGGCAGCACGAATTCGCTCCAACCGGCCATGAAAGAGAATATGGCCAGCGCGGCGACACCGGGCATGATCTGGGGCAGGACGAGTTTGTACCAGACCTGGAAACGGTTGGCGCCGTCCTGCAGTCCCGCCATCTCGATCTCCCAGGGCACGGTGTCGTAGAAGCCCTTCATTATCCAGATTCCGAACGGCAGCTCGAGAGCCGCCTTGACCAGAATGACACCGATCAGCGTGTCGTAGAGGCCGATCATGCGCAGCATGAGAAAAATCGAAATGATCAACGTGACGCTGGGGAAGGAATGAAGCAGCAGAACAAAGCCAAGAAACTGGGAGCGGAACGGAAACTTCAGGCGCGACAGCGCGTAGCCGGCGGTCGACGACAGAACGACGACGATGGTGACGACGCTGGTGGCGAAGATGATGGTGTTGAGGGTCGCCGTCCAGACACTGCCGTGACCGGCGATCTCCTCGGTCAGGAAGCGCCAGTTCTTGAGCGTGAACTTCTGCGGCCAAATGCTCTCGATGTTGATCTCGGATATGGAATCGATGAACAGCCACAGGTACATGATTATGATCGGCGCCGAGACGATCAGCAGGAATATGGTTAGGGGCCAGTTGGTTCTACGGTCTTCCATATGGTCAGCTTTCGATTAAAGGTTCGGCAACGAGTTTCTTGAAATCGAAGATCCTAAGGTAGAGCAGCGACAGCGCGATACCGACGACCACCAGCACCACCGCCAGCGTCGCCCCGAAACCGTAACGCAGGTTGCCGAAGTAGTTGGACAGTGCGGTGTGGTAGGCGTTCAGCGCCCAGGTCTCGGTGGTGAAGAATCCGGGGCCGCCGTCGGTCAGCAACAAGATGTATTCGAACGACGTCAATAGGCTCAGGGTCTGGTAGCTGGTGACGAAAAGGATCGGCCAGGCCATCTGCGGCAGGATGATGCGCCGCACCTGCTGCCATTTGTAAGCGCCGTCGACCTCGGCCGCGTGCAGCACTTCACGGGGTATTGCGAGCACGGCGCTGGCAAAGATGATCATGCCCATGCTGGCGCCGACAAACCCGTTGGCGATGATGACGAAGGTCCACGGAAACTCGTTCAGCCAGTTTTCGGGCTCCACGCCGAACGTTCCGAGGAAGTAGCTCATGAAACCGCTGTCGAAGGTGAACCACTTCCACAGCATCACGTAGATGACCGAGGGACTAATGCGCGGGATCAGCCACACGGCACGGAAGAACTTTGACTGCCCGGGCGGCATGTAGAATGTGGCCAGCGCCAGTACAAGCGCGAACCCGACGTTGAAGAGCAGGGTGAAAAACACATAGAACGCGGTGTTGGCCAAGACCTTCACGGTGAATTCGCTGGCTAGCAACTCGACGTAGTTGTTGGTGGTCCACCTCCAACTGGTGTTGGTCCAACCGAGCAAGCGGTCGAATGTGGCATCGTCCACTTCGACGCTGATCGAGGCCAGGCCGGCGCGGAAATCTTCCGCACTCTGGAACTCGCGGTTCATGATGGTGCTTACCACCGCCTTCGAAACCGCCTTGCGGTCCTTGAACGAACGCGGACGATTTTCCAGAGACTTTAGGGCGGCGAAGAGTTCCTTCTCGGACCCAAACACCTGGCCCGAGAGCTTCTCCTCGATCTCCTTCGCCACCGGTGGTTTCAGGCCGATTTTCCCGACCGCCGCCAAACCCACCTCGTCGAACGCGAACACCTTGCTGCCCAACTGCTTGACCAGGGAGGCATCGACGTCACGCTCGGTCAGGTCCAAGATCGTCGCTTCGTTGATGATGTAGCGGTTTCCGAGAATTCCGGTATCGGAACTCATCGTGGTGAAACTGAAGACGAAGGTCATGAAGACCGGAATTACGAAGAATAGCGTCACCGCGACCGAAGCCGGCAGCATGAACCAGACTGGAAGAAATGAACGACTTTTGCGCAATTGCCTGTTCTCCATTCAGTATCCGCACCGATAGTTTCGGACGTTCGATCACCGATGCGCCCGGTCCGGCGCCACTTACACCGAACCGGGCCGACGCACCAAAGCGCGGGCGTGGAGGTTTAACGGATAATCACTTTCCCGGCCATCGTGGCCTTCATCTCTTTGACCACCGTGTCGACCGCTTTCTCAGGCGAAAGGTCGCCGCTCCAGGTGGCGGTCAGGCCCTTCCAGACGAGCGTGTCGTATTGCCCGAAATCGGTGCTGTTGGGCAACGCGAAGGCGCTTTTCAGCAGGTTGGTTGCCTCCGCCGTCCAGCGGTCGTCGGAATATTGCGAAACCTTGGTCTGGGCGGTGGTGATGCCGAGGTGAGCCGAGGCGATGGCATGGAGCGTATTGAGCCTGGGCTCGGAAACGATGGTGATCAGTCGCGCCGCGACCTCCAGTTCGTCGTCCTTGGCTTGCTTGGAGATCAGGTAGGTCAGCGGGTGGGTGAGGGTGGTCGCCTTGCCACCGGCGCCGCCCGAGGGGATCAGTGCGAAAACGACCGTGCCGAAGAAGTCGGCAAGACCCTCGCGACGAGTGTAGCGGGCGTAATGCCAGGTGCCGCCGTGCCAGAGGCCGGCCTTGCCGTTGGCCACCTCGTTGTACCACTGGTCCCATTCCATCCCCAGGTGGTTCTTCTTGGTCACCCCGAACTTGAACACCGCGTCATGGAAGAACTGGTAGTATCCAAGCAGGGCGCCCTTATCCAGGATCAGCTTGCCGCTCTTTGCGTCGATCATGTCGCCGCCACCCTTCTGGACGGCGTAGAACTGCCAGTAGTCGCCCCCCTTTGTGGCGCGCGGGTAAAATCCGTAACCCTTTTCAACCAACCCCTTGTCCTGGATCTTTTTGGCATCCTCGAGAACGTTCTGCAAGGTGTACTGCCCGCTCTTGATCTTCCCGGGCAGCGCCGCGATATCGGCATCCGAATAGCCGATCGCCTTCAAATGTGGTTTCCAGCCGAAGAAAGGCCGGGATTCGGCGTCCTGAGGGACGCCCCAGATCTGGCCGTTCCATGACATGATTGGCCACAGGCTGGGAAAAACATCGGAAAAGGGCCAGGCCTCGAGATCGACGTGGTCCTCGATCGGAAGGATCAGGCCGGCGTGTCCCCACACAGGAATGTCCTCGTGACCGCCGACGATGATGTGCGGCCCCTGACCGGCCTCGACGGCCAGCGAGAAGCCTTGCTTCAACTGTTGCCATGTCTGGGAACCGGCAAACGACCGCGATGATACGGTGACCTGAATGTCGCGTCCCTCAATCTTCAGTTCCTCGTTTAAAACGTTGGCGGCCAATCCGACGGCTTCGAAGCGGTACCGCTCGTTCTGGTCCGCCGGCGCCCAGACCACGATTTCCATGTTTTTGGCCTGAACAGCGCTCACCCCGGCGGCCACGACGCCAAAAGCAGTCAAGGCCCCCAGCGCAATAGAGAAAATTTTCCTGATAAGAGATGTCATATTCGCCTCCTTGTTATGGGTTTTGATTTTTCAAGCCCTTTCCGGGCCTTTCAATGACCAATATTGGAGAACAGAATTTGGAATAGACAGTATGAAATATTATTGATTCATGTCAATATAATAATTATTCGAGGTACGTACATAGACACTATCCTTGAAGTGATAGTATGCGCTTGTAAGCAAGTGTTTTAATAACAAATGCTATCCCCATCACACCGATTTCAGAAGAGATATAAGAGTCGGGGATCGCGTCTACATTCTTGACATGAAGTGAAGAATGTAGACGCGACCCCTATATCTTCTCCGACCCCTATACCTTCTCACTGATCATTCTAAGAACTTACCGATTCGATTAGTTTTAAGCAAAAATTGTTAAAAATTTATGGTTCCGGTGAGTTTATAGTGTTTGTTAAAATAACGTTCCGATAGCTGTTTCTTTTTGGGTAGATTAAGGATTATCAATAGCGTCTAATAAGGCACGATCCAAACGCTCTAAGAGTTTTTCTTCATTTTTACAGGCATAGTTATTGAACCAGCGTGCTTTCATTATAAGCCAGATCGTTCAATAGGGTTTAAGCCATGTGATTATGGAGGCAAGTACAATGGCTGTGGCTGAATTGTCCGTAGCGTCATTACTCGCAGAAGCCCGGTAGGACTCTATTTAATACTCAGTTCTGTTTTGACCAGCCGAACAGCCAGATACCAGACCCGTATGGCCGGTGGTGTGGGGGGCGGGGGTTAGAACCCCCCGCCTACCCGATTGTCCGAGAGCTTGGGATCGTTTTGCGGCGCGAACTCGACATGGATCCGGTCGTTGAGGGCCAGTCCGAGGGCAAGTATGAAGGGGCCGATGAGTACCTCTATACCAATTCGGACAATGTCAGCGGAAACACCATCGGCAGCGATGAGCATGATGAATGGAAGGCCACCTGGCACGGTTCCGGCGGATGCTGGACGCGTTGACGCTGGATGACGTAAACGCGGCAATCCGCAAGTACATCCAGACCGAGAACATGGTCATCGCCATGGTCACCGCCGACGCGGCGGGAATGAAGCAGGCTCTCGTCTCCGGCGCCCCCAGCCCGATCGACTACGGAGAGATCAAGAAACCGGCGGAGATCCTGGCCGAAGACAGGGAGATCGAGGCCTACCCCCTGCGCATCGGG
>Ga0209271_10000847_pt1 | contig 10660 bp, 8 predicted proteins | sample tdAd002_FD_187123 | JGI IMG/M metagenome (GOLD analysis project Ga0209271, IMG submission 187123) | Marine sediment microbial communities from the Atlantic coast under amendment with organic carbon and nitrate - tdAd00.2 (SPAdes)... | ecosystem: Environmental > Aquatic > Marine > Coastal >... | reverse complement strand
GGTGGCAATTCATCAATTTGTAAGAGTTGGAAATTACGCATATATTGGTGGAAAATCGGCCGTGGTAAAAGACATCCCGCCATATGTTATCGCAGCGGGAGACCGGGCAAAACTGCACGGATTAAACAGTGTAGGATTGAAACGACAGGGGTTTTCACAAGATACGTTATCTTTGTTAAAAAAGACGTACCGGATTCTTTTTCGCATCGGGCTGACACTGAACGAGGCTATAGAAAGGGTTAAGGCGGAGGTTGATCAGGTCCCCGAGGTGGTTAATCTAATCAAGTTTATTAAATCTTCTCAACGGGGAATAACAAGGTAGCGCCATCGAATATTTTCAATCTCTTTCGCAAAAGACGTTAACGGTTTCTTTCAGATAAACCATAGAAGCCTTCAACTTTGTATTGGTAACATTTTTGTGTCAGGAGTTTCAAGAATACTGCCATGCGGATAGGACTTATTGCCGGGAATGGACAGTTCCCCATCATTTTTTCAAAAGCTGCAAAAGCCAAGGGGTTTGCTGTTTATGCGGTTGCTCATAATAATGAGACAGATCCGGGACTGAAAGATCATGTTGATGGAATTGAATGGATTTATATCGGGCAGATCAAGCGTATTATCAAGTTTTTTAAAAAAAACCATATCAGCCAGACTGTTCTTGTTGGGGGTATATCAAAGACAAGGATGTTTTCAGATGTGAGGCCCGACACCAAAGCAATTTCGCTCATTGCGGGCATGCGGCATACTCATGACGACGGGCTACTCAGGAGATTTGCAAGGATCCTTGAAAAAGAGGGGGTCGAGGTGCAGGCCTCGACATTTTTGCTCCCGGACCTTCTGGCGCAACCGGGCTGCTGGACAAAACGGAAACCGTTGCGATCCGAAAAAAAAGATATCGAACTGGGTTGGAAATTGGCGAAAGAGATCGGGCGCCTTGATATTGGCCAGTGTGTGGTGGTCGGCGGCGGATCTGTTTTAGCAGTGGAAGCCATAGACGGAACAGATGCGACCATAAGACGGGGCGGAAGACTCGGCGAAAATACTGCCGTTGTTGTCAAGGTGTGCAAGCCCAGTCAGGACGTTCGGTTTGATATTCCTGCTGTTGGTGCTCAGACGATAAGGACCATGCATGAGGTTGGGGCGGCGGTTTTGGTTGTTGAAGCGGCCAAGGCGGTTGTTTTCGACAGGGAAGAGATGATCAATTTGGCGGACGAGTTCGGAATCGCCATAGTTGCCATGGAAAAGTAATATTATGAAAAAATTGCGTGTCGGCGTTGTCGGTGTCGGTTATCTTGGACAATTTCACGCTGAAAAATACAGCCGAATGAATGAAGTCGAACTTGCCGGCGTTGTTGATATCGATAAATCTCAAGCCGAAGATGTTGCCCGAAGGGTTAATACCACGGCATATATGAATTATAAGGACTTATTTGGGAAAGTAGACGCTGTCAGTATCGCCGTTCCGACACCGGCGCATTTTGAAGTTGCCAAGGATTTTTTAAAAAATGATATCGACATCCTGATTGAAAAGCCTATGACGGAGACCACCGAAGATGCGGATGAACTGATTCGGTTTGCAGAATCCAGGGGTCTTATTATCCAGGTCGGACATCTTGAACGATTCAATCCGGCCATTGTTGCTCTGAAGGATATCGTTAAAATGCCGATGTTCATAGAATCGCACCGGTTGAGTATTTTTAAGGGACGCTGTACCGATGTCAGTGTCGTGCTCGACCTTATGATCCATGATATCGATCTCATATTGAACTTTGTCGGGTCCGAAATTAGCGAAATTCGAGCTTCAGGGGTTTCTGTAATTTCCGAACATATCGATATAGCAAATGCACGTCTTGAATTTAAAAGCGGATGTGTTGCAAATGTGACAGCCAGCCGAATATCGACCAAAAATGAAAGAAAAATCAGACTGTTTCAAACAGATGCCTATGTTTCTGTCGATTTTTCCAACAAGGACATTATTGTTATCCAGAAGGATGTCAACGCCGAAGGTAGTCTGATACCCGGCATGGATATTAAACAGATTAGCTTTGAAGCCGGTGACGCACTGGAAGATGAATTGAAATCCTTTGTAAAAGCGGTTGATCGGCGTGAACCTCCTGAAGTAACCGCTCAAATGGGGCGTGATGCCCTGGAGATTGCCCTAGATATTATGGCGCAGATCAAGGATACCGCTGGACGATTTTTTCCTTAGGAATTCTATGGATCGGTTTTCAGAAGAAAAATGTATCATGATCATTGCCGGTGAAACTTCCGGCGATATTCACGGGGCAAAGCTTGTCAGTGCCATGCGAAAAAGACACAATGGACTGTTTTTTTGCGGTATCGGCGGCCGGGCACTTGGTGAAGCCGGAGTCAGGCTTTTGATTGATGCTTCTGAGATTGCCGTTGTGGGAATAACGGAGGTTTTTTCAAAAGTACCAAACATTCTAAAAGGCCTAAGGGTTGCCAAAAAGGCACTCAAAACTCTGCATCCTGACCTTCTAATCCTTATAGATTTTCCGGATTTTAACCTTCATCTGGCATCGTTCGCTAAAAAGCTTGGGATACCCGTACTTTATTATATCAGCCCCCAGATTTGGGCCTGGAGACCCGGCCGAGTAAAACGGATCGGAGAACTTGTGGATCACCTGGCGGTTATCCTCCCTTTTGAAGAAGACTTTTACAGGGACCGCAAAATTCCAGTGACATTCGTGGGACATCCATTGCTGGACACCCTGCCTTCTCCGCAAAACAAGACCTTGAACCGGCGAACAAATAATCATCCTGTTATCGGCTTTCTTCCGGGGTCGCGGGATGGGGAGATTGGGAGGCATCTTCCGATAATGATAAATGCGGCTCGAAATTTACATAGAAAAATAGACAATGTAAAATTCTTGATATCGCTTGCCCCTGAAGTGAAGAGAACGTATGTGGAAGGAATTATTAAGAAACACAAGACAGAATTTGCTTTTGAACTGGTTGCAGACAGTTCCCAAAAAGTATTTGAGCGGAGCACCTTAGTTGTTGCAGCATCCGGCACTGTTACCCTTGAAGCAGCAATTTCCGGAACTCCGATGGTGATCATTTACAAAGTGTCTCCAATAAGCTACTGGATTGGCAGGGCCATGATACAGGTAAAACATATCGGTCTGGCCAATCTAATTGCAGGTAGAAAGATCGTTCCGGAGCTGTTACAGAAAGAAGCATCTCCTACCAGGATTTCAGACACGGTATTTGAGATGTTAAGTGATTCTTCCGGCCTTGAAAGGATTCGGCTCGAATTGCTGAACATCAGGGATCTTTTGGGCGGGCCGGGTGCTTCGGAACGGGTTGCAGATATCGCATTGGATATGATGTAATTTTAACGTTAACCTGTAGAATTCATTTTCTTTCTGACGCGGACCTTTACATTCCCAAAAAATACTCAATGTCGCCGGCAAAGGAGTTTTTAGGGATTCACCCGGTTTGTAATTAAAAAAATGTATAAACTAAAATTAAAAAACAGACACAAACACCTGCTATCCCTTGTCAAGGAAAACAAGTTGAGATTATTTTTGGCAATGGTGTGCATGTTGGTTATCGCTATTTCAACCTCTGCAACAGCGTTTTTGGTAAAACCTGTGCTGGACGATATTTTCTTCAACAAAGACACCCGGATGCTTATTATCATTCCCATTGCCGTTATTCTGATATATTTTCTGCGCGGCCTTGGGAGTTACGGCCAGGAATACCTTATGAATTATGTTGGGGAAGGTATTATCCGAAATCTCAGAAACGATCTTTATGACCGTATTCAGGATCTTCCTTTGGCCTTTTTTCATAAAGAAAAAACCGGTGTTCTGATGTCACGGATTACCAATGATGTCAACATTATAAAGGCCATGGTCTCTACCGCTGTGACCGGATCACTCAAGGACAGCTTTACCATCGTCGGTTTAACACTTGTTATCTTCTATCGAGACTGGAAAATGGCGTTGTTTGCGTTTTTGGTTTTACCACTGGCCTTTTTCCCATTGGTGGAATTTGGGAGAAGGGTTCGTCGTGTCAGTACAGGATGTCAGGAATCCATGGCCGATTTGAGTTCTTTTCTGCATGAAACGTTTGCAGGAAACAAGATTGTCAAGGCCTTCGGAATGGAATCGTATGAAAAAAAACGTTTTTTTGAAAAGACACTCAACCTTTTTAAAATTGAAATGAAGGCGGTTGTTGCCAGGTCTTTGTCTTCTCCCGTCATGGAATTTTTAGCCGGGATCGGGATTGCTTTTATCATCTGGTATGGTGGTTCCAAGGTGATTGCAGGCACATCCACAGCAGGAACATTTTTTTCATTCATGGCTGCCGTTCTCATGCTGTATGATCCGGTTAAAAAGCTAAGTGGTCTCAATAATGCTGTTCAGCAGGGGCTTGCCGCCGCTGACAGGGTATTTGATATTATAGAAATGGAAACAGATATCAAAGAGCAAAAGAATCCTATGGAAATTAAGCGGGGGCCGCACCGTGTATCTTTTGAAAACCTATTTTTCAAATATGAAGACGTAATGGTCCTCAAAGACATCAATTTGGATATCAAGGCCGGTGAGGTTCTTGCGTTGGTGGGAATGAGCGGTGGCGGGAAAACGTCTTTGGTTAACTTAATACCGAGATTTTACGATGTAACCCGTGGCACCATCAGGATCGATGGCGTGAATATTTGCAATGCTTCGATATCTTCGCTTCGCGATCAGATGGCCATCGTTACCCAGGAGCCCATCCTTTTCAACGAAAGCGTACGGAACAATATCGCTTACGGCAAAATGAATGCAACGGAAAAAGAGATCATTGAGGCAGCAAAAGCGGCCTATGCTTATGATTTCATACAGTCTTTTCCTGACAAATTTGACACCAATATCGGAGAGCTGGGCGGACGTCTTTCCGGCGGAGAGAAACAGAGGATCTGTATCGCCCGTGCCCTCTTGAAAGACGCTCCCATATTGATTCTTGACGAGGCAACATCTTCACTGGACGCTGAGGCGGAGATGCTCGTTCAAAAGGCCCTTGAAAATTTGATGAAGGGGCGCACCACTTTTGTGGTCGCACACAGACTTTCAACCATCGATTATGCCGACCGGATTGCTGTTGTTGTAAACGGTCGGATTGTGGAAGAGGGTAAACGGGAAGAACTGATTGCTCAAAAAGGAGAATTTTTCAAACTCTACCAGATGCAGTATATTAATAGCCAGGACAAGGAGTTTCATTCAAACCAAGTCTCTATCAATACTTAAGCCGGCTCAAACTGAGGAATAAACACAAATCGTACGTATTTCAGACACAGTCGTCAATCCAACACCCTCCTGATATGAAAATAAATTCCATTATAAACAGGTATATCTTCAAAGAGATGATCTGGCCGTTTGCCATCAATATGGCGTTTTTCACTTTTATATTCCTCATGACAAAGATACTCGAAATTACAAACCTGATTGTGAATTACAAAATCAACCTGTCTTCCGTCTTTTTGATCCTTGTCTACTCTGTCCCTCGTTTTCTATCATTTGTGATACCCATGTCGGTGATGATGGGCGTGCTATTGACGTTTCTTCGGTTATCGAATGATCACGAGCTTAATGCCCTTAAAGCAGGCGGGGTCAGCATCTACAGCCTAATGCCTCCTGTGCTGGCATTTAGCGTAATGGGGATGCTCCTTTCATGTTTTCTGACGATTTATGCAATGCCCTGGGGAATGATTTCCATGAAAGAGCTGACGTTTCGCGTCGCTGCATCCCATGTCAATGCCGGACTTAAAGAAAGGACTTTCAACGACAGTTTCAAGGACGTCATGCTGTATATCAATAAAATAGATTTGAAGAAAAAAAGACTTATTGATGTGTTTATTGAAGATAAAAGGTCGAAAAATATTGTAAGCACCATCGTGGCGCCAAAAGGAAAGGTGTTTGGTGAGCCTGACAAGCTTGTGTTCCACTTACAGCTTTATAATGGGGCCATCAATCAGGTCAACCTTGAAAACAGGTCGGCCCATTCCATCAACTTTGACACCTATGACGTCAGTCTTGATCTCAAAAAAACTTTTTCGACTTCAAAAAGCGGTCCCAAAGACGAAGACGAGATGAGCCTTGGCGAATTCCGGCAGTATTTGAGCACCGCCGTAAAAAAAGATGAACAATATTATACGACATTAATTGAATTTCATAAAAAATTTTCGATTCCCGCTGCATGCATAGCCCTTGGAATTTTGGCGGTTCCTTTGGGCGTTCAGTCGGAGTCCGCAAAACGGTCCTCAGGCTTGGGGTTAGGACTGGCATTCTTTTTAATCTATTATTTAATGTTGTCCGCGGGACAAGTTTTTGGAGAAGCCGGCGTGTATCCACCGGTGATTGGAATGTGGGTGCCGAATATTGTTATGGGTGGGCTGGGCCTGTTTCTTGTTGTCAGAACTGCAACCGATCGTCCTGTAAAAGTGGATTCAATGATCGCCCATGTGAGAAAAAAAATTAGACGGATATTACGAAAGTACGAAAACAGGAATGGGTAAGGGGTTGTATTATTGCCGACGACCAATGACTCTCCAAAATTGCTCGATGTCGCTCACAAAAGACTTTTTACGAAACCATCAAAATTAGTCAATCGTTATGTCAATTATTTACAGATATATAACCATTCAGATTTCAAAATATTTCGGCATTGTTCTGACTTTTGTCATCGGTATATATATTACCGTCGATTTTTTTGAAAAGATAGACGATTTTATGGAAGCAGGGTTGCCGTATTCGAAGACCATATTTTTTTTTATATTGGAAATACCGTTTGTTGTTGTCCAGATTATACCGATCTGTATCCTGCTGGCAGTTCTTATCGTTTTTAGTCTCATGACCCGACACAATGAGATCATGGCTCTAAGAAGCAGTGGCGTCCGTATCTATTATCTTTTTAAACCGGTCGTTATAATTGGATGTATGTTGAGCGGCCTTCTTTTTTTCTTTTCCGATGTCATTGTTCCCATTACAAAGGCAAAGTCTAATCAGATTTGGCTCAGAGAAGTCCGTAGGGAATCTACAGTCATTACCGAAGAAAAAAACATTTGGGTTAAAGGTAACCGCATTATAACACACATAAAATATTTTAATCCAAAGGTAAAAGCCATTTATGGAATCACGCTGTACCAGTTTGATCAACGTTTCCAACTCATCAGAAGAATCGATGCCAAGAAAGGTGTCTTCGAACAGGAAAAATGGTTGTTATACGAAATAATGGAACAGAATTTGGACGAGGAACTGGGGAATTACGATATTACGTTCCACGACCGGCAGGTTGAGAGGTTCGATTTTTTACCTGAAGATTTAAATCGGGTGGCCAAAAAATCGGAAGAGATGACCTTCAAAGAGCTTTCGGAATATATAAAAAGGGTTGAGGCGGAAGGATATGATGCGACGAATTACCGGGTGGACCTCTATGCTAAAATCGCCTTTCCTTTTATATGTATCATCATGTGTATGGTGGGAACCGGTATTGGCGCCAGAGGAAAAATAAAGGAAGGTATGCCTGTTGTCATCGCGTTAGGTATCGGCACGGCATTTCTTTATTGGATTTTTTACAGCTTCTGTCTATCCCTTGGATACGGTGAAATGCTGCCCCCCGGCATTGCTGCATGGACGGCGAACCTTGCTTTTTTCTGTTTTGGAGCTATAACATTGTTAAATGCTGAATAATAGGTGAAGGGTAGCGATAGCGACGGACAAGTGATGGGCTACCCTTGAATCGTGATTAAAGGTCAGCAAGTGAGACGTCTATATAATACATTGCTTTATTTTCTCATCGCCATAGGCTTTCCGGTGATCCTCCCCATAGCGCTCTCTTCCAAAAAGCGGAGGAAAACAATCCTCCAGAGGCTGGGGCTTGTGCCGTTGCCGGCTGCGATGATAAGGCGTAAATTACTTCTTTCTGAAGAAAAAATTGTATGGGTCCATGCACTTTCGGTGGGAGAGGTACTTTCCGCGGTTCCACTCGTTAAACAGTTAAAAGAGCGTTCCCATACTAGAAATATTGTGTTTTCTGCTTCTACCAAAACAGGCTTTGATATCGCCAACCAGTATTTAAATGATTCTGTTATCGGCATCTTTTATTTTCCTTATGATTTGAAATTTTCAGTAAAACATATTGCAGAGAAAATTGCTCCAGCCGTTGTTGTCATCGTCGAGACGGATATATGGCCGAATTTTCTTTTTGAGATGAAAAAACGGCAGACCCCTGTTGTTCTTGTTAATGCAAGGTTGTCCAATAAATCTTTTATCGGCTACAAACGACTATATTTTTTTGCAAAACCGCTGTTTTTATCTTTCGCAAAAATTTGCACCCAGTCCGTGGAAGATGCAAAACGCTTTCAAGCCCTTGATGTTCCCTCAAATCGGATAATGTTTACCGGCAATATCAAATTTGATCAGGAATTCCAGTTCTTATCGGCGAAAGAAATAGGAGATTTAAGGCAATGGATGCAGATACAGCCGTCTCAAAAGGTCCTGGTGGCTGGGAGCACCCATAAAGGTGAAGAATCGATACTTCTTGACGCTTTTTCTAAGATGAAAAGTGAGTTTAAAGATCTGGTTCTCGTTGTCACCCCCAGAGATCCGGAACGGGCCAGGTCGGTATATCGTATTTTTGAAGCAGCCGGCTACTCTGTTCGTCTTATGAAAGAGATGGAAAAGAAATCAGCAGATCATCGATTTGATGTGATTGTGGTCGGTATCCTGGGGATTTTAAAAAAACTCTATGCAATCGCCGATATCGCCTTTATAGGAGGGAGTCTGATAGCGTGTGGCGGGCACAATCCACTTGAACCTGCTTCATTTGCAAAACCGATAATATTCGGGCAAGATATGAGTGATTTTGCTGAGATATCCAAATTGCTTGTGGATTCAGGAGGAGCTGCAAGCGTTCATGACTCAGCTTCCCTTTTTGAAGCTGTGGCGACACTCATTAGAGACGATAAAAAAGCCATCGAGATCGGAGAAAGAGCACGTCAGGTTTTCAAAGCCAACAAAGGCGCTGTTGAAAAGACATTGCGGGTTGTTGAAACATATCTTTAAAGCAGGTGTCAGGTGTCAGGGATCAGGAGACAGATGACTGATGACAAAGGGCAGAAGTCAGATAACTAATAATAAAAAAGATGCCATGAGCAATATTATTAGAATAATTGAGAAAATCATGGCAGATAAAGGGGAAAGCCCCCTTTTTTCTTTTAGGTCTTTTTTATCGGTAGTTTCAAAAGTTTATGGAGGTGCTGTAAAATTAAGAGAAAAATTTTATCAAAAGGGTGTTTTTCAATCAAAAAGGCTCCCTTGCATGGTTATATCTGTGGGGAACCTCTCAGTGGGCGGGACAGGGAAAACACCCATGACGATTTATTTGGCCAATCTCATTCAGGATCTCGGATACAAGGCTGTGGTTATCAGTCGAGGATATAGGGGGCGTGCAGAAAAGGCCGGCGGGATCGTGAGCGATGGACAGGTTTTATTGATGGGACCTGAGACCGCCGGTGACGAACCGTATATGATGGCTGCAAAACTGAAAAATGTGCCGGTCATCGTAGGCAAAAATCGGTGGGAGGCCGGCATGCTGGCTGTGCGGATGTTTCAACCTGACGTTCTTGTGCTCGATGATGCTTTCCAGCACCTGAAACTTGGGCGTGATCTTGACTTGGTTCTCTTGGATTTTCGCCGCCCTTTCGGCAATGGGCACATGTTGCCCAGAGGTATTATGAGAGAGCCGGTTTCAGCTCTTTCACGGGCAGATGCATTGATATTAACAAAATCCGATGTTGTGCCGGATGCTAAAAAAGTTCTCCAAGGCTTAAAATCCGGATCCTTAATTGCGGACAAACCGGTTTTCAATGCGTTTCACGTCCCGTATGTCCATAAAGTGATAAAAGGAGAAAGCAGTATATTTGATCAAAAATTACAAAGCGTATCGACATGTGACCCGGAGTTTTTAAAAGGACGAAAAGTCTTTGTTTTTTCAGGTTTGGCAGATAACGGTGATTTTCACCGGACCGTCCAAGGCCTTGACTGTTTTGTGTCGGGCTGTATGGAATTTCCTGATCATCATCCATACTCGGGAGTGGATATTGAAAGCATATTTCAGTCGGCGAGGCAAGCAAATGCGAATTGTCTCGTTACCACCGAAAAGGATTATGTCCGGATTTCTAACAGAAATACATATCCCGTTGATCTTGTTGTGTTGGGTATCAAGATCACCTTTGGTGTTGAGGACGATGCCTTTTATACGTTCATTCAAAGCAAACTGCACTGCAACAGTCTGAAGTGGGATAATGTTTGATATGGAAAGAACCGTCTACAATTGTATCAAAATACTGTTCAGACTTTTGGGCCTTATTCCACAGAAATGGCAGCGAATATCAGCCGACTTTCTGGGCCGAATTGTTTTTTTGGCAGACATGCGGCACCGCAGGATCGTTATTGACAATCTAACCCATGCTTTTGGCCGTCAAAAAAATCAATTTGAAATCCGGATTCTTGCCAAGCGAGTATTTATAAATCTGGTGCAGATTATTTTTGAAATCGGCTGGTCCCTAAGTCTGAATGAGAAACAGCTTAGGAAATATTTTACGATTGACGGAAGATCGAATATTAAAAACGCATATGAAAAAGATAAA
>Ga0209271_10000845_pt1 | contig 10666 bp, 13 predicted proteins | sample tdAd002_FD_187123 | JGI IMG/M metagenome (GOLD analysis project Ga0209271, IMG submission 187123) | Marine sediment microbial communities from the Atlantic coast under amendment with organic carbon and nitrate - tdAd00.2 (SPAdes)... | ecosystem: Environmental > Aquatic > Marine > Coastal >... | reverse complement strand
CTTGAGGAAATGATCGACCGCATATTTGGTGCCCATCTCCGGTGTCTCACCACTGGGACCCCAAATCCTTAACGGACCGGTACGTCCCGCTGTCCAGCCACCCGCCCACAGTGTTGACAGATCACCCCAGTGATCGGTGTGCAGGTGGGTGAGAAAGACCTTGTTGAGGAAATCGTAGGGAATCATCAGGGCGGCCACGTTGACCATGGAACCGGTGCCAACGTCGAAGAGAAACTTGTCGCCGTTACCAAGTTCAACAAGCCAACAGGTCGCGGCCTGGGAGCGGCGCGCAGCCGGCAAGCCGGTGCCGCAGGCAAACAGTCGGATCTCGTCCTTTGCAAGCTCCTCGGTTCCCGGGTAGTACACGTAGCGGTCGGGCGCGGTACCGTTCGGGTCCGTCACCTTGCCGCCGGCGGCATGTACAGCTGCTGTACCAAGCAGCGAAAAGGCTGTTGCTGCAGCCAGGGCGATGGTGGCTAGTAATGTCATTTTTGATAACTTCATGATCTGATCCTCATCTACTATTCAAATTCCATGGTTACAAAATTACAGTTTTGCATATTCAACAACTCTTCGGCAGGCACTCAAAACCCCGGTTTCCGGTCGCCTGATTCGCTTCCGATCACTGTACCTCTCTTCTCTGCTCCGCGTCCTGGACCTCACGGCGTGAACCCGCATCCTGCACTTCGTGACGACCCTCTACATCTTGAACCTCGTGACGACCCTCCACATCCTGAACCTCGTGCCGGGACCCCGCATCCTGCACCTCGTGCCGGGCCTCCGCATCCTGTACTTCATGGCGCTGCTCGCTACCGGCGAAAGCCATGCCAGACACCAGAAAACTGCCTATGATCAAACCAGTCAATAGACGGTCTTTTCGAACCTTCCTCTGGAAACGAGTTTCTGAATCAATGAACATTTTCTTACACCTCATACTTGCGTTGTTTTTCCTGTACATGGCACCACTCCTGTCAGGCCAGCGTCGGGTAATCAGTATAGCCCTTTTCATCGCCACCATAGAAAGTGTCCTGATCCGGCGTATTCAATTCAGCGTCTGTTTTGAAGCGTTGCACCAGGTCAGGGTTGGCCAGAAACAGCTGGCCAAATGACACCATGTCTGCATCGCCGCTGGCAATGGCAGCCTGGGCGCGTGCCTTGTCATAACCGCAGTTAGCCATGTAGCAACCATCGAAATTATCGCGGATCTGCCGGTAGTCCAGGTTGCGTTCACCACTCATCATGTCGCCTTCCACCACGTGCAGGTACCCCAACCCCTTTCCACTGAGTGCCTGGGCGACAAAGTTGAAGGTGGCCTGCGGTGCAGAATCACGAATATCATTGAAGGGGTTTTCCGGTGAAATGCGAACACCCACCTGCGAGGGCTCCCAAACCTCCAGCACGGCAGACAGGATTTCTATTAACAGCCGGGTACGGTTTTCCAGCGAGCCTCCGTAGCTGTCATCACGCCGATTGGTGCCATCACGCAGAAACTGATCCAGCAAATAACCGTTGGCAGAGTGAACTTCTACACCATCGAAGCCGGCTTCCCTGGCACATTTTGCTGCCTGGCGATATTGATCCACGATACCGGGTATCTCGTCTGTACGCAGCGCCCTTGGTTCAACAAAAGGCTTCATCCCTTCGAAGGTAACAGCCTCACCTTCGGGCTTGATGGGCGAAGCAGATACTGGTTGCTGCTTATCCGGCAACAGATCAGGGTGGGAGATACGACCGCAGTACCATAACTGCGCAAACATATGTCCGCCTTTCGCATGGACTGCGTCATTCACAGCGCGCCAGCCCTGCACCTGTTCCTCGCTATGAATACCCGGCGTTGCCGGATAACCGATACCTTGCGGCGACACCTGCGCGGCTTCAGCGATGATCATCCCGGCACTGGAGCGTTGTGCATAATAGGTCACATTCATGGACTGGGGTGCATTACCGGGCATGGCAGCCCGGTTACGCGTTAGCGGCGCCATGATCATCCGGTTCTGCAGTGTCAGGTCACCCAGGCTGATGGGCGAGAATAAATCAATATCCGTCATTTTTTCCGTACCGGTTTTCATGCTGTTTTCTCCATTATTGCTGTTACATCCAGCCCTGGAATCCAGCCGGTTATGGTGCATTAGTCCCGGCCTGTTCTGACACCTGACTTGTCCTGATGCCGAACTAAAGACACTCGTCCCTCTTTGGATACCGCTCCTTTACACTGCGAATCTTCTCGTCTACCTCGAGTTGTTTGGAATTGTCTCCCTGACGCGCCCGGTATGCAGCATCCAGTTGTTCCTCTACACTCGGGTAATCCGCCCCCCTCATGGCGGCAAACTTATCCTCGTGATGGACATCCGATACTTCCAGCAGGGCGGCGTTGATTTCTTTCTCGCTGGGCTGGGCTATATCCGCCATCCATTCGGCGATATACGGTTCCTGCTCCGGGGTGTCCTGCCTGATGATATAGTCAACGCCTACTCTGACATTCGGGTTTAGAATGCGTATGGCACGGCAAAGTGTAAGCGCACGCTCATCGTGCCTGACAAGATTGTGTTGCTGTACACTCAGCTTGATTTCCTCATCCATTCTCCGCGAGTTCTTCCACAGAACGAATATCATGACGCATACAGATATCAAAACCACGAAAATGATGTTAGTTATTCCATTGCCCATTATATGTTGCTCCTCTGGTGATTGGCTTACGTATAGTGTAACAAGAGGCCTTAAATGACATCCATGGACAGGAAACATAGCCCATTTGTTTCCCGGGAATCCAGCTGAAAACGAACATCTTTTCCCGCTGCCTTCCAGACTTTCCGGGTGAGACGCCTTACCTCCGTTCAGGGTCGATAATTGCCGTTTAACCTGAAATTCTTCCCCTTACCCATTCTGACTACAGCAGCTATTGCTTATCTGAAGACTCTATAGCCCAACCTATAGAGATTTGTATATAAGCTCATATTCCTTTCTTACCTTTTCGCCAAATATTGGATCATCATAATCAGGAATAAGGGCGGAAATTTTTTCCCAATCCTCACTGCCCAGATGTTCTGCGATATATGGGTATATATTCATCTCCTCAAACAAAAGGTGCGATCTCTCCCGGTTTATTAATGTGGATAATTTGTCCCCGATGTCTGTAATACCAGGATCTGTACTAACGAGCCTGGGCCCAACTGCTTCAATTGCATTTCTTATTATGTCCTCAATTTCCGTGTGATCCTTCATAAGCGTATCAACGTCCTCGTGGAACTTTCTGTTAATTCCCCCGTTTTTGGATATAGCTGAAAACACAGCATATTCCGCCGGATGGTGTATGCGTGCCGGATAATCATGGATATATACCAGGATGCGCTGAATCATCGGATAACTTTTAGAGTGTCCACGGTAGATTTCAATTAACAATTGCTCAAGAAGGCATAGAATTCTTCTGAGGTTGTCGTGATCCTTATATAGAGTCTCGAGTGTCAGTTTCATAGGTAATCAATACATCAGTATCAGGTCATGTCAGTGTCAGCTCACCCTGACTGATGGGCAAGAATAAATCAATGCTCGTCGTTTCTTCCGTGCCGGTATTCATGCTGCTTACTCCATTATTGCTGTTACATCCGGTGTTGCATGCGCTTATCTTGCCCTGGGATGTGTTTAATCCCACCGTGCGGTATCCGCTCTTACGTGGCGACGGGGAAGGCGCCAGGCAACGCCGGCTGCGACGAAGAAATCCGGTGCCGCATCGTTCAAGCCGGCGCCGGCGCTGACGTCGAGCTGGAGATCGTCATTCACCAGGAAGGTAAAGCCGCCATCGATACTGTGCTGATCGGGCGCGCTTTCCTCGATGACCCCGTAGTACTCGATAAAGGTGCCCAGGCGTTCGCTGATCGTGAGGCCCAGTGCAAACTCGGGGCGAAAGATGAAGTGGCGGCTCGAGTCGTCCTCGCCCTGGGTCTCGCTCGCGAAGTCGAAGTTGCCAGTCAGGTTCCAACGCTCGGCGAAGTCCCAGGCGTAGAGAATTTCGACCTCCGGATCATAGCCATCGCTCGTCGCAAAGCCACTTCCAGTTGGGAAGCTTAACCCGAAGTCGACGGCCGTCGCCGGACGCCAGTCTTCCTGCTCCCACAGACTGACGCGCGCATCAAGCTCAAGGTCGCTCACTCCGGTGCTGTTCCCGTCGCCATCGCGCCATTCCCGCACGAGGCCATCCGCGAAGAGCTGAAGCTCGATCCGCTCGTGCATGCCCAGGCGCAGCTCGAGTTCGGGCACGGTCAGTGTGTCAGTATCGGGATCACCTTCGGTCTCGCGCATGAAGGTAAAACCGCTCTCTATGTGCGCGACGCCGGGCGCGAGCACGGTCGGTGGGTCGGCTTGCCCGGGGCGATTCGGCTGAAGTGGCTCACCCGCGGCGGCCAGCATCGGCCCCAGGCAGAGCGCGAGTACGAGGGTGCTGGCCAGGGAGCATACTTTAATGGCTAAACTTAATGTTGTGGCCCGTTTACAAGGCATTCCTATAACCAGCCCAGCAGGTAGTAGATATATTGTCCTTCGGAAGACTTTGATGGACCGACAACAGCGGCGGCATGTCTTTTGTTTTCCGGGTCGGCGGCAGCCATGGCGGCTTCGCGCGAATCAAACACCTCGACACAGCCGGCCGGGTAGCGCTTGCGGTCTGTCCGCGGTGTAAAGATGACCGCATAACATTCCGTCGAAACACTGGTTTGTGGATCAGGCGGGACCATACCGCGCAGGCTCATTATGTATTCTCCTCATCATCGCGTGCAGCCACGGCATCCGGACGCAGCATCCACAACAGCGCCCACTCCTGCTCAGCGGAACGTTCAAGGCAAACCACGCTGCCCGGGGAATAGCGAACCAGTTCGCGCTGCTGGTCACTGATCAATAACAGGGACACAAGCCGTGACATGAACGGCAGGTGCCCAACGACCAGTGTATCTTCCTGCCAGACATCGGCATCCGATGTGAATTCATCAACCGGGTCATTTGGGTTGATCCCGCCAATGGACTCGGCCTTGCCGCCGGGTAACATGGCCTTTGCCAGGATCGCTGCGGTTTGTTCGGCGCGAAGTTTGCCACTGTGCCAGACACGCGCGACCTGCACACCCGCCTCTGCTGCCAGTGCAGCAATGGCCTGAACATCATGCCTGCCCTGCTCACTCAATGGGCGCTCAGGGTCTTCATCCTTGCTGAGTGCTTCACCGTGTTGCGCGAGATAGAGTTTCATTTTTTTGGATTACCTGGATACAGGTTCTGTACATGTTAGCGCGATATAAAATCAACCGCAGCCTGTATTGTTTGTGCATCACACAGAATACGCCCGTGACCCAGGCCTTTTGTTTTCAGGAATTGTGCGTCCGGCCAGGCATCTGCAATCATTTGCCCCTGTTGCCAGGGTACGCCGACATCGTCTTCATCATGGATGATCAGGGCAGGCACGTCGAGTTCTTTTACATTGTTTACTGTTGAACTCAGCGCCAGGAAGTCACCCCCATAACGCTGACCCAGACGGCGCCACATAACATCAACCACTGACTTGTGCATGGTGAGTATTTTTGCAAACACGTCAAGCAGGAACTCCGAACTGGCCGGCGCACTGATGCAGACCGCGCGCTCGACCTGCATGCCCTGCTTCATTGCATACGCCAGCACCATACCACCGAAAGAATGGGTGATGGCTGCATACAGGGGACCACAGGTTTTATCTACAGCCTGCAGAACAACCGCACACTCGAGGATATTCGTCCTGTCGCCGGGCGACTCGCCATGCCCGGGCGCATCGACTGCAATGACCTGGTAACCGGCACGATTCAACGGCTCGATAAATGCGGCCACCTGGCTGCCGCGACCGGACCAGCCGTGCACGAACAGCACAACAGGTCCTTCACCCCATTTGTAGATGGCAATCGGGATATCATCAACCAGCACTGTTTCGCGCACTGCACTGGCAGCTGCGCGCTTGCCGGCTGCCGACTCGGGGTGTTTATGTGTACGGAACCACAGGCGGTAGGCCCAGCGCCCCATTATTTCGGGAAACACTGCGCCGACCTTTGAGAACATGAAGCGCATCAGGCGCAGGGACAATGGGACGGACTTTCCTTCCCTACGTCCGGCGTGTAGTGATTCCTTCTTTTTAAGGGGTAGTGTCATATTTATTACCTTCTACAGAGTAACCGCAGTACAACCGTAGGGTGCGCCGTGCGCACCATTTCAGACAGAAATTGCACTTCACAAATGGTGCGCACGGCGCACCCTACAGGGCAACCTGTAGCCCGGATGAAACGCAGTGGAATCCGGGGAGGAACCTACCTCGAAACAGGCCCCGGATTACGTTTCACTCCATCCGGGCTACGATACTGAATTCCTTTTCATAGGCCGGGCAAAGTTGTGACCACGAAAGCTTCGACAGGTTCGGTGGCTTGGGAAGTATTCCGCTTTTATGGTCTTTTGATAGCTTCTTCAAACATGTTGCAATCGCCTGACTCTCAGACTCGGCATCATCCGGGTATGACGGATAACGATACTCATCCGGAATAAATTCCGGGTAGGCCAGCCGGTCCGGCACCAGCGGGATACAGCCCGAGGCAACAGCCTCCAGCACCGCGAGGCCCTGGAACTCGTGCAGGGTCGTGGAAAGAACCACATGCGATTCCTGTAATAACTTTTGGTAATCCGTATCGGACTCCACCATACCCCATTCACCAATATGTGACTCCAGCAAGGGACGCATTTCAGCAAACACCGGCGGCTGCTCGCGGAACTGCTGACCGATGACGTGCACCCTGAAATCCACACCCTCTTCATGCAGCTTCAGTAATGCTGCAAACATGCGTTCCGGTGCCTTGTCATATTCCCAGCGGTGGTTCCAGACGATGGTCAGGGGCCCCGCAGCCGGACGGGAAGCCCCTGCAAACCAGCGTTGTTCCAGCGGCACGGGGATAACGCAACTCTTTCCAGCAATGTGTTCCGTCACACCGGGTGGAACAGCATCCGGCATTTTCTTCAGCAGGGTCCGCGCACCGTCAAGAAAGGTCTGGCGGTTATAGTCTGAATTAAATATCACGCGCTCAGCCGCAAGTGTTGCATACAGGCCGACAAATATAGGTTCATTGCGCAGTTTCCCACGACGGTCGGGATAGGCAAACTGGTTCTCGTGGCAATACACAATGGATGGTACACGCGCCAGCGCCGGCACCAGCCCCTTCAATGTAGACAAGTCTGTCATGGAGGTTGCGATTAACAGGTCATATGGCTGCTCCAGTGTTTCCCGCTGCGCGAATGCCCAGCTCAAACTGTTGCCGCGTATGCGCCACAGGAAGTTTCTCGGTGGCAGCGTGAGCACCGTCCACTGCCAGTCGGGGAAGGCATCGACCAGCCCCTCTCGCCAGCGGCGATGGCTGTGTGCGTCATAGGCCGACAGCAACAGGATGCGCATTAGCCGGGGACAGCCGCCTGCTCTTCGTGAATATAGGTCTCACCCCGGTAGTAACGCGCCACCAGTACAAACAACATGGCCGTGACGAGCATCAGCAGGGTGAAGAAAATAAAATAGTCGGCCCCGGCCAGCTTGCTGCTGCCATCCGGGTTCTGGATAAAGAAGTTCACTGCACTGGTGAACAGGTTGCCGAGCGAGATCGACAGCATGAAAAAGGCCATCACGAAGGACTTCATGGTTTTCGGCGCCTGGGTGTAGGAAAACTCCAGGCAGGTGATTGAAACCATGACCTCGGCCGAGGTAAGCACCACGTAGGCCAGTAACTGCCAGGCAATGGATGGCGCACCACCCGCGTCTATCGACAGTTGTACAAAGGTCGGAATCATAAACGCCAGCACGGTCACGAACAGTCCAATCGACATCTTGCGCAACGGCGTCAGGGGAAAAAAGCGATTGATGGCCGGGTAGATGTGATAGGAAAACAACGGGATCAGCAACAGCACCAGCAGCGGGTTTGCGGCCTGTATCTGCGCCGGCAATAACTCAAAACCAAACAGGTTGCGATCCATCTGCTGTGCCTGCAATACCCAGGACGAAGCGGTCTGGTCGAACAGGGCCCAGAACACAGCAATAAATATGTACACCGCGCAAAGACGCGCCAGCACTTTCAGACCGGTCTTGCTGAAGACTTCTTTTACAAAGTGGCGCCCGCCTGCCGGGATATGCACAAACTTGTGCCGCCCGAGCCAGAAGAGCAGGGTCGCGAGCAACATCAGCACACCGGGCAAACCAAATGCCACGGAAGAGCCGTAGTGCTGCAACAGCCAGGGGGTTGCCAACGTGGATATAAAGGCCCCAAGGTTGATAGAAAAGTAGAACCAGGAAAAGGCGCGTGCCAGCAAACCCTGGTTGGTGCGCCCGAACTGGTCACCAAGATGGGCTGATACACAGGGTTTGATGCCCCCTGCCCCGAGGGCAATCAGGCCGAGGCCCACGGCCAGTCCCCAGCGCGTGTCATCCATGGCGAGCGCAAAGTGCCCGGCGCAATACACCAGCGACAAAAAGATGATGGTACGGAATTTCCCCAGCAGGCCATCGGAAATGAGGGCGCCAAGCAGGGGGGTGAGATAGACGGCCGAGACAAACAGGTGAAACCAGCCCTTGGCCTCGTCCTCGCCCATGACATCCAGCACGCCGCTGCCGGTCACCAGGTACTGGGTCATGAATACGACCAGAATGGCCCGCATTCCGTAGTAGCTGAAGCGTTCGGAGGCCTCGTTACCTATTATATAGGGGATGCCAGCGGGCATTCCGGCCCGGGATTCAGGGGCTTCTCTGTATTTTGGCACCAAATCAGGCCTCAAAGGCTGAACTTATTTAAGCGCGCGATGATACCCCGAAAAACCGGCTGGCGTGGACGGCTCTTCCGCTGCAGGGATAAATCCGTATGATTGCCGGCGCAAGCACCCTACTTTCACCCAACAGAGCCGGAGCATGACATGGCCACAACCGTAGAAGAGCTGACCGTTACCTATACAGAGGACGGCATCGAAACCGTCAAGGAACTTGACAAGAAAGTCCTGACCAAGGGCGCATGGTCAACAATCATATATCGCTACCAGGACTGGAACCGTTCGAAGGAAGAATACGGCCCGGACAAGTACACCATTCGCCGCTATCAAAAACGTAATGGTGAGTACCAGCAGAAATCGAAGTTTAATATTTCCAGCAAGGACCAGGCCGAGAAAGTTATTGAAGCGTTACAGGACTGGATTAAATAACAACCTGCATCAGCTTACACTGTCGGCCGCAACTGCGGCCTCCAGTTCAACACGGGTAACCGCTTCACCACTCAGCAGGGAAACGAACAACTCACGTTGATGCATGGATGTTGTAGCGCATGCTTCATCCTGTCGATTGAAATAGAATTCGAGCGCGGCCTTGACCATCGGCCTCGGGCGTTTGCTGATTTCAACTGAAACCTTTTCTTCTGATATCCCGTCATTAATTTCTGCCGCCAGCTGCAACAATGTGTAACGTGCGACTTGCGCACATTCGGAGCCGCCTTCGGGATAGGCCGCGTGCGCATACTCATGAATTGCTGTACACAAAATATCCCGCACCGGGATATCGCAGCGTAGAATAATCTTTCGGGATACCATGGGAAGATTCTATGTGAAAGACACAGGGCGTGTCTTGTGTGGCATCGCACCTGGATGGTGCTAGCCGGAAAGCAGTGACGTTATGAATTAAGCAAGATCTGATTAACTCCACAATCGTCATTCCCGCACGATGTACAGGGAAGTACAAGTGTCGCGGGAGGCAGGATGCCGGGAGCGACCAAGCGGGAATGACAAATTAACCCTAGTCTTCGCCGTTGTCCTCGAACACATCGTAGATCTGTTCGCGCAATAATTCTTCATCACGCATCTGTTCAAGTTTACGGCGTGCAAGTGCCCTGCGCAGAGTACGCAAGGCTGCTACGCCCTTGTTACGTTTCTTGCCTTTTTTTGGCTTCACTACAACATCGTGGGTTACTGCACTCATCTCATGCCCCCTTGGTGGTTACCCAAATGACTCGGCCCTCTATCCCGTATCGGCCAGTCTTCCCGGGGGCTTTAAATCGCGTTTCCGTGCGCCTGGTGCCAATAATTACAATCTGCGGACTATTCTTGATAGTTTGCGTAACTTAATAATACTTATGAAATATATTGCATGGTTTCCTGCATTCTGTAACACGGGCATGGCGCCGGGGATGAATCAACACTGACAAGCGGGTAAGCTGGAGTTAGTACATAAGGAACATGTACGCGGCCAACCGGTCGGATATACAAGAGGTAATAATAATGAACATACGAACCATCACTCCATTAATCATTTTTCTGCTACTACCCATTGCACAGTCCAGTGCCGAGCAGGTCTACACGTGGATAGATGAATATGGCACAACACACTTCAGTCAAGATCCGCCAAACGACGAAGCAACCAGTGCAGAACAAATCAACTTACAGCCCGCACCGTCCGCCGGGATTATTGCCGGCGATGATTTCTATTCTGTGGCAAACCAGGCTGACAGGATGGAAAGGACACGGCTTGAAAATGAAAAGCTGACTGCCGAGCGGCTTCAGGCTGAAGCCGAAGCAAATAGAGCAAGAGCAGAAGCACGCGCAACACAACAAATCCAGTACCAGGGAAGTTCGCAAGATGATGCAAGATATTATCCGGCTT
>Ga0209271_10000842_pt1 | contig 10677 bp, 12 predicted proteins | sample tdAd002_FD_187123 | JGI IMG/M metagenome (GOLD analysis project Ga0209271, IMG submission 187123) | Marine sediment microbial communities from the Atlantic coast under amendment with organic carbon and nitrate - tdAd00.2 (SPAdes)... | ecosystem: Environmental > Aquatic > Marine > Coastal >... | reverse complement strand
CCGATCCCGTCCAGGAAACGGACGTACGGAACGAGGTGCGTCGCATGGCTTACCGGTAGGTCAGCGTTTGGCATTTGGATTCCTGGCCGAGTGAGCATATGGCTCTTGGCGTGAAATGGCCAGGTCCTCCCAACCAACGCCGCCGGTGCTTCCTCGGCCTCGCCCCCGATGATATCGTCCAATCCATGAACGCCAGCTGGATCGTCGCAAATATGGAGTGGGTTCTGATCGTGTGCGGGGCACTGACCGCGACGATGCTCTTTCCCATGATCGCACCACGCCTTGCGTTCAAACAGATGTTCGGCGAAGTGGCTGAAGGCCCGCTCGGCGAGCTGCTCACCCGCAACTGGGGTCAGATGATTTTCGCGACCGGGCTGTTGCTGATCTATGCCGCCTATCACGAAGAGGCCCGGTTGCCGATCCTGGTGTTCGCGTCCTTCACGAAGCTGACCTTTGCCACCCTCGTGCTCTTGAACGGTGGCCGCTACGCACGAAAGTTGGCGATGCCCGTAGCCGTCGGTGACCTGTCCATGGTCGGGTTGTTCGTCTGGTATCTGCTGGCTGTTTCCTGAAGACGAGGGGCGTCAACCAGATCCTGCGCGTTTCCACGCGAGCACCGATACACCGGTCTTCCCAGCGACGTCGAGGGGCGGGGTAGCCAAGGTCATCGCGTTTGGTCCCTGGAACTCGTAGGCACGAACCTGTGTCACGCCGACCCAGTTGGGGAACATGCTGGCTTCCACGTGGTGGGCCATCTTGTCGTTCTCCGTATCGACCTCGTAGCTTCCGAAATACGCGAGGTATCCGTTGTAGGCCGCCTCGGTCTCCTCGGTTGTCCCGCCGTAGACGCCGCCAGAGGCGAAGCTTGGGCGATCGAGTTTCATGAGTTGTGCCGCGAAGTGACCATCGTCGTCGTACATCAAGCGACCCGTGGCATCTTTTCCGAGGGGATAGATGACCGTGCCGTCATCGAGTCGTTCCTCGTACGACGTGAGCTCCCAGGTGCCTACAAATTTTTCACCTGCCATCGTCTGCTCCCATGCAATTTGATTTTCTCAGAGTCAGCCTCTGTCCCGAAGGCGATGAAGACCCGTGCCTGCATCGGCCATTTCACGCCGTTTGATGGACCGACGGGTGTCCGGCTACCGATGTCTTGCTGGCGCCCGCGACGCTCAGCGCGTCATCGCGTACATGGTGTATTCGAACCCGAGACGAACGTCTTTGTACGCGGGCTTGGTCCATTTACGCTTCGCGGCGTCGGGGGCTTCAGTCTTGTGTGGAGTCATTGCGTGAGCCATGAGAAATCGTCGCACGTGACGATCTCGCCTGTCAACAGACGTTCGCCGGATCGCCAACTCGCCCCCACGGGCGAACGAAAACGAGCCACCTTCGACGATGGCTAGATCGAATCGATGATCACCAATAAGCTCGCACATAGATCGGAGTCTCTGATGAACCCAAGAACGCTCCCCGCACTCTCCATCTGCCTAGTGCTGTCGGTGGCTGGCTGCACTCCGCGAGCCCAGCCGGACGCCCAGCCGGACGCCCAGCCGGACGCTCATCAGGACTGGCCTCACTACGGCGGCAGTCAGTGGAATGAGCGCCACGCCGAGCTGACCACGATCACTACGGCCAACGTCGCGCACATGGTCCCGCGTCGCGTGCTGCAACTTGGCCACGTGGGTACCTCGCTGTCAGCGAGCCCGCTCGTCATCGACGGTATTCTTTACGTCTCCGCTTCAGACAACGTGGTGCAGGCATTCGACGTGCGCACCGGCGTGCGCACGTGGAGTTTCCAGCACGCCATGGATCTCAGCGCCTACCCTGTGTCCAAGAAGCCGTCCGCGGGCGGGCAACGGGCGCCTGCTTGCTGTTCGAATACCAGTCGCGGACTGGCCTATGGAGACGGCACCCTCTTTTTGGGGACCCTGGACGCAAAGGTAATTGCGCTCGATGCCGCTACTGGAAAAATTAAGTGGGAAGTCTGGAGTGTTACGCAAAAAAATAATCCGAGCGGTATCTACGGCTACAACTCCGCCCCTGTCATCGCCGGCGACCTGGTTGTGATCGGCACGAGCGGCGGCGAGACACCGACGCGGCATCATCTCACCGCCTTCGATCAAAAAACCGGCAAGCAGGTCTGGCGCTGGTATGCGATTCCGGCCCCCGACGGTTCCGATCCTTTGGCACCGGACGGTTGGTGGGGCGAATTTGCAGAGACAACGGCATGGGGTCAGGACCTGCCATACCGCGACGTGGTGCAGGAAAAGGCGGACGTAAAAAAATACCGCGCTTCCTGGAAAATAGGCGGTGGCCCCCTGTGGATGCCCGTCACCTATGACCCTGATCTCGATCTGATTTTCGCCGGCACAGGCAATCCGAATCCTGATCTCGATGGCCGTGGCAGGCCCGGCGACAACCTTTATACCAACTCGATCGTTGCGATAGACGCGAAGACCGGTAAGACCCGTTGGTATTTCCAAATTTCGCCACATGACTTGTGGGACCGCGATGCCGTCACGCCGCCGGTCGTTACGATGCTCGATGGGCGAAAGGTTGTCGTCCACGCCGGTAAGATCGGCATCATGTTCGTCGTCGACGCAGCGACCGGCAAGTACATTCGAAAATCAGATATGTTCTCCGACGCACAGAACATGTGGGTGGCACCAACAACAACGCCGGTGACTACAATGCCGGCCGGATCAGGCGGCAATGAATGGTCTCCGATTTCCGTCGACAGCAAACGCAAACTCGGGTTTGTCGGCGCATTGAATTTGCCTGTCACTGCCACGATCGAAGCCGAGGTCCAGGCCAGTGAACACTTTGGGCGAAGCACGGAATTATTTGATCTTGGCGGGGACTGGTCCTTCGATATGAGCAAAGCCGACGGCGTATTCTCCGCCATTGATCTCACCACCGGCAAGATCAAGTGGCAGAACAAATCACCGCTGCCGTTCGTAGGAGGCGTGCTATCGACCTCCGGCGGACTGGTCTTTCAGGGCGAATCAGATGGCAATCTGACGGCCTTTGATTCCGAAACCGGCAAGACCTTGTGGCAGTTCAACACCGGAGCGGGCGTCAATGCGCCGCCCATCGGGTTCAAGCTGGACGGCGAAGAGTTCATCGCCGTGGCCGCCGGCGGGAGCTCCCTATGGGGCTCGCCCAAAGGTGATGCAGTGTTCGTGTTTGGCTTGCCCAAGAAATGGGAACCACTACAGCAGTGACGCCTCAGTCTCCGACCTTCGAATGAACGACGAATCGAAAGGAACTGGCAAGAGGATACTTTCGCGGCTCGGCGAACCATTCACTGCGATCCTGGTCGCGAATTTCACCGGTTCCCTAGGCTTCAGCATCGTGATGCCGTTTCTCGTGTTTCTGGTCCATCAATGGGGCGGAAACGCACTGATTTATGGCGTGATGGCTGCGACTTATTCTGCATTCCAGCTGGTCGGTTCACCGTTGCTCGGACGCTGGTCGGATATTTGGGGACGCAAGCGAATCCTGGTGGTGAGCCAGGCCGGCAGTATGTTCTCGTGGATCGTGGCACTTGCTGGTTTCTATGTCCCGATGCTCACGCTGTACGACGTAGACTCGTCGCTGCTGGGTAAGTTCACGCTGACTCTCCCCTTGCTTTTGTTGTTCGTGGCCCGGGCGCTGGATGGCCTGACCGGCGGTAACGACGCGGTCGCGAACGCGTATGTCGCCGACATCAGTCCTCCGGACAAACAAGCTACCAACTTTGGCAAACTGACGGCATCAACGAATGTCAGCGTGGCCTTGGGGCCTGCGTTGGCTGGCTTCCTGGTTGCAACTGCACTTGGCTATGAATTGCCAGTGATCGTGGCTGCGGCTGTGTGCTTAGTTGCCACGATCATGATCTGGTTTAACTTGCCCGATCAAGAGCCGACTGCCGAGACGATACACCCGCCCCCCGCAGCCGGCGCGCTGACGACCTGTACGGGCGGCCAGCAGCTGACGATAGCTGACCGGCCCGCATCCGCCGCCACTCTCTCGGTCGCAGAAATCCTCCGCCTGCCGCGCATTCCAATCCTTCTGAGCGCTTCGTTCCTGATCAATCTGGCCTTCAGTATTTTCAACATCGCATTGCCAGTCCACGCGGTTCAGGCACTTAGCTGGTCACCCGGGAAAATGGGCGCGTTCTTTGCCGTCATGAGCGTGGTAATGGTTCTCGTAGAAGGCCCCGGATTGAGGTTCGCGTCCAAGGTATGTAACGACGTCGTGCTGATCGCTATGGGTGGGCTGGTGCTCGGTTTCGGTTTTTTGTTACTGGATTCGGGCTCGGACATAACCATGTTTACGGCTGCTGTGCTAATTGGCCTCGGTAACGGGTTGATGTGGCCACTTGTGGTTGCGCTGATCGCGAAGAGGGCTGGCGAACATCAGGGTGCCGTACAGGGAGTAGCAGGCAGCACGGCGGCTATTGCAAGCATCATCGGCTTGTTGATGGGAGGCCTGCTCTACGACTCGCTTCACGGGTGGCTCTTCGTTATTTCGTCGACCCTAACTATCGTAGTGATGATCTTGGCTTTCTGCGCAAGACGCAAAGTCACTAGTGCTCGTGGTTAAATCGGCCGTCGCTACAAAAATTCGCGCTGTCCACTGCATCAGCATGAGGGTTCGGTGTATTCTCACGAACCATCATGAAAATACGAGTTCTCGGTTCCGCAGCGGGTGGCGGCTTTCCGCAATGGAACTGCAACTGCCCGAACTGCAGTCGGCTGCGGAAGGGCACGGTAGAGGCCCAGGCGCGCACCCAGTCTTCCATCGCGGTGAGCGCGGATGGAGAGGCATGGGTTCTGTTCAACGCCTCCCCCGACGTTCGACAGCAGCTGGAAGCGTTTCCTGCAGCGCACCCGAGTCGCGGCGTACGGGATACCGGCATCTGTGCAGTGCTCCTGATCGACGCTCACATCGACCATACGGCCGGGCTCTTCATCCTTCGCGAAGGGGAGCCGCTCCACATCTACTGCACGGACCCGGTCTTTTCGGACCTCAGCACCGGGAACCCGGTGCTGAACCTTCTGAGCTACTATTGCGGCGTGAACCGCTCTTCGATCCCCTTGGACACTGAAGGCGGCTTTCGCATCGAGGGCATCGACGGCTTGCGTTTCACCGCCGTTGCGCTGAGCGGGAAGCCACCTCCCTTTTCCCCACGCCGCAACAACCCCGTCGCCGGCGACAACATTGGGGTTCGGGTGGATGACGAACGCACAGGTGGCAGTCTGTTTTACGCGCCGGGGCTTGCGGGGATCGACGCGACCGTCGAGCGCTGCTTCGACGAGTGTGACTGCCTGTTGGTCGACGGAACGTTTTGGACGGACGACGAGTTGATTCAACATGGCGCCGGTACCAAACGCGCGTCTGACATGGGGCACCTGCCACAGTCGGGATCAGGTGGGATGGTGGAAGTCCTGCGTCCGATCCCGCAAACCCGCAAGATCCTCATTCACATCAACAACACGAACCCCATCTTGGACGAGGCCTCGGCAGAGCGCGCCGAGCTGGATGCCGCCGGCATCGAGGTGGCTCATGACGGTATGGAAATTACCCTATGAACGAGCTCGCACCGTGGAGCGAAGAAGAGTTTGTGGAGCAACTTCGCCACAAGGGGGCGGGGTACCACCTCAACCATCCGTTTGAAGTGATGCTGCGAGAAGGCCGTCTGAACGAACGTCAGCTCCGCGGCTGGGTGGCCAATCGCTATCTGTACCAAAAGAGCATCCCGATGAAGGACGCGGCCATTCTTTCGAACTGCCCCGACCGCGACGTTCGACGTAAATGGATCGTCCGCATCCAAGAGCAGGACGGTAGCGAAGGAGAGGAGGGTGGGAACGAGGCCTGGATACGACTCGGGCAGGCCTGTGGTCTCACCCGCGCGGAGATTCTGAGCGAGGAGCACGTCGCCCCCGGGGTGCGCTTCGCCGTAGAAGCTTACGTGAACTTCGCGCGGACTCGACCATGGCAGGAAGCCGTCTGCGCCTCGTTGACCGAGCTGTTTGCTCCCGGTGCGCACCGAGCCCGGCTCGAGGCGTTCCCGATACACTATCCCTGGGTTGATGAGAAGGGCCTCGACTACTTCCGCCGGCGACTGAGCCAGGCTCGCAGAGACGTCGATCACGGCCTGCGGATCACCTTGGATCACTTCACGACCCGGGAGCTGCAAGAACGAGCCCTCGAAGTGCTTCAGTTCAAGCTCGACGTGCTTTGGTCCATGCTCGATGCGATTCATCAAGCGTACGTGACGCAGGACGGGGGCACCGGATGAGTGCGGGCTTCGCACCGAGCGACATCATCGGCATCGCCCCACACTTTCAGTTGCAATGGGAGGAGGCGCAGCAGGCGCACGTCCTTCTGTATCCGGAGGGCATGGTCCAGTTGAACGAAACAGCCGCGCAGATTCTGACGCTCTGCGCCGAAGGCTGTTCCGTACAGAGGATTGTCGAAGCGTGTCGGGAGCTTTATCCTGGTAACCCTGTCGAGGACGACGTGAGACAGTTCCTACGAGAGGCCGCTTCCAATGGTTGGATCCGCATTGAACGAAGCTAGTCATCCCCTCTGGTTGCTGGCGGAGCTCACGTACCGCTGCCCCATGCAATGCTTCTTCTGCTCCAACCCCTTGGCGTTCGCTACCAACCGGGAAGAGCTGGACACGGAGCAATGGCTGCGCGTCCTCCGCGAAGCGCGCGAGCTGGGCGCCGTGCAACTTGGTTTTTCCGGAGGTGAGCCGCTTCTCCGGTCCGACCTCGAGCTGCTGGTCGCAGAGGCCGACGAACTCAAGTACTACACGAATCTGATCACGTCGGGCCTCGGCATGAGCGAGGGTCGACTGAAGGCCCTCAAAGAAGCGGGTCTCGATCACATCCAGCTAAGCTTCCAAGCAAGCAGCGCCGAGCTCAACGACTTCATTGGCGGCACGAAGACGTTTGAGAAGAAGCGCGAAGTAGCCAAGCTCATCAAAGCGCACGGCTATCCGATGGTGCTCAACTTCGTTTTGCATCGTGGAAACATCGATTCCGTCGAGAGCATCTTGCAGATGGCCGCGGAGCTCGAAGCAGACTACGTCGAATTGGCCAACGTGCAGTACGGAGGCTGGGCCAAGCTCAATCGATCGGTTCTGCTGCCGACGCGTGCACAGCTCGAGCGGGCCGAGGCAGCTGCCAACCGCTTCCGGGAGCGTATCGGGGATCGGATGCGCATTTTTTACGTCGTCTCCGACTACTACGAGGGGCGACCTAAGCCCTGCGTGGGAGGCTGGGGCACGACGTTCATGCAGGTCACTCCCGATGGGACTGTCCTGCCTTGCCACGGTGCGCAGGAGCTCCCCGGCCTGGATCTACCGAAGGTGCAGGACGCAAGCCTTCGATCGATTTGGTACGACTCTGAGCTCTTCGCGCGTTTTCGCGGTGAGTCGTGGATGAAAGAACCGTGTCGTAGCTGCCCGGAGCGCTCCAAAGATTTCGGCGGCTGCCGATGCCAGGCTTACGCCCTCACCGGGGATCCCGCGAACACAGACCCGACTTGTCAGCTCTCTGAGCACCACCACGTCGTCCTAGAAGCCATCGAACATGCGCGGCAGAGTGAGCAAGGCTCCACCCTCCCGATTTTCCGGAACGTGCGGAACTCCAAAGCGCAGCGGTGATGAGCGTCGAGGCTGCAGTTCGAGCAACCGGGGTCTGCAAGCACTATGGGGCGACGGAGGCCCTGAGGGATCTGAATTTGGAGGTGCCAGCCGGCGCGTTCTTCGGCCTCCTGGGCCCGAACGGATCGGGCAAGTCCACGGCGATTCACCTCCTTACGACGCTCATCGCGCCCACCTCCGGAAGCGCCAGAGTCGCGGGCCACGACGTTGTCCGGGACGGGCTCGCGGTGCGTCGCGAGATCGGCCTGGTCTTTCAAGAACCTGCCCTCGATGCCGCGTTGACCGTCCAGGAGACTTTGGAGTTTGCTGGGCGTCTGAGAAGTCTGTCGAGGGCCACGATCGCGCAGCGCAGCGAACAGCTTCTGGCGCTCTTCCAAATGCAAGACAAGCGCGGCCAGCGCGTCGGGACCCTCTCCGGGGGAACTCGGCGTGCGCTCGACATCTGCCGCAGCCTGTTGCACCGGCCCCGGATCCTCTTTCTCGACGAGCCGACCATCGGCCTCGACGTGCCGAACCGTCGCAGGATTTGGACTCATATCCACAAACTGCGCCGCGATGAGGGAACGACCGTCTTCTTGACCACGCACTATCTCGAAGAAGCCGAAGATTGCGATGACGTTGCATTCCTCGCGAATGGCCGGTTGATCGGCGGAGGCCGGCCTTCCGAGCTGATCGAGAGATTGGGTCGGCGCATGCTGGAAATCGAAGGCGAGAACCTAGGTTCCGTCGTCTCCATGCTCGAACCCAGGCTCGGCCCTTGCTTGCGAGAAGAAGGGCGGGCGCTCTTTCGAATTGAGGACAGCGACTTCGACCTCAAGAACGCGCTCGGCCCATCCGTCGAAACACTCCAGAGCGTTCGTCAACGCCGCCCGAACTTGAACGACGTCTTTCTCTGGGTGAACCACCCCGAGCTTGCCGAGGCGATCGCCGCATGAATCTGTTTCCAGTTTTCGCCGTCGTCGAGCGGGACCTGCTGCGCATGCTGAGGCACCGAGGCCGTCTCCTGAGCAGCTTCGTCCGCCCGATGATCTGGTTCCTGGTCATCGGCGCGGGTATCGGCGCGCTGGTCGCGCCCACCGTTCCGGGCTCTTATCAGCGCTTTTTGGTCCCCGGCGTGCTCGGCATGACCATGCTCTTTGCTGCGATGCTCATCGCGCTGTCGGTTGTCTACGATAAAGAGTTCGGCGTGATGCGCCTACTGGTCACAGCGCCACTGCCCCACTACTGGATCGTCCTGGCGAAAATCCTCAGCGGCACGCTGCTCGCGATGCTTCAGGCCGCCGTGATCCTCCTGCTCTTCGCACTCCTCGGCTATCTGGGCCCCGACCTCTCGCCAGCACTTCTCCTGCTCGGCTGCCTCGGGACAGCGCTCGCCTGTGCAAGCCTCGGCATGACCGTCGCGGTGTGGACATCGACTTTGGACAATTTCGCGGTCGTGATGAACTTCGTCATTTTCCCGGTCTTTTTCCTGAGCGGCGCCCTGTACCCGGTGCAGAGCCTGCCGCCCGTCCTGAAGCTCTTCGCCACGCTAAACCCGTTCACCTATGGAGTGGACGTATTGAAGCACGCGTGCTTGGGGAGCGAGGCTGTTATCGCAGGCGCCGACTTCTCCGTTGCGCTGGACTTGAGCGTACTCTTTGGCTTCAGCGCGCTTGCGACATTCATCGCCTGCGTGCGCTTCTCGCATGAAACGCGGCTTGGCCTGCAGGGCTTTCTGAGGGGCAGATCATGAACAATCAAAGTCTCCAGATACGTAGCTGCCAAAATAGGCGAGGTAACCGTTGCGAGCCGCTTCAGAACACCTTATCTGTTTACTTCCACCGACTTGAGAAGCGGTGTTTGTAGTTACTATGCGCTGTAGTTACTATCAGCTACCAAGTCCTCCCCAACGGCGAAACCGGGAGATACACCTTGCATAAACGAAACGTATTCCTGGCCGTTGCCACGAGCCTGGTCTTGTCCGCATGCGCCAGAGGCGAAACCGGAACGGGACAGCGGCCGGCCGACGATCCTGCCAGCAGCACAGTGGCCTCGAGCACGCGAGGAGCGTCACCAATGGCGAATACCCCCTCACGATCCGAACTCCACGATGCACTCGTCGCTGCAGCCATATCGCACCATGACTACGAGCAGCACGTGTTGGGTGGCGTCCGCGACGAGCATTGGTCCGGATTCTACGCCGCCTATGCGCTCGGGCGCCTCGGCGACTTCACCGCGGCCAGCGAGTTGGCACAGCTGCTGGAGCAGGCTCCGGCTGGCGACGATTGGACCACCTCGGCCACGGCTTATGTCCTCAAGACGTTGAGCAAATGACGCGTGTGCTTTGACCGGCAGGCAGATCACGCACCGTAGGCGGGTGGACAAAGGCACCTCTCGTCGCCTTTGCTGTCGTTGCTCAAAACGTTGTCCCGCGTGCGATGTGAGCCGCGACGAGCGCGGCAACCGCCATAGCCTTACGCAGCACGGGCAGCTGCCCATGGGTCGCCGTCCTAGAAGCTCCTCAAGCTGCCATCCGAAGCTCGTCCCACTCTTCAATGAAAGCGGAAAATTGGTTCCAACTTCGCATCGTTGGGGTCAATAACCCCGTGTCGTTCCTCAAAACGTTGTCCGCCCGCGAGATATGAGCCGCGATGATCGCGAAGGTGACCCAGCGGACAGAGCTCGGACCCTTACGTGCGTTGCCGATGGTTCGACAAGCGCGAATTGAGCGCGGCATCCGCCTTCGGCCGCGCAGTGCGCGCAGCTCACGCTCACGCCCGACGTCACGGGGGAACGAGACGTGCGCTTAGGCCGCGCGTCGCGCGTAGCGATGATGCAGCCCGCCGACCATCGGGAGCGCGATGACCTTCCCCCCATCGGCGGACTCGCGCTGGCGGAGGTCGGGGGTGTCCTTGCCGAGCGCGAGGTGGGTCCGGGATCCGTGATAGTACTCGAGGTACTTCCGCAGGATGCGCCGCAGGTGCTGCTCTGAGAGAACGATGACGTGGTCGAGGCAGTCCCGCCGAAGGGTCCCGATC
>Ga0209271_10000841_pt1 | contig 10683 bp, 8 predicted proteins | sample tdAd002_FD_187123 | JGI IMG/M metagenome (GOLD analysis project Ga0209271, IMG submission 187123) | Marine sediment microbial communities from the Atlantic coast under amendment with organic carbon and nitrate - tdAd00.2 (SPAdes)... | ecosystem: Environmental > Aquatic > Marine > Coastal >... | reverse complement strand
CGCGTGCATTTCAACAAGACCAGGCATCAGGTAGCGGTCTGTACCATCAACAACAACGGCGCCCTTCGGCACAGGCACACCATCGACATCACCAATGACTGTGATGACGCCGTCTTCGACGATAATGGTCTGTGCCTCGATGACACGATCTTCTGTCATCGCAATGACATTGACGTTGAGAAATGCCGTCGGCGCGGCGGATGCCACATCAACGATCACGAACAAAGCTGCAAAAAGGATGGTTCGTCTCATGTCGGCAAGCGTAATGCGCAAGTCCTCTACTGGCAAACCACTGGTCGCAGTTCATTGGAATTGGCGTGAGCCGTCGTTAGCGAGGCGCTCATGCCGATCCATAGGATGAACAAAAGGATATTCATGTAATTCTTGCGAATGTAGGTCATTTTCTTGCTCCAAGTAGTGGTTAGGTAATGTGGCCGCGACGTGTCTGCCGTAACCTTGGAGCGCAGTTTGCGGATTGGGCCGGATGACCGCTTGACCAGCGGAAGACCATTTCATGACCGTTTAATGACTTTCTGTTTTCGTCAAGAAAACAACTAGTTACGGAGTTGTAACTCTAGATGACCTTGCCAAGCGTCGCCGCGGAAATGTTGCCACCACAGATGATGACCGCGACCTTGCGGCCCTCGATGCCATTTTTGCTAGCCGTCAGCGCCGCGATCGCAACCCCGGCGGCGCCCTCGATCTGATCGTCTTCCACGGTCATATACTGCCGCATCGCAGCGGCTATCTCTGCCTCGCTGACGAGCACGAATTCATCCACAAGTTCACGGCACAGGTCGAAGGTTATGGCATTCGGTTCGATGCCCCCGGCCGTACCGTCTGATAGCGTTTCTTCGCTGGGCAAGTCCAGTAGCTCCCCGGCGGCGACCGATTTCGCCATGACCGCAGATGCCTCAGGCTGGCAACCGAACAGCGTCAGGTCCGGGTTGTGCTGCTTTAGCACACTACCGACACCACTGATCAGCCCTCCGCCACCGACCGCGATGAACGCAGCGTCGACGTCGGGTAACTGATTGACAATTTCGATGCCGCAGGTACCTTGCCCGGCGATCACGGTTGAATCGTTGTAAGGAGATACGTAGTACATACCGTGATTCGCTGCGTGAGAGCGGGCTTCCAGCTCCGTGTCGAGACCGTCTGTGCCAAAAAAGCGCGCTTCGCTGCCGTAGCTCTTTATTGCATCGACCTTCGCCGATGACGTTTGCTCAGGCACGAAAATAATTCCTGACATGCCGAGTTCGCGCATGGCGTAGGCAACTGCGGCGCCGTGATTACCACTTGATGCTGTCACGCAACCGGCAGCGCGTTGCTCGTCCGAGAGGCTCATCAGGCAGTTCGTCGCGCCGCGCAATTTAAACGACCCTGTGTGCTGCCGGTTTTCAAGCTTCAGATAGACGTCCGCATCGGTAGCTTCGCTGAACGCGGTCGACCTGATCAATGGTGTCTCGCACACAACGCCCGCGATGCGATCGGCGGCAACCGCAGATGCTTTGGAGAATTCCTGTGTGCTCTCGCCCATAACTGTCCCAACCCTATTTCGCCAAGAGGTTACTGAAATGTGACGCAGTTTTCCCATACTTGCACTTTTAGTTAACAATAAGTATCTCCTCTGGCGTGGCGCGTTGACGCGCCCGGCACGCCGTGCAACGATGGCTTTTCGTATGACAAAGGCACACTTGTCGAAAGGCAAGGTCGCAAAGCCACCGGTCTAAGGGATGTTCCTATGACAGCGGGGTCGCCAGCACGATTCTTTCGTCTCAAACCTGCAGACGAACCTTTCGTTGATGTGTCTTTGGCATTTTCCGCAACATTTGCCGGAGACATGGATGTACGTAGCAAACCTCAGACAAACCGGGGCATATCGCGTCAAGAGAATCATGGAGCCCGAATTGACCGGGCCCATAACGCAGGAGCCGACCGACCTCAACCAGCTGCGTAAATTACTCGCCCCTGACTCACGCACACCCTTGCCTATTCGCATCCAGGGCGCGGGAAGTGCCTGCACCGATTGCAACACGACCGAGAGCGGAACGACGATCAAGATGACGGGCATCGACCGCATCATTAATGTCGACTCCTACAACCACACTGTAACGGCACAGGCCGGGGTTCTCGTCGGTGATCTCGTCACAGAACTGGCCGAATACGACCTCGAACTTGTGGGTGGCTATGACCTCGCAGGCCGCACAATCGGTGGCGCGATCTGTGCGCCGTGCTTCGGGCCGAGTATCGGGACCCACGGCGCCTACTTCGCGAGCAACGTCATCGGCATGAAGATCATTCGTGGCGACGGTGAACTCCTCAAACTCAATGCCAGCCAGAAAAACCTGCTCGGCGCTTTTCGCACGAGCTTCGGCGTCCTCGGTGTTATTTACGAAGTGACGATGCGTGTCCGGCCGATTCGCACGTTTACCGCGAGTCATCGCCGCGTAACGATCGACAAGTTCGCCACCGTTGTCGATGCGCTGGCCACCGCGGACGTAGGATTCAAGTTCTACCTGATGCCGTATCGTGACCGCGTGTATCTCGATCTGCGTCGCTATGAATCGGATCCGGGGAGTACTTACAACGCCCCGTGGAAACTCAAAGATTGGGGCGAAAGCACCGTCTTGCCGCATATCTTCAAGTCGCTGAATCGCGTCGTGCCCATTCAGTCGGTTCGCTACAAGCTGATTGACACAATTTCCGAGGCGACCCAGGGACTCGTGAATTCGCGGCTTGTCACCACTGGCTCCAACGCCGCGTCACAATCGAGCCCTGGCGCCAAGCGTCCTTCGCGTCGCTGCTACTACTCAAGCTGGTGCTTTCCGGCCGCCAACTTCTCGATGGTCGTGAAGGCCTACCGAGATTTTTGTGAGACGACGTATGCCACGTCGAACTATCGCTGCGACATGCCGGCCGTTGGCTACCGTCTCAGTCATGACGCGACAGCACTGCTGTCGCCCTCGTTCGATGAATCCATGATCGCGCTGACCTCCGCCTCCACTCAGCCAAAAGGCTGGGATGACTTTGTCATTGACCTGGCAGAGTTCGCAGAAAAGTGGGGCGGCATTCCACTGATCAGCCAATCGCGGGCGCTGCGCGCCGAGCACGTCATCCAGACCTACAGCAAACGACTCGATTTCTTCCGCCGTATGCGCCGCAAGCTGGACCCGGACAACCGCCTCCTTAATCCGTTCCTGGCCCAATTTATGCAGTGAATATCCTGCTCAAAAACTGAGCAATTGGTCGGTTACATCGGGTTACACGAAAGCACTGGACTTTATATATCGAACTGATACTATGCATCGCCCCGATATATGGGCAGGAACGACTGCCCTGTTTGATGTTCGAGTGACGCGCGATGGATGTAAAAACAGTTTGTCTCGGAATGCTGACCGGCGGCGAGGCCTCAGGCTACGACCTCAAGAAGTCGTTCGAATCCTCAATTGGCCACTGCTTCTCGGCCGGCTACGGCTCGATTTACCCCGCGCTCGCATCACTCGCCGAGTGCGGTTGCGTGAGCTGCGAGGAAATCCCACAGGACGGCAAGCCAGACCGCAAGGTCTACCGCATCACTGACAAGGGCTGGGAGCATCTGCTCGCGGAACTCGACAACCCGGCACCCACTCATAAACTGCGTTCCGAGTTCCTCGCGACCATGGCATTCGCGCATTTAATGACACCAAAGCAAGTACAAACGGTTCTCGACAGCCGCGTCATGGATGTCGATCAGAACCTGCAGATCATCGATGAATTCGAGAACGGTTTTGACGACGATGCGCCAATTGGCGTTCGCTTTACGCTCGGCTTTGGCCGCGCCATGTTGCATGCAATGAAAACTTACGTTGAAGAGAACCGGGACATGTTTGAGAGCGACGAGACACAGAAAACGGTGGCACGATGAATAGCGAATTCCTGGCAAGGCACCGGTCCTGGTTCTATTCGGGTGGAATCGCTGTCCTCATCACGGTCTGGCTCGTCTCGGGGTCGTTCGGCGACGACGAGGCACCGGCAGGCGATACCCATGCGAATGCGACTGGTGTCGCTGCGCCGCAGAGCAAAGTACGCGTCCGCACTCAATCGGCAGAAGAAATCGTGCGCACGATTGTCGTCAATGGCAAGACCGCGCCCGCGCGTATTGTCGAGTTGTCGGCTGAAACTGATGGTCGAGTTGAATTCATTGGCGCCGAACGAGGCGCAAGCGTTGAGCGTGGCGGCACCATCGTCAAGCTGGACGAACGTGATCGAAGCGCCCGTCTCGCGCAGGCGCACGCCACTGTCAAACAACGTGAAGTCGAATACGAAGGTCGACTGAAACTGCAATCCGCAAGTTACGTTTCGGAGGCGCAGCTCCAGGAAGCGATCGCACAGCTCGAAGCCGCGAAAACAGAACAGCGTCGTGCCGAGCTGGACCTCGAATATATGGCCGTGCGCGCGCCGTTTGATGGCGCCCTGCAGTCGCGGGTCGTCGAGATTGGTGACTTCCTCAAGAGAGGCGACCCCATTGCTACGTTCGTCGACAATCGAATGATTATTGTCGCAGCCAATGTGTCCGAGTTTGATGCGCGGTACGTAGCCGTCGGTGAATCGGCTGAGGCACGCCTGGCCACCGGCGAACAGGTTCGCGGAACGATTCGTTACGTCGCGCCGGTCGCCGACGAAACCACACGTACCTTTGCCGTCGAACTCGAAATCGACAACCAGGCTGGTCAGTTGCGTGCCGGCGGTACGGCCGAGTTGTTCATCCCGGCGGAAACAGTTTACGCCCATCGAGTGTCGCCATCGCTGCTGACACTCGACGATGCAGGCAATGTCGGCATCAAGATCATCAATTCTGACGGCGCAGTCGAGTTCGTCGTCGCCGATATCGCGCTGTCGACGAGCAGTGGCGTCTGGCTTGCCGGCCTGCCGGAAACCGCAACGATCATTACCGTGGGTCAGGGCTTCGTCAACTCGGGGGCAGTCGTGGAAACAGTGCCCGAAGGAGACATCGAAACTTCGGTTGCGATCAAGGCAGGGTCCAGGGACGACTGAGTCATGCAGATCATCGACGCTGCAATGGCGCGCTCACGTACGGTCATTCTTGGCCTCATCTCGGTTTTGATCGCCGGCGTCATCACGTACGTGACTATTCCCAAGGAAGCCGAGCCGGATATCGAGATTCCGATCATCTACGTGTATATCGAGCACGTTGGTATTTCCCCCGAAGATGCCGAGCGGCTGCTCGTGCGGCCGATGGAGCAGGAGATTCGTTCGATCGAAGGCATCAAGGAGATGGTCGCCGAGGCCTTCGAAGGCGGCGCCAGTGTACAGATTGAATTTGAGGCAGGCATCGACACTGACAAGGCCCTGCAAGACGTGCGCGAAAAAGTCGACATGGCCGAGTCCAAACTACCAGGTGACTCTGAGGAGCCGACCGTCAACGAGGTCAAGATGACCCGTTTCGATCCGATGCTCGTGTTGAATCTCGCAGGTAACGTTCCGGAGCGAACGCTAACCACAATTGCCAGGGACCTGAAGGAGGATCTCGAAGCCATTGGCGGCGTTCTCGAGGTCAATCTCGTTGGCGTCCGTGAAGAATTAATGGAAGTCGTCGTCGACCCGCTCGCGATGGAAAGCTACGGCCTCGACCAGGCCCAGATCGTGAGTTTTGTTTATCGCAACAACAAGCTGGTTGCGGCCGGGTCGTTGCAGTCCAGTGAAGGCCGTTTTCCGGTCAAGGTGCCTGGCGTATTCGAAAGCGCAGCTGATGTTCTTGACCTGCCCATCAAGGCTGACGGAGAACGCATCGTACATTTCAAGGACATTGCCGAGGTCCGGCGTACGTACAAGGATGCAGAAAGCTATGCGCGCCTGAACGGCAAACCCGCGATCGCCATCGAGGTTGTGCAGCGCGGTGGGGCAAATTTGCTGCAGGCGATAGATGATGTCATGGCAATTGTCGAAGCCGAACGTCAGTACTGGCCCGGTGACATTGATATCAGCGTGTCGAAAGACAAGTCCAACGACGTCAACGACATGCTGACGGAGTTGCAGAACAACGTCATTGCAGCGGTACTGCTCGTCTTCATCGTCATCGTTGGAATTCTCGGTATTCGCTCAGCCCTGCTCGTTGGCATTTCGATCCCCGGCAGCTTCCTGCTCGGCATCCTGCTGATCGGTTCATTTGGGATCACGATCAATATGATGGTGCTGTTTGCGTTGATCATGGCCGTCGGCCTGCTTGTCGATGGCGCGATTGTCGTCACCGAGATGGCCGATCGTCGACTGGCTGAAGGTGAATCTCGCCACGACGCCTATTCACGCGCTGCTATCCGAATGTCGTGGCCGATCATCGCGTCCACCTGCACGACACTTGCAGCGTTTGTGCCACTGGCCCTGTGGCCCGGCACCTCCGGCGAATTCATGAAGTACCTGCCACTCACATTGATTGCAGTACTGTCGGCTTCTTTGCTCATGGCGCTGTTGATCGTGCCGACACTCGGTTCGATCTTCGGCAAGACCGGTGCTGTCAGCGAAGCAGCACGACGCAACCTTGCTGCAGCCGAAACCGGTGACCTGGACAGCATTGAAGGATTCACGGGCAGATACGTGCAATTCCTGAAAAAATCGCTACAGACGCCATGGCGCAATGTTGGCTACGTCTCGGCACTACTGGTAGCGATATATTTCGCATTTGCGATGTTCGGTCGCGGCACAGAGTATTTTCCTGACGTCGAGCAGCCATTCGCCATGGTCGATGTTCGTGCACGTGGCGACTTGTCCATCGACGAGCAGGACTTCCTGGTTCGCCAGGTGGAAGAACGCCTGCTTGGTATGCCGGAAATTGAATACCTCTACGTAAAGACGGGCGATGTCAGGGAAACGCCGGACCAGATTGGCTCGTTGACGCTCAATCTGATTGAGTGGGACCAGCGCCGCACTGCGAATGAGATCCTCGCGGAGGTGCGCGAGCGAACCGCCGATCTTGCCGGTATTACCATCGAAACACGCAAACCAGATCCTGGCCCGCCGCAGGGCAAACCGATATTCATCGAATTCTCGTCGCGAGACGCAGACCTCGTCATCGACACAATCGAGCTCGTCCGGGCAGCCCTGGAGCAACACCCAGGCGTCACCAATATCGAAGATGGCCGGCCGCTGCCGGGCATCGAATGGCAAATAAAGGTCGATCGGGCCGAGGCGGCCCGTTTCGGCGCCGACATCACCCTGGTTGGCGCCATGGTGCAGCTCGTTACCAATGGCATCATGATTGGCGAGTACCGCCCCGACGACAGCGACGACGAGATCGAAATTCGAGTTCGCTACCCTGCGAAGGACCGCAGCCTTTCGCAAATCGATGAACTGCGCATTCCGACTCCGAACGGACTTGTGCCAATCAGTACGTTCGTTGAAAGGGTTCCGGCCCAGGAAGTCAGCACGATCACACGTACTGACATGCGACGCACGATGACCATCGAAGCTGACGTCGAGCAGGGCTACCTCGAAAACGATGTTATTGCCGAGCTGCGGCAGATGCTGCCTACGCTCGACATCGATCCGCGCGTGAGTGCTGTATTTCGCGGAACGATCGAGGATCAGGAAGAAGACGAGTCGTTTCTGGCACAGGCCATGATGATGGCCATAGCAATCATGGCGATCATTCTCGTCACTCAGTTCAACAGCATTTACCAGGCGCTTTTGATTCTGACCGCCGTTGTCTTTTCTACAGGCGGAGTTCTGCTTGGTCACCTGATCGCGGGCATGCCATTCGGCGTAATCATGAGCAGCATTGGCGTCATTATTCTCGCCGGCATTGTCGTCAACAATAATATCGTCTTCATCGACACCTACAACGTGTTGCGGGGCCGCGGTACTGACGCATTTGATGCGATTCTCCGTACCTGTGCGATGCGCCTGCGGCCCGTGTTGCTGACGACAGTGACGACAGTCATCGGCCTGATGCCGATGGTGCTGGGCGTGAACATCAACCTGATTGCCCGTGAGGTGTCGATCGGCGCACCAAGTTCACAGTGGTGGACCCAGCTCGCGTCCTCAGTTGCGGGCGGCCTGGCATTTGCCACGGTCCTCACGCTGTTCCTGACCCCGAGCCTGCTCATGGTCCAGGCCCGGATCGCAACCAGGCTGGCAGATCGTCGCGCCGCAAGATCGAGCCAAACCGCACCCGTCACGCCCTGAACCACTGGTCCGGAAACTATCTAATCCAAAACGCGTGTTCGCGCATCTAATAGATATGCGGCGGCGCGAGGACGCGTTTGCCACTCTAAGTTACTGATTTTATTAGAAGGCGTTTAGGATGAAAGGTGAGAACTCAGGGGTTGCGTTATACCGAGCTAGTGTTATACTTCACTACAACACTAAGTTACCTCGAATACTTCGGAAACAATCATGAAAGCATCAAAATCACTACTCGCCGTTCTGACCTTGTCGAGCCTCGCAATCATCCCCGGTTGCGGGACCGGCGAGGCCAGCATTACCGATGAAGCCGAAGTACGGGCTGCAACGCCGGTACCGGTCGAAATCGCAATTCCGGTTCGCGCGGATATTTTCGCAACCTACCATGCGACCTCCACGATTGAGTCTGATGCGGACGCGCCGGTACTTGCACGCGTCCCGGGCGAGGTAGTTCAGCTCCTCGCTGAAGAGGGTGACCTTGTAGAGGCCGGCCAGGTGCTTGCGCGCCTCGATGGTGAGAGACTGCGCCTCGAGATGCTTGCAGCTCGGGCGGACCACGAACGAGCCAGCAAAGAACTTGATCGTTATGACGACCTTGCCAAGCGCGGGCTTGTCAGCGCAGCGATGTACGATGGACTGAAGTTCGACGTTGATGCGCTGCGAGCCAAATACGACCTCGCTAATCTTAACTACAAATACTCGGAGATTAGCGCGACCATCAGCGGTATCGTCTCGTCCCGTGACATCAAGCTCGGGCAGAGCATTGAATCCAACAGTGTCGCATTTCGGATCACCGATACGAGCGAGCTTGTCGCTTACCTGCAGATTCCTCAGTCTGAGCTGGCGAAGTTTTCGGCCGGCCACAATGCGACCTTGCAGGTCGATTCCATGCCTGGCACAGAATTCAGCGCGATAATCGCGCGCATCAGTCCGACAATCGACTCGCGAAACGGTACTTTCCGCGCAACCGCAATTATTGACAACGCGGCTGCCGATCTCGTACCTGGCATGTTTGCGCGCTTTACAATTGCCTACGAAAAGCATGAGGATGCACTGCTGGTTCCTGGTAATGCTGTTGTCGAAGAAGATGACGAAGCATCGGTTTACGTCGTCGCCGACGGGGCTGTTGCCCTGCGCGTCGTGGAAACCGGAATCAAATCCGGTAACCAGATTGAGATACTTGGCGGGCTTGCCGACAACGAAGAAATCGTGGTCGTCGGGCATTCAGGCCTTCGCGATGGCAGCAAGGTTCTGGCGAGCAATCGAAGCGTGAACAGTTTTACGGGCTGATCTGCCGGGCCGCCGTGCGAGAGCGCAGACTCTCCAGGTGCGGCACAATCAAAGGGAGGAGTTGATGTCGCTGAATCACTTGGGTCCAGCAGTACTGGCGTGCGCGTTGTTAATTAGTGCATGCGCACAGGAAGGAGCGGAGCCCGACACTACCGAGGCTGAAGAAGAAGAAATCGTCGCAATCCCGGTCGAGATGGGAAAGCCAACTCGCGGTGATATCGTTGCTGTCTATTCCGGCACGGCGCCGATCGAGGCAATTGCCGAGGCCGATGTCATTGCCAAAGTGGCCGGTGAGGTTCGAGAGATCCTGGTCGAAGAAGGCGACGACGTTGAGCAAGGCCAGGTGCTGGCTCGGCTGGACGGCGATCGTTTGCGACTTGAGCTGGACCAGTCTCAAGCAAATCTGCGCAAGCTTCAGAGAGACTTTGAACGTAACGTCGATCTGAAGGAAAAGGGCCTGATCTCAACGGGCGACTTTGACAAGATCCGTTACGACCTGGAGGCACTCGAGGCTTCCTACAACCTCGCCAGACTCGAACTCGACTACACACAAATTCGCGCACCGATCAGTGGTGTCATCTCTGACCGATTTGTCCGCCTTGGCAGTACCGTTTCTGCCAACGAGTCCGTATTCAGGGTCACGAGTTTTGATCCTTTGGTTGCATACCTGCATGTTCCCGAACGCGAGTACCGAAATATTGCGAAAGACCAGATTGTCGGCATCGACATTGACGCGCTGCAGGGACAGCGCATCATTGCCTCGGTGACTCGTGTCAGCCCGATCGTCGATCCACAGACAGGCACATTCAAAATCACGATCGAAATCAGTGATGAGGGTCGGCGCATCAAGCCGGGTATGTTTGGCCGCATCAGTATCGTCTACGACCAACACGTCAATGTTTTGCAGATACCGCGAAGCGCGATACTCGAAGAAAGTGGCGGAACGAGCGTGTTCGTTGTTGAAGACGGCAAGGCCATGCGCCGTGACGTCAGGACCGGTTATGCGAACAGCGGCATGATCGAGATAACTGAGGGCCTTGAGGATGATGACAAAGTCGTCACCGTTGGCCAGGCGGGTCTCAAGGATGAAGCTGTCGTCACGATCATCAACGAGGCTGAAGAAGCACAGGTGAGCGACAATGCGCCGACTGATTGAGATCGCGACAGAGCGCCGCGTCACGATCGTCATGCTGATGGTCGCGATCGTGCTTTTCG
>Ga0209271_10000840_pt1 | contig 10699 bp, 7 predicted proteins | sample tdAd002_FD_187123 | JGI IMG/M metagenome (GOLD analysis project Ga0209271, IMG submission 187123) | Marine sediment microbial communities from the Atlantic coast under amendment with organic carbon and nitrate - tdAd00.2 (SPAdes)... | ecosystem: Environmental > Aquatic > Marine > Coastal >... | reverse complement strand
AGATCAGATAAAGTGCGCCAATCCATTTAAAAATAGTGAAAAGGGTTGCCGAAGTAGTCATTAACGCCCCAAGCCCTAAAAGAGAAAGCGTCATTGCCAAGAAATCTCCTAAAAGTACGCCTATTACAAGTGGCACGACTGATTTGCGCCCATGAGTCACAGCTTGGCTTATTACCAAAAGAATTGTCGGACCCGGTATAATGAGTATCAATGTTGCCGCCAAGACAAAGGGAATGAAAAGTTCTATGTTTATCATTTTCTCCTAAATTAATCCAATATTTCTGGAATATTGATTCTAAAAATCCAACTCCAGTCTCTGGTAATGTCATTTTTCATAAAATACTTGATACATGGATACGTATTTTTCTTTTTCCAATAAAAAATAGTCATCTTCTGGATAATACTTTGCAAGTTCAGGTTCATCGCCTGCAAAGTTTTTAATTGATTTTAAAGAATCCCAAATGGTTACCAAAAGGAAATGAGCTATTTTATCTTCGTTTTTCCGTTGAAAAAATAGTTTTAATAAACCATCAACAGAACTATAATCTGGTGCTGCTTTCGAAATCATAAAATTCTCATATTCATCAGCCTTTTCAATAGCAACTTTACCATGCCATAATCTCATAATAGCCAAAATATGACCTCCTATAACTCAAACATAGCGTCGTTTTGCAATACAGATATATTGAGAGTATCTCATAGGGTTCAATTCTTCCAATACGTTGGAGATATAAAAGGTTTCACAGCAGATACCATGCCCCCAACATCTTATACAACCATGCAGAATACGGCTGGGTGAACACGGAAGTGACTTTCTACCAGACAAAATTAACTCCTAACAGCGGCCCGTGCATGGTCATATCGTATTTAAACAAGTCCGCACCACTCCCGTCTTCGTAGTCGATATCCATATACCGGTAACCGAAAAGTAAAGACACGTGTTTCCATGGTTGAAATTTGAACAGACCGGCAAGATTCCATGTGAGGTCAGAACCAATGAATCCAACATCTCCTCGGGCAATTAAATTCCACTTCTCATTAATGGTCCAAATATAACGACCGCCGATCATTAGATCCCACCAGCTCTCTGTTCCATCGATCTTGCTGGGTAAAGGCAGAGAACTGGTAATGTTTATTTCGGGTTCAAGTGAATAATATCGAGCACCGCCTATGACATCAAAGGCGTTTTCACCGAAGCTGAAGCGATAAATACCGGCGAGTTCTGTCATCACACTCGTAAAATCAACGTCCAACGTAACAGGAACCGGAATAGGAATCGTCTCTTGACCACCTAAAGTCAGATAGTTGACGTCAATTAAAAATCCCCATCCGTTCTTATGCAGCCCCTCGAAATGTACTGTAAAAAGAGCCTCGAGACTACTGGCAAGTTCTTTAAAATCGGCTACTACCGGTGTTGTGGTCGTTCCTGTTGTCATTTCACCGTCCATGCTGACGGCCCACAGATAGAACGGAGCAAGATTAAAATCCCAGTCGCCGGTATCTGATGATTCTCCAGCGTTTGCCGCTGTACAGATGAACAATACTATTAAAACACCAATTGTTATTGCTATCATTTTGCGCATGGTAACTCCTCCCTTTGTTGATTGAGATGGAATCAATATCGATTTCTTCAATTGAAACGATTCTTTTTGTATAAATGTCTAACGTGGGATTCGACCAACATTTCTCAATCGAAATAAATAAGGACGAAACTACATTTTGTGATCAATCTTTTAGCTTCTTTAGTTGTGATATATTGAGAGTATCTTACAAAATACCGTCTTGTCAAAACTTGTGTTACTTAACAGCTATCGGCAATTGGACTCATTTGGGATAAGTTGAAGGTATCAAAGGTTTCACACCAGATACAATCACCCCAATATATTGCATAGCCTTCCAAATAAAAAGCGTGGATTTTTAACGTCAATCCACGCTTTGTTTTCCATAGGTCAAAGTGAACAATGACAGCCGCTACAGAACGCTCCGGTTCAGAGGTGGCGCATGAGTACAGTCCGATTCAACTGATTGTTAGCTGGCGAAAAGGCACATGCCCACAACTTGGCATCAGTTTGCCGGTTTGTAGGGATCTAGCGTGCCGGGGCGGATCGGCGGCTCCTTTTGCAACGAGGCTGCGTGATCTACAAGCACTTGCCCTACCGGCCAGCGCACCCAACCGTTCTCGATCCACCGCGGGTCGATCGGATACTCCTCCTTCGGATCCGTGTGTAGGTCGTAGAAGACTGGAATTGAATACGTCTTCACCTCTTGGCCCCAAGCCGAAGGCACCTCCCTGGTCATCATTTTCCAGTTGCGCCACTTTGCACCGTAGAGCTCGTTGCCGACGTAGATGACGACGGACTCGCGGTTCGACTTCTGTTGCTTCCCGACGAGGAAATCGTACTGGTTTACGCCGTCGATAACGCGATCGCTTGGCACCTTGCCTCTGGCGACGTGGGCGAGCGTCGGAAAGAGATCCATTTCATGGACGATCTCGTTGTTGACCGTTCCAGCCGGTATTTTTCCCGGCCAGCGAATAATGAACGGGCTGCGTAGCGAACCCTCCAGCGCGGTGAAATACGAGCCACGCCACGGGCCGCTGAAACCGTGATAGGGCTGCTGGGAATCCGGGCCATTATCAGAGGTGAAAATGAAAATCGTGTTATCGTGAATTTTTAATCGGTCGACCTCGCTGAGTAGCCGACCGACATACGCATCGATCTGTGCAAGTACGTCGGCGTACTCACCGTTGCCTGTCTTGCCGGAGAAATCCGGGTGCGCGGTCACCGGCATATGGGTCTGCGTGTAGGGCAGGAAGAGGAAGAACGGTTTGCCCGCCTTCACCTGCCGATTCATGAAGTCGATGGAGCGGTCGGTTAGCTCCTTGTCGATCAGGGCCCGTTCCTTGAGGTTGTATACACGAAGCTTTTTCGGTTCCTCACCCTTGCGCGCTTCCATGATGTACTCCGGATGTGCGAACGGGTGCGAGTCCGGGCGATACCGAGTGTTATCCGGCCAGAAGGCTTCGTCACTCGAATTCGGGATCCCGAACCATTCATCGAATCCCTGGTCGGTGGGAAAGCGTCCCTTCGTGTGGCCAAGGTGCCATTTGCCGAACATGCCGGTGGCATAGCCGGTTTCAGCCAGCATCTCAGCCAAGGTGACCTCCCATTGCGTCAGGCCGTAAATCGGAGTTTCGATCGGAATCGACCCATTGCCGGTGCGGACGGCATAGCGCCCCGTCATGATCGCCGCACGACTTGGAGTGCATTGGGCTTCGACATTGAAATTGAGCAGGCGCATACCCTCGCTCGCCAGTTTGTCGATGCGCGGTGTGGGCGCCCCGCGAAGAATACCCCCGCCGTATACCCCAAGCTCTCCCCATCCAAAATTATCCATAAACACCAGAACAATGTTTGGCTTGGCGGTTTGTGCGTTTGATGTGCTGACTCCCAATACAAGGACCATCATGGTGAGCAACAAGGTCGTTCCCAGTTTCATAGTTTCCTCTCCTCTTTAAAGTTTCGGTAGAATGACCAGCTAACCATTGATTATCAGGTTAATTTGCCCTGACAATACGATATTGACATGTTTTCAGGCAAATTGGCCCAAACTACAGATACATTGAGAATACCTTAAAAAAATCGGACTTGTCAAAACCTGTGTTATCTTTTGGGTATCACATTAATTCAGAAGGTTGATAGTCGTACATCATTGCAGATATCTCAGGTTCACCCGACATTTGAATGTTGGAGGTAACCCAAGAATTAAAACAGGTCGGATTCGTGCAATCTCCATTACATATCACCGCCGCGCCTCTTTTCTTAATTTTGATCATATCACAAATTGTTAATTTACATTAGCTAGCAGCACAATACAGCCCTTGTGGCAATGATTTCGAACAGAAACCTTAAATATTTTGATCTTCAAATTTTCAAGGTCTAAGGGAGAAGTCATGAACTTTTGTCAATAAATTTATGATTGGCGCACATACAATATATTGTGCCGTTAACCATAATTTCTTTGGTGAAAAAAATGGAATTTTTATTTCGATGTAGGTTTGAAGTCTAAAAAAATCCAAATTGCTCAAATATTCAAGATTTCAATCACTGATCACAAGGTTGGTTCTTTTTCAGATAAGGTCATTGGATATTGGGATTTGGGATTAATAAATTCGATATTTCACGTTCATTATCTGCAGGTGTGGATTGCTTTTTTATGCAAAATATTTGATTAAAATTAATGAAAATAGCAATTTTAATATAAATTATTGACATAATCCTAAATTTTATGTTTTATAATTTTCAATTACATAAATTGCGATCCACAAATCAACCTGGAGACAACCCATATGAACATGGACAAGTTAAATCTGCAGATCGCCAGACACCTGCAGGACGGTCGTAAGTCCTTCAGGACTATAGCCAGGGATCTTTCGGTTTCGGAGAATACGGTTCGTTCCCGGGTTGGAAAACTGATCCAGTCCGGCATCCTAGATATCGTCGGCCAAGTGGACACAGACCATCTTCCAAATCATCAAGTTGTGGTTGTCGGCGTGAAGTTGAACACCATGAAGCTGGAGGAAAAGGGCGAAGAGTTCAGCCAGCTCAAGGGGGTCGTTTCTGTTGGTGTTGTCACCGGCCGCTACGACGTTATTCTAACGGTGATGTTGAACGAGGAGTTTGAACTGCTCGACTTTTTCAAGAACGAAATGTCCAAGGTCAAAGGAGTACAGTCCACCGAAACCTTTGTCCTTTTTAGAAATTTCAGCTGGAAGATTCCCTATGTCCTTTAACCGCCGGTTATTGAATACATATAAGGAGTACTCGCATGATATCCGAACCTTACAAAATCAAAGAAGTCAAGAAGATTGAAAATCTGAAAATCTATGAGAGGTGGAACATTTTGAAGATGATTCATTTTAACACGTTCCACCTAAGTTCCGACCATATAACTTTCGACCTGGTGTGCAGGGGAATGTCCGCCTGGTCCCATTATCAAAAGGCTGCGCTCATGATCGGTGATGAGGCCTACGCTGGCAGTCGCAACTTTATCCATCTGCAGCGGAGTGCCGAACAGATACTCGGCCTTTCTCATATCGTTCCCACTCACAATGGAATCGGAGCAGAAAAACTTTTGGCTACGACGCTTCTGAAAAAAGGTCAGACCGTACTTCACAATAGGGGCCGCTCAGAAGGGCTTGTTCCGGAAAACGGTGGGATCAGCACTGATGTTACCTGCCCAGAGGCATCTGATTATCAGGCCCCGAACCGGTTTGGCGGAAATGTCGATCTGGAGAAGTTAAAACGCCTTCTGGAAAGCGAAGGCCCGGAGGGTGTGGCCTATGTTTATCTTGAAACGTGTCCCGTAGCCTGGAACGGCCAGCCTTTTTCACTTGATAACCTTGAGAAGGTCGCCGCCTTGACCGCCTCCCAATCCATTCCTCTTGCCGTCGACATTTCCCGTGTACTTGAAAATGCCTACTGGATCAAACAGGTGGAGCATCCAGTCCTGGATTATATGGAAATCGTTCGAAAGATCATCTCCCTGGCCGATGTCGTTCTCATGGATGCCAGTCAGGACTGCCGGTCGGATGTGGGCGGCCTGATTGCCAGCCGCCAGCCTGAACTCCATGAAAAGTTCATGAATCAGGTAGTGGTTTTTGAGGGACTGCATACTTACGGAGGCATGACGGGTAGGGCCATGGAGGTTTTTGCCGTGGGTATCGAAGAGATGCAGGAAACAAGTCTCCTGGAATGGTATAACGCCCAGATCGAACAACTCATAAAAATCTTAAGAAAAAAAGAAGTGCCCGTATTCAGGGGCGGAATCGGGATCGCTCTTGACGTGGATCGCTTCCTCCCCCATCTGACAACAGATGACCATCCCAAATTCGCACTCGCCGCCGTTCTGTACATTCTGGGCGGCCTAAGGAGTAGAATTGATGGTCTCTGGCAGTATCATACCCACGGGCAAGGCCGCCGAATCCTCAATCTGGAACTTCCCCGGAACGCTTACACCCGAAACCATTTGCAGAAGATCGCAGACATCATTTCCAGGGCATACATCTGCAGAGAGGAAACAACCGGACTCAAACTCATGAATAAACCCGAGTTTGCGGACCAGGCAATTCTGGAACCGGACAGACATCGGCTTTTTGCTTCCTTTCCGCAGGAAGCGGCAGGTGAAGCAGATCATTTCGAACCTTACAAGATCGCCATTTTCGAGCCCCTCAAGCTGACGGATAGATCGCACCGGCTCCAAGCCATGGAAAAGGCGGGTTACAACACTTTTCTTCTGAACTCCGAAGATGTATACATCGATCTGCTTACCGATAGTGGGACATCGGCCATGAGCTGCTACCAGTGGGAGGGCATGACCAATACGGTGGATACCCCTTACAGCAGCAAGCACTATATAGATCTGATCAAGGACTTTCAAGATATTCTCGGGTTTAACCACATTATTCTCACTCATCAGGGCAGGGCTGCCGAGCACATTATGTCGTCAACCATGATCAATCCCGGCCAAATTGTCCCAGGCAATATGTACTTTACGACGACAAAACTGCATCAGGAAATGGCTGGCGGTGTTTTTACAGACGTCATCGTCGATGAAGCTCATGATCCGGAGAGCCTTTTTCCTTGGAAAGGAAATATTGACGTGGCCAAGCTCGAAAGGGAAATTGAGCGTGCAGGAACGGGAAACGTGGCCTACATAAGCTTCGAGATGGCGGTGAATATGGCGGGCGGACAGCCTTTCTCCATGCAGAATCTCAAAGAAGTCTCCCACGTATGCCGAAAAAACGGCATTCCGGTAATGTTCGATGCCACCCGCTGCGTTGAAAATGCCTATATGGTCAAGGTGAAGGACCCGGAATACAGGGTAAAGCCGGTTAAAGAGATCCTCCAAGAAATGCTCAGCTACGGGGATGGGTGTACCATCAGCTGCAAGAAAGATTTCCTGGTTAACATGGGCGGCATACTGGCATGTAACAGCAAAGAGCTTGCTACGGAATTTGAAAGAATGCTTCGCATCTGGGAAGGAGACATCAGCAATGGCGGCCTTGATCCGAAAGACATCGAAGCTCTTCACAGGGGACTAATTGATTCTCTCGATGACAACTACATTCAGATGCGAATCGAGCAAACCCAGGAGTTCGGTCGCAAACTGGTTGAAGCCGGTGTACCCATTGTTGTGCCTCCTGGCTCGCATGCCGTATTTTTAGATTGCAAACGATTCTTGCCTCATATCGATCAGGATGAATATCCGGCTCAGGCCCTGGCCGCTGCAATCTACATTGAGACGGGAGTACGCACAATGGAGAGAGGAAATGTTTCCAAGGGACGCAATCCTGTTAACGGTGAAAACTACCGCCCGGATTTGGAGCTGGTAAGGTGTACAATCCCGAGAAGGGTCTATACGAACTCTCATTTCGATTATGTAGCCGATGGAATCAAGCGGCTCTATGAAAAAAAAGACCGTATCAGCGGCCTTCGTTTCGTGTATGAGCCTGAGGTCCTCCGCTTCTTCCAGGGAAGATTCGAACCGCTGAACTCTTGAACTCTCTTCTCCAACTAAATTGGAGAAGAACCTAATTTTTTAATGCTTTTTAAAAACTAGCGGTTGCACCATTACAATTGCATTTATGGCCAACCACAAAATAGAACGGGGTGATGCAATAAAATAGCTCACCCTGTTTCATTTAAAGCGATTGACTTCTTTCCTAAACCTTCATTTTTTCGGCCTTCAAAAATTCAACTCTGAAGGGAGAAGTCTTGAATTTTTATTGATAAATTTAGAATTGGTGCTTACACAATATGTTGGGGTGGCAGAGTAATTTGAAAAACTCAAGGTTTAGGGCCTAAGTCAGAAATTCCTGAAAATTGATGGTTTCGAACCGAAATCAAATTAGGAAAATCTTGCTAATCAAGCCATTTTTATCCATATCAATTTGTTGTGATATCTTCAATTCCATCGGACAGGCGATAGTGTGATATCCATTCCGTATATTGGTGCTGGCATCGGTTGGAATACAATGAGAGAAACTTATATAAAAATAATTCTTACAACCGGTGATAGCTTGCAAAACCTCCAAATATCTAATAAATCCAAACCGATGTGATACGATTGAGATATCTGAAATCTTGCCGCTCTAAATCAGTGGCGTGGGAACTATCTTTCAAGAAAACAAAACAAGCTTAAAAGACGTCCGCTGTCTTTTTTTTATAATGAAACCTATTTTGATTTAGTGTCCATTCGATCTAAAAACTGTGCAAATCGATTCTGCGCCCTCCCTTATCGAGAATGTTTTGCAACCATGGATGTAACAATGGCAGAAAACACTTCTATATTTTGCTGATTGGATATTGATGCCAAGGTTCGGACAATTCCTCGATCTTGCTTAGAATAGGACTCGCGCTTTTCAAGGTATGTAAAGCGACAAGAAAGCGTATCGCCTGGATGAACAGGATGGTGCATACGGAGTTTATCAAAGCCTAGTGCTGCCATCGACGCGGTACGTCTTTGACCATGTGTGCTAAACCACGAAAGAATGGAAAAGATATGAGCAGAACAGGCAACGAGTCCTCCAAAAACTGATGAAACTGCCGCCACTTCGTCAATATGAAAAGACCGAGGATCCCAATGGCGAGCGAATTCGATGATCTCTTCTTTCTTAACTTGGTATGTCACTGATTTGGTCCTCTTGTTTCCTACCTCAACATCTTCGAAATACATGATATCCATCGGAATCGCTCCTCACTTTCGCAAAATATTTTTCAGCCTGCTGCCTCTCTGTGACTTCTTTTTAAACTTCCGTACTCGCTGTACCAATTCTTCATACCTTGGTTTTACCGATATCCTTCAATCGAAATAAATAAAGCGGATACCATGGGCTACAACAACAAGTCCTGTTCCCAACCGTAGTGTTCGATTTTTATTTCTTCCATACGGCTCGTTCCCAATCCGTAAATTTTATCAGCGGCTTCTACGCAAATGGGGGGTGGAGAAAGATGCCATGGCTCGCCTCTTAAGGCTTTCCTTTTTTCCGTGATAATTTTTAAGCAAACAGTTTCAACGGCAACAGGATCTGCCCCGGCGATCAAGCCATTATATGCCCATTTATAGCGAGGATCAGGCTGGGGTCCCTTATCACAAAGCGGATAGAGTGCATCTACCAAGATAAGTTTTGTTTTACCTTTTACATGAGGAAGGTTCCAAATTTCTCCCAATTTAGAACTGTTTTCATCGTGATATGAAGAGGGGCTGTCTGAATACATAATGTAATTTTTTAAAACTGTTCCGATTCCCGTTAACCAGTGGGCTTTAAGGGCTGGTAGGGAAATCAAAGCGGTGCAGGCTCTGGCTTTTCTAGACCCACCCTGCGCCATTTTTATCTTCTTTTTTGGAACTCCTATGTCCATTAATGCTATTCTAACGGCATAAACCAATTCATCATGCGTTGGATTTAAATGCCCTGTGGTCACAAGACCAACGGTATCTTCCGGTTTTATTATAGACGACCATGCATCTTTACTATTATTTTTGCCCGTCAATTGAATCATCGTTTGATCAAGCATTTTCTGATACACATTGAAGTCGACAGCAAAGTCGGCATCCATAACATTTTTGTCCCTTACCACCGTAACTAAGCTTGAACGAACTGCTTTTTCGTCCGCCATAGCCCACTTAACACCTAACATGGAAGTAGCAAAAGTAGCACCAATGGTTCCACGTATAAAATCTCTTCTTGTGATTAGTCTCTGTTTATCCGGCATGATTATCCTCCATTTTTATTAAATTGATTTGAATTTGTTTGAGGATATTCTGAGCAGATTTCTGATCAGGACATTCAAATACAAATGCAATAGAGGGACCATGCAGTCTATAGCCTAACCATCCATCCTCAATTTTGAAAAAATACGGACTTTCGGTCATTGAACCTTCGACAAAATCTCTTTTGCGTTCCGGCAGATAGGCTTTATGAAATTTTTTCAGGGCTTGTCGTGCCTGTGTAAAATCTGAATATTTTACAAAAAGAAATTGTACACGTTTAAGACCTCCAATATTAGCTTTTTCATAAGGTGCAGTCACCGCTTCGGCTGAGAGATCCAAATTTAGAATATTTTGATGACTGAGATAATATAATGAATTCAGAACCGGATATGAATGAAAATAACCGATTCTATCATTTCTTAATTCCCAATGTGAACCGATAGTTTGTGGAAGAATATTTAATAATCTTGGCTGAGGGGGATTCTTGTGGTTTGCAACAATAGCTCGACCTAAAGAAAGTACGGCCTCCCTGGAGTCAGGAGTTTCATGTTCGGCCATGACTCGCGCATAAATATTATCAGACCAGATACGTAGTAAGCCTTTACCATAAAGAGCACTGTCCGGTGGCGCAATAGCGTATGACGCTTTACTAACGGGAGAATGATTAAAAGTCACAGGCTCACCACCCCAATCAAGTGACAGCAAGCCAAAGGCATCGTCAGAGGTTTTCATATAATATAGTTCTACTAAAATGATTTTTTGATTATCAGCCGTATATTCATATACCTCAAGGTGGTTAAAACCATAGCTTAAATACAATTCTCCTGCACCATTCATATATTTAAAAATGTTGGTTGAATCAATTATTTGTGCAGAGTCTGGTCTGGTCCAGGCACCAATAGTTTTGGGGAGATTAATTTCATTT
>Ga0209271_10000839_pt1 | contig 10700 bp, 10 predicted proteins | sample tdAd002_FD_187123 | JGI IMG/M metagenome (GOLD analysis project Ga0209271, IMG submission 187123) | Marine sediment microbial communities from the Atlantic coast under amendment with organic carbon and nitrate - tdAd00.2 (SPAdes)... | ecosystem: Environmental > Aquatic > Marine > Coastal >... | reverse complement strand
GTTATGTACGTGTTGTCGGAAATGAGACGGAGATCGGTGTCATCGGCGGTGGCACCATGACGGTCGCGACCGGATCAGGTTCAGCGGCTACTTCAACGGTCGGAGCGGCTGCCTCTTGCTCCTCGCCAGGCATGTAGACCTGACCCACCGGACGAATGCGCTCGGCGACGGCTGCCTGGAATTCTGCGGCATCGCGTGTATACACACCTTGTGTCAGGTCGGACATTTTCATCGCAAGTACGAGGAACGCCAGTGCGATAGCGGCGATGATGCCGATAACAAGGGAATACATATCAAAGAATTTTTGGTCGCGGCTCAACTTACTGCTCCGGAGTTTGCGGTCTTCTGATCGCCCGGACACGGGTCCTGGGCGGTGGCGGGCGATTATATTACAAGGTCAGTGCCAATGCTTCATCGTCTCAATAGTGAAATCTGACTCGAAGATACGCGTTGCTGGCGTCCTCGAGCTGGCCGAAAAACGTGTATTGGTCGCTGCCACCGAACAGATTGGCTCCACCAGTCACAGACCAGCGGTCGCTGTGCCGGTAGGTGTAAACGGGTCGCAGGTAGAAATCGCTGTCACTCGGTGAGTAAAACGTGAATAACGACCAGGTATGTTTATCGCGGCCTGCTTTATAGGTAAGCCGATTCGTCAGCAGGTGGCGGTACTCATCCGGTTCGTATTCGGGAAATGGTGAGTTCTCGATCAACTCGTCATGATCGAGCGTTGCCTCGAGGTAGTACTGCAAGCCCACCGTAAAGTTCGGTTTCGCTTCCCATTCGTAACCCGCGAGAAAGCGGAACTGATCGTTTGGAATGAAAGGATCGGTGCCGTCACGATCATCACGCGACAGATAGTAAGACATCTCGACATTGAACAGTCCGGGGCCAAGTGCCTGTCGCAGGCTCGCACCAATTGAGCTCATTGGAGCGAAGGTTGGTTCGAGTTCCGATGTCAGCGCAGTCGGTTGCTTGAAAAAGCCGTGATAGGCATACGCGGCATATTCACGCCCCTCAATCGTGCGAAAAAGGCGCAGTGCGAACTCACCGTTAGAAAATGATTCGTCAGGATCGACTGCGGAGAGCGGCGGGCGCGGTGCAACGTTCTCGCCTGCCAGAGGTGAGAAGAATGAAAATCGCTCACCGGTGAGGTACACATCGGGCTCAAAGACCGGGGTCCAGACGAAGTCGACATTCACAACGGGCGAGAACCGCGTCAGGCGGATCGCATTGCCGGGGGCTTTGAGATACTCATTATCGCGACCGGCGAAGAAAGAGACGAAGTCCTTCGGAAACAGGTCATTGAGAAAGACGAGATCACCCGTGCCCCAGGTCTGCACCTGTCGCCCTATTTTTACGTCGAGCTTTTCGCCAATCGAGAATGCGGCCGTCAGGTCCCGGAAGTCGGCATCCCAGCTGTTCTCGATGCCGTCGTAATCGATGTCGGCCTTGAGGCTGATCGTGACTTTGCCCGGTTGCCATTCTGACTCGATCCGACCACGCAACTCTTCGAGCGTATTGCGATTGTCGACCAGTTCGTCCTCATTAAAGCGCGTGCCAAGACCGCCTTCGACAAATCCACTCCAGACCGTACCTGCCTCCTCACCTTCCCAGCCCTCCTCCCATTCGCTGTCATCCCACACGTCATCTTGTGCAAGGACGGTGAGCGGAAGCAAAAGGAGCAGCGGCCAGAGATTCATGTCACAAGGGGGGACTAATCAGCCGGCCGCTTAAGCCAGTCGCGTGGGGGGGTACGCAACGAGCGCTCCGTAAACAATTCTTCGGGAAGTCCAATGTCGTATTTGATGTAGCGAAACTGCATATCTGTTTTGCCGCCGGTCAATATGTCGGAAACACGGCTGGTCGTTACCGTCGGATAACCATCGAACTCGCCGACCTCGAATACTTCCACCCGGCGGTACAGATCGCCTGCTGCGTTCGTATACTCGATTTTCATCGGCAGGAAGGTCTCCTTGTCGATCCAGGTCTGGTAGCTCACGAACTCGACGCTTTGTGCATCCTTGGGCGCGTGTCGCAGTACGTAAAACTCATCATTGGTTTCGATAAGCTCGTGGGTGTCATCGGATGGACGACGTCCTGACACGTCTTCGTAGAAATAGTGAGCGCCGACAAAGCTTGTGCGTTTGTCACCGGCGGAAATGCGTTTGACGAGATCCAGCCCCGGCAAATACAGCCAGCGGTCATCGTCGCGTTCCATGTGTTTGTCGACGAGGAATACCGTGTTGCGCACGTCAGACGGTTGACTGAAGACGACGAGGAACTGCTGATCGCCTGTATCATCAACGTCGCGGCGCAACACCGTAAATTGCCTCCGTTGCTCGCGCCCTTGTGCATCGCTAATGATCATGCGCACTTCGGAACGACCGTCCGCGCCAGCGTAGTAAGACGCACGGTCCGCGCGCGAGATGATTTCGTCAGCGTCCGTCAATACTTCGGCGGTAGCGCTCACCCCGACACTCAGTGCCAGCAGGGAAAAGAACATTCGTCCAATCATTGTCTAGCTCCTTAATTCAGGCATGTGCCGCTTGAGGTGGAGTGCTCAAAAATGCGCCCTGCTTTTTCAATTCGGGGAAAAACCAGGGTCCGGCCCAGGACATCAGGGCGGGCAGCAAAATGAGGGTCGTAACGCCAGACAGCGCCATGATTGCGGCCATGAATGCGCCCACCGTGATGTACGGTACAAGTGGGGCGAAGAACAGTGGCGTAAAGCCGATCGCAATGACAATGGCGTTTCTGGCGATCGCCCGTGCCGGCTCTTCGAACATCTGCTTTTCAGCCTCGACGAACGAACCAATACTTCTTAGCAGCGCTCGCGTGCGTTCAAGAAAGTGAATTGCGAAGTCAACGGACAGCCCGAGCGTCAATGACGACAAGACGGCAATCGGCATGTCGTAGTCTTTCCCAATCCAGCCAATGATGCCGTAGACGCCGAGTATCGTAACCGAGAGTGGCACCATTGCCAGCAAACCGAGACGGGCGTTGCGGAACAAAAACGCCATCATCAGATATACGGCCACAAATGCACCCATCAGGCTCTTGAGCATTCCCTTGACCATGACGTCCTGCCAAACGACATTGATGAAGGTCTTGCCGGCCCAGCGCATTTCGACGTCGGCCGGCAGCGGGTGGTCGGCGAGGTAATCGTCAAGAAAGTCCATGGCCAGGCTCATGTCCTGGTTGTCGCCACTTTTGAGCTGCAGCCAAATTGCAGTAGATGTGTAGTCGGGAGTCACGATGTGCCACAGGTCGTGCGGCCTGTGCGACGACTGGTACTGCATCAGCGTCTGTGCGACCGCAGCAGCGGTAGCCGGGATCCGATATTCGGAGGCCTCTCCGCCACGCAGTTCGCGATTGACGACCTTGACAACATCCGTCACAGCATTGGACTTGCCAACGTAGCCTGAATCAGTCAGTGCCACCTGCACGTTACCGATGTACTCCAGCACGTCCGGGCGCAAAAAGTACTTCGACTCGACCTGCGCCTGTTCGGCGAGTTCCATCAGTCGCTCGAGGGATTGAATAGTCGTGTCGCTGTCTGCATCAAACAGTGCGTCGTCGACTGCCGCAATCAGGTTGCCGTAATAGGCGCCGATGTCGCTCGGGTCTTCGCTGAGCAGTTCACGAATGGGTAGTGCGAACTGTTCATCGACATCATCCAGCAAATTTTGTGCGCTGACGATGAATTCGGGGAGAGCCCCATCGTCTTCGTGAGTTAGCACAACAAACGCGTCGTAAGTGCCGGCGAAGTGCTCGTTGAGAACATCATCGGCTACGCGAATTGGGTGATTCGCTTTGAACCATCGGACCGGATTGTCATTGATCTCGATGCGATAAATGCCGGCAATGCTGACCGCGATTGCCAATACTGCAAGTCCACTGATCAACTTGCCGCGCTTCATTGCGAATTTGCCACTGCGCCGCAGCGCCCGGGCAAGGACGGTGTCGGTGTGCGGTGTTTTGGATCGCGTGGCGAGCTTGTCGAGTGCAGCAGGCTTCATGCGGACCACGTATGCCGGAATTAGAACGATCGTTAGTACAAAGGCGAGCAGGATGCCGAATGCGACGAATGCGCCGAAAATCTGTACGGGTGGAATCGGCGTCAGCATCAGAGACAGGAAACCGACCGCCGATGTTAAAGACGTGAACAGCATCGGCGTGAACAGGTGTTCGACGACCCGTGAGACAATGATCTTTGCGTCGCCACCACGTCGATAGGAATCTGCGAAATCCGACATGATGTGTACCGAATCGACAACAGCGATCGGCATCAGAAAAATCGGGATCATTGAACTCATGATATGAACCGTGAATCCCATGCCGATCAGGAGGCCCATGCTAATGACAACGGTTGCCATCGCAACGAGCATCGGGGCGATGACGAGTTGCGCGCTGCGGAAGAAGTACAACATCAACAGGAAAATCATCAAACCGGCGAGTGGTGCCGATATCCCCATCTGGACGAACATATCGTGACCGAAGGTATCCTCGGCAACCGGCAAGCCGGTGATGTGGTAGGCGTCGTCCGAATCGAGTTGCTCAATCAGAGAGCGAATTTCAACGGATAAGGGATAGCTCAGATCCTTGCTGGCGATTGGTACGTAGATTGTTGCGGCCTTACCGTCTCCGGATACCAGGGAGTCTTTTAACAGCGGCAGCCGGTCAACCTTGGCGCGAATCTCGGCCGATTGCTCTGCAGTGACAGGTGCGTCACGCATTAGCCACTCGAAGCGAATCATGCCTGGACCTTCCTGATCGATGTTGTCGACACGGGCGAGGGAGGCCAGATCCGGCGCCATAACACCATCGAGCTCGAGAACCGACATACTCAGGCTGTGCAGAGCAGTCAATGAGTCGATGTTATAGATACCGTTTGGATGTTTTTCGTTGACGATGCCGACCACAATCGCATCGTGATAAGTAAACGTCTCTTCAACCGCGTTGTGAAACACACGATCTGTTTGCTCGGCGGGCAACATGTTCTCGGGATCGGTATCGATCTGAATGCGGGTCAACAATGCGCCCATGGCGACGACGAGTAGCAGGATTACTGCGTACACGGTCTTCGGACGCTCCGTCGCCACATGGATAAAGGCGTGCTTCATCAGGCAGGGCTCCTCTGGCTATGCCGACTTACTTTAGTGAACGCTAATATATTATAACTATCTAAATTAGTAAAGACTAAATTATAGACATCTAAATTAGCTTCGTCTATAGTAAGGGCTGGCAATACTATAGTCCCAGGGAGGCGATGAGGTGCCAGCCGATAAAACTGTTGTTAAACAAAACCATACGTCGTTTTCGCCCGAGCGCATGACCGACCACGCTGGCGACGCAGCTGGGCTGATGAAGGCGCTTGGCAACGAAAGTCGGCTCATGATTTTGTGCACGCTCGCTGACGGGGAGCGTTCGGTGGGCGATCTCAACGAGATCATTCCATTGAGCCAGTCGGCGCTTTCTCAGCAACTCGCTCGCTTGCGTCGGGACGGTCTCGTCAGCACACGGCGCGAGTCACAAATGATTCACTACTCATTGGCCGAAGGGCCGGCCGATCGAGTCATACATTTATTACACGACATTTACTGCGGCGCAGGCCTGGTCACAGATAAGGAGAAAAATTGATGGAAAGCGGATTCGGATTTGGCAAACACGTGGACATGGATTTTGATGCCGCAATCGAGAAGGTGACTGCGGATTTGCAAACCGAAGGTTTCGGTGTGCTCTCCGATATCGACGTCGCAGCGAAAATGAAAGAAAAGCTTGACGAAGACATGCCGCGCTATCGAATCCTTGGCGCCTGTAATCCAGCGCTCGCGTTTGAGGCGATTGGTGCTGTGCCCGACATCGGTCTGTTATTGCCGTGCAACGTACTGGTTCGCGAGGACGACAAAGGCGCGGTGTCAGTCAGTTTCATGGATCCGCAGAGCGTGCTGTCTCTCGTCGACGATCCAGGCGTCACACCGCTGGCAGGAGAAGTAAAGGAAAAGCTGAAGCGCGTCCTGGCTGCAGTCTGATCCCAACAAAGTCTTTGCTCTCCGCTTGGCCGCCTATGTCCGGGTGGACACAGAGGTTATAGTTCCCCCCGCATGGAGAAATTGAGAAAGATACGCCTGCTTAGCCTGCTGCTTTGCGCAATGGCTGCCGTGAGCAGTCATGCTCAGGAGGCTGATGAATCGGCGACGCCGGCAACACCGGAACTAATTCAACTGGAAGCCAGTTGGTGGTCCTATTTTGAAGGGCCGCGTGACGAGGTCGAATCAAGAATCGACGGGTTTCTCGGCGATATCAGCGCACAGGTTGGTGGACTACAAACGGCAAACGAGGCGGACGGACAGTCCATCCTGGATGCGGTGCGTGAGAACTTCAACGCATACCAGGCGCTGCTGGACGAAGATGAGCCGGAACTCCTCGAGCTGCCACCAGAAGACATCAGTTATTCCGTCGATGATCTTCTGAGCCTCGCCGCGCTGTCGCGGAACGCTCTCGACGAAGCGACGCAGGAGCAACTCGAAGTTGAACGCGAACGGCGTATTCTGGATGGTGCCAGCAGGCGCCGGGATCTGGCGTTCAAGTCTTACGTGGACGCCGAAATCGGCGACGAAAGACTGCTCACGGCACTCAGGCTGATTCAGGCGCGGTTGGCGCAAGCTATTGCCGAGCGACGCTTGCAGTTGCTGACACAAAGGCAGGTACGCACGACTGCTTATGCTGAAGGACTTGCGGCGCGTGTTGTGCTCGCGAGTGACAGGCTTGCGACGACGATCGACGAGGCCGGCCTCGATAAACTCATTGAACGAGTCGCGGAGACAGAGGCGCTGGTTACCGAGGCGCAGGAAAACTTGCGTTCCGCTGAGCTCGCCGCAATCGGTCTCGACCTCGACACACCTCAAGGCCGGTCGCAACAGCGGCTGCAACAACAACAGTATCTGGATGCGGAAGTCGGCCTGGCGCTTGCGGAAGTGGCGTTGGCGGACGCGCAGGCACGGCACTCGTGGGCAGAACTGAAACTGGGCACGGCCCCTGACGCGCAAGCATTGCAGGAGCGGGCGCTCACCTGGTCAGAACTTCTTCGACGTGTCGAATCTAGCGCAACGGATTGGCAGCGAGAAACGCAGGATGAATTACTCGCCGTTCAATCGGTCGACCGGGACGGGCTCGATCGGGCGTCGCGTCGATTGCTGGATCAGAGATTGGGTACGGCACAGGGCGCGCTGACCCGGACCGGTGAGTTGGGCACCGCTGTAGCGGATCTCGAAATACTCGCGGCAGCCGTGGACGACGCAGTGGCCGAGTATTCGGGCGCCTTCAGGTCGTGGCTAAGTAGTGCGAGCCGATTGGTGAAGACTGGCTACCTGCGCGTCATCGGTTTGGCCGATGTCACTTTGTTCTCCGTAGGGGAAACGCCGGTCACGGGACGAGACATCCTCCGAGTCCTGATTATCCTGATCGTTGCATACTTGTTGTCGCGCGGCATTCGTCATGCGATCAGGCGATTTAGTGACAGTGAGTCCGCCGGTACCCAGGCGTCGTTGTACACCGTGGGTCGACTGACCCATTACACCATCTTCGTCATTGCCGTCTTTATTGCCTTGTCGTCTATCGGCCTGAACTTCGGCAATCTTGCCCTGGTCGCGGGTGCGCTCAGTGTCGGTATCGGCTTCGGCTTGCAGTCCATAGTCAACAACTTCGTCTCCGGTCTGATCATCCTGTTCGAGCACACCTTGCGCGTCGGCGATTACGTCGAACTGGACACTGGCCTCACCGGAACCGTGAAAGCGATAAACGTTCGCAGCACACTTATTAACACGAATGACAATATCGATATCGTCGTGCCTAACTCCGAGTTTGTGACAACGCGGCTTACGAACTGGACATTGGGCGAGAGGGTTTTGCGAGTTCGAATTCCGTTTGGCGTTGCATATGGCAGCGACAAGGAACTCGTGCGAAAGGCGGCGCTCGAAGCCGTGGCCGAGGTGCCGTTCACGCTGAGCAGAAAAGGGCGCGAGCCTGACGTATGGCTCGTCGACTTCGGTGAAAGCAGTCTCGATTTCCTATTGTTGGTTTGGGTGAACCGGCAGGGAGCACGGCGACCGACGCGAACCCGCGCCACCTACCTCTGGGCGCTCGAAACCAAGCTGGCCGAGCACGGAATTGAGATTCCGTTTCCGCAGCGCGACATGCACCTGCGTTCGGGTTGGCCCCCAAAGAAGTGATCCTTATCTGACGCTGGCTCAGCGGGCCGCGCGCTGAGCGTCGTGTTTCAAGCGCATGACCCGCCCCCGACTGACGTAAAGCAAATCACTGATTTTGAGTACCAGTGAGTCCTCGTACTTGTCCAAACGACCGTCGGCGTAGGCGATCTGCCAAAGTAACGCGATGATACGTGCCTTTTCTTCTTCGCCCAGATGTTCGTGCAACAGTTGCGTGAACTCATGCACGGATACGATATCTTCGGCTTTGTCACTTGCAAGATTGACGAGTTGCGCTGCTTCCTCAGGCGCAAGGTCAAAATGAGTCTCGATAAGCTTCAGCACACTATCGAACTCACTCTCTTCAAAAACACTATCGGCGCGCGCGACGTCGAGCATGAGCACAGCAGTCGCCATGCGTAGAGCTGCATCACGATCTACGGCAGCCTCCGCGCTCGAGTCCGCGGTTGATATTGTTTCGATTACCTGGACGAACAGTCGCTTGATCATTTTTAGCCAACCGTCTCCTCGAATAGACGCAGCCAGTTCAGGCCGAGAAGGCGCTCGAGATTGCCCTGCTTCCATCCCCGGCCCTCAAGGGCACGAATGAGATTGCGATAGCGGTCGGGAGTATCGAGTTCAGGAATCCAGGGCGGCCAACGCAATTCGTAGCTCGGTTTGAAAGACTCCGTGCGGGGCTCGTACCAGTTCTCTTTGGTTGCCCAGGGCGAGATGCCTTGTGGTGGAAAATCTGTCGAGATCCCTACGTGTTCGACCCCGGCGATGGCAACGGCATGTTCAATATGATCCGCGTGGGTTTCGATGTTGCTCTCGCCACCGGGGTCGGGACCGATGAAATACCCGAGTGCAATCATGCCGACAACGCCACCCTTTTCGGCGCATTTGCGAATCTGTTCGTCCGTTTTCGCGCGTGGGTGGCCCGACCGGACCGAGTCGCACATCGTGTGCGTCATTGCGACCGGTTTGTTTGAAAACTCGATTCCTTCGAGCGTCGTTTGGGGACCACAATGTGACAGGTCGATCATCACGCCGATGCTATTCATTCTCTCAACCACTTCGACGCCGAAATCCGAGAGGCCGGCGTTGGTTCGTTCCAGGCAGCCGTCGCCAACAAGATTGCGGAAGTTATATGTGAGTTGAGCGCAGCGCATACCAAGCGCGTGCAGCGCGTCGACATTGTTGACGTTACCCTCAAACATTGTCGTGTTCTGAAAGTTCATCACAACAGCAGTTCGTTTGCTGTCGCGTGCGCGTTCAAAATCCGCGGCCTCGCGGGCAAGCATCAATTGATCAGGACGCTCAGCGACTCTATCGCGCCATTCCGCTAGAGCATCGATGGCAATTTGAAGACTGTCTCGCGGCAGGCTTTCGATGATGCCGGAGTAGTTTGCTTTGCGCAGTGCGACGAATACGTCGTCTTCCCACTCTTTGCCGAAACAGAGCGCGTCGATGATCAAGGCGTCGTCGTAGAAACTCGCCGACTTGGCGTATGCAAGATTCGGTACCACCGCGGCCGTCGTGAGTCCGGCCACCGCACGCAAAGCATCCCGTCGAGTCATCTTCATAGCGTGTCCTACAGTGTAATTGCGATGGATTATACGGTATCCCCCTGCCGCGTGATCGTAAGCTCATTGTGGTTTAGACCTATTTAGATTCTCCGGATAGCTCCTATACTTTTAATGAGATTCGCAGTGGAGATGATCATGACTGACATTGACGACCTCATCGAAGAACTCAAACAGAAACGCGACGAGCTTCGAGTACAAATCAATCTGGCGTCCAGGGAAGTGAAGGACGAATGGGACGAGCTCGAGGAGAAGATGCAGGACTTCGCGGAAAAAGCTTCGATCAGTGAAACCGGTGAAGGGCTTGGTAAGGCGCTTGGGCAGGTAGGAGAAGAGCTGAAACTCGGCTACGAACGCGTTCGCAAGGCTATCAAGGACGACGACTAAGGTACAATCTCGCTCCCCGCGCCCGTAGCTCAGCTGGATAGAGCACTGCCCTCCGAAGGCAGGGGTCACAGGTTCGAATCCTGTCGGGCGCGCCAGTAAATGAAAAGGGTCCCAACGGGGCCCTTTTTTATTTACTTGTGTGTCCCGCCCAAGGAGACGAACGTTGTTCGATAAATCGCGCTAGCGATTTAGACGCCGCAGGCGCCCCGAAGGGGTGAAGATCGCCCCTAGGCGATCTGAATCAATCCTGTCGGGCGCGCCATTTTCTTCGTTTGAGGGCGCGTAAGTAGTTGTTTGTTAGCTAACAGCTGGAGACGCCCGCGGACAACATATACAAACGAATCACAACTGCGCCCAACTCGGTCCGGCAAAATCCCGGCAAGACCGATTCTTGATCGCTAATCGTGTTTGACGATTATCAGCTCGTCCGTCGCAAACCCAAGCTCGCGGGCTTTGTTCACCAGTGATTGCAAAATGTCCGGCTCCATTTGCGGTGTGCGGCTGAGAATCCAGAGGTAAT
>Ga0209271_10000838_pt1 | contig 10707 bp, 6 predicted proteins | sample tdAd002_FD_187123 | JGI IMG/M metagenome (GOLD analysis project Ga0209271, IMG submission 187123) | Marine sediment microbial communities from the Atlantic coast under amendment with organic carbon and nitrate - tdAd00.2 (SPAdes)... | ecosystem: Environmental > Aquatic > Marine > Coastal >... | reverse complement strand
TCACTTGATAAGTTGCCTGATAGTCTTACCAAAGAGCAATTAAATATCGATCCTACCATACTTGTTAAACAACTTAGAGAAGGGTTGCAAAAAGATCTCCCTTTTAAAGAACAACAAGGGATGTTTAAAGATTTAATAGAAACCTTTTCAGCTAAAGATATAATGAGTGAAGAGGATGCTGATCGCATTATTAAAGAAGTAGAGCAATCTACAGATAGTAGTGCGCTTAATCATATTGCTAATAAATTAGATTTTATTAAATTGAATCAACATAAATCTAAATTTTCTTTAGATGAAATGAATGATTCAATGAAAGATATGGTAACTTCTAGTGAAGAAATTACCGATACACTTAACAAAAAGACTGCTTTTGGACGATTAGGACAAGCTTTTACTCAACATGCTGGAATGGTATCTGCTAAAGGTACTACTGAAAGTGCATCTGCGCTTGGTATTGGTTCTATGTTTGGTGGAATGGGGATTGCTGTTGATGAAATTTTTGGTGTCTCTGAAAGGCTTGGAAATTTAGCAGAAGAGATGTTAAAAGGCGGTAGAGGTAAAGGTGCTGATCGAAAAGCAGTAGGTAAAGATACTAAAGACCATTACGACAAAACAGAAGATGTTCAAGGTAAAGTACTTGATAAATTATCCGATGTAGCTAAAGAAGTTGACCCTGTGCGTTCAGCCGCAGCTAAAAAAGCCTGGAAAAAACGGAAAGAGCGTGACAAACAAATGGGTGGTATGTTGGATAGTTTATCAAATATTGACGAATCCTTGGGTACTAAAAAAGTTAGTGCTGATTTTGATCGTTCTGCAGCGGCCATGAAAGCATGGGAAACCAGACGAGAACGATACGGGCCTACTGGTATGAAACCAAAACCCGATGTTATTCGGGGACCTCCTAAACCCCAAGTACCTAAAGGCTTAATGAGTATCTTACAAGCTATTTTAAGTAAGTTAACTGAGATACATAAAGAAACATTAAATATAAATACGAGCATAAATTTATTCCCTTATAAACCGCTTGAAAATCTTGCGGTAGCAGCTCTGGAAAAAGGATCTATTTACACTCACGATGTAACCGCAGTCAAGGCGGTTACAGATAACACATCTAATATAAAAGAAGCTTTAGACACAGTAGAGTTGCCTTCTAAAGATGATGTAGTATCAGCTACTAAAAATATATCCAAAGATACTGTTAACAAAACCAGTAAAATTACAGGTGCCTTTGTTGGTAACTTAAAACAGGTTGCCGATCACATGGATTTTCAACGTGACATAGCTTTTGATAAAATGTCCACTTCCTATGAGCGTACTGGTGAAGAAATAGAAAAAGCAATTCTGGAATCCAAAAAGGATGAAGGGAAAGAAAAAGGAGATAAAGGCAAGGGCGGTTTTTTTAGTGCTATGTTTGCAGGCTTATTTGATAAGCTAAAAATGCTTATGATGAAGCCTTTAATGGCTTTAGGCAAGGCGATTAAAGCGCCTATCAAATTACTGCAAAAGTTTGGTACTGGTTTAAAGAATTTTATAAAAAATATTCCGAAATTAATAAAAGGCTTTATTGATTTTCTTAAAAATCCTAAAAAGGCTATTCAAGGCTTATTTAATGCTTTAAAATCCCCTAGTAAATTATTTAGCAAAATAGGAAATACTTTATCTAATTTTGGTAAAACCTTGACTAAAGTGCTGGCACCCGTAGCTAAATTTGCAAAGATGGCAGGTAAATTTACAGGTATCATAGCTGCAGTGTTTGCCGTCATTGATGCATTTAAAGGATGGACTAAAGCAGCCGAAATTTTTGAAACAGAAGTGGCCACCATTGGTCAGAAAATAAGTGCAGCTTTAGGCGGTATTATAAGTGGTCTAACTTTTGGATTGGTGGATATTAAACCAGTTGCTGAATGGTTTTATAGTTTAAAAGAAGTTTTTGCACCTTTATTAGATCTTAAACAACCTATTATAGATACCTTTAATAAAGTGGCTGAGAGTTTTAAAACCATATTTGACGTACTTAGTCGGGTATTTAACACTATATTTGGCTCAATTGAAGGAATTGACAGTGAAGGGTTAAATATCGGTGAGACGTTAAGAAATGCAATCAGTAAAGTGGTTGACGGAGTAATATTTGTAGTAGAAGGGGTATTAGGTTTAATTGAAATAGGTGCAAAACATTTAGAAAACCTTGTAATCGCTTTAGAACCGACTTTAAATCAAATTGGACCTTTGTTTAATAAAGTAATTAACTTCTTAATTGCACTAGGTCAAAAGTCCTGGGACTTTTTAGGGGTAGTATACGATTACATTGTAGCATTTGCAGAAAAAGCCTTACCCATTATTAAAAGTGTGTTTAATGCCGTAGTAGATACCTTTGTTAGCCTTTGGGAGGCAGTTAGTCCCATTTTAGAAATGACCGCTCAATTCTTAGGCCGTATGGCTGAAAAAGTACAACCTATAATATTAAAAGTTTGGGACGCAGTTCAAATACTTTTTACAGGTATAGCTGATGTGTTTATGGGTATTTGGACCGTTTTATCGCCTGTTATAAGTACTTTAGTAGATGTTGTAGGCTGGGTAGCAAGCAGTCTTTTTAAAGTTGTTGGCAGTATTTTAAAACCCGTGTTTAAAAGCTTATTTTGGGTGATAGAAACCATATTGTGGCCAGTTATATCAACGGCTATTGATTTAATACTAGGCGCTGCAAGTTTTATCGGCAAGGGATTTAGCGCTTTAGGAAATGCAATTCAATGGCTGGCCAGTGCGGTTAATGATTGGATTGTTGATCCTATTATGTGGACGGTTCAAAATGTCATTGCGCCCATTGGTAAAGCAATTACCTGGATTTTTGAACAAGTCTGGAAGGTAGTTGATGCCTTTATTGTTACACCGATTAAAGCGCTTATAGATACTGTAATAATGGGAATTGGCGCATCAGTTACTCACATATTTAATGCTCTCAAAGAAGGTGTTGAGGTACTTTGGGCACCCATAGATTTAGTTGTCAGTGTGATTAAGCAAATAAGTGAAACTGTTTTTGGGGTATTCAACACGTTATTTAATAAAGTAAAATCTATATTCGGAGCGGACGAAACAAATCAAGAACCCAGTGCTATTCTTGAAATGTTAAGTAATATGTGGGAGCGATTAAAATTTTTAGTCAGCATACCCGTTAAATTTATTGAAAATGGTATCGACGTATTAACAAAAAGCATAAGTGAGATAGTTGAACACTCTAAAGAGTTAGTTATATCTCTTATAAAAACACCCATTGCCATATTAGCTTCAGTAGCTGAATCCTTAAAGGGAAGTATATTAGAAGTTATTGGAGGACTAAAGAAATTTTTAGTTAATCTGTTTTCACTTCCCTTGCGTTTATATGAAGATGGATTTTCTGGATTTATGGAAGGGTTAAAAGATACATTTGGAGGCTTAAAAGACACTATTTTTAGCGTTATATTAGCGCCTGCTAAAATGGTTAAAAGTGGATTTACTTCACTTGCCGAGGGTGTAGCCGATATATTTGGTAATTTATGGGAAACCGTTAAATCAATTATCAGCGCGCCTTTAGATCTTATTGTAGCCCAATCTAAACTTGCATTTGAAGGATTGTTAGTCTTGCTGCAAGGTGCTTGGGATAAAGTAAAATCTGTTTTCCAGCCGATAGTAGATATTATGGTTAATACTTTTACAATGATTAAAGAAAAAGTAGAGATACTTCTTGAACCTTTAAAAGCTATTGGTGGATTAATAGATGATTTGGTATCCACAGTAAAAGGTGTCATTGAGTGGGTAAATGAAAAGCTGTCTAAAATACCTTTTGTATCTAAAATATTTGAAACTTCTGATGAGAAAATTCAACGAGAGTATAATGAAGCGAGAAGTAAAGTAGCTGAAACTAAAAAAGAGATGTTTAATGATTGGAAGAAAAAAGAATATGCTACTCTTGAAAAGCAAGCGGATCAACGTGAAGATGAAATTGAAGAAAAATATATAAATAAAAAATGGGGTAAAGATGAACTTAAGGTAAGTGAACAAGATCTTGCCAAGTTATCTTTAGAGGATTTAGTAGGCGTTCGTGAGCAAGGCGATTGGACTAAAGACCAAGCTGATTGGATGGAAAAACTCATTGACGCTAAAATGCGTAAAGAGTCCAAAGATACCGTTGAAACTATGGTTAAAGCGCAAGCTGAAAGTGATATTGAATTAAAAGATGCTATGGTAAAAGTAGGTATTATGGCTGAAAAAGGGACTGAAAAAGGATCTATTTATACCCATGATATTCACGTTGAGGAGAAAACCAAAGAAGGTACCGCGATAGCTAAAGAACAAGTCGATGTGAGTGATAAACAAGTGGAAGTAGCTGAAGAAGGTGTGGCGAAAACCGATGTATTAGGAGACGCTCTAAAACAAGCGAAAACTGACGTAGAAAAACCATCAAATTTTGCAGATGCTTTCAAAGCTGCTACAAGTGGCAGTACTGGTATGATGGATCAAATATCTAATATGATGAATTCCGATACTTTTGATGCTACATTTGAAGCTGCTACAAGTGGCAGTACGGGTATGATGAACCAGATAGCTAGTATGATGGATTCAGAAAGTGGTTTATTACCTTCTGATATGGGATTAGATAACTTAGCAGGACCATTGGGCAGTATAAGTGCAGGAGCTTCTACAGGTGCTATGGGAGCTGGCTTTAAAACAACTGCAACCAGTAAAGATATTGCAGGTAAAATGCCTCTACCTGCCAGCACTAAACAAGCTGTTTCAGTTACTCCTAAAGAAAAATATACAGATGTGGCAAGTAAAATAAACCAGGCTAAAGCTACCCAATCTCAAAGGCAAATACAAGATTTTGCCAAAGCTTCTGGGGATGTTATTAGTAAACAAATTTATTCTCAACATGCACCTCAAGCTGGAGGAGCACCCATAGGGTCACCAGATCATGCAGCCCCTATTTTTAAAGATGATTTGGGAATTATACTTATTAATGCTGGATTAATATAGATATAATCAGAATCTACAGAAGTTGTCCCTGTAAAACTTTAAATAGCAAAAGCTCGCAAGAACCTTTCTTTTGTTGACATAGTATCCAATTATTTGTAGTGTAGCGGGGTTGGATAAGGATAAAGATCTAAAATAGAGAGAAATACGCAATCTAAAAAGGAAAAGAAGATGCTAAACCGCAGCTACAATGCTCTAAGACCTAATTTCTCAAAAGTGTTAGATACTCAGGAGTACCATGAAAAAAAAATTAAGGAGATCGATCAAGGACTAATGGATATTGCTAACGAAAAAAATCCACGTTTGCGGGCAGATATTACAAAAATGTTACTTGCCCAAAGAAAAGTGCATCTTTTGAGACTATCATCACTTAAAGAGGAAAATATTAAAAATATTGATCATGATTATGATCGTGCATACAAAGAGCTATTTCACTTTTTTAAATTTCCTTTAGTGAAAAGACGGCCACAGACCAAATATTTTATAAATGATTTAGGTCAAAAGCAGATTCAACCTTTTACAGAGTATATCAATTTTCAAGGCGTTGAATTAGAAGTTACTTATTACGGTGGTGAATTAGGCGATCCTGATAGGATGGTTTGGTTAGCTGTTATGGGTAACGCAATCAGATACCTTGATTTTGTTAAGGAATTTGGTTGGATACCTTACTCTACTGCTAATATTGCAAGAGACGCTAAATTTGGCTCCCAGACATCTAAAGTAAGTAAATCTCTTAGAAAATTACGATTAACAGATGTTGAGTTTAAAACTCCTTTTGGAGGTTTTGCTTACGACAGTGGAGGGTTTCATATGATTGATACCGTAAAGCCGATTATAGTTAAAAAACTAAAAGCTCAGATATATGAGAAAATTGAAAGCAAAGATCCTGTTAAGGACAAACTATTTATAGACCAGGCTCAAAAAATATTATACAGCATTCAACCCAGAACCCCAAAAATAAATTTAGTAAGTTTTCATAAATCATTAATGGATGCAATTGTAAAAAACCAGATTACAACAGTCGATAACTGGGCTTTAAATAGGTTATCTGATGTAGGTGAAAAAACTTTGTTTTTGTATTTTTACGATGTTGCGCAGTGGTGGAAATCGAATACCCCTAAAAGGATAAATCTGTTAGAAATAATGGATTTGTCAGATATTAAATTGCATTTTAGAAAAGCAAAAGGTAAGGAGTATCCTGAATGGAAACGAGCTAAGGATCAAATTGAAACATTTTTAGGGAATATAAAATCGGTAGCAAAATTTATTATTCGCTGGGAATGGGTAGGTGAAAAAGAAAATACATGGTTACATGTGTACATAGACAAAAATGCAAAACAAATTCCTTCATCCCCAAAACAATAAAATAATTTTTGTATATTTGAATAAAATATAAGTTTGTAAAGTGAGAATTTTAGATCAGAATTCTCACTTTTTTATATTTAAAAAATGCCCCACTCTAGTCCTTGGGTGGGCAACTTCTGAAAAAAAAGCTCCCACTCTAGTCCTTGGGTGGGCAACTTTTTTAAAAGTTTAGTAAAACTCAATTAAGTTAAATGATAATAATATTTTTTTAGGCCCACTCTAGTCCTTGGGTGGGCAACTTCTGAAAAAAAGGCTCCCACTCTAGTCCTTGGGTGGGCAACTTTTGAAAAAAATGGGCCACTCTAGTCCTTGGGTGGGCAACCTTTTTCCATAACTCCCTAAAGTCCCACAACATCCAAAAAATAAATCCTGGGAAACACTATAGAAACACTATATTAAGAGGGAAATTTAGATATAGATTTTTAAAAACGTAAAAATTTACTCGAATTTAAGATCAAAATTAAAAATTTTGTGTAGTTTTTCGATAACAGATTGGAATGAAATTTTCAGGATTTCGAATTCGAAAATAATCTAATTTGGCACAAAAATTCGGAAGAGCTTTTAAAGAAAAAATTAAAAAATTATGTTGGTACTTTCCATGCACAACTTTTAAAAAATAAAATACTCGATAAACCACAACAATCCCTCCTTCATCCTTCATTCATTCAAAGAAGCTTTTTAACAAAAAAGAAAATTTAATAAAGGTTAAAAGCTATGACACTTTATTTAGAAAAATTAAAAAGCAGTCCTTATGTGCTTGAGATATCTAATGACAAAAGAAAACAAAGTGTCAAAGGTATACTCACAGCACCTATTCAAATAAGAACTGCAAGTACATACGATGCATTATCAGAAAACAGAGGTAATGCCGTTGTTGGGTACGTAGCAAGTTACAAAAATATGTCCACTATGTTGCAAGCTGCTACTCATCAAGTCTGGCGTGGTGTAGAAGTTCCGGAATTTACTTTTCAATTTTCTTTTGTAGGGATTAGCAGCGTCTCAACCGATGTTTTGCAACCTGCTGAAGAGTTGTTAACTTGGCCCGTACCTCCTAAACTTACTGGAGGATTTTTTGAACCTCCTGCAACCCAACAAGAATTTTGCTTTATCAAAAACAATTGGATCTTTATTGATAATTTATTTCCTGTAGCTGCAGACATTAGCTACAACACAACATTTGATAAAAATGAGAACGCTCCTACTTCGTGTGAAGCCACTATAAGTTTTGTAATGGGTTACGCACCTACGGCTTTAGAAGTGTCTGGATGGTTTAGTTAACATGGCTAAATATAATAATGCTCGATTTGATCAATTTTCCAAAATCGATCAAGGCTTATATACTATTTCTGATCAAATCGAATGGAATGATTTACTCAACAGAGATGACCTATATCAATATAATGAAGATATAGAAGATAATGATTACTTGTTAAATACCTATTCTATGGATGAACTGTATGCTATCCCTCATACATTGTTAAAAATAGAATCCAAATATAACCAAAGGCCGGATATATTAGCTTATGATCTGTTTGGTGATCCTGATTTTTGGTGGATAATTTGTTTTATGAATGGGATAGAAGATTTTCAAGGTTTTATTGCAGGAATAACCGTTAAAGTACCTGAAAGAACTTATTTACTTAGCTGGTTAATGCGTAATAAGTTCGAAAGTCAGAAAAATAATGCCTAACAAAAACTATACCGATCGACCCAAAACAGGCAATTTTGAGGTATCGGTAAGGTCTTAATTTATTGATTTTATAGCATTAATATTTTTTTTAGATTTTTAATTGAGCTTTTCCAAAAATGATTACTTTACACCAGACTAATTAACAAGGCAGATAACAATTCGCAAAGGATTTATTATAATGATAGGCGTTGAAGATAGTTGGATAGTAGAAATTAATGGTGACGAAATATCAGGCGATGAACTATTTGAATTAAGAATTATAGATGAAGCTGGATTAGCCCTACCTACTTTAGAGCTTGCAATTAATACTAAAGATGAAAAGAAAATACAAAAATATACCGTACCCGGATATAAGATTGAAATTGGACTAGGTAAAAAAACCATTGAAGAAGTAATGGAGTTTCAGGTATTTAAAAAAGTAACTTCTGAAGGTGTATCCGGGTCTGGTTATTGGCATATGCGTTTGTGGTGTGTCCTTAATCAAATTAAATATCTTGATGAACAACAAATGATTGCTTATGAGACAACAGATTCGCCTAAGCGATCTAATGAAGTCTGGACTGAAGTTGTTAGCAGATACGATTTTACACCTGACACAACCGCTTTTAAAGATAAAATGTTGTGGCTGCAATATAATATATCGGACAGACGATTTTTAGAAGAGCTTACTTGGCATGGTTTTTATAATGCTAATGATCCATGTTTATATACTTTAAGACGTGACAGCAAAGCTCGATACTTACCTTTTTCACAATTAAAAACCGTTAAAGGTATAATTGGAAATAGTGCAGATTACGATTACCCTTCAAATTATTTCGAGTTTACTCAAAACGATGGTTTTTTAAGTGTTTGGGGTGGAGGGGAACGTATTACTCCCATGCATACTTTAGAAGAAGGTACTGATGATGAAGTGGATAAACTTGACAGACAATCTGTAAAAGTAGAGCAACAAATATTAAAAAAAGGGGTACGTGAAGAGGCTAAAAAGTATACCGAATATCAATTTTTAAATGATAATGTACATAGTAATTGGTGGAGGGCTTATGAGCAAAATCGTATTTTACGATCCTCTATGGGTGCAATTAATATCGAATTTCATTTTCCTGTTTACCATAAAATATTTCCTTTAGATTATTTTAAAATCCAATGGAACAAACAAAGAACAGCAGCCGAAGGAAGCGAGATGGTTATTCCGGTAGGTGGTGACTGGCTGGCTGTAGGAAGTCAATTAATGATTACTAAAGGTCAATATCAACAAAAACTAAAGTTAAGTAGAGAACAGCTCATGGAGTAAGTTATGAATACCTTATTTTTAAAAAGATCCGAAATCCAAGAATTGCTTGGCAGCATTGATTTTGATAAATTAGCTGAAGAATTATCAGTATTAAAGCCTAAAGAGCTGGTTAAAAGATATGGTAAAATTATAGGTCAAGGCAGTTCTAGACAGACTTACAAATATAACGATGACTACGTTATTAAAAGAGCAAAAAACGAAAAAGGTCTTAATCAAAATGATAAAGAATATGACATTTCTAATATGTTTCAAGGTGAACCTGTAGCTCAGGTAGTAGGCGCATCAAAAGATAGTAAAATAATTATATCTCAATATGCAAAGCCTATAGGAAAATTTAGTAAAGCGATAAAAAAGAAAATAGGTATAGAGGAAAAAGAGCTGCACGACGGACAAGTACGGGAAATATTACATGGCCTCAAATGGGAATTTTTAGGTAACTGGGATTGGGGGAATAACTTTACTATGGTGTATCTAAAAAAAGGAAGTATCGGCTTTATAGGCGATTTTTTAAGACCTTCCTCTTGGGGTAAATATAAAGGAAAATATGTATTAATAGATTATGGATATTAAAACTATGAAAAAGCTATGTAAAAGTCTAATACAAACAAGTTTAATTTAGTCACAGAATCAGTGTAATATACGCTGAATTACAAACCATTTTAAACAGTGAGGTGAGAAATATGCCTCAAAATTTATATATTTACGATTGGAGAGATTTAAGTGTTTATCCTGAAAATGCTGTAGTTGAAGGTCCCAATGCCATAGCTCAGATGATGTTTCATTTAATAAGTATTGTAAGAGGAGAATTACTCTTTCTCAACAAAAACTAAAGTTAAGTAGAGAGCAACTTATGGAGTGACCCTTACTTTCTTCAAGGAACTTTTAAAGATGAAAATACTTAGAAAAGAAGTTTTTAAACTTATAGCATCTGACGAAGAGGATATTAAAGAGTTATTAGAATACATTGAACTAAATACTCCTGACAAAAATAAATATATTAAAATATTAAAAGATAGCTACGGTATAGAATACGGAAAACATACCGATCCTGACAAAGTTTTAATTGAAAAAGCAAATTTAAATGACATCAAAACACAAAACGAATTTTCTAAATACTCCAATTATGTGAAATATGCTCAAAGGTTATTTAAGTTACGAAAAATCAAGTATAAAGAAAATATCAATCTCATGATTGATCCTAAATTAGTTCAAAAACTGGTGAAACCTTTAGGTATAAAAGTAAAATTTAGTCCTACTTTATCATTTTTTAAAGCTCATGCGTACCCTTCAAAAAAAATTATAGAGTTTGGATCTGAAGTCGATTTTGTGTGGGTGGAGTCCTTGATTCACGAAT
>Ga0209271_10000837_pt1 | contig 10707 bp, 9 predicted proteins | sample tdAd002_FD_187123 | JGI IMG/M metagenome (GOLD analysis project Ga0209271, IMG submission 187123) | Marine sediment microbial communities from the Atlantic coast under amendment with organic carbon and nitrate - tdAd00.2 (SPAdes)... | ecosystem: Environmental > Aquatic > Marine > Coastal >... | reverse complement strand
AGTAATTTGAATGACCTACTTTCACACTAGCGAAGGTCACAGCCAAAGCATTCGCTTCGCTTGTATGGTGCTTTTAGCCTTCATATTGGATGATATGAAGGCGCCGGGGAGGGGGAGGCTGGTCGCTTATGGCAGTTACTGCAGCTGATCACTCCCTGCGAGCTCAATACCCAATGCGCGCAACTGGCTTTCGATCACCGGGTCGCGACTCCTGAGCCAGCGTTGGTAAAGTGTCAACACTTCCTCGGTGGTCAGACGATGCGTGCGAGAGCAGGCGTTAGCCACCATCTCCAGCATGCGGGTGAAGGTGTTAGCCAATTCGGCGAAGATATGCCGGTTTACTCTGGCGTTATCGGCCAGATAGTCGTAGGCGCTGCCACCCATGCCGACGAAATAGTCCTGTAGAATGCCGTGGCGGGTGAAGCGTTCCGGAAACAACGCACCCAGAAAAAGTGCCATGTCTCCCAGTTGCTGCAGCATCAGGCAGCGTTCGCGGGTGTTGTCAGCCTCTATGGCATCACTGTAGAGCAGTGCGAGGGGTCGCAGCGTCATTTGCCCATCCTGATAGGAAAACAGTTGTTCACTACGACCGAAGCGTTCCAGCAGGCTACCCAGGTACCAACAGGTGTCCTCGTGGGGTGGTGGGCGAAAACGCTTTGCATAGCGGGTCAGGCGCTTGCTGAAATAACTGGAAAGTGATATTTCCGTGATGGGCAATTGCTGCTGATCAAGGGGCATGGATACCTCCGAACTTCATACCATTTATTTAACTATAGTCCAAATCGAGGGTCAGATGTTTCTTGCCGATGGGCAGGGTGCCACCATTCACCATCTCAATCCGATCGGAAACGCCATTTGGTCGCTACTGGCCGAACCGATGGCGGCCGATGGGATGATGAATCTGTTGATGGCGGCCTTTCCTGATCACGAGCGTAGTAGTATCGAAAGCGATCTGGGTAGCCTGATTGACGAGCTCATGAGCAAGAATCTGCTGCTGTCTGGATCATAGCGGCCGGAGCAACACCTCAAACCGGTGGGATCCCCATTATCGTCAATTCAGCGTATTTATTGCATTTGACTAAAGTCAAGTTGTGCTTCCTGTTATGGGAGTAGGGTCGGTTGTTACTACACCGTGAATTTCGACACGAATTTTCGGATCGAGAATCGGCTGCGAGTACTACAACCGAATATCGATCCGGCAATCCATCGCGGAGTCGATAACTAGAGCTAACCCAAGCTTGTCATCATTCCCCAGTGCCGAAACGTCTTGAGTGAAACTGGAGGAGATCATGAACTTGTCGAAGTTGGTACTTTATACCCTTGGTATCGTATTCCTCGCCCCGTCAGCCTGGGCCGCCGATATTCAGGCGGGCCAGCAAAGGGCGGCCACCTGTTTCAGCTGCCATGGTCCGAACGGCATCAGCCTGAATCCCAATTATCCCAACCTGGCTGGCCAGAGTGCCGACTACCTGACCAAGCAGCTCAATGCGTTTCGCTCCGGTGATCGCAAGGATCCTATTATGTCGCCAATGGTGCAATCCTTAAACGACCAGGATGTGGAGAACGTGGCGGCGTTTTTCGCGAGCCTTGGGCAAAGTCAGCAGGAGCCGATAGTCAGCGGCGGTGAAAGAGAAGATATAACCGCTGTAGCGCAAAAGATAGTGGCAGCGGTGGAAGCGATGTACCAGGGGGCGGCTTCCGGAGTCCCGGCGACCGCGAGCGCAGGCTCCGGTGAAGATATCATACAGCTTTCAGAGGCCGACTCGGCGCGTGCCAGGGGCATCTACTTTCAACGTTGTGCCGGTTGTCATGGTGTACTCAGAAAGGGGGCTACCGGTAAGCCTCTGACCGTCGATATCACGCGCAAGCTTGGCACTAAGTACCTCGAAACCTTCATCAAGTATGGCTCGCCCGCGGGTATGCCAAACTGGGGCACCTCGGGATTGCTCAGCGATCCTGACATCAACCTGATGGCAAAGTACCTGCAAATCGAAGCACCGACCCCACCCGAGTGGGGTCTGAAGGAAATGGAAGGCACCTGGACGGTGAAGGTACCACCGGAGCAAAGGCCTGCTAAAAAAGAGAATGATTACAACATCGAGGATATAGTCTCGGTTACTCTCAGAGACGCCGGTCAGATAGCGTTGATCGACGGTGGTACCAAAGAATTCATCGCTGTTATCGAAACCGGGTACGCGGTGCACATCTCGCGGATGTCCGCCTCGGGACGATATCTCTATGTAGTTGGTCGGGATGCGAGGATCAATCTCATCGACCTGTGGATGAAGAATCCGGATACCGTGGCCGAAATCAAGATAGGCCTGGAAGCGCGCTCGGTCGAGACTTCGAAATACAAGGGCTACGAGGATAAGTACGCGATTGGTGGGGCCTACTGGCCGCCGCAGTTCGTGGTTATGGATGGCGACACCCTCAAGCCACTAAAGATAGTCTCTACCCGGGGTCAGACGGTCGATACGCTGGAGTATCACCCCGAACCACGCGTCGCCGCTATCGTGGCCTCCCACGAACATCCGGAGTTTATCGTCAATGTTAAGGAAACCGGCAAGGTCAAGCTGGTCGACTACAGCGATTTCAAAAATCTCAAGGTCACCACCATCGATGCCGCATTGTTTCTGCATGATGGCGGTTGGGAAAGCAGTCACCGCTATTTCATGTCGGCAGCCAACAAGTCAAACCAGATTGCGGTGATCGATTCGAAAGATCGCCGACTGGTCAAGCTGGTTGATGTCGGCAGTATCCCGCATCCGGGCCGGGGTGCTAACTTCATAGATCCAGAGCACGGTCCCGTGTGGGCAACCAGTCACCTCGGTGATGCAACGGTTTCATTGATCAACACCGATCCCGGGAGCGACAAGGCTTGGCAGGTGGTGCGCACCTTGACCGGCCAGGGAGGCGGATCGCTATTTCTCAAGACGCACCCGAAGTCAAACAACCTCTGGGTGGACACTCCGTTAAATCCGGATCCCAATATCTCCCAGTCCATAGCAGTGTTCGATATCAAGAACATGGACAAAGGCTTTGAACGAATCCCGATCGCCGAGTGGGCGGGCATTAGCGACGGTCCCAGGCGGGTAGTGCAACCAGAATACAACATGGCCGGCGATGAAGTCTGGTTTTCGGTCTGGAACGGAAAGGACCAGGTATCGGCTATCGTCGTGGTCGACGACAAGACGCGCAAACTAAAACACGTTATCAAGGACGAGCGCCTGGTAACGCCAACCGGAAAATTCACGGTCTACAATACCCAGCACGATATCTACTAATAACACCGGGGGCAGAGCCAGGCCTGCCTCCGGGGTTTCACAGGCTTAGACTGGCATTCACGCAATTGAGTATGTTGTAGTCGTAGCGGCGATCGAGTGATTCGTAGACTTTACGCAGCTTGAAGTCACCTTCGCTATGTACCATTTCGATGCTGTAAACGATTTCATCTAACTGGGCGCGATCTATTTTGATGACCTCGTCAAGCGCAAGCACATCGGCCGATATGGCGCTGCTTAAATGACTGTATATGGAAGTCAGGCTGAGCTCGCGCTGCGTCGCGATCGCGTCGGGCTCGAGCCCGTTGGTATGCAGTTTAAGCGTTTCATTGATGGTATCGCTAAGCGTGTTATCGAGCGTTTTTTCCAGCGGGTGTTGTGAAATGATGTCGATCAGGTCCCGGCCATAAAGCTCGAGCTTACGCGCGCCGATACCGATAATGGTGGCCAGCTGTGCGCTGCTTGCCGGTCGTTGCCTGCACAGTTCGTGCAGGGTTTTATCGTGCAGGATGACATAGGGGGGCACTCCCTGTTCGTCCGCCAGTTGCTTGCGGTGATCGCGTAACGCGTCAAACAACGGAGTATCAGCAACGCGAACCGTCGTCTTTTTATCTTTTCTGCCGGTGGTGGCGGGTTTAATCTCGCGCTCAAACTTGCGCAAATACAGGTCCTGCTCTCCCTTCAGCAGTGGCTTGCTGTCGGGATGCAGTTTCAATGCACCATAACTGTCGACATCGCTGACCAGGTAGCCCAGCGCAATGAGTTGTCGGAACAGGCTGCGCCATTCGGCGGCATCGAGATTGCCAATGCCGAAGGTACTGAGTTGATGATGGTTGTTTTGCAGAATACGTTCCTGCTCCTTGCCCATCAGCACATCAATCACATAGTTGACGCCAAAGCGCTGGCCGGTACGGATGACACAGGACAGAGCCATGCGTGAAGCCTCGGTGGCATCCCAGGTTTGTGGCGGCTCGATGCAGTTATCGCAGTGACCGCAGGGTTCTGCCAGAGATTCACCAAAATAGTTGAGCAGGGTCTGACGACGGCACTGGGTTTGTTCGCATAATCCCAGCATCGCCTCCATCTTGTTATGCAGTACGCGCTTGTATTGTTCGTCTGAATCACTCTGCTGCATCATCTGACGCAGCATTATGATGTCCTGTAAACCATAGGCCAACCAGGCATTAGCGGGCTGGCCGTCTCGACCTGCACGGCCCGTCTCCTGGTAGTAGGATTCGATATTTTTGGGCAGGTTGAGATGTGCGACAAAGCGCACATCCGGCTTGTCGATACCCATACCGAAAGCAATGGTAGCGACGATAATCACGTTTTCCTGCTGTAAGAAATGGCGTTGATGCCTGGCTCGCGTCGCGTTATCGAGACCGGCATGATAGGGCAACGCGTCCCGGCCCTTGTCACACAGCCAGGCGGCCGTACTTTCGACCTGTTTACGCGACAGGCAATACACGATACCGCTATCGGCAGTGTGATTCTCGCGTACAAAATTCCACAGTCTTTGGCGGTTATTACTGCCTTCAGATATCCGGTAGAAAATGTTGGGGCGGTCAAAGCTGTGCACGAATTTCGCAGCGTCCTGCAAGCGCAGCTGTTGCTCGATTTCCTGGCGGGTGCGTTTGTCGGCGGTTGCGGTCAGTGCGATGCGCGGTATCTGCGGGAACAGATCGTGCAAGCGATACAGGCTCTGGTAATCGCGCCTGAAGTCATGTCCCCATTGTGATACGCAGTGCGCCTCATCGATGGCAAACAGGGCGATGTTGCATTGTTCCAGTAGTCGTAGAAACCCCTCGGTGAGCGCGCGTTCGGGCGCGACATAGAGCATCTCTATCTCATTGTTGAGTAGTTGCCGTGTTACCTGTTGCTGCTGTTCCGGGCTCTGCGATGAATTCAAAAATGCAGCATTGATGCCGTTTTGCGCCAGTGCGTCAACCTGGTCCTGCATCAACGCGATAAGTGGAGAGATGACGATGGCGACACCGTCACGCACCATCGCGGGTATCTGGTAGCAAAGTGATTTGCCGCCACCGGTCGGCATCAACACCAGGGCATCGCCGCCATTAATCAGGGTTTCAATGATCTGCGGTTGTTGCAGGCGGAACTGGTCGTAGCCGAAGTGACGGCGCAGGATATCGAGTGCTTGAGACATGATGATATAGTAATCCTTTTGGTAGTTGTTTATGAACTGTCCTTGTCATTCTGGCCAGAATTTCGACCAGTGCTGCGGTCAATTTATATCACATCGGATGCTCCCTGAAAACGCTGAGCAGTTGATGCGTTCCCGCTACAGTGCTTACGTGCTGCAAGACCGCGACTACCTGGAGCAAAGCTGGCATAGTGATCACCGACCGCAGGATTTGATCCTGGACGACGGTATCAGGTGGATTGGCCTGGAGGTGATAGATTTCCAGCAACAGGAAGATCAGGCCACCGTTGAATTCGAAGCGCGCCTGCTGGTAACGGGAAAGGTAGACGCGGTGCACGAAAACAGTCGTTTTGTAAAGCTGCAAGGACGCTGGTTATACACCAGCGGTGACATGTTGTTGCCAACTTTCCAGTCCTGGAGTCCGGGCAGAAACGAAGCCTGTCCCTGCGGCAGTGGTAAAAAGTTCAAACGTTGTTGTCAGAGTTGATTCCGGGAACAGTCCTTTGGGAAAGGGGGTAACGCCTGGCCAGCGAAACAATGAAAAGCAAAAAGAAAAAAGCGATGTATAGTTCCTTGGTCTCCTGTGCCTGGCTAAAGTAAAAATTCCATCCGGAGAGGCGTTCGATTTTTGATGGCCAGGTAGTGATGGTTGCGAAAAAGGCCGTGGGCATGCACACCAGGGTCGGGAATAGCCACCAGAAACGCCCCTTGTAATCTATCTTGCCTGATTTGAGGTAAAGCCTTAATGGAAGCACAATCCCACCGATAAAAATCAGCAAAGAAACGATTCCTTTGGGCAACCGATCCAGCAGGTTGGTGGTATTGTGCAAGTTTGTTTCCCCCTGGGTGTTGATATCCTGGAAAAACTCGCCGGTTTCCCATCCGAACCAATGCTGCCCCCAACTTGCTTCTTCGCCGGCAAAATAAATACAACCAAGGCAGTAAAATATGAGGAAAAACCTGAGCAGGCGGTCTAGTGATTTCCGAAAGCGAATAATCAGCCTGAGAGTGCAGAAGATTGTGGCTACCAGCAATACAACGGTCAAGTTTTCGACGATGCCGTGTTCATGACGAAACCATGATTCCACTCCGGTCGAAGCGTTGGTGAATAGGGCAACGGCATAGCGCAGGCAAAAAAACAGGATGGGCAGATACAACCACCAGAAACTGTGCAACTCGTGGTGATAGCCCACGGAGTTTAAGTTGTTGGTTTTACTATTCACCTTTCCGGCCCATTTGCAGATACAGAGTGTCTCATGGATTAATTTGACAACGCAGTCATGTTTTTATAGCAACGAAAAAGTCGCATATTTTAAGGGCTTGAGCGCAGGTTAGTATAGTTTTTACTATTGGATTATCGCAACAGGATAGGGTTCTTACGGAAGATAGACAAATCTGCACAGATGGCGGGATTTTCGAATGCAGACAACGGGATGTTTTTTGGTTGTACTCATCATTAAATTTACCCCGTACACTGCGTGGTGTCGGCTACTGCCTTCATGATTAAAGGTGTAATATTAGCGACAATATATTTCAACTGGTAGTAAACACAACCTGTCGATCCGGATCAATTGCAAGTCCTGGCCACGATTCGCGATTTCATTCGCTGGGGAAGCAGCGAATTCTTGTTCGGGCTGGTGAATTCCTGAGCGAACACGGTGTGATCTTTATCGAAGTTGGAAACTCCCAATCGAAGATTGTCGCCATCGCCAGCCAGCTCAGGAAATCGGTATGAAATCAAAAGTAGATTCGAAAGAAGTTGGATTGGTCGCTGGACTAAACCTGATGCAGTTTTTTCTCGGCACCCGCGATTTGCATTACGGCTTGTGGCAGGGTGATCTCGAAGTCTGTATCCAGAATTTACCCGAGGCCCAGAAGCGTTATTCTGACTTTCTGCTCGGCCATATCCCGGAGGGTGTTAATCGGGTCCTTGACGTTGGTTGCGGTGCGGGTGGCGTCGCCGCGGAACTGATGGTACGCGGTTACCGGGTTGAGGGAGTTTCACCGAGTCCATTGTTGTCGGAAGTCGCGCGGCAGAAGACTGGCGACGAGTTTAAAATCCACCAGGGTCGTTTCGAAGATATCTCTTTTAACGCGGGCGAAAAATTTGACCTGGTGATGTTCAGCGAGAGCTTTCAGTACATTACGCTCGCCACGGTACTCGAAGATGCCCAGCAACGATTAAATCCAGGCGGCTACATACTGATCTGCGATTTTTTTAAGACCAATGCAGCTGGCAGGTCGGTGATCGGTGGCGGGCATCCAATCGAAAAATTTATGATGGCCCTGGAAAAATCAGGACTGGAGGTACTGGAGGATAAGGATATAACGCATGAAACTGCGCCCAACCAGGATATCGTTGACCAAATGGGGCGCGAACTGTTGCTACCGACCTTCAAGTTAGTGGGTTATGCCTTCGGTACCAATCATCCCTGGTTGGCCAGGTTGCTGAGATGGAAGTACCAGAAGAAGATTAGAAAAATCGATCGGAAGTATCTCCGTGGCGAAAGAAACGGAAAAAGTTTTGCACGTTCCAAGGTTTACCGTCTGCTGTTACTGCGTAAACCGGAGCAATAATGCTGAAGCAGCTAGCAATCTGGGGCTAGTTGCTAACCGGAGGCCCCCCCGTCGTCGGCTACTGCTTTCATGACTAGTGGTAGCAGCGATTCCGGCAGTCTGACCGCCCCCGACAGGGTGAAGTCATGCGCATTAGCGGACATCTTGTTCCAGGTCTTGAGGATAATATCGACCCACTTTTCCTCGCTGTAGTCGGGATGTTTACCGACAAACTCCAGCATATAGTGTTCCATGAATACCAGGTCGGTCACGTCTTCGAGTAACTGGGTGTCGGGATTTCCCTTGATATTCTTTTTCGCCACGGCGTTCCTGACGCGTTCAGTTACATCTTCGCCATAGCCGGCTTGCTGCAGCAGATCTACCGCGGTGTTGGCCTGGATTTTATACAGATCCTTACGCCAGGTCAGGTAACCGATGCGATCCATCGGGTAGGCATTACGCGGTGACTTCCAGCGCTCGATATGCTGCGCACGGATCGCGAGCTTCATAGCATCGTCCGCGTTGGGATTGTAGCGCTCGAGCATATCCGACATACGCTCCGAATAGAGCAGTTCCTTGGGCCATTCTTTGCCATCAGCGGTTACCTGGTTGGGGTCTGCGCCGTTTGCGGTATCGATTAGCCCCCGGGCCTTTTCGTAAATTGATTGCTGTTGAGACATTCCGTTAATCCCGGCACTCTGGCTGGTGAAGTAAAAGGCCGATTATACCCACGCTTTGAATTCCGATTTGCATGATTTCGATTGAAATGCGGTAAAAATAACAATACCGGATCAAATACATTGCCAACAATATTTTTTCTTGTTACTGTCGGGAGCTTATGAAAATTAACCAAGCCAACACTTGCAACCAAAACCCAATGTGCTGCTGTATCTGTACATCGGGGCGCGTTGTGGTGTGCTAGTGCCGGTTATTTTTACTTCTATCCCAGTTTAACCAACTCACCGTAACGTTCCCCGAAAACCCTCGCGAATCAGGGCATTCCCCCGATTGGTTTTCAATTTTTTTAGGGCGATACGATGTACAACTATTCAATTTACGATCAACAGCTGGTAGACCAACGGGTGTTCCAGTTCCGTGATCAGACCCGACGTTTCCTCGCGGGCGATTTAAGCGACGAACAATTCCGACCCCTGCGGCTAATGAATGGTCTCTATATACAACGGCATGCGCCGATGTTGCGGGTTGCTATACCCTATGGCGAATTAAATTCCCGGCAGCTACGAGTACTTGCTGCTATCGCCGAGACTTATGACAAGGGTTTCGGTCATTTTACGACACGGCAGAATATTCAGTTCAACTGGCTAAAATTAGAGCAGGTGCCCGATATCCTGGAAGAGCTGGCCACGGTGCAGATGCATGCGATTCAGACCAGTGGTAGTTGTATCAGGAATATTACCTGTGACCATTTGGCGGGTATCGATGCCACTGAGGTGGAAGATCCACGGCCCTGGTGTGAACTGGTGCGTCAATGGGCGACCATGCACCCGGAATTCCAATACCTGCCACGCAAATTTAAAATAGCCTTCACCGGTTCGTCCACCGATCGGGCCGCCACGATGGCGCATGATATCGGGTTGAAGTTGATCAAGAATAGTGTCGGTAAAACCGGTTTCGAGGTTCACGTCGGCGGAGGTCTGGGACGTACCCCTGTTGTCGCCAGAAAAATAAAGGCATTTCTGCCTAAATCGGATTTGCTTACTTATCTCGAAGCCATTCTCCGGGTCTACAATTTGAACGGTAGGCGAGATAATAAATATAAATCGCGGATCAAAATACTGGTGAAAGCAATCGGTCTGGATGCCTTTAGGGGGCAGGTCGAGCTCGTGTTTCAGAATCTGAATCCGAATACCCTGTTGAACAAGAACACCGATATCTCGACTGTTAAGAGCCGATTCCGCTCAGTGTTTCCGTTTCCCGTTAATCTGGGTTCCAACAGGGTGGCAGCTGCTGAATATAAAACTTATTCAAGATGGCTGGAAAAAAATACCCTGGCCACTAAGTTCAGCAACTATCGATCGGTTTATATTTCCCTTAAAAGTCCTGATCGTCCGCCCGGGGATTTAACGGCAGGAGAAATGCGATTCATTGCTCAGCTAGCCGACAAGTACAGCGATAGCCTGATACGAACTACCCATACCCAGAACCTGCTGCTGCCGCTGGTCCATGAAAGCGACCTTGTACAACTCTGGCAGGCGCTCACCGAGGCAAATCTATCGATTGCCAATATCGGCACAGTGCAGGATGTAATTTGCTGCCCTGGACTCGATTTCTGCAGTCTCGCCAATACTACGTCGATACCGATTGCGCAAGAAATTCAAAATCGATTTAGCGATACCGACGAATTGCACGCCCTGGGGGATATTCAAATCAAGATTTCTGGTTGCATGAATGCCTGTGGTCATCATCATATCGGCCATATTGGAATTCTGGGGGTCGATAAGAGAGGCGAGGAATGGTTTCAGATTACACTTGGCGGACGCGCCGATCAAAGCCTGAAAATCGGTGATCGCCTGGGCCGCGCCGTCGATCGTAACTCGATCGCAGGTGCTGTCGAGTCGATTATTCGCCACTATCTTCGCAACCGTTTTGACCAGGGGGAGCACTTTTTAGACACGCTTGAACGCATTGGTATTGATTCTTTCAAGGAGGTGGTTTATGGATAACTTCGAATTTTCCGAGAATACGATC
>Ga0209271_10000836_pt1 | contig 10709 bp, 11 predicted proteins | sample tdAd002_FD_187123 | JGI IMG/M metagenome (GOLD analysis project Ga0209271, IMG submission 187123) | Marine sediment microbial communities from the Atlantic coast under amendment with organic carbon and nitrate - tdAd00.2 (SPAdes)... | ecosystem: Environmental > Aquatic > Marine > Coastal >... | reverse complement strand
AAACGAAGCTGGTGAGATAAAAGATCATCGTGGACAGCTAATACGTGAAAAAAGTGATGCAATGGGCGCATATGTTGAACGTTATCTTTCACGTGCGCGTGCTGCCGGTTCGGCCAATATCATAGGCGCGAGTGTATCTGTACAACCTGTAACGAAAGATATCTGTTATCTAATGGCGCGTATGTACCAGGACAAAAATATCGACATTGTGCTGAAAGATTTACAAGGGCTTTTTTTCAAAGGTGATGCGCAGGACCTGGAAGAAATGCTGGGTAACCTTATGGACAATGCGTGCAAATGGGCAAACAGCAAGGTTATCGTAAGTGGTGAGCAAAATGGCACACGCCTTGTTATCAATATAGATGACGATGGTCCGGGTATTCCTGAAGATCAGAAAGATGCCGTTTTACAACGTGGCCAAAGACTTGATGAAACTGTGCCTGGTAGTGGATTAGGACTGGCTATCGTGATTGACCTGGCGCATCTGTATAATGGCTCATTGACCCTGCACCAATCGGATGTAGGTGGTCTCGGCGCAAGGCTGGAACTGCCTTTCGCTGAAGAGAGTGCGTGATTATTCGTATTCGTTTCTGGCCAGATAATCAGACAGTGCGCTTGATAATTTCACCGTACCTGTTCAGATAATGCTGTATTGGTTTCTGTGCCGGTTCAGAGACAGGCTCTTTCTCTTTCTCGCTCATGAACACAGGAGCAATACATACACCTATTGCGAAACTGCATACAAATAACACTAAGGTCTTGTTGACATGCTTCATTTTTTTTACATTTAGTCATGCTGTACATCAGTGCTGTACATCACTGATATAGCAAGTCTTGTGCCACGATAGCTTATGTATTTAAATTACAATGACTTGCAAAAATAAGTGGTTTTTGGGGTGGCTGTTAATATCAATTTGTGTAAATGATCTCGACAGAAATCTCTGGTAAAAGGCCGTGTTTTAGCCGTGTTCGCAGTTTGTTCAGGCCTGGGTTCAGGCCTGGTCGGTGTGATACACGGCCATTATCGCTTTAAGTTCTGTCAGTACCCATTGTTGACCGGCTGTATCCAGTCCACTTATTTCCTCTACAGAATTTCCACACTCAAGCGCATCGATGATTTCATTCACCCTGTCACAGCCAGGTTCGCAAATAGATTCGATTATTGACTGGACATGGGCCGGGAGATCGGTCGGGAAATCGGCCGGGAAATCGGAAGTCATCTTTCAGACTTGTGGGGTTTTTCCAGGTATTCTTTTGAACGCATCTCGATCAAACGGCTGCTGGTACGGTTGAATGCAAAATCAAGCATGTCACCCGTGTACAATTTATCAGGTGCTGCGTCAGCGCTGATAACCAGTTTTACACTACGATCATAGAGTTCATCAATCAGGTAAATGAAGCGTCGCGCCTTGTCGTCCATATTTTCATCCATGACAGGTACGTTCGACAGAATGATGCTGTGGTAATCGCGTGCAAGTTCAATATAGTCCGGCGTTGCGCGTGGTGCATCGCACAGTGCATCGAACTCAAACCAGGCAATTTCATCGGCATGCATAAGTGTTTTTATCGGACGCTTATGAATTGTTAGCACACGACCGTAGCTAATCGCGCAGGGCGCCAGCGATTCCATGCGTCTTGTCAGTTTGTCATTGGTGTTGGCTGTAACAGGGCTGTAGTAAATATCATCCTGTTCGAGCAGGGCAATACGGTGATCAGTACCACCGTCGATATGCATAACAAGAGTATGCCGCTTGATCAGGTCAATTGCAGGGATAAAACGTTCTCGCTGAAGACCGTTCTTGTATAAATCATCCGGTATTCTATTGGATGTCGCCACCAGTATGACGCCATTATCAACAAGTGCTTCAAGCAATCCTGAGAGCAGCATGGCGTCAGTTATATTGGTAACAATAAATTCATCCAGGCAGAGTACCCGGTATTTTTTTGCGAAATCATTGGCAATGACAGTTAAGGGGTTTTTCAGATTTTGCAGCCTGGACAGCTGTCCATGAACATCAAGCATGAAGTGATGAAAATGAAGCCGAAGTTTGTTTTCAAAGGGCAATGATTCATAAAAAAGATTCATTAACCAGGTTTTACCACGCCCAACACCACCCCAGATATACAACCCCTTTACGGGTGCCGCGCGGCCGCTTGAAATTAAACAAAACAGCCGTTGAATAAAAGAATTTTCGACAGTGGTGCGAGTGACCAGCCCATCATAAAGAAGTTGAAACGCATCTACCGCCTGTTTCTGTGCAGGGTCTGATACAAACCCGTTCTTTTTCAGGTCTCGATGGTAAAGCTCTAATGGCTGCATGAATGCCACATAATAAATATATAAGTATCAATTAGATAGAGTGCATTGTTAAAGTCTAGACTATACGCGTGGTAATGTGTCTGTGTTTGATTATTTTTTTACTACGCGTTTGTGAACAGGGCTATCATTTTCGTTGAGACCATGCTCGATAATTGATACTATAGCCTCCCATCGAGACCAAAGCATCTATGCTTGGTTGTTTAAAAATAACCCAAGGCGTTTCCTCATTCATGACGCGATATATTTTTATTACCGGTGGTGTTGTTTCTTCATTAGGTAAAGGTATCGCTTCCGCTTCTATCGGCGCTATCCTCGAAAACCGCGGCCTTAATATCCGAATGCTTAAACTGGATCCGTATATCAATGTGGATCCCGGCACCATGAGTCCTTTTCAGCATGGAGAGGTTTTTGTCACTGAAGATGGGGCAGAAACTGACCTCGACCTCGGTCACTACGAGCGCTTTGTGCGATCCAGAACCGGTAAGTCCAGCAACTTTACTACGGGTAAGATATACGAAAGTGTTATCCGCAAAGAGCGTCGAGGTGAATACCTGGGCGGTACCGTACAGGTTATTCCACACATAACAGATGAAATAAAACGCTGCATCGTGGAAGGGGCGGCTGATGCCGATATCGCCATGGTGGAGATCGGTGGCACGGTTGGTGACATCGAATCACTGCCGTTCATGGAGGCTATCCGCCAGATGGGCGTCGAGCTTGGACATGAGCATGCTGTTTTTATACACCTGACGCTAGTGCCCTACATTCCGACTGCCGGTGAAGTCAAAACAAAGCCAACACAGCATTCCGTCAAGGAACTGCGCTCAATTGGTATTCAGCCTGATATCCTGTTATGCCGCTCCGAACGACTACTGCCTGAAGAAGAACGGCGTAAAATCGCATTGTTTACCAATGTAGAGAAAAAAGCGGTTATCTCTGCAAAAGACATGGGCAATATCTATGAAATACCCATCTGGCTGCATGATCAGGGTGTCGATGACATCATAGCCCGCAAGATGCATCTGGATTTGCCGATCGCTGATTTGTCGGACTGGCAGCATGTTGTCGATACTATGCGGCACCCGGAGCATGAAGTGATTATCGGCATGGTGGGTAAATATGTCGAATTGACCGAATCATACAAGTCACTCAACGAAGCACTGTCACATGCCGGTATCCACAATAAATCAAAGGTCAACATTCGCTACATCGACTCTGTCACCCTGGAGTGCGGTGATTTTAGTTCACTGGTCGATCTGGACGCCATCCTTGTACCCGGCGGGTTTGGTGATCGGGGTGTTGAAGGCAAGATTGCTGCGGTCAGGTATGCCCGTGAAAACAATGTTCCATATCTCGGTATTTGCCTCGGCATGCAGGTGGCAGTGATTGAATTTGCACGCCATGTGGCACATATCGAGAATGCGCATAGCAGTGAATTCAACTCAAAAACACCGCATCCAGTTATCGCACTTATCACGGAATGGATGACGGAAGATGGCAGTATAGAAAAACGCCATGAGGGTTCAGATCTTGGTGGCACAATGCGTCTTGGCGGCCAGACCTGTAATCTCACACCAGCTACCCTGGCCCATCGAGTCTACGGTGTCGATACTATCGTTGAACGCCATCGTCACCGCTATGAATTTAACAATAACTATATGCAGCAGCTTGTCGAAGCCGGATTGGTCATCAGTGGCAAATCAGGTGATAACACTCTGGTAGAAATGATTGAGCTGAAAGATCATCCCTGGTTTCTTGCATGTCAGTTTCACCCTGAATTTACTTCGACACCGCGTGATGGCCACCCCTTGTTCAGTTCCTTCATTAAAGCGGCACTGCAGCATCACAACAGGCACGTACGATCCGGAGAGGTTGCAGCCTGATGAAACTATGCGGTTTCGAGGCCGGGCTGGATCAGCCTTTTTTCCTTATCGCCGGCCCATGTGTGATTGAAAGTGAACAGCTTGCACTGGACACTGCTGCTGAGCTCAAAGCCATTACCGAAAGACTGGGCATACATTTTATTTATAAATCATCCTTTGACAAGGCTAACCGTTCTGCCGGCAGCAGTTTTCGCGGACCCGGGATCGAACAGGGCCTGCGTATCCTGCAAAAAGTAAAGGATGAAATTGGCGTACCGGTGATTACTGATGTGCATGAAGACACAGCCATGGATGAAGTTGCGGATGTGGTCGATGTGCTGCAGACCCCGGCTTTTTTATGCAGGCAGACAAATTTTATTCTAAAGGTCGCATCAGCGGGTAAGCCGGTCAATATCAAGAAGGGCCAGTTTCTCGCGCCATGGGACATGAAGAATGTTGTAGACAAGGCGCGCTCGACCGGTAATGAACAGATTATGGTTTGTGAGCGCGGTGTATCTTTTGGTTACAACAACCTGGTATCCGATATGCGCGCACTTGCAGTCATGAGAGACACAGGCTGCCCGGTTGTGTTCGATGCCACACATTCAGTACAGCTGCCTGGCGGCCAGGGCACTTCATCCGGTGGCCAGCGCGAACATGTACCCGTACTTGCCAGGGCCGCAGTTGCGGCGGGTATCTCGGGGCTGTTCATGGAAACACACCCGGATCCGGAAAAGGCGCTGAGCGATGGTCCCAATGCCTGGCCTCTCGATCGAATAGAATCTTTGCTGAAAACGCTCATCTCTCTCGACAACATAGTAAAATCAGACCAGTTTGAAGAAGCACGTTAATTACGGGCTTTTGCATCAACAAGAACAATAAAAACGTCATTTAGGGTAAATCATGTCAAACATTATAAATATTCACGCACGTGAAATTCTGGACTCACGTGGAAATCCGACCGTAGAAGCAGAAGTAACTTTAGCTGGAGAGGTAGTGGGGCGAGCTGCAGTACCGTCCGGGGCTTCTACCGGAGAAAGAGAAGCGCTTGAATTGCGTGACGGTGACAAGAATCGCTACCTTGGCAAGGGTGTTATCAATGCAGTCAGCAACGTCAATACCGAGATACGCGACGCTCTCATAGGTATGGATGCGCAAGATCAGAATGCGATCGACAAAAAGATGATTGAGCTTGACGGTACGGATACCAAGGAACGCCTGGGAGCCAATGCAATTCTTGCGGTTTCACTGGCCACTGCTCACGCCGCTGCACTGGAGAATAAAAATCCCCTGTATGTGAACCTTGGCGAGGATTCATACACCATGCCTGTGCCAATGATGAATATTATCAATGGTGGTGAGCATGCGGACAACAGTGTCGATTTACAGGAATTCATGATTCTTCCTGTCGGTGCCCCGAGCTTCAAGGAAGCACTGCGTTACGGCGCTGAAGTGTTCCATACACTAAAGAAAGTATTGCACGCGAAAGGGCTGAATACCGCTGTCGGTGATGAAGGCGGTTTTGCACCCGACCTGTCCTCGAATGAAGAAGCGATTGAAGTCATACTCGAAGCCATTTCAAAAGCTGGATATGAAGCCGGCAAGGATATATACCTTGGCCTGGATGTTGCCAGCTCGGAATTCTACAAGGACGGAATTTATACATTGTCATCAGAAGGCAGGGCCTTTAATTCGTCAGAATTTACTGATTACCTTGCAGACTGGGTTGAGAAGTACCCGATTATCACGATAGAAGATGGCATGGCTGAAAATGACTGGGATGGCTGGGCAATTCTTACTGAAAAGCTTGGCGGCAAAGTCCAGCTGGTTGGAGATGATCTATTCGTTACCAATACATCAATCTTCAAGCAGGGTATAGATAAAGGCATCGCCAATTCCATTTTGATCAAATTCAACCAGATCGGCTCCCTGACTGAAACGCTGGATGCGATATACATGGCTCATACGTCAAATTACACAGCTGTTGTATCACACCGTTCCGGTGAAACAGAAGACAGTACAATCGCAGACCTGTGTGTAGCAACACAGGCCGGTCAGATCAAAACAGGCTCTTTGTCTCGATCAGATCGTATTGCCAAGTACAACCAGTTGCTGAGAATAGAAGAAGCACTTGGTGACGATGCTGTTTATGCCGGTGCAAGCGCCTTTAAACATCTAAAGTAAGTTGAAACTGATTGCTGCCATCCTGTTTGTATTGTTGATATGGCTGCAATACAAATTGTGGCTGGGTGATGGCGGTATTCCTGAAGTGCTCGAACTGGAGCAGGAGATTGAGACTGTCCAGACAGAAGTTAATACACTGCAGGAACGCAACAAGGCACTTAATGCAGAAGTCATGGACCTTAAAAAAGGTATCGAGGCGATAGAAGAGCGTGCGCGCAGCGAAATGGGCATGGTCAAAAAGGACGAAATTTACTATCAGGTCATAGACAACGAATCTGATGCGCCTATAGAGGACGGCCCAGTTGAATAATGGCTGTGAAATCTGGGCTGTAATACCTGCCGCCGGTATTGGCAAACGCATGCAGTCTGACAGGCCCAAGCAATATCTAAGTCTAATCGACCGTCCGGTGATTGAACATACAATCGACAGGCTGCTGGCAGTCGAACAGGTCAGCGGTGTCGTAGTATCACTACAGGCTGATGATCCTTACTGGCCAGGTGTTCAGATTGAATCAGAAAAACCTGTACTTGTTGCAGCAGGCGGTGATGAACGCTGCCACAGTGTGATGAGTGCTCTCGATGTTCTATCAAAACAGCCTGCTTATAAACCTGAAACCACATGGGCACTGGTTCATGATGCAGTACGTCCATGCGTCAGCATTAACGATATCCAGAAGCTGATAGATATTGCCGCTGGAACAGAATCGGGTGGTTTACTGGCAATGCCAGTACGTGACACCATGAAACGCCAGGATGATCACCAGCAGGTCAAGCAGACTGTCGACAGAACAGGGCTCTGGCATGCGTTAACGCCGCAACTTTTTGCATGCGAGCAACTCTCTCATGCTCTTATGTCAGCTTTGGCAGAAGGACGCATGGTAACGGATGAATCATCGGCAATGGAACAATCGGGGTATCGCCCAACACTGGTGCAGGGCCGTGAAGACAATATAAAAATAACGCGTCCAGCTGATCTGCGCCTGGCTGAGCTCTATTTGAAGTCACTATCTGAAAAACCTGATACTGGAGAGCGCATATGACTCAACAAGACATGCCGTTTCGTATCGGACACGGGTTTGATGTTCATCGTTTTATACAGGGCGACAGCATTATTCTGGGTGGTGTGAAAATACCACATACACATGCGTTTGAAGCCCATTCTGATGGTGATGTATTAATTCATGCGATTTGTGATGCCTTGTTGGGTGCTATAGCTGCGGGTGATATAGGGCGGCATTTTCCTGATACAGATGTAGCTTATAAAAATATAGACAGTTGTGTACTGCTGGCAAGAGTCTACACACTGGTAGTAGAAGCCGGTTACATACTTGGCAATCTGGATGTTACGGTAATTGCACAGTCACCGAGACTTGCTGCTTTTATACAGCCAATACGTGAGCGCCTGGCTGCTGAACTCAATGCTGGTATCTCTCAAATCAGCGTAAAAGCGACAACAACTGAGAAACTTGGTTACATTGGAAGGGAAGAGGGTATTGCTGTTCACAGTGTCGTTATGCTTGCCAAACGATAGTATTTCATTCGTATTCACGTTTATTACTGTTTTTTTCGGGAAAAAATGCTTTTTTTTAACGAAATGTATTTACATTGTTGAAATAAAGGTATAAAAAAAGCTCACTGATTTTTATCACCAAACGCCAAAGGGTTAATACATAATGTCACCAGTAAAGAAAAAAGTTACTAAAAAGAAAGTTGCTAAAAAGAAAGTCGCTAAAAAACGCGTCGTAAAAAAAGCAGCAACAGCAAAAACAATCAAGGCAATCAGCGCGGGCTACACAAAATCTCAACTGTATGCACACATCTCTGAAGAGACGGGTATCGTAAGAAAAGATGTTTCCCAGGTTTTCGATTCACTTTCAGATGTCATTGAAGGCCACATCAAGAGTCGTGGGGCTGGCGAATTCAAGCTGCCAGGTTTGCTCAAGGTTAAAGTCAACAAGAAGCCGGCAACCAAGGCACGCAAGAATGTTCCAAATCCATTCCGTCCAGGTGAATTCATGGACGTAGCTGCAAAGCCAGCACGAAAGGTCGTGAAAGTGCTGCCGCTCAAAGCCTTGAAGGATATGGCTGCCAAGTAAAATTATGGTCAGAATATATCTGGCTTAAAGGAAATAAAGAGACCCCTGTAAGGCATTGTTTTACAGGGGTTTTTTCTGGTCTGCACACTGCTGTGATGCTGAGTTCAGTCACTGTTTATGGGCTTAAAATACTCAACCGCAATGACTGACTGCGGATCTGATCAATAATGAACAAGATTCTTTATCTGCATGGTTTTAACAGTTCACCTGAATCACACAAGGCTCAAGTGTTGCATGATTATATGAAACGCACAGGTCTGGGTGACCGGATCGATATACCGGAAATTCCACCTGTTCCTGCAGATGCGATTGAGCTTCTACAGCAACATGCAGAAGAAATAATCAAACACTATGAGTTGTCATTAGCCGGTAGTTCCCTTGGCGGTTTTTATGCAACCTGGTTGGCAGAAAAATACAATTGCCCGGCAGTCTTAATAAATCCAGCAGTAAAGCCACATGAGTTACTCAAAAAGTATTTAGGTGAGAATACCAATTACTATACAGCCGAGAGCTGGGTACTCGACGAGACGCACATCAGGCAATTTCGTGAACTCTATATCGACAAGGTATCAAATCCACAAAGGTATCTATTGATGCTGCAGACAGGAGATGAAACACTGGACTATCGACAGGCAATAGAGAAATATGCCGGTTGTCCATCCATTGTCGAACAGGGTGGTAGCCATGAATTCAGTGAGTTTGAAAGGCACCTGGATAATATACTGGCATTCTGCAATGTTACATAAAGTTTAATGGGATATTATTTGTTATGGGTTTTCACCAGACCTGGTGGGTTGATTCAGAAAACATTTAGCCACAGAGGCACAGAGAACACAGAGGCTAATACTTGTTTTGGTCTTTTGATTTGGACGTAGGAGCGGCTTTAGCCGCGATTATAACTATTCGCGGCTAAAGCCGCTCCTACATCTAAAAACCTCTGTGAGCTCTGTGCCTCTGTGGCAAGCATTTGATTACACCCCCTCGATTAGGGGGAGAGCCTTTGTTATTAACTCTGAGCAGGAATAATTGATGTCACTAGGCCCGGTAATGATGGATCTTGAAGGAACAAAGATCTCCCGTAAAGAACAGGAACTACTGGAAAACCCGCTTGTCGGCGGTGTGATTCTATTCACTCGAAATTTTGAATCGATTGATCAGGTCACCGAACTGGTTAAAGCAATACATGCGGCACGCTCTCCTCATTTGCTGGTCGCAATCGATCATGAAGGTGGTCGCGTTCAGCGTTTTCATGAAGGTTTTACCAGGCTGCCTCCGGCCAATGTGTTCGGCAAGATGTACAAGCATGATCCAGACAAGGCGCGTAAGTATGCAGACCAGGCCGGCTGGCTGCTGGCGGTTGAACTCAGGTCGATCGGCATCGATTTCAGTTTTGCACCTGTGCTCGACCTGGCTCATGGTGTCAGCGGTGTGATTGGAGACCGTGCGTATCATGCCAGGCCGGATGTGGTCGCAACACTGGCCTATGCCACCATGCACGGTATGCTGCGAGCAGGCATGCATGCTGTTGGCAAGCATTTCCCGGGGCACGGTGGTGTTGCTGAAGATTCACATCTTGCGCTGCCGGTCGATCACAGGGAGTTTAGTGCCCTGCTCAAGGATGATATCGCGCCATTCGCAAAAATGATTTCGAATGGTTTGAGTGGCATCATGCCTGCACATGTTATCTACGACAAAGTGGATAGTATGCCTGCCGGTTATTCAAAAATCTGGTTACAGGACATATTACGAACAAAGCTGAAATTTCAGGGTGTGATTTTCAGTGATGATCTAAGTATGGAAGCAGCGGGTGTCGCCGGTGATTATGGCGGCCGTGCACAACAGGCGCTGCAGGCAGGTTGCGATATGGTACTCGTATGCAACCATCCAGAAGGTGTTGAACAAGCCGTCGAACAGCTGCAGGGCTATAATAACCCGACATCACAAATGCGCCTCATTCGTATGCATGGTAAGCGTGATGTATCATATACTGAACTGCACCAAAGTTATGACTGGAAAAAGGTTTCTGCAATGATAGCTGAGCTGGACCAGTCTCCATGGATGGAAATGGATGTTTAATACGAGCGCTTGTTTAGCAAGCCTTATATAGATGGGCTCTTCCCCTAATCGAGTGGATAAATCATCAAATGCTTGCCACAGAGGCACAGAGCTCACAGAGGTTTTTAGATGTAGGAGCGGCTTTAAGCCGCGATTAAGGCTGTTCGCGGCTGAAGCCGCTCCTACGTTACC
>Ga0209271_10000835_pt1 | contig 10713 bp, 11 predicted proteins | sample tdAd002_FD_187123 | JGI IMG/M metagenome (GOLD analysis project Ga0209271, IMG submission 187123) | Marine sediment microbial communities from the Atlantic coast under amendment with organic carbon and nitrate - tdAd00.2 (SPAdes)... | ecosystem: Environmental > Aquatic > Marine > Coastal >... | reverse complement strand
CCAGTGTCGCTGCTCCGGCGCCAAGGCTGATTGCGATCGCGACGATGATGCCGTCGATGATTCCGGGGGTTTTCATGCTTTCGCCCTCCGCTCTTTTTCGCGCAGTAAAGCAATTTCAATTTCCTCGCTGCGGATCGTATCAGCGTGGTTGAATTCACCTTTGCTGAAACCTTCGTCGTCGCTGACCAGTAGCTCGAGTTTTTGCTTCATGCTGGTTAATTGCTGATTTTGTTCGTCGATTTGCTTTTCAAGATTCTGGCGCTGTAATTCAATGCTGGCGAACTGCTGTTGCAGTGCCTGCAGCTGTTTTTCGCTGACGAGTTTGCGACGGATCAAATCGCGCGCCAGGTCGTCTTTTTTCGCAGCCAGGCAGATATCCAGCTCTTCGTCGTAAGCTTCGAGGTTGGCCGAGGCAGCCCTGGCGGCCTTGTCGAGTTGGTCAGCCTCGTGCTGCAGTAGCTTCAAACGTTGTTGATCCTGATCGAGCGTGAATTGCATTTCACGGACCGCCTGCCTGAGCTGCAGGTCGGGTTCCTCGATACGATCGAGAACCGCGTGGAAATCGGCCTGAAACAGCCGTGATAGTCGGGTTACCAATGCCATTTTGATTGCTCCGTTGTGGTTGAAAGATGCCGTAATTCTGGGTCAGGAACGGGTACTAAAACAGGCAGAGTTTGGTAAAACCTGATGCGTCGTGTTTACAAAAAATTTACATAGCCAGGGGACTGGAATGCTAGGATTGTTGTGTGTTTATTAAGGATAAAATGTGATGGCGCAGAAAGCGCGCTTGCTGATCGTTGAAGACGAGGCCGCGATACGCAGTGGGCTGGTCGATGTTTTTGTCTACCACGGCTACGAGGTTGAGACCGCCGATCACGGTGATGACGGCCTGCGCAAGTCGCTAAGCGGGCAATTCGACCTGATTCTGCTCGACGTCATGTTGCCCGGTATCGACGGTTTCGAAATCTGTAATCGTATCCGTCAGCAGGATCGCCAGCAGCCCGTTATCATGCTGACCGCGAAATCGAGTGACGAAGACATCGTGCAGGGCCTCACCCTCGGTGCCGACGATTACGTCGCCAAACCTTTTTCGGTAACGCAACTGGTACTGCGCGTGGAGGCGGTACTGCGGCGTTCGGGTTTCGGTGAAGCCTCGGCGCGGGAAATCAAGCTCAACAATGGTCTCGTCATCGATACCGAGAACCTGTGCGCCGGGGACACCGTTTTTACGCGCCGAGAAATGGACCTGCTGCACTATCTTTGCCAGCAATCGGAGCGTCCGGTGGCGCGCGAAGAGCTGCTCGCGCGAGTCTGGGGCTATGCCAATCACATGGAAATAGAAACCCGTACCGTCGACATTCATATTGCCAAGTTACGCCGCAAAATCGAAATCGATCCCGCCAACCCCGAAGCCATCGTCACGGTGCGCGGTGCCGGCTATCGCCTGATGCTTGCCGAGCAATGAACCAGCGACGCCTCACTCTATTGCTGGTGCTGTTTTTCGTGGCGCTGGCGTTACCGACCTCGATCCTGGTTTACCAGGCCTACGGGCAGTTGAAATGGGAGGCTTTTTACCAGCACCAACGGCTCGCGCGAGAACTGACGCTGCGCATCGATGGTGGCTTTCGCGATTTAATCGAACGCGAAGAAAATCGACCCATCAGCGACTATGAATTTCTCAATGTCAGCGGCTCCGAGGGCTCCGCCTTTCTGCAACGTTCCCCCCTGTCACAGTTCCCGCTGGATGTCGAAGTACCCGGCTTGCTCGGTTATTTTCAGGTCGACGCATCCGGAGCGTTACGCACCCCGATCGTGCCCGAGACCAATGCATCGAGCTATGGCATTCCACCCTCGGAACTGCAACAGCGCAAGCAGCAGGAAGGCCGGATACGCGGTATTCTCGACCAAAATCGTCTGGTTGGTAAGAGCGATGTTGCGGCTGCACCCACGGTGCTCGGCGAAGTTATGGCCGAAGAGGAAATCGCGCAGGAGCGCGTCGATAGTCCGAGTTTAGTGATGGAACTCGATAGTTCGAGTATCGCGCTGGATGATCGCGATAACCTGGGCCAGGCGGGATTCGATGAGTTAACCACGCGTAAACTGAATGCGCCCGCTGAAAGCCGTGCCCCCGCCGACCAGGTCAAGGACCTGAAGCTCGAAGACAGCTACCAGGTGGCAGCCGACGCTGTGCCCGAGGTGCAACGGCTGGAAGCGAAAAAGCAGGCCGAAGTCAAACGTTCGCGCAAGGAAAAAGTGAATCTGCCCGAAGCCCTGCAGGAGCAGGTGCAGAGCTTTAAAAAGGGCGTTGCCGATGAGAACAATGAAACCGGTGATATGGCCGCGTCAGCACCAGTTCTGAATCAGCAGGCGATTCGGATTCAGACTTTCGAGAGCGAGGTCGAACCGATGGAATTCGCGTTGCTCGACAGCGGACATTTCGTCCTGTTCCGACGGGTCTGGCACCAGAATGAACGTTATGTGCAGGGCATCCTGATTGACCAGGCCAACTTTATCGAGCGCTTGATTGCACCGGCGTTTCGCGAATCGAGCCTGTCATCGATGAGCAAGTTGATCGTTGCCTACCAGGGTTCGATTCTGCAAAACTACGCTGCCGATTACAGCCGACTATACCGCCCCAGTACCGAGCAGGCGAGCAACGAATTGCTCTACCAGAGCCGTTTGATCGCGCCGTTTGGCGATATCGAGCTGATTTATGCATTGGCGCGATTGCCGATCGGCGCCGGCGGACAGGTCATCATCTGGTCAGCCGTGGTGCTCGCAATCGTGCTGGTGGGTGGTTGCCTGATGCTGTTGCGACTGGGTCAGCGCCAGCTCGCCCTGGCGCGGCAGCAACAGGATTTTGTTTCCGCGGTCAGCCACGAACTTAAAACCCCGCTGACATCGATCCGAATGTATGGAGAAATGCTGCGCGAGGGCTGGGCCGACGAGGCAAAGCGTAAAACCTATTATGATTTTATTTTTTACGAGGCAGAACGACTCACGCGCCTGATCAATAATGTACTGCAGCTGGCGCGCATGTCTCGTAACGAGCAGGCAGGCACGCTCACTGACATGACCGTCGGCGAGGCGCTGGCGGAGCTTAAGCCGCGCCTCGAATCGCAACTCGAACCCTCGGAGTTCGACCTGCTGATGACGGGGACAGACGAGGTGGAGTCGGCTCGAATAAAAATTGATATTGACTGGTTCATCCAGATTTTTATCAACCTGGTGGATAATGCGGTCAAGTTTTCCGCTAACGGTGCCCAAAAACGAGTCGATATTCGCTGTCAGCAAATGCAGGACGGCAAGGTTCAGTTTTCGGTGCGCGATTACGGACCCGGTATCGACCCGGATCAGATGAAGAAGATATTCAAACTGTTTTACCGCTCCGAGAACGAGCTTACGCGTGAAACCGTCGGTACCGGCATCGGTCTGGCGCTGGTACATCAGCTTGCGAGTGCAATGCAGACCGAAGTCGATGTCGTTAACTGTGAGCCCGGGGCGGAATTTCGCCTCCGCATTGCGTCGCTTGCCACTAACAGATAATGTTAGTTCCGAAAATACGTTTCGAAATTTGAGAAGAGGCTATGTCACAGGATCAGGCGGAGGTCGGCAACCTGCAGGAGTTGTTAGCGAGAGTAGGTGCCGGTCTCGATCAGTTTTTAGCGTTTGAACACCCCGACGCGTTGGCACAACAAAACATCTGGAAGGCTGCACTGGATAAACCGGTGCCGCAGCGTGGGGTTGGCATCGATGAAGTAACCCGGGAACTTCTGCAACAGATCATTCCCAATGGTTCGGCGGTGACTAAACCCGGCTTTACTTCCTATATTACAACCGGTGCGACCAGCGCATCGACACTGGCCTCGACTGCCGCCAGTATCGCCTCGCCACAAAGATATATGCACACCGCGTTCAGCTTTATCGAAGAACTGTCGCTCGACTGGCTCGCGCAGATGTGTGGTCTGGGTAATATGAAAGGCATCTACAGCAGCGGTGGCTCGGTCGCCAACCTGGTCGGACTCGGTGGCGCACGACAGTATGCGTTTGAGAAAGCAGGCCATGACCCTGCGCGCGACGGCGTTGACCGCAGTGTCAGCGTTTACGCGAGTAGCGAGTGTCATAACACGATTCAGCGAGCGGGTGGTGTACTCGGAATTGGGAGACGTGCGGTAAAGCCTATTGCCTGTGATGAGCAGGGCCGAATGCGAGTCGATGCGCTACAAGCCGCCATCGCTAAAGACCTGCGCGACGATATCCTGCCGATGGCGATCGTCGCGAACGTGGGTACCACCAACACGGGAGCGATTGACCCATTGCGTGCCATTGGTGAACTCGCGCGCGAACACGGAATCTGGCTACACGTGGATGGTGCCTACGGACTGCCCGGCATTCTGGATGAGCGTTTGTGCGATCTTTACGATGGATTGGAGCTAGTCGATTCAGTCATCGTCGATCCGCATAAATGGCTGGGTGCGTCGGTAGGAATATCGGCTACTTTTGTACACGATCGTAATCTACTGGAACGCGCTTTTACCCAGGGGCCGTCCGATTACCTGGAGGGTTCGATTGATGATATCGACCCGGCGACGGTGCAATTCGAACATTCGCTTGATGATTTCAGCATTCCTTATTTCAACTATGGCGTTGAGCTGAGTGCACCCCCACGGGGCATAGTCGTCTGGGCCCTGATCAGGGAGATTGGCGTCGAGGGTATGCGCAAGCGAATTGTGCGCCACAATGATATGGCGCGGCAGCTTGCCGAATTATGCAGGCGACACCCCAGGCTCGAACTGTTACTGGAACCGACTTTATCGGTCTGTTGTTTTCGTTATGTTGCGCCGCAGGTAGACGATCTTGATCAGCTCAACCAGAAAATCCACCGGCGCCTGGTCAGGGAAAACGAATACCTGCCAAGCACTACCCGAATCGATGGTCAACTGGCTCTGCGTCCCTGCTTTCTTGGCGCCCGCGCGGATCATTCCCAGGTCGATGGACTCGCGCAAGCGGTCATCCGAATAGGAGACGCCCTGGTTGCCGCGCAGGCATAGAAGCCTGTCGTGCAAGTTTAATTTTTTTTGATATCTGCGTCGTGAAAACTAATAATTACGCCTTTTAACGCTGGCCCTGGAAACCTGATGCCCAATGCTGTGAAACTGTTTGAGCCGCTGACAATACGCGGTACCACCTTACCGAATCGTATCGTGGTCTCGCCCCTGTGCATGTACTCGGCCATCGATGGGCTCGCGCAACCCTGGCATTTTGCGCATCTGAGCACTTTCGCCCGCGGCAAGGCAGGGCTCGTGTTCACTGAAGCCACCGCGGTCGAAGCGCGTGGCCGAATCACTCCGCGTTGTCTCGGAATCTGGAGCGACGCGCAGGCGGATGCCTTAAAGCCAATCACTGCCTTTATCGAATCGATGGGTTGTGTTCCGGGCATACAACTCGCGCATGCCGGACGCAAGGCATCGACACGCGCGCCCTTTGTCGAAAAGGGTGGTAGTCCGCTCAATCAGGAGGATGCCGGGCGCGGTGACCCTCCGTGGCATGCCGTCGCACCGTCAGCCTTGCCGGTGGCGCACGGATGGCCGCTGCCGCAAGAACTGGATGCAGAGGGTCTGGACGAGGTCAAGGCCGCGTTTGTCGCAGCGACGAAAAGGGCGCTCACGGTCGGTTTCAAGGTCATCGAACTGCACATGGCGCATGGCTACCTGTTGCATAGCTTTCTGTCACCGTTGGGGAACCAGCGCGATGATGCTTACGGTGGTGATCTCGAAGGGCGGATGCGGTTTCCGCTTGAAGTTACCGCGGCGGTGCGCGCCGAGATGCCGGATGAAATGCCGTTGTTTGCGCGGATTTCAGCGATTGACGGAAAAGAGGGTGGCTGGACAATCGAGGATTCAGTGGTGTTCGGCGAGCGCATGGTCGAGGCGGGTGCCGACCTGATCGATTGCTCCTCGGGCGGTATCGGCGGGGCGCCGCGTTTTCGCAGCGACGATACCGGCAAACCGCTAACGACTGACTCGGCGCGCACGCCGGGATTCCAGGTACCGTTTTCACGTCGATTGCGTGCGGAGGCCGGCATCAAATCGATGGCAGTGGGTGTCATTATCGATCCGCACCAGGCCGAGGAAATTCTGCAGAGTGGTGGTGCCGACCTGGTGGCACTCGGTCGGGAGATTATGCATGATCCGTTCTGGCCGTTGCACGCGGCCGAGACGCTCGGAGTCGATCCCGATTATCGTATGTGGCCTGAACAATACGCCTGGGCGGTTGATCGGCGCGCCCAGATCAAGGCCCTGAATCAGGATAATAAATAGCCCCACAAGGCCGAACATTTTCGACCCCTTGCCAGATTATCAGGCGGGCTGCCGTGTCGAGTGAAATATTAGCCGCGGCGAATTTGTCTGTTACCATAGCGTTTTTTGGACTCTCCGGTAACGACATGGCTCGAAACGATTTCTCCATTGGCAGTTTTTTTCTGCGGTTTCTATTTGCGATCGCACTCGTGTTTCTGACCTACAATCCGAGCGGCTATTCCTGGGTTGGCTGGTTGCAATCAGATGTTGCGATAGTCTACAAGGCCGCGACCGGCATCGTGCTGTTGATCGGTTGGGTCGTATTCCTGCGGGCGACCTGGAGGTCGCTTGGTCCCATCGGCACCACACTTGCGGTTGCCTTTTTCGGAATCCTGATCTGGCTGTTTATCGAGTGGGGTTTTTTCGCGCTCGATGATACGGCCGTTATCCAGTGGATCGTGCTGTTCGTGCTGACCGGCGTCCTCGCGGTTGGCATGTCCTGGTCACACGTGCGGCGCAAGATGTCAGGACAAGTCGACACCGATGAGATCGAGGGTTAGACCCTAGCCCTTTTTACTACAGCTGTCGGATTTTAGATGTCTCCCCAGGCCGATAGCGTCATCCTGCTTCACGGTCTGTTGCGTTCAGACCGATCGATGAAAAAGCTAGAGCGGGCGCTTTTAAAACGGAGTTACTTCGTACAGAACGTCAGTTATCGATCAACACGTAAAAATATCGCGGCACTGGCCGAAGAGGCGATCAACCCGGCTTTAGCGGCGTGCCCGCGAGGACACCGGGTAAACTTCGTAACCCATTCCATGGGTGGGATCCTGGTCAGGCAATACCTTAAACACCATAACATCGAAAACCTCGGGCGCGTGGTTATGCTCGGTCCCCCTAACAAGGGCAGCGAGATTGTCGACAAGTTGCGCGATTTCCCGGGATTCCACTTCGTTCACGGTGACGCCGGGCTCGAGCTTGGAACTGGCGAAACCAGTGTTCCCAACAAGCTGGGGCAGGCCAATTTCGATTTAGGCATCATCGCCGGTACCAGAAGTATTGATCTTTTCATGTCGCGCATGATTCCAGGGCCCAATGACGGCAGAGTTTCGGTTGAAAATACCAGGCTTGAAGGCATGAAAGATCATTTCGAGATGGAGGTAACGCATACCTTCATGATGCGCAATAACAGGGTCATCGGGCAGGTTTTCCATTACCTGGAAACCGGCAAATTCAGGCGTGACGGCTGACGCAATATGGGTGCTGGTAACCGACCTTTGAGAATGCTGTGTTGGGAAGGTTATGACGCCCCGTCGATCGTGGTTCCCTATGTTGCGCGTGAACGGGTCGATTTAACTTACAGAATCACCCGACAGGAGATAGGTAGTGTGACATGAAAAGCCCATATCACGGTCTTTTAACCCGGTGTCTTTTCAGGAAGCTGTCAATCTTGGTGGCTGCTTGCGAACCTATTACCTTTTTTCGAACCTCGGTCAAGAGGGCAAATCTCGCCATTTCGGTCCAATGGTAGACCTCCCGGTTCTCAAGTTCTTCGATTAGCTCAAGCGATGATTTAGCCAAATGCCTCTCCCTGCGGCTGAAGTGAGGGTCTTCAATAACCCTTGTTAAACTGCGTTTTACGTCAATCATTGCTTCTCCGAGGCATTACTCCCAGCTGAATCGTATCTGGTTTGGTATTTCTCCATCTATCTGGACAGACAATAATGCCATTACTGGTATTCTATATTAGTTGATATGAAACAATTTTGTTGTAGCGAGTGATTAAGTACACACTGGTTTAGAGTCATCGGCTGGCGTTTTGTATTGATGGGCTGGTAGTCCCGGATTAATTGAATAAAGGCTGTTTTTTTTCCGTGGGCGGGATTGTGTTCTAAAACTAACGGTTATTCTGTCGTTAATGCGAGCTTTGGTAAAAATCGATCATGATAATAGAGGAGCATAATATTTCACCTGGCCGACTGGAAAACAGGGTTTGCGTCGTGACCGGGGCGGCCTCACGAATCTGGCCTGTCTATCTCAGCGGTTTTGGCAATGGGAAGATCACATCTTCGGTAAATCCAAGTGAAGATGCGTTACCGGCGCCATGCCGTTGTAAGAAACTGACAACATTTTGCACCAGTAGTTCAGGTGCTGATGCACCTGCTGTTACACCGACGCAGGCTTTATTTTCAAGCCACTCGGGCCTGATGTCATCTTCACTGTCGATCAGGTAACCTTCAATCTGCTTATTACTGGCGATTTCTCGTAATCGATTCGAGTTGGAACTATTCCTGGAACCGACGACCAGGATCAGGTCGCAGTGCTCGGCTAGTTGCTTGACTGCATCCTGGCGATTTTGGGTGGCATAGCAGATGTCATCTTTTTTCGGTCCCTGGATGTCGGGGAAAGTCTCACGCAGACAATCGATGACGATCGCGGTGTCGTCCTTGGATAACGTCGTCTGCGTGACAAAACGCAACCCATGTGGATTTTGCACCTTTAGTTTGCGCACGTCTTCAGCAGATTCGACCAGGTAGACTTTACCGCCATGCGCAAGGTCGTACTGACCCATGGTGCCCTCGACTTCGGGATGCCCCTTGTGACCGATCAGCACGGTTTCGATGCCCTTGCGACTATAGCGGCTGACCTCCATATGTACCTTCGTCACCAACGGGCAGGTGGCGTCAAAAACCTTGAGCTGCCGACGTTCGGCCTCGCGTTGTACTGCTTTGGAAACACCATGAGCGCTGAAGATGACGTAATTATCGTCGGGAATCTGGTCGAGTTCCTCGACAAATATCGCTCCCTTTTGCTTGAGGTCATCGACGACGTAGCGATTATGTACGACTTCATGACGCACGTAGACCGGCGCGCCAAAAAGCTGTAGTGCGCGTTCGACGATTTCAATAGCTCGGTCTACGCCGGCACAAAATCCACGGGGATTGGCAAGCAGGACTTCCATTAATGCAGGACCTTCGGTTCGTCAGGATTGTCATCAACAGCGACAATCTTAACGCTGTAGCGAACCGTTTGACCAGCCAGGGGATGATTAAGATCAACCCGGACTTCGCTGTCATTAAAATCCAGGATGGTGCCCGGCAGTGTTTCCCCGTCCTCGGTTGCGAACTCGATGATCAATCCCGGCTCCAGTTCGATGTCTGGGTCAAATTCGGCTCGCGCCATGGCGCGAAACAGGGTTTCGTCGATATAGCCAAAGGCGAGATCGGGACCAATATCGATTGTCTGCTCGTCGCCTTCCTTCAGTCCAATCAATGCCAGTTCCAGTCCTTCGGCCAATTCACCGCAGCCAAGCGTAACCGTCATCGGCTCATCGTCAAAGTTATCCTCAAGCACCTGGTCATCGGTTAAACCGATACGATAGAAAAGGGTAACTCGACTGTTGCGCTCTATCATGCTCATGAGATTACTCGGACGTAGTTTTCCCGATAGCGGAGAAACTGCTCAGGATTAGCAGGGCCGCACCGACACTGATCGAAGCATCCGCGATATTAAACGCCGGAAACGGGTAGGATCCAAGCCAGACCTGGATGTAGTCGATGACGTGACCGAGGTAAACGCGATCGATCAGGTTGCCGATCGCGCCGCCGAGGATCAGGCACAAAGATGCCGCGGTCAGCGTGTCTTCCGAGGGCAGTTTCCGGACCCATTGCACGATAACGATGCTGATGATAATCGCGATCACGGTAAACAACCAGCGTTGCCAACCCCCGGCATTGGCGAGAAAACTGAATGCGGCGCCGGTGTTATAGGTCAGGTACCAGTCGAAATACGGGAACAGGTTAACCGCCTGGTGAGGGGTTAACTGCGCTTCGGCAATCTGCTTGGCAGCCTGGTCGAGTATGACCACTATCAGGCTGATCCATAACCATCGAAGTTGCGGCGACGCCGTATTCATAACGAGTTAGGGGCTATCTCAGGCGTAGCGACGTTGTTCACCATCACCATCGACGTTGACGATACAGCGTGCACAGAGTTCCGGGTGATCGCTATCACTACCGACTTCCTCGCGGTGATGCCAGCAACGCACACATTTCTGGTGATTGCTTGGATTGGCCTGTATCGAAATACGGTTACCGTTGCGCAGCGTGACCACGTCCTCGCTTTGTGTTGCATCCAGCACCGCCATGGTCGCCGCAGAGGTAATCATGACGAAACGTAATTCATCACTGATAACCTGCAGTTCATCGATCAGCGCCTGGTCGGCGCGGATCGTAACCTCGGCATCGAGGCTGGAGCCGATCCTGCCATCCTGGCGCAGACTTTCCAGTTTGCGCGTGACCTCCGCGCGCACCTGCTCGAGGGAGTCCCAGACCGAAGGGTCGACCTCGGCGTTCGAGTAGGCAAACAGGCCGTCGTACCATTCGGCGGTGAATACGCCGAGATCCTCGCGCTC
>Ga0209271_10000834_pt1 | contig 10717 bp, 9 predicted proteins | sample tdAd002_FD_187123 | JGI IMG/M metagenome (GOLD analysis project Ga0209271, IMG submission 187123) | Marine sediment microbial communities from the Atlantic coast under amendment with organic carbon and nitrate - tdAd00.2 (SPAdes)... | ecosystem: Environmental > Aquatic > Marine > Coastal >... | reverse complement strand
TTTAGCCGCGAATTGTTTATTTACGCAAGATTTATTCGCGGCTAAAGCCGCTCCTTGTGCTGTAGCCTGGATGCAACGAAGTGACTAAATTCGATTGGATCGAATTTGAACAGCTGAAAGCTGGCCCGTAGGGCGAAACACATGGATGTGTGAAGTAACGGCAGAGTACATGGATGTATCCTGTAAATCCGGGACTATCAATGATGCGCTGAATTTCCGGATTACGCTTCGCTTCATCCAGGCTACGAAACTGGTCTTTTAAAACATTGCCACAGAGGCACAGAGATCACAGAGATCTATAAGTTTTATTTAACGCAAAGACGCTAAGGCGCCAGGTTCGGAAAGATGGTTGTAAGCATTCGTAGGAGCGGCTTTAGCCGCGAATTGTTTATTTACGCAAGATTTATTCGCGGCTAAAGCCGCTCCTACAGGCAATCATCAAAACCTCTGTGCACTCTGTGTCTCTGTGGCCAGAAACTGAATATTTCAGTGAAGAGGAAAAATATAATATCGCTTCATTGTATCCCGTTCGAACAGCAGTTATTATTTCAATAAAGCACAATCACAGTTATTTAGAAAATATGAATAAAGATATACAAACAGAAATTGAAGCAGCCGTGTTTCGCCAGTTAATAAAGCACTTCGGCGAACGGACAGATGTGCAGAATATTGACCTGATGAATCTTTCAGGATTTTGTCGTAACTGCCTGTCCAAGTGGTACAGCGCAGCAGCCCAGCAGCATGGCCAGGAAATAGATTACGAACAGGCGCGGGAAATTGTTTATGGCATGCCGTATTCGGAATGGAAGGCAAAGTATCAACTGGAGGCAACACAAGAACAGCTGGCTGCATTTAATAATAAGGAATAGTGATTAAACAGCGGAACAATACGGCATGTTGTAGTGGTCGGTATTTAATCTTACATACAGTATCTGATTTGCGCCTGTCATGTTTTTCATCTGAATGGCTGTATGTGGGCATTCGGAGATTTTCATAAAAAAATAGATATTCGCTAATACAGGCAAATAAAAAACCATTATCCACAGATGAACACAGATGAACACAGATGAACACAGATGAACACAGATATTAAACATGTGATTTCACCGCGAAAAACGTAAAGAACGTAAACAGAACTAAACCCTTTAGTTATTTTTTTTGTTCACGTTCTTTGCGTTTTTCGCGGACCTTGAAACCTTTACGCACTTTGCGACTTTGCGGTAAATAATTTTAGGTGCCGGCAACGCTTCGCTTATGCCAGCCTACCTCGCTGCCTGCACAGGAGTGACGCAATATTATTATTTGCGTTGATTTGCGTTGATTTGCGTGGGGCCGTGTAGCGGCAGGCGGACCATAAAACATCTGTGTTTATCTGCGTTCATCTGTGGACTCATATTAATGTCTACAGAGTTTAAATCAGACACGCTATCAGATCAGGCAACGACCAGTACACATAATTATTGCTAGTCGTCTCCCCAGACGAGTTCACCGGACCTGCTCAAGTCGTACCCGGTCAGGGTCTCGGCAAGCTGCTGGCTGGAGTGAGATTTCAGCCGGTTGATTAATTCCTGGAACAATCGACGAAACCATATCTGTTTGGGAATGACCAGATCGAACGATTCCCAGCCAAAAGAAATAAAATCAAGCCCATATTCGGTAGCTGCTGCGCGAACACCTGGTGCGATTTCCGCGATACCCATGACGATTGAAGCGGCGGCTTCTCGTTCGGACAGGGAAATGTTTACGCTGTTGAGGTCATCTACATTCAAGTTAAAAAGAGATAATCGTTCCATTAGAAAACGTTGGGCGCCGGCACCTGTCTGTCGCAGCGACCATCGCAGTGGGCTGTTAAAAAGCTCCTCGATGGTTAGTTTATGTAAATCAGAGTTTTTGTTGAGCATTAATCCCTGCTCGCGTCTAAATGCATGTATAAGTACCCAGTTACTGGCTTCAGAATGCTGTTTAAGTAAGGCAGGGTGTCGTATATGACTTTCGGTGTCCGGACCCCAGTGGATGCCGCATACATCAACACGGCGTGATTCCAGTAAGTTGAGGCCCAACTGGGTTGCCGTTGGGCTGTAACTGATGAGGGCATAAGACCCTGTGGCGGCGGCATATTCGAGCACAACCCGGTAGAGCAGGGGGTCGTCACTGCCAGAAACAATGAGTCTGTCAGTCAGCAGGCCTCCGTGTGAGGAGTCAAGCATCCATTTGTCGATGAGTTCACGCGGGAACATCCATTTCCCTGTTATTTTTGTTGCCGGGATTTGATTATCTGAGACCAGTGCATAGATCTTTTTTTCATTCAGATTGAGGTAGTTGGCAACCTGTCTCACACTCATGTAGACAAGCTCAGTGTCTGCACTGGTTTGTGCGATAGCGGACATTTTTTAAGTGCCCATTTGTTGTATGTTGGCGCCAGTGCTGCGGCTGCCGCTTGCTCTGGGTATTGCATCGAATTGAACATTTTCTGTGCCATTATAAATCAGGAAATGACGGCCCTTGGCCCGGGCGATCAAGGTAACACCGACCTTGCGGGCCAGTTCACGGCCCATTTGTGTGACACCCGACCTGGACAGCAGCAGCGGGATACCCATTTGCGCAACTTTAATCACCATCTCCGATGTGAGGCGCCCGGTGGTATAGAATATCTTGTCGTTGCCTCCGATCTGGTTAAGCCACATGGAGCCGGCGATAGCATCAACCGCGTTATGACGACCAACATCTTCGACGAAATTTAAAATACTGGATTGCTGGCATAGTGCACAGCCATGCACGGCGCCTGCGCGTTTATAAATCTCGTTATATTCATTGAGGTTTTTTAACAGGTCGTAAATTGTTGACTGTTTAATATTTATTTCCGGCAGGCGGATCTTGTCGATATTATCCATTAATGCGCCGAATACAGTGCCCTGGCCGCAGCCTGTCGTTATTGTTCGTTTATTCAGTTTTTCTTCAATATTATCTGCTGGCTGGTATGTGGTAACAGCGACCGAGTCGGTTTCCCAGTCGACCTGTATCGATTTGATATTGTTGATGTCAGTGACCATGTGTTGATTGCGCAGCCATCCCAGTATCAACAGTTCAGGTTGTGTCCCAAGTGTCATCACGGTGACGATTTCACGTTTATCCAGGTAAAGCGTTAGCGGGCGTTCAGCAGCGATGTAACTGGTTCTGATTTTACAAAACTCATCGACTGCGCTGACTGGCGCCGAAGCGTCCAGGCCTGCATCAGTCATATCGGGTTTATACATCATGTCTGGTGTCGGCTTATGCATGACCACTAACCTCCTGTTACATTCATGTGTCTCAAGATAACTTCCTGTGAATTTAAATCAAAGTCGTGACCTTTGGGCTTGATCTGCATCGATTGAACAATCGCTTTACGCACGGCTTCATCATCGCCGGGATTGGCGCGTACCACGCGCCTTAAATCCATGGAATGTTCCTGTCCCAGGCAGAGTAACAATCGTCCCTCTGCTGTCAGCCTTACCCTGTTGCAGGTATCGCAGAAGTTGTGGCTGTGTGGCGAGATGAATCCGATACGCGTCTCACTGTCGGGCATGCGGTAATAACGTGAAGGCCCTGCCGATTTTTCAGTCGTGGCGATAATTTCATAATGTTGGCGCAGGTCAGCAAGAATATCGTCAGATGAATAATAGGTTTGTGCACGAAGATGGTCATTGACCATGCCTAGCGGCATTTCTTCAATGAAGCTGATGTCCAGGCCCCGGTTTCTGGCGAATTCAACTAGATCTTTGACTTCGTCATGGTTCATGTGCTTGAGAACAACGGTATTTATTTTAATTCTTTGAAACCCGGCAGCCAGGGCCGCATCGATGCCCGACAGCGTTTTAGCAAGTTGTCCAACACGTGTGATTTTTCTGAATCGATCGGGTCGCAAGGTGTCGAGGCTGATGTTGATTCTGGTAACACCGGCATCATGCAGGGCCTGCGCATACTGTGTCAGTTGTGTCGCGTTGGTGGTGATGGTCAGATCATCGAGGCCATCAAGTTGTCCCAGTTCTTCAAACACTTTCAGAATATTACGACGCGTCAGTGGTTCCCCGCCGGTAATACGGATTTTATTAACGCCCAGGTCGACGAATGACTTTCCGATACGAACTATTTCTTCCAGGGTCAGCAGCTGGGTACGCGGAACAAATTGCATATCATCCGACATGCAATAAATGCATCTCAAGTCGCAGCGATCGGTAACAGATATCCTTAAATAGGATATTTTTCGATCAAAACGATCGATCAAGCTTACCTGCGAATCGCGCCTGTCGTTATTCTGAGTCGATTCCGGGTCGAATGCCTTTTCCATCCACGTGCCTCAAATGTCGGTCTATTAAGGAACCTATAGCAAGAACTGTTCCTACTTTGTTTGAGCAAACCATTTCAACGGGGTTGCTGACGGAAGACGGCAGGTGCAGGCTTTTGTATCTCATATTAGTTTATGCCTAATAGCTGATATTCACGCCGGGTCCTTCATGTTGGGGATATTTGTCTCTATTGAATAACAAATTACGGGACAAATTGTCGCATAGTTGTATCACTGGTTGTTATTGATCGAGGCGTTCTTCTATTAATCATTAGCTTTGGGTGACACAATCAAGATTGCCTCAAGCTGGTATGCAACTTGCTAGGTAACTTTAAGATAATCATCAAATGTGTACCCAGTGCTATGAAATCTGATAATGAAATGGCAAATGCGGCGGATTTACCGGGCAGTTTTCCAGTGAATATCGTTATGGAGAGACGACCTGCACAAGTCAGTACATGGGTGGATTATGTCTGGAAGGCGATAGGGGTCACTGTAGGAAATACCCTGGATAGCGAGGATGAATCTCGTGTTGAGCACCCGGAAGATGATTTGCGGCTGCAAATATATCCTGGCTACCAGGTCAAGTTATATATCGATGAGGTTGACAGTTATTATCATAACCTGATGTCGCCATCGCCACACTGTTACATCGTTGTGCACCAGGATGACGATGACGATGAGCCCAGGCCGTTTATCGTGAGTCTCAGCTTTGATGAAGCCCATGCCTACCTGGAAGGTGATGACACGGTATATGCGGTGGATATGCCACCTGAGCTCTACCGTTGGACAGAATCTTTCGTGCTCACACACTACTGCCCCCAGCAGCTGAAAAAACGAAAACGCAAGGACTGGCGCAAGGATGGACAGGAGCGGCCCGGGCCATGAGCCGGGAAAAAACAAGGCTGACAGAAGCTGAAGATGCGTCGGAAGCGAGTTTTGTTTCTCGCTGGTCACGACTTAAACATGAGGCTGAGAAGGACACCGAGACTGCAGCAATCGAGAATACAACAAGTAGTAATGCGGCAGCAGACAACACCGAGCCTGGGCTAAAGCAGGCGTCTTCAGCAAGAATATTGACCGATGAGGATATGCCGGCCATTGAAAGCCTGACACCTGACTCTGATTACGCTGATTTTCTTTCACCCGGTGTCAGTGACGCGTTGAGAAAGCTGGCACTAAGAAAACTGTTTCATAGCGATGTCTTCAATATTCGGGATGGCCTGGATGAGTACGATGGTGATTACACCCAGTTCGAAAAGCTTGGCGACATCGTGACTTCTGATATGCAGCATCAAGTCGAGCTGGAGGCGCAGCGCAAGGCAGAACAACTATTACAGGATGAAGATCAATCGAGTGATGCAGCTTGCATTGATGATATGGAAATGAATAACAATAATGACGATTCTGCCGATGAAGACATAAACATTGCAGTCAATACAGCCAAAAATGTTGCTCAGCCTGATGATATACAAAAACAGGCAGACGGTGACAATGCTGCTGAGGCCGAGGCTGACATGATATGCGGCGACAAGGACATTGATAATAAATGAGTAACAATCATGACTAAAGCAACACAGCCATTCAATGACGTACGCAACGCGCAAGCCAATGAATTAGCAAGCTCGGCTGTTGAAACACTCGTCACTGAATCAACCAGCCTGATTCAGTACAGCTCGCACGGAAGGGTCGCTGTCATCGGCGGCATCGAGGCGCAGGAGTTTGCTTCGCGTTTGTGCGGGAACCTGACAGCGCAGGTCATATTGACAAACGGAGCAGAAGAACCGGGCGTGCCGACGATACCTGTGGGCAATCGTCGCCTGCAGATCCAGGGTTATCTAGGTAACTTTAATATCATTCTGGGTGAAGAAGGCAAGGCAAATTACGAAACGGTGACGGTGGATCTTATACTGGATTTATCGACTAATCCGCTTTTAAGCATGCCGATAAAACCTCCGGGTTACCTCACATCCTTATTAGAGGAGCCTTACTTAACCCAGGTTGAAGAGGAGCTGAAAGGACTGACGGGCACCTTCGAGAAACCAAAATATTTTAATTACGACGCATCCATCTGTGCCCATGGACGTTCCGGTATCGCGGGTTGTACCCAGTGTATCGATGCATGCCCGGCGGATGCGATTACTTCGCTGATTGAATCCGTGGAGGTTAATCCAAATCTTTGCCAGGGCGGTGGTATTTGTGCCAGCGTTTGTCCAAGCGGTGCAATTCGCTATGTTTACCCTAATGCGACCGATACCTTGCGTTCGGTGCGTACGCTGTTGAATCGTTATTATGAAGCTGAAGGCAGTGACCCGGTGATTGCGTTCGTCGCTGCTGATGAGGCCGAAAGTTTGAATAATAAACCGGCCAATATGCTTGCTGTTGTTGTTGAGGAACTGGCCAGTGTGGGGCTGGAGATCTGGTTGTCTGCACTGGCTTATGGCGCAAAGCGTATATTACTGGTTGACGCAGGCTCGATGTCGGACAGGGTGGCCGGGTTTTTGCATCTGCAGCTGGAAACAGCAGACAGGATATTGCCTGGACTGGGTTATACAGACAAGGCTATCCGTGTTGTTGATCCAGCGTCGCTGCAACAGCAATGCGTGTTCGAAAACGGTTTCAAACTTGCCACACTGGCAAATTTCGCCGGCTCACTGGAAAAGCGCAGAACGGCCCTGCAGGCTATCGATCATCTTTATCAGCAAAGCAATGCTGCGCAGCCGATCATTGCACTACCGCAACAATCACCTTTTGGGCGGATTGTTGTCGATGCCGGCGCATGTACATTGTGTATGAGCTGCACATCAGTATGCCCGTCTAAAGCTATTAATGCAGGCAATGACTCGCCGAAGCTTGAATTTCATGAAATAAACTGTGTGCAATGCGGGATCTGTGCCAGCGCATGCCCGGAAAATGCGATCTCACTGGAACCGAGATTGATTTCCGATGCTGAACGCCGTCGTGGTGCGGTCATCCTGCACGAAGAGATTCCATTTTGCTGTATCAGGTGCGGCAAGGCCTTTGCAACAAAGTCGCTGATAGACAACATGACAAGCAAACTCGCCGGGCATTACATGTTCAAGTCAGAGCGCGCAAAACAGCGTTTGATGATGTGTGAGGACTGCCGGGTGGTCGACGTGGTGCAGGATGAAGATGCGATGCGCTCGGCCTGACCATGTCTTTCTGGCAAATAAGGGTCCTGCGACTATTTGATTTCATACTTTTGGGTACAAAGACACATAACTAGATCATTTTGGGTAATCGCTTATGAATAATTTGCCTTATTTGATATTTTTTTCCTTCGTTTTTTGGCGTAGTGATTGCATATGAAAGATAAATGTGACGACACAATGATAATTCAAACACAACAATCATCTGCATCTGGTGACCAGGCTCGACTTGAAATGTCGAGCCTCGCAAACACGTCAGCAGACAGTTATGAACAGGCCGACGCAGAACAAGTGGCTGAGAATCAATACCGCGCGGGCGCCTACAGCATGCTGGCGGCCCTGTTGCGCCAGTCGCCCCGGCAGGACGTGTTGAATGTTGTTACCGGCCTGGCAGACGGGGTAGAGGAAAAGGATGATTTTGCCGTTGCCATGTCGATGCTTGGGCTAGCTGCGCGTGCAGCCACACCGGCCGAACTGGATGACGAGTATCATGCCTTGTTCATCGGCCTGGGACGAGGTGAGCTGGTCCCGTACGGCTCCTGGTACCTGACCGGCTTTCTGATGGAAAAACCATTGGGTGTTTTGCGCGATGATCTTGCATCAATGGGTTTTGCACGTAATGACAGTACTTGCGAACCTGAAGATCATGTTGCCGCTTTATGTGAAGTGATGGCTATGTTGATCGATGAAGGTCGAAGTCTGGGCGAGCAAACACTGTTTTTTAATGCGCATATGTCATCCTGGCTGGGGCGGTTCTTCACCGATTTAAGCGAGGCCAAATCAGCCGTTTTTTATCGTGCTGTAGCAAGGTTCGGTAAAGCCTATTTTGATTTTGAGAAACAATATCTGGCGATGCGCGTTTAGGAATGTCGGGAAAGCCAGCCGGGTACGTACGATAACTATTGAAATAAACAGAGGGTTATGACCATGAGTGAAAAAGAACAGCCGACAGATTCAAAACGCCGTGATTTTTTGCGAGGCTCGATAGCCGCTGCAACGGGAATAGCGGCCTCGGCAGCGGCAGGAACATCGTTAGCCGCTGTTGCTGACACAGGTGTTGGCGTGGAACCTGCGAAAAAAGAAGGTTACCGGCTGACTAAGCATATTGCAGATTATTACAAAAGCGCTGCGATTTGATCGCATAACTGGCAGAGGTTAGAACTATGAAGCTAATCAAGAAATCAGATCAGGTTATCACTCCCGAGGCTGATAGTGACGGTCAAAAGAGTAACGGGGTGTCTGGTCGTTTTAGCGGCTGGAGCATGAATCGTCGCGAATTCCTGCAAAATTCCAGCCTGGTCGCAGGCGGAGCAGCGCTGACCACGATGTTCAGTCCATCGATGATAAAAAAAGCCGATGCCAGCGTGTCAGCAGGCAGCAGCACGACAAAGCAAGTCAAGTCTGTTTGTACTCATTGTGCGGTTGGCTGTGGTGTCATTGCTGAAGTCCAGAATGGCGTCTGGACCGGCCAGGAGCCTGCATTCGATAATCCCATCAGTAAAGGCGCGCACTGTGCAAAAGGCGCGGCTGTACGTGAACATGGTCACGGTGAACGGCGCCTGAAATACCCGATGAAACTGGTTGATGGTAAATGGAAAAAAATATCATGGGACACCGCCATTAACGAGGTCGGTGACAAGCTGCTGGAGATACGTGAACAGTCAGGACCGGATTCTGTATATCTGCTGGGCTCTGCCAAGCACAGTAATGAACAGGCTTATTTGTTTAGAAAAATGGCCGCCATGTGGGGGACTAATAACGTCGATCACCAGGCACGCATCTGTCATTCAACGACCGTAGCAGGGGTGGCGAATACCTGGGGTTATGGTGCAATGACCAACTCCATGAATGATATTCATAACTCCAGGGCTATTATGCTTGTTGGCGGTAATCCTGCTGAAGCCCATCCGGTGTCACTGTTGCACATATTCAAAGCCAAGGAAGAGAATAATGCACCATTGATCGTGATTGACCCACGCTTTACCCGTACCGCAACCCATGCCAGTCAGTACATACGCCTTCGACCTGGAACCGACGTGCCTGTTATCTGGGGCATGCTCTATCATATTTTCAAGAACGGCTGGGAAGACAAAAAATTTATCCAGCAACGCGTTTATGGTATGGATGAGATCAAGAAAGAAGTCGCGAAATGGACGCCTGATGAAGTAGAACGCGTTTCAGGTGTGCCGGAGAAAGATATATATACCGCGGCTAAAACCATGGCCGAGCACAGGCCCGGTACCTTCATCTGGTGCATGGGTGGTACACAGCATACGATTGGTAATAACAACACCCGTGCTTATTGCGTGTTCCAGCTGGCACTGGGCAACATGGGTGTATCTGGTGGCGGTACCAACATTTTCCGTGGCCACGACAATGTACAGGGCGCAACCGATCTGGGTGTGCTGGCCAATACATTGCCAGGCTACTATGGGCTGAAACCGGGTTCATGGAAGCACTGGGCCGGTGTCTGGGATCTGGATATTGAATGGGTAAAAGGCCGCTTTGACCAGGGCAGTTATGAGCAGAGTAAAGGCAAGGATGTTGCCGTGATGAATACCAAGGGCATCCCGGTGTCCAGGTGGATCGACGGCGTGCTGGAAGACAAGGCCAATATTGCCCAGAAAGATAATGTACGCGCGATGATCTTCTGGGGGCATGCGCCCAACAGCCAGACCCGCGGCCTGGAAATGAAGAAGGCGATGGAGAAGCTTGACATGCTGGTCGTGGTCGATCCCTACCCGACAGTGTCTGCCGTCATGCATGATCGCAAAGACGGTGTCTACCTGCTGCCGGCAGCGACCCAGTTCGAAACCTATGGCTCCGTCACCGCATCGAACCGTTCACTGCAATGGCGCGACAAGGTAATCGAGCCATTATTCGAATCATTGCCTGATCACACCATCATGTACAAGCTGTGCAAGAAACTCGGGATTGCCGATCAGTTAACCAGGCATATCGAGGTCAATAATGATGAGCCGCTGGTCGAGGATATAACCCGGGAGTTCAACAGCGGCATGTGGACCATTGGTTACACCGGACAAAGCCCCGAACGTCTCAAGCTGCAGCAGAAAAACTGGGCAACGTTCGACTTCACCACGCTTAAAGCTGAAGGTGGTCCCTGTGATGGTGAGTATTATGGTCTGCCATGGCCCTGCTGGGGTACTGCCGAGATGGACCATCCGGGAACGCCGAACTTGTACGACACCAGTAAAAATGTTGA
>Ga0209271_10000833_pt1 | contig 10717 bp, 6 predicted proteins | sample tdAd002_FD_187123 | JGI IMG/M metagenome (GOLD analysis project Ga0209271, IMG submission 187123) | Marine sediment microbial communities from the Atlantic coast under amendment with organic carbon and nitrate - tdAd00.2 (SPAdes)... | ecosystem: Environmental > Aquatic > Marine > Coastal >... | reverse complement strand
GATGTGTTGTTGTCATCAGATGTGTTGTTGTCATCAGATGTGTTGTTGTCATCAGATGTGTTGTTGTCATCAGATGTGTTGTTGTCATCAGATGTGTTTAGAATTTCTTCATAAAATTCAAAATTAGTTATTGTTTCAGTTTCAGCGTAATGAGCTTTAATTGAATATATCCCATCAACTTTGAAATTTACTCCTGCTTTAACAAGAAAACTAGTTGAAAATTCTAAATTTTCATCTATTGTTCCAAAATAAAATCCTGCAGGTGTTCCAAAGGTATCATAAATTCCAATTAAGACTGTAGGGGATTCAAGTGATGAAACTATCCCAGTGATTTTTACAGTTTCTCCATCAGTGTATATTTCCTTTTCAGTAACTAACAAAATAATTTCAGGCTTAACTTTTTCATTTAAAATAGAATCAGGTTGCGGAATATCCCCGCTAATTGTAAAAAACTCCTCTTGGCTGATTTTTTTATAATTGAGTTTTACTTTGTAATTTCCAGGACCGTCATAAAATGGAGAATCCAATGAGATTATTTTAGAAAAATTTCCATCCAAATCAAGTTCCAAATTATTGGCAGATAGAATCTTACCGTTTGGATCATATATGCTGACTGCCACAATTGGCATTGAAAATTCTGGAATGGAACCAGATAAGATTAGCACGTCACCTGTATTGTAATCAGACTTGTCAAATTCTACAATGATTCTATCTGCAAAAATTTCTGAGATGGATGTAAAAGATAGTACGGCTACCACTAGCAGCATACTTAATTTGATTCCTAGCACACCTGTAAAATTGTAATTTTGTATTTAATAATCACGTAGAAATTATACTTTTGATTATTCTACAATTATGGAATTGGATATGGGTTGAGACAAAGCTATTTGATCTTCTAGAGAATTCCACACATAAGACTCTATGAAAAATGTTCCTGAATTTTTGGGCAACCAAGATTGTGAAACACTCAGATTTTGTTTTCCAGATAATTCACCGGACATCCAAGAAAGAGACACTACAGAGTTATTATGATCTTTTACTTGAATCAAATAAACAAATTTTTGATCAAAATTTTGTTCGTTTGTAACTGAACCAACGATTTGAATTCTATTGTTTGCTTGAAAAGACTTTAGAGGATTACTTGAACTATCAGTCAAAGTAATCTGTGAATTTGAAATTTTCTCCAATGATGGAATTGAGGAGACAACTCTTGCTAAGGTTATAATTTCTAAATTATCTGATGTAGAATATGGTTTTGGTAATGTGTGGTCATCATATTTTGCATAAATTTCATCCTCAGGTAATGCAAGTAATCTATTTCCGCTGGAAGACAAATTTTGAGTAAATGTAATTGTTACAACAAAAATACCAGAACTTTCCGAAGTTTCAATTGCTGTAACTTCAATTCCAGCAGCATCAGAATCAGAAGATACCTGGATAGGAATTTGGTCCAATGCTTCGGGATTAAGATTTAGATCTGGATCAATAACACGAATTAAAGCAGATTTGTCTGAAATAAAATTATCCTCAGAAAATCTAACATCCCCCATATTCCAGGTGGTAAGAACTGATTCAGTTAATACAACTCCATCTGCAAATTCAAAAGAAATTGTTATGCCAGAATCTCGGTCAACCTCTAAAAATCCACTAGTGGGGCCGTTTCCCAAAGTTCTCGGAATTGTATCAATATCGCCGTCCCCATCTGCATCATGAGGAAATCCAGTTAATGTAACCTCGGCAGTAAATATTCCAGTATTGACACCAGTCTCAGTAAATCTATAGGGTTCTAGATGATGATCACCTGTTGAAATTTTAATTGGGTTGTATTCATCATCACCTATTGAATCAATAAGATCTCTATCAGAGTTCCAGCTTGGAGCAAGAATAGTAATTTTGATTTTATCAGTCCAAGAATATACAGATTTGTCTGTAAAAATTGGAGAGTATGGTTTTTCATAATCAGGTATTTGTTCTGCATATGCTGGAAGAAAAAATATTGCAATAATTAAAAACAAATGAAACAATAAAAAAACATAGAAACTATATGATTTAATCTTTGATTGCTACAAAAATAATTTTCAAGTTAAGATGTTTCATCTGGCAAAGAAACTGCTAAAATATTGTCTCCTCGCAAAAGAATTTTCCCTAATTTTTCAGGGGTCTCCGTGGTAACATCTTCAGCGTCATCCAATGTCAGATTCATATGAACATCAAAATCTAAAAGATTTCCTTTGATAGTTTTATTATTTCTTAATCGTAGTAAAACAGATTTATTTTTACTGTTACTCATTAATGTAGATATTTCGTCAGCCATTTATTTCACATAATCTATTGTTTTTTCTTACTAACTTGCATGTACAAGTCAACTGTTCCACTTCCAATTGGAATATTACTTCCAACAATTACATTTTCGGTAATTCCTTTTAGTTGTTCAATTTCTCCACCTAAAGCAGCATGGGCAATAGTAGGAACGGTGATTTCAAAGGCAGCTCTTGCAAGAACACTGTCTTTAGTTCCAGCGATTCCATGTCTACCAATTTGTTGCATGTATCCTTTGGAGCACATCAAGTCAGCTACCAACATAAGATATCTATTATCAACCTCCAATCCCTGATCACCTAAAGTATGGTTTAATTCATCGATCAAAGAATTTCTAGCAGCTTCAATTCCTAATGTACTTACAATTTCAAATACATTGTTTGTTCGGACATTTTTCCTATCAATTCCTTTAACCTCAAGTACTTTAGCAATGTTAGAACCAGTGGTTTGAATTATCCATTCATCATCTTTTTGAACCAAAGTTACACGTGCAATATCAGGAACCCCTTTAACGGTAGAATTAAGAACTTTATTTCTAATTGCAATTACGGTTGGAGCATCTGATTCTTCAACTAATTTTAGTGTGATTAATTCACCTATTGTTTCTATCTTGAATTTTTTGTTAGATTGTAACGCATTTTCTATATCAGTAATAGAACATCCTCTGTTTCTTAATTTGTTTGTACTAAGAATAAGTCGAATTTCAGTATTATAATCAGTTTCACTTTCTTCAATTAAATCACTAACCTTTGTTTGTAAGACATTTCTTGCAACTTCAATTGCTTTTTCTCTCGAATTTTTTGATTCCTCATCTAGGTAAATATCCATAGTTGGGGTAACTGGTTTCTTTCTTGCATCAACTAGTTCAATCAATCTTGGAAGACCCAAGGTAACGTTTCGTTCTTTAATTCCTGCAAAGTGGAATGTTCTTAATGTCATTTGAGTACCAGGTTCTCCAATTGATTGTGCAGTAACAATTCCTACAGCTTGTCCTGGCTCTACTTGGGCCTTGTTGTATAGAAGTAGTCCTTTTTTACCAACAATTGTTACACCTTCTTTACTTAGTTTTGAATCACGAAGACCATCTGTTACAAGTTTTTTCAATCGTGGATTGAATGTTTTGGTGTATTTTTTTGAAATTTCTTCAATCTCATCTTTTGTTGCTTTCTTTCCTGAATCAATAAGGGTTTGAGATTCAATTAATCTGGTGACATTAAATGCCTCACCATGATCACTTTTTGCCACATCAATTCCGTCTTCACCATACAAAAATTGAACAATGTGTCCATGAGGATCTCTGACTGTTCCATCATATTCTAATCGAATATGTTCTAAAGCATTAATCAGCCTACGCTGCATATATCCACTTTGTTGGGTTCTAACTGCAGTATCTACCAATCCTTCTCTTCCTCCCATAGCATGGAAGAAAAATTCTATCGTAGACAAACCTTCTCTATAATTTGACTTTACGAATCCCTTTGCATCAGGATTTTTGTCATGTTCTCGATAGTGTGGAAGAGCTCGATTATGATAACCAGAATGTAATCTATTTCCTCGTCTTGATTGTTGTCCTAAAGCACCTGCCATCTGTCCAATGTTAAGTGAAGAACCTCTTGCACCAGTTGTCGCCATTATTCTTCCTGCATTGGTTTGGTCTAGCGATTGATCAGCAGTATTTCCTGCCTTATCTCTTGCTTTACCTAGTTCATTTACAATGTATGCCTCTAAAGCTTCTTCAGGTTTCATCCCTCTAGTTAGTTTTAGAGTACCCTTTTCATATTGAGAGGTTAAATCAGAAATTACATCATATGTTTCTTGAATATTATCTAGAATTTCTTGTTTATTTTTTTCAGGAACTTCCAAGTCTGCATAACCATAACTAAACCCATAATGAGTGATGTATTGTTTCACCATAATTAAAATTGAATTTAAGAAGGATTTTCCTGCTGCGTTTCCATAATCTTTTGTTATTCTATGCAATACACTTTCGGGTTCTTCTGCACCTATTGAGGCCTTGTCAATTACGCCACTAATTAATTCGCCTTGTTTAATTACAACATCTTTTGGAGCTCCTTTGGTTCCTTTTGACCATTTTGAGGTGATTACATAATTGAAATCTTTTGGTAAGAATAGTGAGAATAGTTGTTTACCAGTATATGCAGGTCCATCTTTTGTTTTAGTAGCAGGTTTTGGTAGTTGTTCAGAGTAACCACCTAACATTGCAAGGTTTGAGAAATCTTGAACTGATAGAACAGTATCATCTTTTGTGAGAAGATATGCTCCTGTAACAAAGTCTCTTAGGGCTCCAATAATTGGACCCCCATATCTTGGAGAAATTAATTGGTCTTGAACTCGCATTAACAAAATTGCCTCGGCTCTGGCCTCTTCACTTTGTGGGACATGCAAATTCATTTCATCACCATCAAAATCTGCATTGTATGGTGGACATACTGATGGGTGCAATCTGAAAGTTCTTCCAGGTAAAACCCTAACATAATGTGCCATAATGGACATTTGGTGAAGTGATGGTTGTCGATTAAACATGACTATATCGCCATCAGCAAGATGTCGCTCTATCAGATATCCAATTTCAAGAGTTTCAGCAATAATTGAACGGTCTTCGACAAAATCAAGTCTAATTTTTACCCCATCTGGTCTAACAATGTAATTTACACCTGGGAATTTACTTGGACCATTAATTACAAGTTGTCTCATTCTTTCAATATTCCATTCAGTTACAATTTCAGGAATTGTTAGTTTCATTGCAATTTGTTCTGGAACACCTACTTCTGATAAATCCAAGTTGGGATCAGGGGAAATTACAGTTCTGCTTGAAAAGTCAACTCTTTTTCCAGATAATGATCCCCTGAATCTTCCTTCTTTTCCTTTGAGTCTTTGAGTTAGTGTTTTTAGAGGTCGTCCAGAACGGTGATGAGCTTGAGGGATTCCAGAAACTTCATTATCAAAATAAGTGGTTGCATGATATTGTAACAAGTCTACTAAATCTTGAACAATAAGAGGAGGAGTTCCTGCTTCTTTACTCTCTTTGAGTCGTTGGTTAACTCGAATAATATCTACCATCTTGTGTGTTAAATCATCTTCTGATCTAATACCAGTTTCAAGAATGATAGATGGTCTAACAGTAACAGGAGCTACTGGCATTGCTTGTAAGATAAACCATTCAGGTCTTGCAGTTACAGGATCATAATTCAAAAGACTTAGATCAGCATCAGTGATTTGAGAGAATCTTTCTCGGATTGTAATTGGAAGTAGCCTATGTTCTCCTATCTCTGTTTTTTCAACAAAGATAGTTGGTTTTGTAAATATCAACTCGTATTGTGTTTTCCCACAATGTGGACATTCTTTTGCTTTTTTTGCTTTTTCTATGATTTGTTCTGGAATACGTTTTTCTGAAAATACAGTATAAGCCAAATGTTTATCTTTAATTGCTTGGAATCCATCCAAATCTTCTTGAGGTACTCTAAGTCTTGCACATGAGCGACAAGTAGATTGTAAAAGTTTGTGGATGTTATCTATAAAAGCAATATGTAAAATTGGTTCTGCAAGTTCGATATGTCCAAAGTGTCCCGGACACCTTGCAGCTGTATTTCCACAAGTAAGACATTTTTGGCCAGGTTCTAATGTTCCTAATCTTCCATCCATTAATCCCCCTTGAACAGGCATTCCATCTTCATCATAGGTTTCAGGTGCAGTAATTTCAGCAACTGAGTATTTTCTAACTTCAGTAGGAGACCAAACAGAAAATCTTATTCCATCAATTGATTTGATTGATTGAACCGACATTATACTTTCTCCTTTATCAATAATCTTGGGGCGACGTTCAAACTTTGCATTTCTTGTAGTAATAGTTTGAAAGCATATGCAACTGCAACAGATGATACTTTAGCCTTGTCACCACAAACTCTGCATACATATTTTCTTTGTTTAACATCATGATAAGCTACTAGTCCACATCTTTCACAAACAAAGACATCTGATTTATCAGATTCATCTAACAGTCTATCTTTTAGAATCATTGAAGCACCATAAGCAATAAGACAGTCTCTTTCCATTTCACCGAATCTTAGACCACCACCTCTAGCTCTTCCTTCAGTTGGTTGTTTTGTTAACATTTGGACTTGCCCACGTGCTCTGGCATGTATTTTATCTGCAACCATGTGATGTAATTTTTGATAATAAACAACTCCGATGAAAACTTCTACGGGGAAAGGTTTTCCACTTCTTCCATCATACATTATTTCTTTTCCAGAATATTTGAAACCAGCTGCATCCATTACTGGTTTTACTTCTTCAATTTTTTCACCGACAAATGCAGAACCATCAAACTGACTTCCTCTCAGAGCACCTGCTTTTCCACAGATAGATTCCATCATCATTCCCACAGTCATTCTAGATGGGAATGCATGGGGGTTGATAAGAACATCAGGTGAAATACCATCTGCAGTGTAAGGTAAATCTTCTCCTTTTGCTAAAATACCAAGAACACCTTTTTGTCCGTGTCTTGATGCAAATTTATCTCCAATTTCAGGAATTCTCATATCTCTTGCTCTTATTTTATACATTTTTCCTCCTTCATTTGATTGTGTCATTACAACAGTATCAATAACTCCTGTCTCAGATGGTCTTACACCTATTGAAGTATCTCGTCGATATGGACCTGAGGATTCAAATTCTCTGTATTCTTCCATAAATCTTGGAGGACTGGTTTTTCCAATTAAGATATCCCCTCCCTTTACAGTTGCCTCAGCAGCTACAACACCATCTTCTTCTAAAAGTCGATAAGCTTTTTCACCCTTGTATCCTCTAATGTTATCTTCAGCGTTTGGAATTTCAAAACTATCGCGCATTCCACCAGGATATTGTTTTGCTTCTGCATCATATACTCTAAAGAAAAATGTTCTTCCCAAACCTCTATCAACTGAAGACTGGCTCAAAACAATTGCATCTTCAATGTTGTAACCATCAAAAGGTAAAACAGCAACAACACAGTTTTGACCAGCAGGCCTGTCTTCTAATCCAAGTAATTTCATCGCTTTAGTATTTACCATTGGAGTTTGTGGATAAAGCATCAGGTGTTGTCTTACATACGTACTTGTGTTCATCATTGGTGTTGAAAATCCTAAACTTTGTTTTGCCATTGCAGATTCATATGTATTTCTTGGAGATTGGTTATGTTCTGGATATGGTATGATTGATGCTCCTGCACCTAGAATTGATGGGGGGAATACTTCAAGGTGAGTATGTTTTTTTGTATCTTTTTCATCTAATGTAACATAACAATTTTCCTCTTCGTTGGCATCAATTAACTCAAGTACACCCATTCTCAGCAAATCATTCCATGAAAGTAGTTTTTTTGATACCTTGTCTAAGAGTTCTTGAGTAAGTAATGATTTGTTATCTTTAATAATTATTAATGGTCTTAATACACGGCCTGCGTTACAATTTACATACAATCTCTTTGTTGCGCCTTCTTTGTCTGATTGATGGAACGAAATTCCCACATGAGGATGAATCTTTGAGTTTCGTCTTAAATCTCTAAGAGATTCAGATAATTCGCTGCCATTTTTGAAATATCCAATAAGGCGACCATCAACAAATATTCTGGTTCCATCTTTTTTCAAATCTTCTTTTGCATCAAAAAAGTGTACAGTACCCAAATCGTATAATTTTTCAACAATTTCTTCTGATGGGATATTTACTGAGATTATTCCTGAAAGTGCGAGGTTTTTTACTAGACCACAATTGGAACCTTCTGGAGTTTCACTTGGACAAATTCTTCCAAAGTGTGTTGCATGCAAGTCTCTTGCTTCAAAGTTTGGTTGAGTTCTACTTAATGGAGATTGAATTCTTCTCAAATGGCTAATAGTTGATAAATAATTTGTTCTATCAAGAAGTTGAGTCACACCAACTCGTCCTCGTCCCCAGTTTCCAGTGGCAATTGCATTGTTTAATTTATCACTAATAATTCCCGGACGGATTGCAGCAGCTACTGCATTTATTCCTCTTTTTTGGCCAGATCTTTCTAATTGATATTTCATATCTCTAACTAAATTTCTAAAAGCAGTTCTGAAAAGATCTGCCAACATTTGTCCTGCAAATTTTATGACTTTGTTTCCGTAATGATCTTTGTCATCGGGGTAAATCCATCCTAGTTTTAATTCAAGTAATTTGCATGCCGCTTCGCCCAAAAATTGTGCTTTTTCTTTTCTATTTTCTGGATGTTTCCCTAAGTGTGGTAAAAGCCCCCAATCCAAAAGAGTCTCAGCTCGTTTAATCTGAAATTCCTCTAACATTCCAGGAGCAATTCTTTTACTGATATAAACAATTGAATCTTTTGAAGTAGGAACATCAGAAGCTTTTTCAAATGATCCTTCTAATTCATCTTGAACTTCCTCAACAAGGGAAACTGCTGCAGCTGTTTCTTTATCTGATTCAAGTCCAAGTGCCCTCATTAAAATTACAACTGGAATATCTACAGGTGAACCTGGGATTCTAGCTACAATAAGTCCATCATTTTTCATAACTAATTCTAATTTTGCACGATAGCCAACAATTGATGAATATACTTTAGCTTTGAAAACAATATTTCCTCCTACAGTTTCTCTATCAACAATTATTTTGTTGTAAGATAGATCTTCTAAACCTACTATCACTCTTTCAGAACCGTTAATGATAAAATAACCACCTGGATCATTAGGATCTTCTCCATGTTCGACTAATTTTTGAGATGAAAAATTATTCAAAATACAAGCATTTGATTTTGCCATCACTGGAACATCGCCAATATGTACAAATCTGGATTCTAAGATTTTTCCATCTTCTATTACACTTGCCTCCATCATAACAGGAGCAGAATATGAAACGTTTCGAAGTCTTGCTTCTGCAGGGGTAATATGAGTAATAGAACCATCAAGCTCCATCATTCTGGGTTGCTGAAGCTTTACTTTACCTAATTGGATCTTGTAAGGGTATTCTGCATTTTCAATTTCTATTTGACCCACTTCATTAATTATACTCTGAAGGCCTCTTTCCAAAAACTCATCAAATGAATTAAGATGTTGTCGGGCAATTCCCTCTCGCTTTAGTATATCCTGAATTATAGGCCAGCGCTTAGTTGAAGGATCTACCATCTAAACTTCCACCACGTATCTATAGTAAAGACTCTCACCAGCAGTTGGGCTTTTTCTTGAAATTTTTATCATATCTCCAGGTTTTACACCAAGTCCCATGATTGCAGGGTCGGTTACAAAAATTAATGGTAATTCAGTTGGCTTACAATTGTATTTTTTTAAAACATCTTCAGCTTCTTTTTTAGTCATTATTTCATGTTTAGGAACATAAACATGATCAGGTACGAGGATTTGATTTTTCTTAGTTGCCATTTGTCATACCCCCAAAAAGAACATTAGATGTAACGATAAATAATACACACAAACTGTCAAAAATTCACTTTCAGGTTAATATATATCTAATCTGAAATTCGTCAGTGATTTTTCTTTTTAGTCAATAATATTTTTCACAACGTTAAATAGTATAAATCTGGGCGTACAATTGATGAATACTCATCTATCGGTGTTTGCCTTATTTGCGATCATGATTGCAAGTATTGGAATGGCACCCGCATTTGGACAAATAGTGCAACCAATCGTTGTTACTACTGATAAGACATCCTATTCAGAGGGTGAATCAATCATGGTAACAGGAGAAGTAAGTGAATTACTTTTCGGGTATGCTATTAGTATCATGACTATTGCACCTAACGGAAATGTAGTATCTATCGACCAAGTTATGGTCGGATCAGATAAGACTTTCAGTACAGAATTATCTGCAGGAGGAATGCTCATGAAACAAAGTGGTGAATACACGATTCAAGTGCTCTATGGAACCGAAAATCGAACAGCAGAAACCACATTTACATTTGGAGGAGCTTCAGGATCTGGACCAGATGGTCCACTAGTAGCAGTATCTGGAACTGACTTCATGGTAGGTTATCAAATCACAGGTGGAAAACTTATCTCAATAACACCTGATGTAGATGCAAATTCTCTCATCATAGCAATTGATGCAACAGATGATGGTCAACTTACCATTACCTTGCCAAGAGAATTGATTGATGCAAAAATTGGAGACAGTGATGATGACTACTTTGTCTTAGTTGATGGCGAAGAAGTTGACTTTGATGAAACAACCACATCCACAGATAGAACTCTAACAATATCATTCCCAGCAGGTGCTGAAGAGATTGAAATTATCGGTACACATGTAGTCCCAGAATTTGGTGCAATCGCAGCTTTGATTCTAGCAGTTGCAATTATTTCAATAATTGCAGTTTCTGCAAAATCAAGACTAAGTATTATGCCAAGATACTAAACCTACA
>Ga0209271_10000832_pt1 | contig 10719 bp, 10 predicted proteins | sample tdAd002_FD_187123 | JGI IMG/M metagenome (GOLD analysis project Ga0209271, IMG submission 187123) | Marine sediment microbial communities from the Atlantic coast under amendment with organic carbon and nitrate - tdAd00.2 (SPAdes)... | ecosystem: Environmental > Aquatic > Marine > Coastal >... | reverse complement strand
TTGGAATAGCCTTGACCCTCCCGGTAAACAAAAAAGCGCGCCCGTTCCGCCTCGAATAGATACCTTAAAAATAATTAATGTAATGGCCATGCGGCCTTAAGGTGACCCGGGCTATCCTGACCGCACACTGGACAAGTTGCTACAGGAGACACGACGATGAACACATCAGACCAATCAATCAGTCAACCGAGCCCCGGCCACGGGAGAGACAACGGGCGCCTGCTTCGACGCTCAGCACTTGCGGTTGCTGTCGCACTTAGCGTAGCGGGTATGACGGCGGTCGCCAGAATCACGCCCACTTTACCGGACGCTTCGCCGCTGATCATGGAGCAATCCGCCATACAGGCCCCGCCGAGTTTTGCAGCACTGGTGGAACGTGTACAAGCTGCCGTGGTCAACGTGGCCGTTACCGGCAAGTCGGTCTCGACCTCGGCTGCTGAGCTGCCGGGCCTCGAACTCCCGGACGACCCTCGCTTCAAGGACTTCTTTGATCGATTTTTCCAACAGTCACCCGCGCTGCCGGGTCGGCACGGCTCCCAATCCAGGGTAGAGGGCGTGGGCTCGGGATTTATCGTCACCGCCGATGGCTACCTTGTCACCAGTAATCACGTGGTCGAAGATGCCACGGAAATCCAGGTGGTGCTGAACAATGGCGAACGTCTGCCGGCGCAGGTACGTGGACGTGACCCCAAGACCGATCTGGCGCTGCTGAAAATCGAGGCAGAACGGGAGTTACCGTATGTCATCTTCGGTGATTCCGATGGCGCACGAGCGGGTGACTGGGTGGTGGCGATCGGCAATCCTTTCGGATTGGGTGGCACGGCAACCAGCGGCATTATTTCGGCCAGGGGCCGGGACATTCACTCCGGTCCCTATGACGACTACCTGCAAATCGACGCGCCCATCAATCGAGGCAATTCCGGTGGACCGCTGTTCGATACCAGCGGCAAAGTTATCGGGGTGAACACGGCGATCTTTTCGCCCAACGGAGGTAACGTCGGTATCGGCTTCGCGGTGCCCGCTGCGCAGGCGAAATCGGTCATACAGCAGTTGATGACCCGTGGTCATGTAGAACGCGGCTGGCTTGGGGTGCAGATTCAGAAACTCACGGAAACCCTGGCAGAGAGCATGAAGTTGCCGCGTACCCACGGCGCGCTGGTGACCAGTGTGACCGCTGATTCGCCAGCCGCACGGGCAGGCCTCGAGGTCGGCGACGTGATCCTTAATTTCGATGATCATGACGTCGTCGACATGAAAGACCTGCCGAGGCTGGTGGCTGACACGGCACCGGGACAGAGCACCAGACTGACTGTCTGGCGTCGGGGCCAGAAACGAGACCTCGAGGTGTCCATTGCCGGTTCCCCGGACGTTACGGCAAATGCGCCCGAGCCTGCCGCGGCAGCGCTTACCGGGGCCAGGCTCGGTGTGGCGCTGGCGCCGGTGACCGGTGAATTACGCGAGCGCTTTGACCTGCCGGGCGATGTCGACGGCGCCCTGGTAGTCGAGGTCGAACCCGGCAGCCTGGCGGCGCGGGAAGGCATTCGCCCGGGTGATGTCATCGTACAGGCGGGCGGCAAGCCGGTGTCGACACCGGCCGACGTGGTCAGTGTGGTACGCGAATCAAATGCCACTGATCAGGACAGTGTGCTGCTGCTGCTCAACCGCAAGGGCGACCAACGCTTCGTCACCGTGCAGATCGGTTGATATGATAGCGGTATGATCGGTTCGCGTGGCGCCCCGCCCTCTTCAGCGCCGCGGCGCCACGCAGCCGGGTTGAGTCAAGGAAATCATGCCGCTATGCATATCCTGGTGATTGAAGACGACGCCAAGACCGCCGGCTATCTGCAAAAGGCCCTGTCTGAAAGTGGACACAGCGTGGATCATGCCGCGGATGGCAAGGACGGACTTTTCCTCGCCATGGAGGGAAGCTACGATGCGCTCATCGTCGACCGCATGTTGCCGCAGCTGGACGGCCTCGCCATTATTCAAACCCTGCGCGCGGCTGAAGACCAGACACCGGTCCTGATACTCAGCGCGCTGGGTGAAGTCGATGACCGGGTCAAGGGCTTGAAGGCAGGCGGCGATGACTATCTGGTCAAGCCGTTTGCGTTATCGGAACTGCTGGCAAGACTGGAAGCCGTGGCCCGGCGTGTGGATATCACCAAAACAGAGACGACGTTCCAGGTGGGAGATCTCCACGTGGATCTGCTGTCACGCATTGTGAAGCGTGCAGATCGGAACATCGACCTGCAACCCACGGAGTTCCGCCTGCTCGAATACCTGGTGCGTCACGCCGGCCAGGTGGTTACCCGGACCATGCTGCTGGAGAACATCTGGGATTACCAGTTTGATCCCCAGACCAATGTCATTGACGTCCATATCAGTCACCTGCGCGCCAAGATCGACAAGCCTTTCAGCTATCCACTTCTCCATACCATCCGTGGCGCAGGCTATATTCTCCGTGAACCCGGCTAAGTGGCTGCGCAGTTCCAGTTTCCGTCTGGCCTTGATCTACATGGCGCTGTTTGGCGGATCGGTGCTGATGCTGCTGACATTTATTTACTGGTCGACGGCCGGTTATATGGCGAAACAGGCCGATGCCACCATCGAAGCCGGGATTGCCGGGCTGGCGGAACGTTACCGGACCAGCGGACTCAGCGGTCTGACGAATACGATTTCCGAACGCGTTTCCCGCAAGCCGGGTGGCTATTCCATCTATCTGCTCGCGGATGACGACTTGCGTCCGCTGGCAGGCAATATCAGTCGCTGGCCACCCGGACGTGCGACGCAGGATGGCTGGCTGGACTTTCGCCTCGAAGGCGAAGGCTGGCCGGCGGGAGAAGTCCACCGGGCGCGGGCACGCGCATTTCAGTTGCGCGGCGGCTTTCACCTGCTGGTCGGCCGCGATCTCCACGAACTGCAGAGAACGGAACAGCTGATCGTCAGAACACTGGTCTGGGGACTGGCGATCACGCTGATCCTCGGTCTTATTGGTGGTTCGATGATGACCCGCAGCCTGGTGCGGCGCATCGAAGCGGTCAATCAGACCAGCCGTGAGATCATGTCGGGCGATCTATCGCGGCGAATCCCAATGGATCACTCAGGCGACGACTTCGATGAACTGGCCGTCAATCTCAACGCCATGCTGGACCGTATCGCTTCGCTGATGGAGGAGGTGCGCCGTATTTCGGATAATATCGCGCACGATCTGAAAACCCCGTTGTCCCGCCTGAAGAACTCCCTGGAACTACTCGGTACCGGTCATGCGGAAGACTCGCAGAACCGGCGGGTGTTGATCGAGCAGTCGATCGCTGAAGCCGATGGGCTGCTCTCGACATTCAATGCCCTGCTGCGCATCGCCCGAATCGACTCGGGCGAACGGCGCGCCGCCTTCGCTGTGGTTGACCTGCAACGGCTGCTGCACGACGTGGTGGAATTCTATGCGCCACTCGCCGAGGACAGACAACAAAACCTGACACTGAGTGTGAACACTGCCGCTCAGGTGCCTGGCGATCGCGATCTGCTCTTCCAGGCCTTCGCCAACCTCCTGGACAATGCGATCAAGTACACCCCGCCGCAGGGCTATATCAAGGTGGATCTTTCACTACACAATGAACAGCCGTGGATGACCTTTACGGACTCGGGCCCGGGTATTCCGGAACAGGAACGGGACAAGGTGTTGCGGCGCTTTTACCGGCTTGAGCAGAGCCGTGGCACGCCCGGCAACGGCCTTGGACTGAGCCTGGTTGCCGCTGTGGCAAAATTGCACGAAATGAAACTCCGGATGGAAAACAATGCCCCGGGACTCAGGGTCGTGCTGGAATTCACGCGATCAGGCAGTTGAGTTAAAAGCGGCTTTTTTGCATTCACAAGGCCACATTAAAGCTAAACCGGCGCGACTATTATAACCAGCGGACATTCATCTGCTTGCCGGTTCGGTAATCAGGGTTAGCACTGAGCCAGGCAGAAAACTCGCGAGACCCGGTATGCCTTGCTGATAAGCAACACCGAGTTCGAACCGAACTTTACATCATGAAACGTGCGCTGCACTATAGGGTCTGCGCAATATGCACGCAAACGACCGATATTGGTTACATGCCTGATAAACCTGACAAATCCAATCCTGCGTTGGCGCACCTCCAGGGGTCTCCTGCCAGCCGGTACGATGCGGGGAGGTCACAGCGAGAATCCGTTCCCCTCGAAGCCCACGCCGAGCTGGCCGCTAACGCCGACCGCGCTGATCCGCTGGCGATCCTGGCGCAACAGGATAACAACCGCCTCCCGGAGCTCATCCCGCTCCGCTACGGACGCATGAGCGCTACCCCGTTCACTTTCCTGCGGGGGGCGGCTGCGGTGATGGCCAGCGATCTTGCCGCGGGAGCCAGGACCGACCTGTGGGCCGAACTCTGCGGTGACGCCCATCTGGGAAATTTCCGCTGGTACCACGCACCTGACCGCGAGCTGGTGTTTGACCTCAATGACTTCGACGAAACGCTGCCGGGACCCTTCGAGTGGGACGTCAAGCGACTCGCGGCGAGCGTCACTGTATCGGCCCGCAAGAACGGTTTCTCCGGTAAGAAAGCCCGCGACGCTACGCGGTCCGCGATGTGCAATTATCGCGAGTTCATCGCCGAGACCTCGGAACTCGGCCCGCTTGATCTCTACTATTACCGCTTCGAGTCGGCGGCCGCTCTCGAACACATCCAAAGTCATGGCAAGAAGCATCGCAAGTGGAAAGAGGAGATCCTCAGCAAGGCCACCCGCAAGAACAGCCTGCGGGCCTTCGACAAGTTGACCGACGTCGTCGACGGGCGTCGCGTCATCGTTCCCGATCCACCGCGGATCGTGCGCGTCGATGAGGAACTCGCGGCTGCCGAGTCAGGCGCGCTATTGACCTTTTTTGAGCGCTACCGCGAGACCCTGCCCCTCGACCGGCGCGTGCTGATCGATCGCTTTTCGCTGGTCGATGTCGCGAGAAAAGTGGTCGGTGTCGGCAGTGTCGGCACACGCTGCCTGATCATGCTGCTCGAAGCCGGCGACGGAACACCATTGTTTCTGCAGTTCAAGCAGGCGGTGCCCTCCGTGCTCGAATCCTATCTCGGGGCGAGTGTTTTCAAGCGGGCAGGGCAACGCGTTGTCGAGGGACAGCGACTGATCCAGGCGACGAGCGACATGCTTTTGGGCTGGGCGGATTATCAAGGTGAAGATGGCCATCCGATTGACTTCTACTTCCGTCAGCTCTGGGATGGCAAGGGTAAGATCGAAGCCGACGAGCTGGGACCCAAGCGTCTGGCGGCGTTTGCAGGCATCTGTGGCAAGACGCTGGCTTTCGCCCATGCCCGTTCGGGTGATGCCATGATGATCCGTGGCTACATCGGTGACGATGAGACCTTCGACGACGTCATGGTCGAGTTTGCCGACCGCTACGCCGATTGCACGGAAAGGGATCATGCCCGGTTAAACGCGGCGATCAACGAGGGTGCGATCGATGTCGTGCGCGACATCTGAACAGAATAGCGCCAGCCTTCATTCCACCCGTTCTATCAGCATTTCCGTCGGTGGCGCCATTGTCGCTATACGCCTTGCCAGTCTGTACTACTACCATGAGCCGGAAGCCGGCAAGCCGTGCTGCGTCCCCCGGTAACAGTCGGGCGTCCTGATGATGCGTTGTCAATCTATCTTCAAAATCCACCCGCGTTGATCGCCCAGGCCACGACGGCAACGGCTGTCGCGAGCAGGAACACGGTTGGTTGCACGTAGCGGTAGAGCCTGTTGACACTGGAAGAAACAAAACGAACGCCGGACACCAGGGCACGTTCGAGCCAGGCAAAGGGACCGCAGTACCAGGGCCCGATGAGTTGCATCAAACCCGCGTAGAAGCTGTCAACGTATCCGTGCCGGGTCTCGGCACCCGGGAAATGTCCGCCGGTTAAGCTGCCCGGTGCGTGAACGCGTTTCGAGCGTCCCCGGATTCCGAAGACGGCCAACGCAGCAAGGCCCAGACCCGCCAGCAGTACGCTGACGATCCAGATCATGTTCAGGTCCCCGCGAGGATCGCTGAACCCCCCTGGGTAATAGTCAACGACCGGCAGGCCGAGCTGTGCCTGCAAGGTGCCCGGCGTCAGCGTAATGCTGTTGGCCAGCAACAGCCTGCCAAGCGACGACTCCAATCCGGTGCGCACCTCCACAACGGCCGGGCGGATCGGCAATGAAGGGGACAACACGCGGCGTGCCATATCAACGTTGGAACGGATCAGAGCAACAAAAAAGACAATCAGGAATTTTACCAGCGCAAAGGGTGCCCACGGCGACAGCCGGACACCGGCCATGATCGAAAGACGCGGAGACATTAAAGCGGTAACGATCGCACCCACGATCAGACCGATGAAGACCCCGTCCGGCTGCAGGCTGCCCACAAGCAGAAGCCACAACAGCACGACGACACCGTAGGTTAAGACATAGTGGCCCGCCGAGGGACTGAGTTCACGCGAAGACTGGTCCATCCAGGCACCTCATGACAACAGGAACTTGAACCTATTGGAGCAGTACCGACGGCTCAACCACTGTAGCCAGCGGACATTAAATATCGCCTTCCATTTCATATTCTTCATATCGACAATTCCCCTGCGAGGACGCCCCTTGGCAGCACCGAGATCGCCATGTGCTCGGCGATGCTGTACACGCGCTGCAGCTTGTCCAGTATTTCCACCTGCACGCGGTGCTTAAGGAGACGTTCTGGGTCATCCTGAGCAAGACGTGCCGCCTGCTGCCGGTGCAGTTCGGCGGTGAGTTTCCAGACGGCATCGCGGTTCGCGACAACCGACTGAGCCGCGCGCTCGTCCCTGTCGACGAGGGCCTTAAGCGCGGATTGCGACGCCTCCCTTATCGTCTCGAAGAACCGGGTGAGCAAAACTTTTGTCTCTTCCGAAGGCGTGACTCCCGATTCCCGAAGGGCCTCGGCAAGCGGTGCCAGCTCGCGACTGATGGCAACGCTCATACTCTCAATCTCACCGGTGGCGGCGACCAGCCGCGCGTGCTCGTCGGCCTCGGCATCACTCATTTCCCCGCGGCCCACGCGCTGCAGGTACTCAAGAACGGAGTCTCTCAACACCACGACCTGATCATTCTGTTGCGAGAGTTCGCTGAAATCTCTGGCGACAAAGGCCGCTTTAACCTGCGCCAACATGCCTTCGGTCAACTCGGCCATGTGCCCAAGCTCGAGACGTGCACGCTCCAGCGCCATCGATGGAAACTGGGTCAGCTCGTCGTCAAGATATTTGGGCCGGATGATCGCCTTCTCGACAATGACACGCTCCGGCACAATCTTGCGGGCCATACGCGCGAACAGCCCGCTGAAGGGCAAAAAGATAATGACGTTGGCGGTGGCCCAGATCGTCGCGGCATTGGCAATCTGACGCGGCACCTCCGCGGCAAGGCGATCGGTTCCGTCGAGATACTCAGCCACAGGCGATACCAGTTCGGCAAGGCTTGCGAGCTGGCTGATAAACGGGAGCCATACCAGGGCGCCGAGCACGTTGTACAGGACGTGGACCGATGCGGCTCGCTTGGCGTCCTGGGGCTTGCCGATGGCGGCGAGGATGGCTGTGATGCTGGTGCCGATCTTCGCGCCGAAGACGATCGCGATGCCGGCGGGAAGTAATATAAGTCCCTGGGTCGCCATGACCACCGCCAGCCCGATGGTGGCCGAGGACGACTGCACCAACGCCGTAAACAAGGCACCGGCGAGCATTCCAAGGAACGGATTCTGCATGGTCTGCAGCAGGTCGATAAAGCCCTCGTGCGTACGCAGCGGCGCCATGGCGTTACCCATCGCCCCCATCCCGTAGAAGATCAGGCCGAGACCTAAAAGCATCGCGCCGTAGTGTCGAGCCACGCCGTTCTTCCAGATAAAGGTCATTACAAAGCCGAGCGTGATCAACGGTAGCGCCAGGGCGGTTGTGTTAAAGGCCACGATCTGCGCCGTGAACGTGGTACCGACGTTGGCGCCGAAGATCACACCGACCGACTGCACCAGGGTCATGAGACCCGCGCTGACGAAGCCCACCACGAGTACGGTCGTCACGGACGAGGATTGAATCACCGCCGTCACGATGGCGCCGGTGATAGCTCCGCTCACCGGATTGCCGGTCAGCTTGGCCAGCAGCACATTCATCTGCTTGCCGGCCGCCGCCTTCAATCCATCGGTCATCTTCTCCATGCCGTAGAGGAACAGCGCGAGCCCTCCAAGAAGCTGGATTGTCATGGTTACGGGCTGGAGTTCGGGCATGATCGACCTCGAGCTATTTGGCGGTTCCCGAGGGACCCGCTACGTGGAATGCTCCTCTGAGTCATTCTAGCTGTAATATGATTTATTGCAATTGATGGCCGGCGCTATGATGAAATGCACACTGATGGCGGCACCGTCACACAGGTGTTTTTCAACGAGGGCACGGTGGACTTGAGCGCCGACTGCCGGAAATAACCGGCCGTGCTATCAGTACCATGATCAAGTACGCCGCGTTCAATGAACTGTATCGCATCCATGGCAACAAAGATGCCGCGAATCTGGGCTTCCGCTACACCGCCATTGCGGATGATTTCGAATCGCAAGCCGTGGCAACGACCGAGATGAACACGGCGAGGACGTTCATAGTTCAATCTCCGGTATCAGCGCGAGCGGGACGGTTTGTGCTCCGAGCCAGGTATAATAAAGGCTCTTTTTACGCATCGGGAAAATACCGAAAGACCACATAGTTTTCAATCAAGCGAGGCATCGGTCTGAAATCGGTTTTTAAACCCAGTGCTATTCGCGATACTGAGCACATCGCAGGTAAAAAATGGAAAATCAAAGTTCCAGAATCAAACAGGCCCGTGACACGGCCGTGGCCATGGCCCGAGACATCGGGACCTGGTGGGGCGAAGGGAACGTCGCGCTCATGGCTGCCGCCATAGCGTTTTATAGCATGCTGTCGCTGGCGCCATTGTTGGCATTTGCTATCAGCGTGGCCAGTCTTTTTGTTGCCCAAGCCGCTGTCGAAGAGCAATTATTGACGACAGTGGCCGATATTTTTGGCCAGGAAACAGCCGATTTTCTGGCTGGAGTCATCACGGCCGCTTTCCGCCTGGACAGTTCCGGACCCATATTGGCGATTATCGGGTTGTTCATTATTGTCTTCTTCGCCTCCACCGTGTTTAACTCGCTCAAGTTAGCGCTTAACGCTATTTGGGGTGTGAAAGCGGACAAACTACCGCGCTCCGGTGTGTTGGCCATAGCCTGGAATCGACTGTTGGCGTCGGGGATGGTTATTCTGACATCAGCGGCATTGACCTTGACGATGCTGACCAGCGTGATCAGTATTGATTTGCCAGTATGGTTGACGCAGCACTGGCCCCAATTAACGAAAGCTGTGTCCATTTACCGACAGGGTATGGGGGCAAGTACAGTATTGGTGGTAGGTTTGCTGATGGTGGCCTATAAGGTGCTGCCTGACGTGTCCTTAAGCTGGCGCCAGGTATTGCCCGGGGCGTTAATGGTCACTGGCCTGTTTATGATAGGCAACAAGGCAATGGAAATCTATTTTTCATTGAGCGCACTGCCGACTGTTTATGGGGCGGCCGGATCGTTGGTTATGGTGCTATTGTGGGTTTACTATTTATCGTATATTTTTTTCCTCGGCGCGTTATTTACACGGGCGTATGTACAGCATGTGCATTGGTAAGTGCATTAAGAAGCAGCCAGGGAGCCGTCGTCGTTCATAAGATCACGCGCTTCTCGGAATGCTTCTGATTTACCGAGCAGGAACGTCGAGATCACGATCATCGACCGTGGCCTCTGTCACGGCAAATCCACCCTAACAAGACTGGCAAAGTGCTCGTACTCACACGATAATTTGCAATTGCTATGGACAGGAATTTTCCGGTATAGAATTCAGGAGAGAATGCATGATTCAAAATGTGAGAAACTTCATCATGAAGAGCACGGCTTTATTTGTTTCGATCGCCGCGCTTGCCGCCTGCAGCAGCATTTCTGTCACGAGCGACTGGGATACCAACGTTGACTTCTCAATATTCGAGACGTTCGCCGTTCTGGAAGAACCGAAGCAACCGGTCAATCGACTCGTCGATCAACGCATCAGGGCCGCCATCGTCGCGGAGTTGACCGCTAAGGAATTACGGCAGGTGGACACGCCCGACAAGGCCGATCTGGCCATCGGCTATCAGATCACGACCGAGCAACACACCACCTTTAATACGGTGCATAGCGACTGGGGAACCCGTGGCTACCGGAGCAGCAGGCACACCCATTGGAGGACGCCCACAGGAACCAGCAGAACGACGCAAGTCAACTTCACCGTGGGCACGCTGGTCATTGCCGCGTTCCAGATGGGTGACAAAGAACTTGTCTGGGAGGGTTCCGCCAGTGGAACAGTAAATCCATCGAGTGGGCCGGAGCAAAGAGAACAGCGCATCAACGATGCTGTCCAGCGAATTCTTAAGGATTTTCCACCTGGCGCGACATCCAGGCCGTGAGTGCCCGAGCAGAATTTAAAAGCGAGCGGGTGCTTAGGGGATAATGTTGACAGTCTCATCTCGCGTGCCCTTCAACGCCATGGCTTCCTCGACCGCAGCGGCACAGGGGTTGGCCTGCCGTGATCCGGTTTGACTGAAGGCGAAGATCAGGTACCCCGGGTTGATCAGGCCTGCCAGCAGTCCGGTGCC
>Ga0209271_10000831_pt1 | contig 10722 bp, 8 predicted proteins | sample tdAd002_FD_187123 | JGI IMG/M metagenome (GOLD analysis project Ga0209271, IMG submission 187123) | Marine sediment microbial communities from the Atlantic coast under amendment with organic carbon and nitrate - tdAd00.2 (SPAdes)... | ecosystem: Environmental > Aquatic > Marine > Coastal >... | reverse complement strand
AAGTTTGCGATACTCGGATTTTGGCAATATGCATCTCAGTGATCTCTCCTTTTAACACCATACCTTGCATAAAAACCGCTAAATCTTGACAACCTCATAAATTGATATAACTTAATTCAAAAATATCATCGATGTGAATTAAGTGGATATTTGTTTTGAAAATTATTTAAAAATATAAATGCAATGCCACTCTTTTAATTCCTGATGGTAAAAATAATTTCAAATCGTCATTACCTTTGTTCATAACTTAATACGACTAAAGGAGGTATCCAAAATGAAATCGAACAAATTAAAGAAAGATGCCTTCAAAGCCCTTTTATTCTTCCTCATCATTTTAGTATTTGCTGCTCAAAATAGTTGTTCGACGACTGGCAGTATGACGGTCGCACCAGAGGATCGGATCCCTGTGACACCAGATAATCCCCAGATAGGAACCTGGGAGTCATATTATGTCGTCTTTGAGTATGAGTTTGTTAAGGAGAATGGCACAGTTGGATTAATCATCGATGGGAGAACTAAACGCAGGCTCGACCAAATCGTCATTTGGGTGTTATTTCTTGATAAGCAAGGAAAGCTCTTAGAAAGGGAAACCGTCATTAATTCCGGATTCCGAACTAAAAGAACAAAGCATAGACGAATGGAAGGCACTATTGAAAGAACCTTTGAAGTACCGCCGGATGCCAAATACCTGGCTTTTCAATCTATGAAGCAGCCCTATAAAGGACGCCGATAACAATAGATTGAAATTTTTAGCTGTGTAAATATCACGCACAACGGCTGCCGTACGGCAGGAATACACCCAATGGCATCACCTTTCACAGCTTAAGACACAGCTTCGGATCTTTGGTACAGCAAACACAGCAAGATATTCGGATCACACAGCAACTAATGAATCACAAATCAATTCAGATGACCGAGCGCTATACGCATTCAAGAAGTGAGGCCAAGATGGAAGCGGTTAATTCTCTTGATTGGAATCTGCACAAAGAAAAATCCCCCATGTCAGTTAATGTCAGTTGAGGGGGATTTGGAAAGTTTAAAATCGCTGTAGAGACTGGTGGGCCGTGAAGGAATCGAACCTTCAACCTACTGATTAAGAGTCAGACTCAACAAAGCGGTGTAAGGGCTAAGTATCATTAATTATTTGATTTTTAATTTTGGCAGGAGTATAAACAATAGAAGCAAAATAGGCTAAAAAAACTATTACGTGGCACAAATTGTCACAAATTTTAAGGCGGGGTTTCGGCCCTGCCTTTTTTATGGCCATTTGATGATATCTGCAATATTGCTGAAGTGCATGTATTCTCAATGTATCAGTACTTATGTTATGCCCGCCAAGAGATAATTATATCCCTTATCGGTTTCGAGCATTTTTCGGTTCCAAAGACATTTTTTTACGTAGTTCGATCCCGATTCGATTATTAACAAGAATCGGTTTAATACATATGTTAGCTGGAATTAATAATTCGAACCTTGTCGTTACCGCCACCATATTTGTTTGAGGAAAAAATATGAGACTTCAATACAAAAATGTTCTTATATTATCGTTCTTTTTTTGTTTCATGTCTTTGGTTATATCCACCAACGTTTCAGCCGAAGAATCATCCAATGCTGAAATTGCTCTCGGGAAAAAGGCTTGCGGGAAAAAGGGAAATCTTATTGATCAAATGTTGTGCTATGCAGCTCTCGCAACAAAACACGAAGATGTTTCGATATGCAATGCAGCTTCTCACGAAGGAATGAGATACCAATGTTATGCAATTTATGCTGAGCGGCGATCTAATCCTGACGTTTGCGAGGAAATTCCCCCAAAATCAGCGGATTATATAGGACTTCGGGATGTCTGCATTAGTGATGTTGCAGAAAAAGTAGGCGATTTCACACTCTGTGAGAAGGTTCAAACCCAAGGTCTTCGGGATAGCTGTTACTGGAAGATAGCTAAGAAAACTGGAGATACTTCTTTATGTGAGAAGATACAGGATAAAGTGTTAAAAAGTGGCTGTACTGGAAAGCCTGTTTATATCGAATAGCTTTCGCATGAATAGTAAGAGGTGAATAGCTAACAACACGGTTGAACCAGACGGGAAAAATTATGCGATTTTACGTTAATGCCGTGCAGGCTTGAAAACCATGTGGCCCTTTTCCAACATACCCCCCCCTTAAAAAAGTCAAATATTTGCCCAATTCCAATTTCAGCTAAATACCTGAACAAACAGCTCTAAAATTTTTCGGATTTTCTGAAACAGGGTTTTGGGGGAGGCTCTAAAGAACAATTTAAACAACGCGACATTTATTTAAATCAATCAAAAAAGGGGTCATATCCCAGTTATAAAAAATACCTTAAAATTCTCGCCGATCAACCACTAACCTGCTATTTTAAGAACTTCATATTTCATTTGGTAATCCAACAATTTGAAGGGCACACTGAATTGTGTAGGTAGGCACGAAGTCCATAATAAATTGAGGCCCAAAAAAGTGTGTATTTGCCCTGTCTAATCTGCAAATTCATTAGCCATGAATGACGCATGTTTTTTCCCTGTGTCGGACCATGCTTTAGCATCGTCCAAAAACGCTTGCGATATCACTTTGAAACATGTACTTTTGCCCAAGTTGAATTTATGGCAAGATCCAGCTAAAAAATTGCACCAATTTTTGTTTAGTGTCTTTAGATATCACAACTTTACCGGAACCTTTGATTATCTCAATGTATCAAAGGTTGATGCCAACATGGGATACTGGCAAGATAGCCAAGGCAGACTAACACTTTCTTAAATTCGCTACATATCTATATATTGTGGTTGTAGCTACTCCATGATAAGGACTATAATGCTCTCATCTTACATCTGGTCTCTACCTCACCTGCCTGTACACTGTGGCACGCATGATTCACTCTTAATTGACCTGACTGTTTAAGGGTATCCCATAAAACGATTGTGCAATTTAACTGGAAAGGAGCTAACGTATGAACATTCTGATTGTATCCGGAAGCAGGAACCCCGAAGGACAAACCGCTCGGGCTGTGAACGCGGTTTTAGAAGGCGCCAAAGAAGCCGGCAGCGATGTCGAGCTCGTTTTTCTGCCGACACTGAATCTGGAACGGTGCCGGCAATGTGATCAAAACGGCTGGGGGATTTGCAAAAGCAAGGGCCGCTGCGTCGCGGAGGATGATTTTAACCCGCTGTTAGAAAAAATGCTGAACGCGGATGTGTCCGCCTTTGCTTCACCGGTCTACTTTTCCGACCTGAGCGAAAGCCTGCTTACATTTCTTAAAAAAATTCGAAGAATCAGCACAAACCCGGAGGCTCAAAAACGTATTAAAAACAAACCGGTTGTCGGTATTTGTTGCGCTGGCGGCACAGGTAACGGGGCGCCGGATTGCAGCGCCAGCCTCTACAAGATTCTGTTTGGAATCGGCTTTGACGTGGTCGATATTGTGCCGGTCAGACGCCAGAACCTGGAGGCAAAGCTGCCGGCATTGAATCTTATGGGAAAATGGCTGGAGACGAAACCGACCTCGGCATAAGTGTATGATCACGGGGTAAAGCAGGGCTGTCTTCAGGCGTGTTGATGACAGGGGATTGAAATGTCGCCTTTTGCATGAGTGGCCTAACAAATATTCGTGACCGCATTCCTCACATCGAACCCTGGCAAAGCCATTTTTCAGAACACCATAGTCCAGATAGCGGCAAATGACCTGTTTGAAATAGGGGCGAAAGAACCCGTATTGCCATTCGAACCGCTCGTCATAGATCAGCTCGAATGTTTCGAAATGGTCTTCCACGCACTGATAGTACGGCGAGTCCTGAGGGTTGCGCTGACAGTATACGGATTCCGGCATGAGTTTTTCCATCTTTTGCAGTCGGGAACAAAACTGAAGGCCAGCGCAAAGGTATCCTTGAATATACTGACATTCCAGTATGATTATCCAAAGCGATAGTATTTGACCACTTGAAAATTTAAACTATACCAGAAGTATTTTTCGCCGTTAATAATTCGATAATTTTGAGAGTTTCCGTTCCTAAAAGCTGATGAAAATAGCGTGGATATTCGATTCAATACCATGCTTTTCAGTTTTCGAGGTGACCCCAATATGTGGGGGCTATAAAAGCCGGACAATAGTTGGTTTTACTGCTATGTACCACAGGATTCCTATCTATTTTAAAACCTGGTACTCTCCAACTAATCAAAGGTTTTCGGAGTCCCCCAAAACCTGTGATATCATTTTTTTTATGAAGACGACGCAGCCATGAACTGCCGTCATGATTCGGCCGATATTTATTCAAAATCCATTTTGGATATAAGTTTTTAATAAAATGCCCTTTTTGTCCCTCCTCGACCTGCTTTATTGACGAAATAAAAATAAATGTGATAGAGCATGGGTGTTATAACTGTAAAAGGATTTTAGGAGTTGCACGATGTTAAAACAAAAAGTTGGTATTTTGCATCCCGGCATGATGGGAATCTATGTCGCGGAATCCATTCAGAACAGCGGGTATACGGTCTGCTGGGCTTCTGAAAGACGCAGCCGTCAAACCCGGGATCGCGCCGAAAAATTCAATCTTGTTGATACGGTTACCCTATCTGCCCTCTGTGAAACATGCCCGATTATCATCAGCGTCTGCCCACCTCACGCTGCGGAAGAGGTTGCTGAACAGGTCCTGGCGCAATCCTATCAGGGATTATATCTGGACGTAAATGCCATCGCGCCGCAACGGGCACTTCGCATCGGCCAACAGATGAAAGAGGCCCGGGTGGACTTTGTGGACGGTGGCATTATTGGCGTACCGGTGAGGGAACCCGGAAAAACCTGGCTGTACCTGTCCGGGGATAAGGCGGAAGAAGCGGTGACGCTTTGCTCGGCCGGGCCGTTGGAGACCTGTGCTATCGGGGAATCCATCGGCAGGGCGTCGGCATTAAAAATGTGCTATGCCGCCTATACCAAGGGTACCTCCGCCCTGTTGAGTGCAATTTTAGCCACTGCTGAGGTTCTCGGCGTGCGCGGTGAGCTACAGACCCAGTGGTCAAGGGACTGGCCGAACTTCGGCGAGCAGGCGGCCGAGAGAGTCCGGAGAGAAACAGCCAAAGCCTGGCGATTTGCAGGGGAGATGGCAGAAATAGCGGCGACTTTTCGCGAGGCCGGATTACCCGGTGAGTTCCATGCTGCGGCCGAAATGATTTATCGACGATTAACCGGGTTCAAGGACGCCCCTGCCACACCGTCACTCGAAGAGGTTCTGAAGACCCTGACGCAACCATCTGAAGAGGGATGACAAAAAGTGCCGCGTCACGGCGGCAGGGCAGGTATGATCCAGCGAATTTGGCAATGCGGCCTGAAAGAAGATAGCAAAAATGCGCAACAACATCAAAACGGTGGCATGCGTCGGCGCGGGACTAATTGGACAAGGATGGACTACACTGTTTGCCGCCAATGGGTATGACGTCATAATGCAGGATTTAAGTGAGAATAGACTGGAAAATGCAACGGCGCAAGTGAATTTAAACTTAAAGTTTTTGGAAAACAACGGCCGGCTCCGGAAAGGCCAAGCCGCCGTGGCATGCGAGCGTATTCGAACCATCCTGAATTTGGCCGACGCTGTCAAGCATGCCGATTACATTCAGGAATCCGTCCCCGACAATTACCCGGCTAAAAAGAAGGTATTCAAAGAAATGGACGCGGCTGCAGCGCCCGATACGATTCTTGCCAGCAGCAGTTCCGGGCTGATGATGACTGAGATCCAAAAGGGGGTCACACGGCCGCAGCGCTGTGTTCTGGCCCATCCTTTTCTTCCCGTTTATCTCCTACCCCTGGTGGAGATTGTCGGCGGCGAACAAACAGCACCGGAGACGGTCGACATTACCGTTGCGTTGATGGAGACACTCGGCAAAACTCCGGTGCGACTCAGAAAAGAGGTTTCCGGCTATATCGTCAACAGGCTCCAGGCCGCCGTTCTGCGCGAAGCCATTGATCTTGTGGCAAGCGGCGTGGCCAGTGCAGAGGAGATCGACAGCGCCTTCTGCACCGGAATGGGAATGCGGGACCCGTTCATCGGCCCGTGTTTGCGGGCTTATCTGGCAGGAGACGGCATCGAAGATTTTGTGAAAAGTTATGCGGAGTCGTATGAATTGAGATGGGAATCGATGGCCGCCTGGAACACCATCCCTGCCCCGATGAGAGGGCCCTTTATCAAAAGTGTCAATGAGATAGACGTGGTGCGCCAACACTCGCTGGAGAACATCAAAAAGTGGCGCGATAAATTGCTGGTGGACGTTTTGAAGATAGACCGTTCTTTCAGCTGAACTGACGGTTTTAGATTTTATGAGCTGAGAATTGCCGGGCCCTGATCCCGGATCCACATTTTTGAGATGGGTTCTAATAATGGAGGGTCATTCTATAAGCTGTCGGCGAACTTCGCGGCGCAGGACTTTCCCGGCCGGACTCAGGGGCAGCTGGCCGGTAATCTTGATTTTTTTCGGTGCTTTATAACGGGCCAGGTGGCGTTTGCAGTGGTCGATCAATTCTTGCGCGGATGCAGTACTCCCATGAACCAGCATCACCAGGGCGCAGACTTCTTCACCCCAGATGTCGTGAGGGATCCCCACCACCGCTGAATTCTGTATTGCCGGATGGCTGTTGAGACAGTTCTCGACCTCGACGGCATGGACATTGTATCCTCCGGTGATAATCATATCCTGCTTGCGGTCAACCAGATAGACGTAGCCCTGCTCATCGGTGTAGCCCATGTCGCCGGATTTCCAGAAACCGGAGGAAGAAAAATTTTCCTGTGTCAGGTCGGGAGCCTTGTAGTATCCATCGATCGTATTGGGTCCCCGGACCCAGATCTCGCCGTGCTGTCCCGCCGGCAGCACCTGCCCTTCTTCATCACATATGATGACTTCCTCGCCAGGCATGGGCCGTCCCACAGATAGTAGCCTCTGGAGCTGTTCTGGAGCGCGGGCACCGTGGTCTTTTCTGCCCAAAATGGTGATCGAGGGCCAGCATTCGGTGGAACCATAGCCCTGAACAAATATACGGCCAAAGATTTCCAGGAGGACTTCCAGCTTTGAAGAGGAGATGGGTGCTCCACCATAACGGATCGTTTTCAGGCTGCTGAGATCGTAGGTGTGGGGGAGGTTAATTTCCAGCATGCGGTAAAGGGCCGTCGGTACGGCATAGATCATGTCGACCTTCTCGGCCTCAATGGCACTGCCGACGGATTCCGGGTCAGCCTGGTTGAGGGTAATGATTGCACCGCCTTTGATGTGTGCCGGAATGACCACGGATCCGGAAGCAGCATGATGCAGGGGAGAGAAAAAAAGTGCCCGTGGATGCTCGAAGGGAAAGGTTTCGTAGAAGTGCGCCGGATTGCAGCCCCAGATCCACAGGTTAAAAAGGGTATACGCGGCGCATTTGGCCCGGCCGGTGGTGCCGCCGGTAAAGCGCAATACACTGATGTGCTCGGATGAATCATCGGCCACGAATTCTTCGCCGACCTCGACCGCAGCAGCCTGCTCGACCAAATCCCAAAAGTTATAAACATGCGGCCAGGATTTCTGAGGCCGGTCCATGGTCACCACGTTGATCTCACGCGCTTGCAGGTCCTCGTAAAGCAGCGGCAGCATCCTTTCTTCCAGAAATATGAGCATCGGCTGAACATGATCAATCTGCTGCACCTGCGCCTCTGTGGAATCACGCACATCGATCCACACCGCCCCCACCGGGCATTTCAACATCCAGGGGTGAAACAGTGCCATGTTGTCGTTATCCAGAATGGTGGCGTAGAAATCGCCCCGGCAAAGACCGAAACGATGTTTCAGGGCGTTGCTCAGGCGATTGGTGAGCTCGTGCATGCGGGCATAAGTGAAGCGACGTCCCCGTTCGACATTAATCACTGCGGGATAGTCAGCAAACCGTAGAGCGGATTGCTGCAATATTCTGCCCATATTGATCATCATGGGTAAAAGGTCTTTTGGGTGTGAAAAGACTCAGTTGCCGGAACGGCGGTGGGGGGTCAGCGCCCGAAAGGCCAACACCAAACCCAATATCCATCCGACCAGAATCAATAGAAAAATGTTATAGTGGGTGACGCCCAGATGAAGCCATTTCAAGAACATCAGCAAGGCAGCGGTTGCCGCCAGAAGCAACCATTGCAGCATGCGGTTAAGACTCATGCCGGCACCTCCTGCGTGTGTTGGCGATACCTCGTGCGGTGAAAAAGCGTAAAGCCGATCAGCAGCACCCAGGCCACAAGATGGGTCAACCAGTACGGCAGGCTGAGGTTCAGACCGGCCAGCTTCAGACCGGGAACGAAAAACAGCACTGAACAGACGGCCATCAGGATTCGCAGCGGCCAGCCAACCCTGGAAAGGCACCACCCTTCGGTGGTGACGGTCAGGGCATAAATTCCGGCAAAACCTCCGACGATGCCAAGGGTAATTTCGAGCCAGCTGCCGACAAAGCACATTCCCGGCGCATATACGAAAACAAAGGGCAGGATAAACTTGGCAATGCCCAGCCGCAGGGAATGGAATCCGGTCTGCATGGGTTTAGAGCCGGCGATGCCCGCTGCGGCAAAAGATGCCAGCGCCACCGGCGGCGTAATGGCCGAGACCAGGCCGTAGTAAAAAGCAAAAAAATGGGCGGCAATCGGCTCCACTCCCATTTTGGTCAGAGCCGGTATCACCAGGGCCGCCAGGGTGATGTAAACGGCCGTGGTGGTCAATCCCATGCCCAGGATCAGGGAGGCAAACATGGTCAAAATCAGTGCGATGGGCAGGATGCCGCCGGAAAGAGTGACAATCAGGTTGGTGAATTTCAGACCCAGGCCGGAAACAAAAACACAACCGATGATGACCCCTGCCGCAGCGCAGGCGACGGAAACCGACACGGCCAACCGGGCCCCTTCTTCCAAGGCGCTGAGAAGATCTACGGGACTCATGCGGGTTTCCGGGCGCAGAGAGCTGAGCACTAAAATCGAGATGATGGCCCAAAAAGCGGCAAACATGGGCGTGTAACCAATGATCAGCAGGATAATAATGACAGCGATGGAGATAAACAGGTGTCCGCCCCGCTTGACCTCTTTTTTGAAGATGGGAAGCTCGGCCGCTGAGACCGTTGCCAGGTTGCGCTTGCGCGCCTCGAAATGAACCATCACGAAAATTGAAAAAAAATAGATGAGCGCCGGGAAAATACCGGCAACGGCTACTTGCAGATAGGGCATATTGAGGAACTCGGCGATCACAAAGGCCGCGGCCCCCATCACGGGCGGCATGATCTGGCCCCCGGACGAAGCGCAGGCTTCCACCGCACCGGCAAAATAGTTCCGGTAGCCGATGCGCTTCATCAGCGGTATGGTAAAGCTGCCGGTGGTGACCACATTGGCCACCGCCGAGCCGGAAACCGAAGCCATCAGGCATGAGCTGACAACCGATGCTTTGGCCGGCCCCCCGACTTTGCTGCCGGTCAGCGCCAGAGCGACATTGATGAAAAAACGGCCGGCTCCCGACCGCACGAGGATGGCCCCAAAGAGGATGAACAGGAAGATGTAGGTGGCCATGACCATCATGGGAATGCTGTAGATGCCGTTTTCCCGCATAAAAAGATAATCGATTATCGTGAACCAGGAACTGGGTGGACCGTAGAATATGCCGAAGAAATGATCCGAAAAGGCGGTTTGCACGATAAAGAAGCCGGCTATGATGACCATGGCCCATCCCACTGCGCGCCGGGTCGCCTCGAGCAGCAGGATGAGCAAAACGGTTCCGGCGTATATGTCCATTTGGTTCAGATCACCGCGGCGGAAGATAAAGGCGTCCAGATCCCAGAGCGTGTAGATCTGCACCGCTAATGTGAGCAGGGCGCACAGCAGATCCACCCCAAACCAGGCGTTTTTAGGATCGGTCCAGTTTTTGCGGCCCAATGGACGCAGAAAAAAACACAGGATCATCACAAAGGCCAGGTGGGTGGAGCGAAAAGCGTGGGCTTCCAGAGACCCGGCGTAGGCCACAAAAAGATGATAGATGCTGAGGGAAATCGATAAAAAGCAGACGGCAAGCTCCAGGGGATAATGGAAAACCCCCTTCTTCTGGCTGAGCAGCCATTCCAGGACACTTTGTTTCTTTGCCTCCTGGTATTCAAGCTTTTGCGATTCAGCAGACAACTTTAGAGTTCCCCGTCCGGATTCAACATCGCGGCACTTTGGCAGGTATGGTTCGGTTCCGGCGCCGGTCTCAAACCCGATCCGGCGCCGGAAGCATTGATACTAACTCGAATACGCTACTTTACATATCCTTTTTCTTTGTAATAGCGTAACGCACCCGGATGCACGGGAATGCGAGCTCCCATCAGCGCCTTTTCCGGTTTGGAGTCTTCGATGGCTTTCTTTTTCACCTCGGCCAGCTCAGGCCAGTTGGCATACAGGGTCTTGACAATGTTGTAGGCCAGATCATCCGAAACGTCCTTGCTGATGATAATGGCCGTCACGGTGCCTGCCGTCGGGACATCGGATTCCAAACCCTTGTAAGCCCCTTTGGGTATTACGGCTTCCATCAGCCCGGGTTCCATCTCCAGGATTTTTTTCATATGCTGCTGGTCGATGGGCAGAAAGCGTATACCCGGGCGAAAGTTCAGATCGATCATGGTGGACTGGGGGCAAGACGTCACGGCCATATAACAGTCGCTGTGGCCGTCTTTCATGAGAGCGGCAGAATCGGTATAGCCGACAT